>Ga0070707_100000998_pt1 | contig 28014 bp, 25 predicted proteins | sample KBSK5502metaG_FD_65468 | JGI IMG/M metagenome (GOLD analysis project Ga0070707, IMG submission 65468) | Corn, switchgrass and miscanthus rhizosphere microbial communities from Kellogg Biological Station, Michigan, USA - KBS K5-50-2 metaG | ecosystem: Host-associated > Plants > Roots >...
TCTTTAACGTGACGAATACCCAACGCCTGACCGGCAACGCTGACGTTACCAACGGGCTCGATCCCCAGTTTGGAAGCCCCAGCGCCTCGTTCTATAACTTTACGTCGATTCAGGGAACGCCGAGAGTCATGCAGTTTGCAATCCGGCTCGATTTCTAGGGTCTTCCTGATTGTTGTTCCTGGTAACGCGGGCTGGGACTTAGGTCGCAGCCCGCGTTCCTGCATTGTGACTTTCTCATATTCTCGTTTGCAGTTATCCAGAACCGCTTCCGGCATTCCCTTCAGAGGTAATTGCGACTAAGATTGCCTTCAGAAAACGAGAGATTCAGTAACCGGGAGAAGTAGATTCATGAAGCGCTGGCAAGAATTCCTCAACGCGGGTTTCCGAGATTTGAATAACACATACGGTGGAGCAAACGTAGTTTTTCGACGGCGACTGTGTAGGTATGCCATCGTCGTCGCCGTGGGCCTCGTTTTCGCCGCTACGCTGGAGAGTGTGTCCTTTGCCCAGCGCACCACGACCACCAGCAGTAAGCGAGGGTTCAACATATATGGAGATGTACGAGTCGATGAATCTCAGGGATCTGATCCGAAACCGCTGACTCTCGACATTATTCTCTATACCAAAGGTGACCAGGTGGTTCAGAGGCAGCGGATTAGCCCGAATGGCCGGTACCGTTTCATGGACATTTTCGACGGCGACTATTACATAGCGATCGAAGTCGAAAACAAAGAGGTAGCTCGTCTCTCCGTCTTCATTTCCACCACCTCACCCGTCGAGCTCAAACAGGACATCGCCCTCGAATGGCGGGCCACTGGCGGACGAAATCCCAGTCCGGTGGTCTCGGCCGCGGATTTCTATGACCGATCAGCGTCAAATAAGACGCTCTACCAGAAGTCTGTCAAAGAAATTGACAGCAAAAACTACCCTGACGCGATCGCAACTCTGCGCCAGCTCGTGGCCCTGGACCCGAACGACTTTCAGGCCTGGAGCGATCTCGGGATGGTCTATTTTGTGGTCCAAAAGGACTATGAGGCTGCAGAGAACTGCTATACCAGCGCCTTAACGTCAAAGCCCACCTACTTTCAAGCATTGCTGAATTTGGGGCGAGTTCGACTGGCAAGAAAGAATTATGAAGGCGCAATCGAATCGCTGGAACGTGCGCTCAAGGTTGAGCCTAAGTCGGGGGCCGGGAATTATTTTCTCGGAGAAGCCTACCTGCAGATGAAAAAAGGCTCGAAGGCCGTTGGGTATCTGAATCAGGCGCTAATCCTTGATCCCGAAGGCATGGCTGAAGCGCACTTGCGTTTGGCGGCGCTCTATAATGGCGCTGGAATGAAAGACAAAGCTGCTGCTGAATACGAGCAATTCCTCAAAAAGAAACCCACTTATCAGGACCGTCCAAAACTGGAAAAGTACATCGCCGAGAATAAGAAGCCGTGAAAGCCGCAAGTTTGCCGGAACCTGAGCGCTGATGAAATCGTTTGGCAAGGAAAGCTCGCGGCCGCGCCCGCGTTTACCTGGAGACAAATCGATGAAACGCGTACTGATTGTAGTAGTTCTCGTAATCGCAGCCGCGGTTTTGGGCTTGTGGCGATCGCATGGCGGCGTTCAGGGTCTCAGCCGGACTGTCGGAGCCTCGGATGACAAATCACAGGGCGTAACCGGCGACGAGACTCGAAAGACTTTTGATCTGCAACCGGGCACGCGCGTCACGGTGCAGGGCATCAACGGCAAGGTCGAGGTACTAACCTCGGATACAAAGACTGCCGAAGTCTTTGTGAAGCGGACCGGGGACAGCCCGAGCTCACTGCGACGCCGTGAATTGATTATCGAGCAGACGGCCGATGGCTTGCTCGTGCGCAGCAAGCAAAATCATGTAGGACTCTGGGAACACCTGTTCGGTCACGACCCAAATGAAGAGGTAACCATAAAGGCTCCTCGTCAGATAGCGCTGGTGATCAAGGGTGTCAACGGTCGCATCAACACCGGCGACATCGACGGACCGTTGGAAGTTAAGGGCGCCAATGGCAAAGTCGAATTGGGTCAAACCTCGGGCTCGGTCGAAATTAGCGGCGTCAACGGAAGAATCAGTGTGGGACTGGCAAAGCTGAATGATGGCGGTATGCGTGTCAGCGGCGTTAACGGCGGTATCGAACTGCGCCTGGCCAATGGCTTGAACGCCGACTTAACGGCGAAAGGAATGAACGGCAGCGTTCGTTCGGAAATTCCCGAAGTTACGGTCGAGAAAGAAGATTACGGCCGGAACTATTCAGCCCGCATCGGAAACGGCGGTGCGCCGATCACAATCAGCGGGATCAACGGCAACGTGCGTCTGACGCGCACCGAAAGCGCCGCTACAGCGCCGGCAACGTCAAGCGATCAGAAACCAGCCGCGGCCGCAAACGACAAATCAGAAAAGCCAGTAACACAATCAAAGAGCGCCAAGAGTTCGGTGCAGTAGCTGGCGGCGCGTTGGCCCTCGGGGGATTAGCCCGCGCGTAAGCAAGGGCTCAGTAAGGTTCGCGAAATGAAAAAAAGGCCGGCATCTTCGCCGGCCTTTGCTTTTGCGATATCTGGTGCACCCAGCAGGACTCGAACCTGCGGCCTTCTGATTCGAAGTCAGACGCTCTATCCAACTGAGCTATAGGTGCATAAAGTCAGTAGTCAGTAGTCAGTAGTCAGTAGTCAGTAGTCAGTAGTCAGTAGTCAGTAGTCAGTAGTCAAAAATCGTATCACACATCAGTCCATGTTCTTCGTCGGCTTCATTGGTTCTGCCGGCGGCGTTCGTCCGCCCTGAAATTCCTGGCGAATAAAACGAATCAGATCGGCGGTCTCCTGAGGTGTCAGCTTGTCTTTGAAAGCAGGCATGCCGTCCCCGCCTTTTTCAATCTGTTTGGTAAAGTCCGAATCGGGATGGCGCAGCGCATGACCCTCGCGCAGGCTCGGCACTCGCAGCTTGGTTCCATCCGTGAGTTTAACCGGCCCGCCGGCGCCGTTATCACCATGACATTCCTTGCAATTCTTTTCATAGCTAACGCGCGTGGCGGCAAACGCGTCAGGTGTCGCAGATGATGGCGTTACAGAACTGCCGTTTGGCGGCGGCGACACCGATGTCTTTGCGCAGGCGGCCGACCAAACGATAACGGCAACTGCGATCACTAAGATTGCCAGTCGATTCATCATCGGATTCTCCGAATAAGAAAGCATAAGAACTGCTACAAGAGCGCAGTATATCACGCGTCTCTCGATCGGTTCAGTCGCTTTCTGCGCTCATAAAGCGGTGCTTAGAGGCCGACATCGTTGCGACTCTGGAAGGCAAGAAAAAGTTCTAAATGAAGTTAGTACCAAGAGACCGCAGCACCAGGATATTCTCGCTCGCTTCTGCTCGGTTGCAAACCAGTCAGGATAAAAGGCAGAATAGCCTCGCCAACTCTGGCACTCTTTAGTCGCAGCACGATACGGGCGCAACTCTTTTTTTGATCTAACAATCTGACGATGAGCACTGAACGCGATCAAACCAACAACTCTACTCGCGGCTCGCTCCGTCTGGCGCCCAACGTTGAGGAGCTGGAAGAGCACAAACGCAAGATTCCCCGCCAGTACGTCAACTTTACTTTCTACCGCGCCCGTCCAGAGTGGCGCATGCTCGAAGAGCCTGAGAAGACGGCTTGCAAAGAGGAGTTCGCGCTCACGGTTGATGATTTTCGAAAAGACTTGCTGATTCATACTTATTCAACCGTCGGGTTGCGTACCGATGCCGACTTCTTAATCTGGCGCATAGGCTGCGACCTGGAACCGATTCAGGAAATGAGCCGCCGGCTCAATCGCACAGTCATGGCCAAGTACGTAGATCCGGCGAAATCGTTTCTCTCGATGACGAAGCGCTCGATGTACATAACTGAAAACTGTTCCGAGCATACCGAGGACCGCCAGCACATCGTCCCGGGTCAATCAGACTATCTGTTTGTTTGTCCTTTGCAGCGGACCCGCGAATGGTATTCCCGTCCGCAGGAGCAGCGACAGGAGATGATGGACGAGAACGTTCGCATTGGTTCAAAGTATCGCTCGGTCAAACTCCACACGACTTATTCGTTCGGTCTGGACGATCAGGAGTTTGTGGTGGCTTTTGAGACGGACCGGCCTTCAGACTTTCTCGATCTGGTCCAGGAACTGCGCGAAGCCAAAGCGAGTTGTTTCACGCTGCGTGATACTCCAATGTTCACCTGCCGGCAGCGCACCTTAGCAGAGTGCCTGGACGCGCTTGGGTGATGCAAACGGAGAAGAAAACTTCCGCCCCACACGGACCGTCTGACCCCCGCCAATCGAATCTCATTCCTGCGAAGTCTCCCTTCCTTAAGAATCAAAACCTGTTGCTAGCATTAGGAAGCGTGGTGATTCTGGGACTTACCACCTTGCAACTTCACCATCAAGGGCGACTGTGGTGGTGCGCTTGCCGCGGTTTCATCTGGACGAGTGATGCCTGGGGCTCGCGAACTTCGCAGACGTTTCTCGACCCCTACAGCTTCACGCATCTCCTTCACGGATTAATGTTCTGTGGGCTGCTGGCACTACTGATCCGCGGAATGGAGATCAGGTGGAGATTGTTTATGGCCATCGCGATCGAATCCGCCTGGGAGTTGATCGAGAATACCAACACGGTGATTGAGCGGTATCGCGAGGCTACGGCCGCACTAGGCTACCAGGGAGACACCGTAGTGAACTCACTCGGCGATATTCTGTGCTGTGGGATTGGATTCATGATCGCTTGTCGGCTTGGTTGGCGTCGCTCGATCGTGGTATTCGTGGCTACTGAAATCTTCTTGCTGATATGGATTAGAGACAGTCTGCTGCTGGAAGTGATCATGCTGGTTTATCCTGTGAATGCGATCAAGATTTGGCAAATAGGACATTAGGAAGAGGGACGCGCAGACGGGGAGATAGGGAGATGGGGGAAGGGACCAGAAGAGGCAAGCGCTTGAAACCTAAGAATACGGTGACCGGCAAGAAGAAGTTTTTGCGCTGGACGATTGCGCGGGTTTGTCTTCTTCTTTTTCTTAGCGCCGCCGTATCGTTTTCCCAAACCAGTCAAACAGACAAGATCTCCGTCTCCCCCCGTCCCCCTGTCCCCGCGTCTCCCTCTTTCGAATACCTCTGGTACGAAGCTGAGAATATGCGGGGCATTACTCAGACCTCGCGCCATGAACCACTGCTAAATCCTTCATACCTGGAATTGCCGGCGGCCAAAGCGCCCGGATGGGGTATTAGTGGTCCGGGCGTTTCCGCTGAATGGTCGCAAGGCGGCGAGAGTGAATGGAATTCAGTTGCCGCGGCGGCAGACGAAGCGCGCGGCGCGCTTACCCAGGAGGTCGAAGTTCCGCGCCCGGGAGAATACAAAGTCTGGGTGCGTTACGCCGATTGGGCCAGCAAGACTGAAAACTTCGTTATCCGCATTTCGCAGAGCGGAAGAGAAGTCTTCCGACATGAATTCGGCGTGGGCGATGTGATTGATGCGCACGATGAAGTGAAGATGTATTGGAGTTGGGCTTTCGCCTGGGACAGCGCAGCCGCAACTCTGGCCAAAGGTCCGGCCCAGGTTTCCATCGAAATCGGGAAAGCTGCGCAAGCTCGACGACAGCTTGATTGTTTTCTGATCACGAATGACCTCGCGTACATCCCGGAGGGCCGAGCCAAACCTGACTTCGCGGCGATGCGTTATTTGCGCCAATGGGCCGGTGCACGCGCGCCGCTGACTCCGCTGATTGAAACCAGATCGCTGAATGACCTTCCATCCGCGTGGTCACAAAGAAAGGTCGCCGGCCGCGACTTTCTCATGCCATGGAATATCGCAAAAGAATTCTGGCAACTTTACGACAAGCCGCCCGCCGAGCGTCCGCTCTATCCATTCCACGCCGAACCCATCGACGAGTTTGTGAAAGTCTACGCCGGCAAGTCCGAGGTCCCCATCTTTGCTTCCAAGCTGGTCGTGCCAACCGTCTACATTAACGATCTGCCGGAGCTCTTGAAGGAAGGCAGCGCGTTTCGTCGTTATCTCGCCGAGACTAAATCGCCGTTTGCGATCTTGATGAATTATGGCGCAGCTAATTTTGCTTCCGATGCCGACGCCCAGGCCGCCTGGAGTCTTCTTAACGGCGAATTGCGGAATCAATTCCTGGGTTGGATTTCCGGTGAAAGTGTCGGCTTTGTCTGGGAAGAAGCCCCGCAGTATTTGAAGATCTCACCGGACATGAGCCGCGCACAGTTGCTGGCTGCTCATCGAACGTTCTACACCGATGCGCTGGCGCGCAAGTGGGCCGCGATGTTTAAGACGCAAACGGGTCCGATGTGGGACAAGCTGATTCCGGCGCAATCAACTTCCAGCACTTCATTCGCGCACGCGCTGACTGAATGGGGCGTGCGAGTTATCGGCATGGAAACTGCCGCCGTGCAACCAATGACCGCGATGCGCATCGCGTTCACACGCGGCGCGGCCCGGCAGTACGGCGGCGAGTTCCTCTATTATCACGCGCCGAATCTTGGGGACACAGCGACTACCTTTACCAAGCAGCAGAACTTTGCCGGGCCGGACCATTTTTTTCATTCGCGCTACGGGGTGACGATGGGACCGTCACTCTCCTGGTATCGCAAGAGCTACTACCTTTATTACATGTCCGGCGCGTCGGCGATTTATCTGGAGCAGGGTTTCGATCAATTCTTCAAACCAGGGCCCGGCGAACACCCATTTCAACTGAATCCGCTCGGCCGGATCACTGATGAGTTTGTCAGGTTTGCCGAGAAGCATCCCGATCGCGGCGCGCCATACACGCCCATCGCGTTTCTGCTCGATCCGGCGCACGGATGGGAGATGACTGATTATCCGCACTGGCCTTTCGGAGTGTCTCAGATCAATCGCAGCGATCGCGCCCTGCGGGAATTGTTCGGCGCGGCTTACTATCCAGGTCCTGTGCGCGAAGGCGAACCCGCGAGCGGCGAACGACAAGTGTTCGTGCCGGGGGTCTTTGGAAATATTTTTGATGTGCTGGTGGCTTCGCCAGTCCAAAGCCCAACGCCCAAAGTCCAAAATCGCGCAAGTACCGGGAGCGCGAACGCGACGCATCACGCGCAGGATGCGCGTGCCACGCCGGCTGCTGCTGTCGATTCCTATTCCGCGGTTATCGTCGGTGGTCAGATCGATTGGTCGCCGGCATGGATCCAGAAGCTCACCAGTTATGTTCGCAACGGCGGCACCGTCGTGCTCAACTCAGCCCAAATCAAAGGTCTCTCTGCGGATCTCCTGGGCGTGCGATTGACCGGCGCCACTGGCGAAGCTCATAACGCGAAGTGCTTGTCTCCAAACGAACCAGAACAGGATTTGCACGGACAAATATTTCGTTACGATCGCATCGAAGCAAAAACCGCGAGCACATTGATTGCTGTCCCTACCGGAGATCCGCTGGTGACCGTCAACAAAGTCGGAAAGGGACGGATAGTGTTTGTTGCTTTGCCGGATCTTCTGGGCGAAGACGAACGCATTACGCCATTCGCCGCCCATTTGCTAGCTCATCTTGCTGCCGATGCAACACCAGTTAGAGTCGAGGGCGAGGTCGAGTATTTGATCAATCGCAACGCCGGTGGCTGGGTCGTTACGCTTTTCAATGACAACGGCGTGTTCAAGCCGCAGCAAGGACTGGCAACGGTCGATCGCAGCGCGAAGGTAACAGTGACGATCAGTTTACGCGGCGCAGGGATCTCAAGTGCGAGTGATTGGACTACGGACCAAGCTCTGACGGTAAACAAACGAGCGGGTGCATCCGACAACGTCACCGTCAGCATAGCGGCCGGCGGAATCGCGATCATTGAGCTTCGTTAGGTTCGTGACATTCTCTCGACTGACTCGTTAATGAAATCAGATCGGCACCTCAGAACATTCTGAGTATTAATTTGCAGACCTTTTGAGTTGGTTGTTCTCACGCGCTAAGATAAGCACTCGAATCGAATCAATGCCCGGAGAAATTGCGCGAAGGTTCTTCATCAGCGGTGACGTGCAGGGTGTGGGATATCGCTTCTTTGCCCAGCGCGCGGCGGCCAGACACCAGGTGGTTGGCTATGTGAAGAACCTCGACGACGGTCGGGTCGAGGTCGTCGCGGAAGGTCCCGCCGCGAGCGTGGAAGCGTTTAAGCACGAACTGGCCACCGGCCCTCGCTTCTCGGCAGTCGCGCACGTCGAGGAGATCAATTTGGATCCCACAGGTTTCTTTTCATCGTTTCGCATCGAACACTGAAACTGTGCACTGCTCGGCTTCGTAACAACTCAGCGGAAATGGAAGACGCCAAACCCACACTTGTTCTCGACCACGTGACCAAGCGCTACGGTGACTTTACCGCGGTCAACGACCTCAGCCTGCAGGTGAGGCCCGGCCGGGTCTTTGGACTGATTGGACCAAACGGCGCCGGCAAGACCACGACCATCAGGATGATTGTAAACATCATCATTCCGGATTCAGGGCGGGTTGAGTTGTTCGGGCAAAAGATGACGACCGCGCTGCAGGATCGGATTGGCTATTTGCCTGAAGAACGCGGGCTCTACAAGAAGATGAAAGTTGGCGAGCAGTTGCGCTTTTTCGCCGAGCTGAAAGGCCTGCGCGGCAAAGAAGCTGATGAGCGCATCGATAACTGGCTGCGAAAGTTGCAACTTTCCGACTGGAAAGACAAACGGGCGAAGGAGTTGTCGAAGGGAATGCAGCAGAAAGTCCAGTTCATTACGGCGGTTATACACAATCCCGATCTGGTGATCCTGGACGAGCCATTCTCGGGTCTGGATCCAGTCAATGTTGATTTGATGAAAGAAACTATCCAGGAGCAGAAGGCTGCGGGCAAGACGATCATTCTCTCGACGCATCAGATGGAGATTGCCGAAAAGCTTTGCGATGACGTCTGCATGATCAATCGGGCGCACAAAGTCCTCGATGGCCGCCTGCGCGAGATCAGGCGCAGCTTCTCGCGTAATGCGGTGGCGCTGCAATTCGAAGGCGGCGATGGCTTTTTGAACGACCCGGCGCTGGTGGCAAACATTCGGCAGAACGGCGATGACTGTGAAGTGTTGCTCGTGCCCGGCGCGAGTCCGCAAACCCTGCTCAGACGTCTTGTTGACGCGGGCGTCGCCGTGACGAAGTTCGAACTGGTCGAGCCGACTCTGCACGATATCTTTATCGAAAAGGTTCGGGAGGCCGCATGAGGAAATTCCTCGCCGTCATCAAACGTGAATATATCCAGCGCGTGCGCACAAAGTTTTTTGTGATTGCCACCATTCTGGGCCCGCTGATGATGGCTGGGTTTACTATCGTGCCCGCATTGATGTTCAGCATTAAGGCCGGCGGCCCGACACGCGTGGCGGTCATCGACCAGACCGGCAAGATGTATCAGCGCGTGGCTCGAGAGCTAACCAACGGCCGGCCAGTCCACAGCAGTACCCCTCAGCCTGAATCGCCTCCGGGCCGAACCAACAATCCGAACGACATTGATCAGAACGGCAGGATATTTCAGGGGAGTTTTGTGGTCGAGGAGGTCCGCCTCGACAATCAACCTCTCGATCAAATCCGGCGTCAACTGGATGCCAGAATCCAGAACAAGAGCCTCGACGGCTACATAGTTCTACCGCCCAACCTGCTTAAAGATGAGCAGCCCGAATATCGCGCGCGCAACGCGGCCGACCTTTTTACCCAGAACTATGTCGAGAACTCCCTCAGCCGGGCAGTTCGCGCCCAAAGGATGGTAGAAGCCAACATCGACGAAAAAGCTGTGGAGAAGATGTCCCAGCCAGTGAATTTGAAAACCACCGGAGCCAGTGGCGAAGAGAGCAAGGGTGAGTCCAGTTTCTACTTCGCCTTCGGCATGGGTCTGCTGATTTACATGAGCGTCATGCTCTATGGCCAGTTTGTGCTGGGAGCGGTGATCGAGGAAAAGGAAACGCGAATCGCCGAGATCCTGTTCTCTTCCATCAGATCATTTCCGCTGATGATCGGCAAGCTGGTTGGGGTCTCGCTGGTGGCGCTGACCCAACTCGGCATCTGGGGCCTGGCGTTTCTGCTCTTTACGCTCTACGGAGTCGGCATGTTGGCGGGCCGCGGGGTCGATATCAGTTGGCCTCACATTCCGCCGATGATGTTTGTTTATTTCGTCCTCTATTTCTTAATGGGGTACTTCATTTATGCGACAGTCTACGCCGTAGTGGGTTCGATGGTTACGACGACCCAGGAGGGCGGGCAGCTCGCTTTGCCGCTGGTGTTGATGCTGGTGGCGGGCTTTTATCTCTCGTTTTCAATCATCCGCAGTCCCAATTCGTCACTTGCGTTTTGGGCTTCGATGTTTCCGTTCTTCGCCCCGATAACCATGCTGGTCCGGATTGTGACTGAAACGCCACCGTTCTGGCAGATTGCGTTGTCGCTGGTGATTGGATTTGCGACCGCGGTAGGTTTGATCTGGTTGGCGTCGCGAATCTATCGCGTCGGTATGTTGATGACTGGAAAGAAAGCGTCGATTCCGGAAGTCTGGCGATGGGTGAGGCAGAGTTAAGATTTCGAATTGTGAACTTCGAATTGCGGATTGGTCGGATTGATGCCCATCGAGATTGAAAAGAAGTACCGGCTCAATGAGAAACAGCGCCGCGCCATTATTCGTCGTTTGCGCGACGCCGGCGCGACCCCACACAAGCTTGAGTTCGAAGAGAACACTATTTATCGCGGTGGACGGCTGGACTTCGGCGGTTGCGCTTTACGATTGCGGCGCATCGGCAAACGGGCCATCCTGACTTTCAAAGTGCGCTTGCCTACCTCGTCACCGATCAAACACCAGCAGGAAGAAGAGACAGAAGTTGCGAGGCCGGATGCCTTGAATAAGATCCTGGTAGCTCTGGGATTTCGCCGGGCGTTAGTCTATGAAAAGCGTCGCCGGCGCTGGAAGTTGGGTAAAGCCGAAATCGCCATTGATGAACTTCCATTCGGGCTGTTTATGGAAATCGAAGCGTCTGAGAAGCAGATTATTCGGGTTGAGAAAGTGATCGGCGCCGAAACCTTACCGGCAGTTATGGAGACCTATCCCACCTTAACCTCAAAATTAGGCAGGGAGCATGACGGAGCCATTGAAGCGCGGTTTAAGAAGAAGTGAAATTGAGGGCTTCAGTAGTTTTGAGCATGCACGTCAACCCGCTGCACCGAAAACACCACGCGCATGGTCTCAGGCCGGCGGTCGAGCGCAGCCGGAACAAAGGCCGCGTTTTGACGGAGGGCTTTTTCAAAGTCCGCCAACATTCTCCGATCACGCGGCGCCTGCATTACATCGGCCAGTGAAGCCGAGCCATTACTGAAGACGTCCGCCACCACCACCATGTCGTCATCACCCGGGCGGCCGTTATTATGAGAACGCGCCGGCTCCCATGTCAGCGACGCCAGCGCGCCACCAGGATTCAGGCTCGGTGATTCGGTGTTGTATGGGGCGCGCAACGCGGCATAGTTCCTGGGTGTAATCGGCTCGTTGATGTCATAGCCAACCAGCAGGACAGCAGACGGCGGAGAGGCCGCGTCGAGAGCTGCTGCAGCCTCGTGCAAGGCCAGCATGTGCGGCCGCAATGCCATGAACACTGCGCTAAAAAGGATTAGCGAGGCAAGGGAACTGAAGGCGTAACGCATCGGTCGCGGTTGGAGCCAACGGGCCAACACATCGCCGAGCGTGATGTTGCGGCGGGCCCTCTGGGCAGATGCTTCCGCTACCAACGCTTTGTTAATTGAGCGAACCAGGCCTGCCGGGGGCGCCGGTCGCATTAGCATTGCCAGGCCGTGCCGGAGCGATCGCAGTTCCTCGACATGCGCCCTGCATACCGGACAGACTTCGAGGTGCTGGTAACAGGCCGCGCGCGTCGGTGGCGTCAGGCCGTCATCGACATAAAGCGAAAGCGAATTTTGGATCTCGTCACATGACATAGGCTTTGAAATTCCAGATTCCAAATTCCAAATTCCAAACTGAACTTTCGAATGGCTGGCCGACCCCGGCTGCCTTCCATTCGGAAGGCAACGCCGACCTGAAAGCTGCTAGTGCTTTGGGCTTACATCCGTTATTGAAGCGAAAGCTACGCGTTGTTGCTGGCCACGTTTTCAAATCGCCACCTTCCTGGTTGAATCGCCTTCCGCCCTCCTCCCAAGCCGTCACTTCGACCCCATTGGCACCGAGTTCTTCGTGAAGCCGGGGTGGGCCAACCATTCGTTATTACAAAGATCCTTCGAGCTTGCGGCGTAACTCCAGCCTGCCTCTTGACAGCCGCGACTTCACAGTTCCAATGCTAATCTGGAGAGTGTCGGCAATCTCTTCATAACTAAATCCTTCGACGTCTCGCAAAATCACTGCCTCTCGAAATGGTCGCTTCAGTTCGAGCAGGGCCCCACGCAAATGACCTTCGCGTTCCCGAGCCAGCGTCTCTTGTTCCGGATCAATTGCATCCTCGTTCCGCAAGTTAGCGCTCAGCGGTTGCTCGGTTCGATCGTTGGTAGCATCCAGAGAAACGGTTACGTCACGCCTGCGGCGTCGCCACCAACGCCAACGATTCCGCGCCTGATTTACCGCGATGCGATAGATCCAGGTTTTCAAGTTAGCGTCGCCACGAAAGCGGCCGATGCTTTGAAAAGCGCGCAGGAACGTTTCCTGAGTCAAATCGCGTGCTTCCTCAGGATCGGAGGTCAGCCGGTAGAGCAAGGCATAAACATCGCCCGTGTGCTCGGCCACGACCCGCTCAAAAGCCGCCGTCTCTCCGCGCCGCAATCTTTCAAGGAACTGGTCTTCGGCTGTCGAGCGGACTTCGACTGAAGCTGCCGTAGCAGCTTCTTCCAAGTCCGCATGTCCGCGGAGGGCGATCTGCTCTCCGTAGCTCACTCGGCACCCCCCTCAACACCCCTTAGGGCGGGAAGCTCAAAAGCCGGCGTCCGCACTTCCCGGACAGACCCCAAATTAGACACCAGCGGGTTTCGTTTGTTCCCGTCCAAATCATACCCAATCGCGCCCACGTTCGTTTGATGACCGGCAAGCCCGCCAGCGTTGCGATCGCTCGCCTGCTTGACAACGTTTCGAGCGGTCGCTAAATTCGCTGTTTCCGCGATCATACACCAAATTGAACGCACGTGACCGTGCATACTTGCAAGAGGAAATCAGTTGGCTAAATACAAGAAGAAAAGGGCCCGCGAACTAAAGCACGATCGGTTTCGGGATACCACGATGCTGCTGGCTGACAAGCTCGCAGATCGGGTGGCCGGCCGTGGCAGACAGGTTCTTTACGGCTTGATAGCCCTGATTGTGGTTGCGGCCGGCATTTATGGGTTCGTTCGCTGGCGCCACAAACATGCCGAAGAGGCCGAAGCGGCGATGGGCCGGGCGATTGCGATTAATGGAGCGGAAATCTCAAACACGCCGGTGCCGAGCTCCGGCGACCCGGTTTTCAGCACCCAGCAGGAGCGTTCCGAGCGGGCCATTCAGGAGTTTGAGAAGGTGGCCGCCAAGTACGGCGAGCCATATCGCTCGGAAGCTCGTTACTTTATCGCCACAAACCTGCTGGTTACCGATCGCGCCAAGGCCGAAAGCGAGTTAGCGGGTTTGAGTTCGGCCAGCGGTGAAATTGGCATACTGTCAAAATTCGCACTCGCCCAGGCGAAAGAGGGCGACGGAAACTTTGACGAGGCGGCGCGACACTACAGCGAGATTGCCAAGGCCGGTTCGGCCATAGTCACACCTGAGACCGCGAACGTGCGCCTGGCGGTCGTTTATGACAAGCAAGGTAAGAAAAAAGAGGCGGCCGATCTGCTCTTTAATATGATCGATGCGGCGCGCAAAGCTCGCGACAAAGAAGGAAAGCCCGTACCTGAGTCGGCCGCGGCGCGCGAAGCTACCCAAAAGCTTTTGAAGATCGATCCGGCGCGTCATGCTCAATTGCCTCCACCGGCGCCTCCGATGGGACTTAACCTCTAACTTTGAATTTGCAATCTGGAATTTGGAATTTGAGATCTCAGGATGGATGTCCTGACGCATTCACTACTTGGCCTGACTGCAGCCAAAGCCGGACTCGAACGGTACTCACCTTACACCGCAGCGGTCTGTATTCTCTCCGCTAATGCTCCTGACATCGATGTTGCTTCCGCACTCTTCGGTGATCGTTGGACTGTTTTACTGCATCACCGCGGGATCACGCATTCAATCGCCGGTACTTTGATGCTCGGTGTTTTGATTCCCTCGGTATTTTGGGGAATAGAACGCGTGATTGCGAAGTGGCGAAAACGCCCACCGCAGATTCGTTATCGCGGTCTGTTGTTCGTTTCGCTGATTGTCGCGGCCACACATCCGTTGATGGACTGGACCAACAACTATGGGTTGCGGCCGTTACTGCCATGGAGCGGCCGCTGGTTCTACGGCGATCTCGTTTTCATCGTCGACCCGTACATCTGGCTGGCTTTAGGTGGTGCGGCATTTCTGCTGACCAGTAACCGCCGGTGGAAGACAGTTGCGTGGTCGGTCCTCGGACTCGGTCTGACGCTTCTGTTCTTTCTGGCGCCGACCGAACGCGCGCCGGGTCCCGTCAATCTCACAGTTATCCGAACGATCTGGCTGGCCGCCATCCTCTCGATCATCGTGGCCCGCGTGCTCAGATTGGAACGGCGGCTCGGAAAATCGATTGCGGCTCTCGCACTCATCTTCGTAGTTTGTTATTGGGGAGCGTTGGCCCTTGCCCATCACACTGCTTATCGCGAAAGCGTGCGACTGGGCAATCAGCTTTCCATTGATCGAGGCGAGCACTTCATCACCGCTGCCGCCATGCCTACGGTTGGCAATCCGTTTCGCTGGCAGGGATTCGCTGAGACGGATCGGGCCACGTATCGTTTCTTTGTCGGAGTAGGCCCGGAAGCCTTGCCAACAGACCCGAGAGAAGTGTTGACGGACGGGAAGAAGACGAATTCCCTGACTAAGATCGAGCGTTACGAGAAGCCCTCCGGTCGCAGCGAGGAGTTAGTGTTGCTGGCCGAGCGTGATCGGCGCGCCCAGATCCTTCTGGGTTTTGCTCGGTTTCCCATCGCGCGAGTTGAAAATGACAATTGCATCGGGCAGACACTCGTCCAATTTGCTGATCTACGATACACTGAGCCCGGAATCGCGCGCGGAAATTTCTCAGTGAATATTCCTGTCGAGTGTCCCGCGCCCTGAAGTCTTGCGAGTCAGGAAATAATCTTGAGCGACTTGTCCCAAAAACAACTGCGTGAAGCACTAGCGGAAACGGCCCGTGCCCAGGCAGCTCCGATTAAGCCAAAGAAAATCGCCAGCGTGCGCGTGTCGCGCGGAGGGTATTTCGCCGCCGCCGCCCTGCTTACATTCATAGCCCTCATTTGTCTGCGGACGCACAGAGATCTCGCCGCCCTGTTGCTGGTGGGCGGCACCTGGTCAGTCATTCCGCTATTGGTTTTCACTGATCGCCTGAGTTTCGACGGAACCCGGTTGTCACGAACGGGTCTGTCATCGTTTCTCACGCGGCGCGTGCGTGGACGCGCGCGAGGCATGGCGGTCGACGACGTTGAACGAGTCGAAGTAAACACGCTGCGTACGCTGCGGCGCGGGGGAAACGTCCGTTATCGTTATCGCGTTGAGGTGGCCGGCAAGGGTTTGTCGATCGCGTTTGCCTCCGGTGGCGGACAGTTCCGCCAGATGGTGCGGACACTGCTGCCGCGGATTCCGGATCATAAGCTTGATGCGCGCGCCTGCGAACTGCGCGATCACCTGGCCGACGTGAAGAAAGTTCGAGCCGAAGCTGTCCGGCTGGGTATCGCTTCCACGTCGGTATTGGAAGAAACCAGCGAAGCGACCAGAAAGAGAGTTGAGAAAAATCGGCAGGCGGCTTCCAATCAGGAAAGTTTGGAAGAAGAGAGCGCGCGCGGAAGTATCCTGCGCAAGACCGCAAACGATTTGCGAATAGCGGGTTGTTTGCGGCAGGCGGCTGAAGCTTTTCGGCGCGCGTTACTGATTTCCGCCAGCGATGCCTGGCTGCTGTACGAATACGCTCGTCTGCTCAAATCCCAGGCCAGCGCCAGAGGGGACGCCCGGATGTTGGCGCGAGCATGTGCGGCGCTCAGACTCGCCACCATGCGGGGCTCGACTGATTCCCGTTTGCTGGAACGAGTCGGCGAAAGCTTCCTCGAGTACGGTGAACCCAAGCGCGCCGCGAAGGCCTTCCGCCGGGCGCTGGAAATCGACGAACAGGCTTATCGAGCCCAATTGGGACTTGCTGAAGTCGGGCTAAGCGATGGCAAGCTGGCGCATGTTATCCATCACTACAACGATGCGGCTCGGGTTGCTCCTGATAAGGCCGCAGGAAGGTTGGCGCGTCGCGAAGCGGATTATTACGGTCGGTTGAATGACGATGAAGATTACCTGGCCGCTGAACTCCGCCGCATGAATTGGTTGGAGGGGGCGGGCCGTGTGCAGCGATTAACGGCGCGGCTGAGTTTCGTCGCCCTGTTAATCGCGCTGATCGGATCTTCGGTCGATCAAGGCTTGGCTAGCCTCGGCTGGGCCTTTGCTTCGTCCGCTATAATCGGCTGGTCCGGGTCGCTCCTCACCAGAAAGTTGCTGGGAGCCCGAGGCCGTCCCGCCGCGAGTGATGCCTGACGTGGCACGCGCATCCTGCGCGTGATTCACGGGCGAGACGCCCGTGCCACAAATCCAGAGTTACTGTGCAGCTTCCTTCGCCTTATCTTTCGACGACGCACTTCGAGCCCGGCTTGATCCCTTCTTCTGTGCCGTAGCCTTCGCCGTGACTGTGCGACCGGCCTGTTCGGTTGCCGACGCAACTGCCTCTGTCCTGGCCGGCATCGGATTCAACAGCGCATCCCAACGATAACGAGGGGCTTCAGGCTGCTCTGCCAGTCGTCTGAACACCAGGTTCGTCACTGCTTCAGTAACCCAGTTGTGATAAAACTCGCCGACGGACGCCAGCTCGGCATCCGGCGCGGGATTCATGAAGTCGATAGCGTAGGGTATCCCGTCTTTGATCGCGAACTCCACGGTGTTGATGTCATAGCCGAGCGCCGTGCAAAGCGTCTGCACATCTTTCACTACGCGCTGGTTAAGTTCGGGTGAAAGATAGTCCGGATCGTATATGTACTGATCACCCGACAGATAAGGCTTGCGCGGATCGTACGGCATGATCATCACTTCCTGTTGGCCAATGCAGTAACAACGGACAAACTGATCGAATTCGACTGACTCTTGCAGCGTCATACATAGCGTGCCGGTTTGATCGTATTCGTAGATTAACTCTTCGATCGAGCTAACCTTAGACACATTCTTCCAGCCACCGCCGTCAAACGGCTTCAGGAACGCCGGTAACCCGACGTAATCAATGACCGCCTGCCAGTCGAGTGGAAATTCCAGATTGCGCAAACTTTCGCTTACGATGCCCTTGATGTAATCCTTCTGCGGCAGCAGCACCGTTTTGGGGACTGCAACGCCTAACTTGAGGGCCAGTGAATAGTTGAAAAACTTATCGTCGGCCGACCACCAGAACGGATTGTTAATAATCCTGGCCCCTTCGAGGGCCATACGCTTTAGCGTGGCTCGATAAAAGGGGACTTCGTGCGAGATGCGATCGACTACCAGGTCATAAGGTGGGGGCGCATCGAAACGAATTCCGCCGAGCTTGATGTATTCAGCTTGAACCTTGCCCTGGCCACGTTCGTTGAGGTTGCGAATCAGCGCATCCGGAAATGTTTTCTCGCGGCCAACTAAAATACCTACTCGCTTCATAAAATCAGGGTCCTTTCATTCATGCAGAGTGCTGCCAAAGCCGAAACCAGCACGTACGGGTATATTAAGTGATTGATTAGAAAACCAAGCTATCTTTCATCCTGAGGGGTTGTCAAACGGCTGGCGCGCTTAAGGCAGCCGGAAGCCGTGGTTTGGGCATCTATCACTTGGACTGTGATCCTTGTTCTCAAACGGCTTATGCTACAATTCCGGTCGACCCGGCAAGCTTGTGCGTTAATTCAAGATTTCTGACTATGAGTTCCAGACAAATCTTTGTGTTCTTCGGTCGCGTGACTGCGCTCGCGATCTGTCTTTGTTTGCTTCCTGGCGCCACCAAAACGCGCGCTGACGACCCTAAGGCCTTTACCGCTGATCAGATTGTCGAAGGCGTGATTCTGATTGCTGGTAACGGACTGGGCCGCGCAGTGCTGAATCAAATCAGGCGCAACGGTGTTGAGCGTGGCAAGCAGACTCGCATTCTTGAAGACGGACGCTCAGAGGAAGCGCGCTACGAGCTTCGTTTTATTCGCGGTGACAACTCGGAAAAGGATAAGGTCCGCATCGATAGCAAGACGGCACAAGCCGAATACTCGCTGATCTACGGCGAGGGCCGCATCTTTGGGATCATCAATGGCTCCCCGTTTATCCCGCGCGCTGAGACCAGCGCGGAATTTATTTCTCAACAAGCCCACAGCATCGATGCTCTGCTGCGCTACAAGGAAAATGAATCCAAGTTGAGCTCGGCCGGTAAGGACAAGCATCAGGGAATTGATGTCCACGTTATCGATCTCGTCGATAAGGCCAACCGTAAAACGCGATACTTCATCAGCGCCCGGTCCCTCCGGGTCTTGTGGCTGGAATACGAAGAAACACCGCCGGGCGCAGCCGCCGCCATCAAATACACCAGACGTTTCTACGATTATCGAATAGCCCAGAACACCCAGGTGCCGTACCGGACTGTTTTGATGGAAGATGGAAAACAGACCGTTGAGACCCGCATTATGACTGTCACCTACGGGGTGAGAATGGAAGACTCACTGTTCCGAAACCCTGAGGCGGCGAGTGCCACGATAAATCCCCAGTAAAACTGCCATTCGGATCAGGGCAGCCGCGAAATCTACTGAACATTTTCGGAACTCAAGGACCTGCCGGGCGTGTCTATTGCGAGGCAGTCGTGGGCTCCGTGTATAATTTTGTCCCACGATGAGGCCGTTGCCGGCAAAGACAGACGGAGTACCGGCGATGTGTGGATGTCCTGGCGTTGCGAATTGAACTGAGAGCCTGCCTGCCGATGAGAACGCTGACTTCGATCGACCAACTGGATTTCGCCGCCAACATGCCGGCGCCTGTCATGGTTCAGCGGACCTCAGACCACGCTTTGCTCGAAGGAACGCTGGCCGGGGACGAGGATGCTTTCGCGGAGTTGGTAAGCCGTTATCGAAACCAGATTACGAGTTACATCTATCGCATGACGAACGACTACGACGGGGCGGTTGATTTGGCGCAAGAGACATTCCTGAGGGTTTACCGGGCCGCGGCGCGATATCAGACGACGCATGCTTTTTCGACCTATATCTATCGCATCGCGACCAACCTGGCCATCAGCGAGTTGCGAAAACGCAAGCGGCGCAGGCTGGTTTCGCTAACCGGGCTGCTGGCCTCAGACGACGGTCAGGAGGCGAGGGACTTTAATCCGCCCGACGAGCGGCCCCTGCAGGACGTTGATCTCGTCGATTCTGAAAGGCGCGCGGTAGTAAAGCGGGCCATTAGTACTCTGCCTGATAAATATCGAGCCCCCCTCGTACTACGCGACGTAGAGGGGAAAAGCTATGAGGAGATTGCCGCGATCTTACAAACCAGCGAAGGAACGGTGAAGTCGCGGATCAATCGAGCGCGGAATTTCCTGCGCGACAAAATGCGCAGTTACATTTAGGGTGGTATCAACATGAATCGCAAGGAATGCCGCAGCACGCGGCGAGAAATTGAACAGTCAGAACTGAACCAGCGGTTGACCGATCAGGCTCTGGCCCACATGGAATCATGCGTGCCTTGCCGCGAGTTTCACGACGAACGCGCGCGTCTGCGTGAATTGGTCGGAAGTCTCGAATCGGTTGTGGCGCCAGGGGATTTTGATGTGCGTTTGCGTGCTCGCATAGCGGCAGAGCGTCAAAGAACCGCGCGCGGATCGTTCTTTACCAAATTCGCGGTTGGCACTCCGGCGATTGCCGTGGCGGCATTGCTGGTGATGCTGGTTGGCGCGATAGTCTGGTTCGCTCAGCGCGGAGGAAATCAGCCGTCCGCAGTCGCTTCCGGCCCGACAACTGCTCCCAAGCAGACTAGTCCCGTGTCGCCACCAAGTTCGATCTCAACGGGATTGGAAACCGCGTCAACTGGGACTGATACGTCAAGTGACTTAACCGCTGCCGCGCCCAGGGGTGGTGATCGAAATCCTTTCCGCACAGCAGGCGGCAGGTCGACGGCATCCAAAGGAGCAGTCGGACCGGCCAACGATCTTAGCCTCACCGGAGCAGAATCGATCCGGCAGGGCGAGGTTTCTCTTAGCGCGCCGGTAAAGCCTTTAGTGGTTTCCATGCAGGACGACCGGGGCACGAAGCGAAAGATTTCGCTGCCACCGGTCAGTTTTGGTTCGCAGCGGTTGGTAGACAACCGGTTTCCGGTAAGTTCAAACAGTCGAAGTTGGTAGTAGTAGCATGATGAAGAAGATTTTGAATCGATTGCAATCCGCGGGTTTGGTGGCAGCAGCAATGCTGACCTTGACGGTTGTTGTGTTTGCGCAAGGGGTGGCGCCGGCAACCACGCAAGCGCCGCCGGCGGCGCAAATGCCGGCTATTCCACAAACGCCGACACCTGAAAAGGTGCAGCAGCGAAGACCGCAGCGCCGGATCGTCAGTACGCCTGCCAGAGTTACAGTGATCTCGGATCAGGGACAGGTCGCGCCCCAGGTAGTAACCATCGTGCATCGCTTAAGCGGAGTCAAAATGCTGCGACTGTTGATGCGCCAGGGTAACGAGTGGGGTACGCTGCAGACCATGGATCCTGAGGCGATTACCAACGATGCGCACGCCAGCATCATCGCGGGTTGGGCGTTCGACGATGGCAGGACCATCGCCGCACGTTTGCCGCAGGCGGGCGCTGAAATCGAGTTCACACAGTATCCCACACAGTATCCGACGACACGCTCCGGAGCGGCAGGTGTCGCACCTGAAGCCAGAGCTGCCGCGGCGGCGGGCTTGTTCCCACCTATGCCCGGTACTGAGGCTGACTTGACCGTCATCACTCGTGATGGCCGGCGATTGAGGGCCCACTATGTGGGACTCGACGGGCAGACTGGATTGTCTGTACTGCAAGTTAACGGCCCTGTGTCATTGCCCGCTGCGGAAGAAAACAGCAGAAAGCTGACAGAAGGCCAACGCGTGCAGCTATTCGCGCCGGAACGAACCACTCCCGAAGGTGAGGGCTCGTCACGGATCATTTATGTCCGGGTGGGAATGCTGGAAGCGAGGATTGCAAAGATCGCGCGGGGCAGTGCCGGAAAGATGGATCGGCTGACGGTGCGCGCGGCCAAGCTTACGCCGGTCATGGTTGGCGGCATTGCCTGTGATGAGTGGGGGAATACCCTGGGAATAGTGGACGCGATCGAAGGCAACGACGCGCGCATCGTTTCCGCTGAAACTATCCGTGCCGCCACGCGCCGCGTGCTGGCGGAAAAGAAGAGCGTGCCGCGGCCGCTGCTGGGTGTTCGAGGTGAACCGGTGGAATTTGCGTCCCGGGCAACCTTCGTCGCGCACGGCTGGCGTGAAGATCAACTCAACGAGCTGATTAAGAAGCAGGTTGGGATCTTACTAACCTCGGTGGTACCGGGCTCGCCGGCGGCACTTGCGAAACTACAGCCGGGCGACGTTATTGTCAGCGTCAATCGAGAAGATGTAGCTACCGCGGAAGAGTTTTCCAAATTACTGGGCGAGGCGGGTAGCGGCAAAACCGTCCACTTTAATCTTCGGCGGCCCAGCCCTCCGTCAACCATGTCGGTTGATGTGAAGCTTGGTAGTTCATTCGAACCATTGTTCAACTGGCATTTTGAGATGCCCGTTTTTATACCGGCGCCGAAGGGCTGGCAGCAATTCGGTGTCGAGACGATGGCGCTTACCAACAAGATGGCGTCGCAGTTGGGTGCTCAGGGCGGGTTACTGGTGCTGTCAGTGCAGCCACAGAGCATGGCCGCCCGAGGCGGCTTGCGCGAGGGTGATGTGATTGAAATGATCGATGGTCGCGCAGTCGGCCGCAGTGGCCGAGCATTCGGCTTTGCGTTTAATATGCAGAAGAAGCACGTCGTGTCGCTGGTGCGTGAGCGCGAGAAGAAGCAAATCGTCCTGGAAGCGGTCGAATAGAAAAAGTCATTCGTGTTCTTTCAGGTAGCTTAGTGTGATTTCGTGGATCGTATCGCTAAGAATCCCAAGCATACGATCCACGAAACTACACGAAATCTCACGACGCATCTATCCGAGAGGCTCCTGACTAATCCCTGGCCTCAATTAATTTCAAAATTGAATCGCTGGAATGCGCTGGTCTTGGCAACCCGGTCGATCACTGTGACGTGCAGCACGTAACGGCCGGGTTGCATTTGGCTCAGATCCAGCTCTGCGGCATAAGGCACCCTGGCCAGATCCGCGATGCCTTCCGTTGCGATCTTGCGAAGAGGATTGGTGATAACCGGTTCGTCGTCCCGAAAAATCTGAACTTGTAAGGCAAGGTCGGGTGCGGAGCCGTTAGTGGATGCGTTCGCGGTTTGGCTCTCGTTGGCAGGTTTGGCGACTGGAGGAGCCCCCGCAGCGCTACCGGCCGCGTTGTAGACGAAAATCAGGAAGCGTAGGAACGAAGAGCGAGTGAACTGGTGATCGACGTTCAGGTTGGCGGCGACGCTCAACAGACCAGTGCTTCCGCTTTGCTTGCTCGAATCTGCTGCCGCAGGTGTTGTTTCAGACTGAGGTTTTCTTTCGCCGACAAGTAAGCTGCTTAACGTTAGTGAGTTTGACGCGAGATTAGGGACCTCGATCCATTCAGAGGTGCTACCGATGTTGCCTTGCCTGGATTCGACAGCCGCTACGCGTACTTGATAAAGGCCCGGCTTGATGTCGAAGAAGTGACTATAGAATACATAATCGGGTGGTTTTGTTTTGGCGGCTGGATTGTTTGCCTTTACTGCGACATGCCGGGTAAAAGTGCTGACGGTCTTTCCCTCAATATCAATCAGCGCGCCAGCCAGGTCAATGTCCATCGTCGGCGTTCCCCCGGCCACTGCCGCCTCGATTTTCGTTTTGGCGGTCACAATTTTCAGCGAAGCTGCCACTACCGGGCCGCGTTGAGGATAATCGAGGAAATTCAAAGTCACTGAAATCGGAAGGGCTGAATTGGTAGACGTTGAACTCAATGCCGCCCCCAACGATTCAGAAGGCGATTTGGCTGTGGGCGCATCCTTTGTCTTCGTACTAGCTGTCGAAGCGGAAGCCGCGTCACCAAAACCTGAGCGGAAGCGAACTACCAGCTCAGGCCGGCCCGATATGCTCACCTCAATCCTGCGAAATCTCGAGCTGCTTTGCTCGTCGTTTTCAGGCCGCCACGCCAGCAGGTAATAGTCCGAACTTTCTTTCAGGGCTGTGGTGACAGCCGCCGAGAGAGAGTTGTTGTTGTAGAAACCTCGTCCCCCGGTATCCCGCGCGAGCGCGTTCATCGCATCCTGGGTCGCTCCGATCTCTCCCATGCTGCCTCGACTAAGTCTTCCCGTGGGATCGTAAGGGGCACTGCTGACGCTATCCGTGGTGCTCACTATCAGGCCGCGAGAGTCGATCGAATAGATAACTGATCCGCTTCGTCCCGCCGCATTGGTCACCGCTCGCAATCTATCCAGGGCGTTCGAGTTTCTGGTGTCGATCAGAAATCCGTCCGTCAAAAAGAAGATGAGCTTCCGGCCACCCATCTGCGCCATGGAACGCGTCAGCGCTTCCAGACTGGAAAGCGTCCGGAGCGTCAAGCCTGACGCTTGCTGTAGGATTTGTCCCACCCTGCGGCGTACCGCGTCTTCGGCCGTGGCCCGAGGTACTCCGGTAGTGTTCTTAAGGTACTGATCGACAAAATAGTTGAACGTGTCAGTGTCACCGCGATCGATTTGCAAAGCCTGATAGTCATTCATCGGAGGGTTTTCTAAATCTCGAGCTGACCCAAAACCAGACTTAAGACGATCCACGGCCGCTCGCAGCACGACCTTGTTGTTGGTGAGTTGTTGGAGAAATCCAATCGACCCGGTGGCGTTGATAATTGCCGCCTGATCGTTTTGGCCCAGATCACGTTCAACAAAACGCAGCAGCAACATTCGAACTGCCACCAGGTTCGTTGAGCTCATGTGAATATCGTCAATGAAGAAAAAGATCGTGCGGCCGCGGTCGAGTGGAATTACCGGACCTTTATCAATGCCGTTGGGCGAAGCGGTCCCGCCACGTGCTGACGCCAGTTGCGCTTCTTCGTTGCGGCTGCCGGCATGAACTTGTTCAAAGAAAAAGACCTCGCGCGGCTTGCCATCAATTTTCAAGACAAACTGATCGCTCTTCAGGTCTTTGATAAAGGCGCCCTGCTTGTCAAAGACCATGACGTCGGTTTGAACGAGTTTCGTGTTGACTCGAAGTACGTCCGGTTCCTGTTTGGGTGGGTCTTGTGCTCGTGTTGATAGCCACGGAGCGCAGGCGCAGATCGCCGTGAGGATAAAAAGCGTGGAAGTGAACCAGCGACCAACTCGCATTGTTCGAGTGCTCCTGCTTTGTTTGGCAGACAGGGGATAGCCGGGAAGACCGCGCCGGATGATATCATGACGCTCGGTTGAAACGGCACTAATTTGGGGCTGCGGTAATAGATCGCCAAAAGGATTTGAAAGTCTCTGCGCGTTCTTTGCCTCCTCGGCGTCTCTGCGGTGATGATATTTCAGTAAGATTCACCGCCGACACGCAGAGAGCTCGCGGAGACTACGCAGAGAAAAGCCAAATTAAGACGTACTCAAAGCTGAATGATTGACGACAAATTATGGATGAGCTGAAACAACTGATTCGCGAAGTGCCGAACTTTCCGAAGGACGGCATAAACTTTTATGACATCACTACTCTGCTGAAGCATCCCGAGGGCTTGCGGCAGACCGTCGACGCACTCGCTCGGGAATATGAAGGCCAGAAGATTGATGTGGTTGTCGGCGTCGAGGCGCGCGGGTTTATTTTCGCGCCGGCGCTCGCCTATCACCTGGGCGCTGGCTTTGTGCCGGTGCGCAAGCCAAAGAAGCTGCCCGCTGAGCGCGCATCGATTTCATATGATCTCGAGTACGGCCAGGACACTCTGGAGATTCATCGCGACGCCATCGGTGACGGTCACCGAGTGCTGATCGCCGATGATTTGCTGGCCACCGGCGGCACTGCGAAAGCTGTCTGTGATTTGGTTGAGGGCCTGGGCGGAAAGATCGAAGGACTGGTTTTCGTCGTCGAGCTTGAGTTTCTGCCGGGGCGAAAGAAGCTGGAAGGCTATGACGTGCGTTCGCTGATTAAGTATCAATCGTGACGGTCGGTGGTCAGTTGTCCGTTGTTAGTGGTCAATCGGTCACTGCATGGTCAGTAATTCGTTTGTGCAACTGACCACTGACAACTGACAACCGACCGTTGTACTATTCCGTCGTGTGCTCCCGTAGCTCAGTTGCATAGAGCGTCCGCCTCCTAAGCGGAAGGTCGCGCGTTGGAATCGCGCCGGGGGCACCATTACTTTCCAGGCTGTAGCTGACTCCCGAGGAGGTGCCTCCCAATGCAGCGCGAAATTGCTGATGTCCTTGAAACCGTCAAGCGAGCCAAAGAGCGAGACAAAGCGTGCATTCTGCTTATCGGTGCCGGATGCTCCGTTAAAGCCGGAATCCCCAGTGCAACCGAATTCATTGAGATCATTCGCAAGACGTACCCTCGAGCCCACGAACGCGCAGAGAAGAAAACCTACCCTCACGTTATGGCACAGCTTTCAATGGCTGAGCGCCACGACCTAATCAGTGACTGCATTACCAAGGCGAAGTTGAACTGGGCGCATCTGGCAATTGCGCAATTGATCAAACACGGTTATGTCGATCGCGTGTTGACAGTAAACTTTGATCCGCTCGTAATGCGGGCTTGTGCGCTCGTGGGTGTATTCCCCGCAGTTTATGATTTCGCCGCTTCACAGAACTTCAAGGCGGATTTTATCGCTCGCCAATCGGTTTTCTACCTTCACGGCCAACACACGGGCTTTGTAGTGCTCAACACCGAAGCAGAGGTTAAGCGCCTTTCTGAACATCTGGGGCCAGTGTTCACCGACTCGGCACGCGGGCATGTTTGGATCGTCGCGGGCTACAGCGGTGATAACGACCCGGTCTTCAATCATCTTGCGAAGATTGAAAGATTCGACAACAACCTTTACTGGATCTGTTACAAGGATAAACCACCCGAGCAACACGTTCAGGATAGGTTGCTGGTTGAGGGTAAAGACTGTTTCTCAGTAAATGGATTCGATGCTGACGATTTCTTCGTTGCTCTCGCGCAAGGACTTGGCTGTTTTCCACCAGACTTTGTACAAACACCCTTCACCCACCTCGACAATCTGCTTGAGCCTGTACTTCCGTATTCGCTGCCAGGAAAGAATTCGAGCTTGGAAGCGATACCGAAACAGCTCTTACGCGATGCGATTGAAAAAATAGAAATACCATCGGCGCTCGCGTTGCGAGCCAACGATTTGCTTCTGGCGGGAGACTTCGACAAGGTTATCGAAATGGAAGCGGATTTTGCAAAGACGCCAATTGAAGAGCTGGGTGACGCGATTGCGTGGGCTCATATCTCACTGGGTAACGAATTAGTAAGCCAGACCGGAGATAGGACTGACGAAGAAGCCGCCCGTCTATGGGTGCTTGCCGAAGAGAAGTACGTCGCTGCGTTGGCAATCAACCCTCAGCACAGCGCCGGGCTTAACGGCTGGGCAATCGCGCTAACCGGACAAGCTAGAACCAGGAGTGGAGAAGAGGCTGAGCGTTTGTGGGCGCTGGCGGATGAGAAGTTCTCCGCTGGGCTGGCAGCCAAACCTGACGATGCCGACGCGCTTTACAACTGGGGTGTTGCACTGGCCGACAAGGCGAAGCGGAAGACAGGAGAAGAGGCTGATCGTCTTTGGGCGGCTGCAGGCGAGAAGTACTCCGCCGCCTTGGCAATCGAACCGGACTATTCTGACGCGCTCAACAACATGGGCATTGCACTGCACGCTCAGGCGCGAACCAAGTCCGGAGAAGAAGCTGAACGTCTCTGGGCGCTTGGAGCGGAAAAGTACGCCGCTGCGTTGGCAATCACGCCTGACAAGTATGACGCGTTTAGCAACTGGGCCAGTGGGCTGGACGATCAAGCTAGGATGACGGGCGGGAAGGAGGCTGATCGTCTTTGGGCACTTGCCGGTGAGAAGTACACTGCCGCGCTGGCAATTAAACCTGACGACACCAACTCGCTTTACAATTGGGGTGCTGCGTTGGATGCTCAAGCCGCGACTAAGACGGGTGACGAAGCCGAACGCCTCCTGGCGCTGGCGCGTGAAAAGTATGCCGCCGCCGCTGCAATTGCACCCGATCTATATCCCGAGATTGAATCTGACGAGGCGGAAGAGCAGGACGAAATTCCTTAAGACGATCTTGTCAGTTAGATTAATCGGTTCGCCTCGATTGGGTTTCCGGATTAATCGTCACTTCCTGCCATGCGCACAATCGTCGCGCCCAATCCTCCCGCCTCCGGCGGAGCATCAGTCCAATCCAACACAAATGAAGTTCGCGCCAGGATCGCGCGCACCATGTCTCTCTTTACGCCGATGCCTTTGCCGTGAATGATGCGGACGGCGGGAAAGCCAAGGCGTCGAGCTTCGCGCAGGTACTCTTCAACCACCGCCTTCACGTCCCGCGGTGGAATCGTGTGCAGGTCAAACACGTCGGTGATTTCAATCTCGACGGGTTCGGGAAAGGGATTTAGATCATCGTCGAGTGTCATCGTACTAATCTCTGCTAACGCAAATGCTGGTTTGCGCACAAGTTTGAGGATGAGGTCAGTACCGGGAGCGGACCGGGGTCCCCGCGCGGGCAGCCCGCGTGGGGTG
>Ga0070707_100000999_pt1 | contig 28006 bp, 23 predicted proteins | sample KBSK5502metaG_FD_65468 | JGI IMG/M metagenome (GOLD analysis project Ga0070707, IMG submission 65468) | Corn, switchgrass and miscanthus rhizosphere microbial communities from Kellogg Biological Station, Michigan, USA - KBS K5-50-2 metaG | ecosystem: Host-associated > Plants > Roots >...
CCACGTGGGCTCAGGCGGCGGCGGACCTCGTTTTCCTGCCTTACGGGCAGGCCGGGGAACTGACGCCCCTCCTCCGGCCGCTGGGGGATGGGGGTGATGGCTCCGCTCGTCAGGCCCCGGACGGTTTTCGCTGTGAGCGCGCCGCAGTGAGCGGCCGCACGACGGTCGATCTCCTCGAGGGTATCTCCCGGCGCGATGGGGAACGGTTCGCGGAGGAGAATGGGGCCGGTGTCCACCCCGGGATCCACGAAGTGGGTGCTGATGCCGGTTGGTCCGCCCTCCAGAAACGCCCAGAGGTTACAGTTGCGGCCGCGGTAGGTCGGCAGCCAGCCCGGGTGGGCATTGATCGTCCCAATTCGCGGCACCGCGAGGACATTGGCCTTGATGATGCGCGTGCCGGCCAGCAGCAGGAGGTCCGGAGTCAGGCTGCGGAGGAGAGCTTCGCAATCGCTTCCATTATGATCCAAGACGGCGTGGGTCGGGATCCCGTGACTGGCGCAGGCCTCGGCGACGGTTCTCACGCTCTGCGGCCGAGCCGAGGAAACCAGCGGGAGCAGATGGTCGTCGACCAGAATGCGGCCCACCTTCAGCAGGGTGTAGAAGGGGCCGTTCTCCCGGTAGACCTTGAGGAACCGCTTGCGACGCTCGCTCAGGGGCTTGGGCTCGAGCACGACGGCTGAGATCGGCAGGCCCTCACGGGCGAACGCCTCGACAGTGAGGATTCCCTGCTGATTCATGGGACGGCTCAACAGCACTGTTCGCATGACGTTCAGCGCGCCTCCCGCATCATTGTTGAGAGCAGGTCTTCCGAGACCCGGGACTCCACGTACCGGAACTTCCCCGACCGGGTCCTGGCGATGGCGGGTACCTGCACGATGTCGAGGCGCACCGCGGATCCGAGGAGCAGCCCGAACCGCTGGCGCACCCCCGCCTCCTCGGCTTCGGCGAGCGAGTGATTGCTCACGATCTGAACGACAATATGGTCGAGCGATTCCTGGACGACGTGGAACTCCCTGATTCCCGGCAGATCGCGAAGGATGTAGATGGCCGACAGCGCGTGGAGGACGCGGCCGCTGGGAGTCACGAGGAAGTCAGTGCGGCGTCCCTCCACCTGCTTGAGCTTGGGGAGGGTGCGGCCGCACGGGCAGGGCGTCGGGTCGAAGCTGCCGATGTCGCCGGTCCGGTACCGGATGATCGGGAAGCAGAAGGAGTCGAGGCAGGTCACCACGATCTCCCCACGTCCGCTGGCATCCGGGTCGGCGATCTCGACGTACATCCCTTCGCTGAAAACGTGCAGGCCGCCCTCGGGGCACTCAAGCGCGACCAATCCGCCGTCCCGGGAGCCGTACTCAACGCCGACCCGGCAGCCGAGGGCCTCCTGGATGAGCGCCCGCTGAAAGTCGAACAGGGGCTCGGCCGTGGTGAACACAGCCTTGAGCCCGCGCGGGGGCGCCAGCTCCTGCCGCCGGAAGTATCTCGCCATCAGAAAGAAGGAGCTGGCATAGCCATACATTTTTTCCGGCCGGAAGCGCATGATCGCGGCAGCGTAGCGCGCGAGAGCGGGTTCGCCCATGTCGAAGGCCGAAAGCAGGCGGGAGTTGAGCAGGAAGTCGCGGAGCCCCCGCAGCCTGTCCTGGCGGCCCAGTTCGATGGGCGAGCCCCACAGCACGACCTCCCGCGCCCCGGGCTCGAGGCCGAACCAGCGGTGAGCGCGCAGGCGCGCCGCCTCGGAGCTGCCCATGCGCTCCATGTCCACTTCCACCGTGACGGGCACCCCGGTGGACCCACCGGTGGAGCGGCGCTTGACGTTGGGGAGTTTCACGGTGGCCCGGAGGTCCTCGAAACGACTGCGCAGCAGTTCCCGTGTGAGGAAGGGGATACGCTCGAAGTCGTCCGGCGACTTAACCCGCGCGGGCGGGAGATCGTGCTCGTCCAGTAGCGACCTGTAGTACGGGACTTGTGCGTAGGCGAACTCCAAGTGGCGCCGCATCCGCATGAACTGGTAGTCGCGGAGCCGGCCGGCGTCCAGCCACTGGGTGCGCTCGAGCTCCTCGAGCCAGCGGAAGGTGGGCTTCCGCTTCAGGCGCTCGTGGAGCGGAAAGATCACGTGCCTCACCAGACGCGGATGCATGATGCCTTCCCCGCCGAGGACGCTTCCTCGGCGAGCAGCGCGTCCATGAAGAACTTGGCGGCCCAATTGGGGAACGTGCCGAAGAGGTACCGTCCCCAGATCGGATGGGAGCCCTTGACCGCGCCTCGCACAGGCAGATTGGTCGTCTCGCAGTCCTGCAACGACTTGAGCAGGCCGGTCGCGCGGAGCGCGCCGTCGCGGAAGGCCTGCTCATTTGTCAGGGCATGGAGCTTGAACCACTGGATCGCCATCTGCGCGTTACCCGTCAGGCAGCTATAGCGCGCTGTCGGACGCCACATCGAATCGAAGGTCCCGGCGATCGAGCCATCCGGGCGGGTGCGGGCGAGAACGGCCTCGCAGGTCCGCCGGGCTGCGGTGACATAGTCGGGCCGATCGAGTCGCAGGCCGGCCTCGAGCAACCCTTGGGACGCATAGGCAATAGTGTGAAGATAGGGATCACATCCAGGGGTGAATGAACAGGCGCGAAACCAACCATTTGGCTCCTGTTTGGTGAGAGCCCAGTCTAGGTTCTGCTGTCCGGCCCGGACGTATCGGTCCTCGCCGGAACAGAGCCCGAGCTCAACCAAGGCCCAGGCCGTGCGCGTGTTGTAGCTGTGAAGGTGGCCGCCGTAGTCCGACCGGCGCCAGGCCCCGTCTTCGTCCTGGACGCCCAGGAGCCAATCCCCCGCGCGGCGCGCGGCGTCGAGGAACCGCGCCTCGCCCGTGGCCTCGTTGGCCGCCACCAGGCCGAAGATGATCTGGCCCGTGTTGAAGACGACAGGCGAGTTGCGACGGTCCACGAAATGGCCGGGGAAGCCGCCCTCCGCGTACTGCACCGTCAGCTCCCACTCCGCCATGGCGAGAGCTCGGTCCCGATAGACCGGCTCCCCCGAATACTCGGAGAAGGCCAGCAGGGTGGGGATGAGGTAGCCGGTGGTCTCCGGGTAGGAGGCGACCCACCCGTCCTCGAAGGAGTAAGCCGCGGAGACACCCCCATCGGCAGTCGCGTCCTGGGCCCGCAGGATCCAACGGGCGGCCTCCGTGAGATGCCGGTGGCTGTCCCACTGCGGGCCGCGGATGCCCACCGCGTCTCGGAGGATCAGCCGCAGGGCCTCCGGTCGGTGCAGGCGCTTGCGCAGAAGCTTGGCGATCATGACCGTTCCTTGAGCGCGCGCGTGAGCTCTTCGAGCGCCTGCTCGACCGAGTCGTCCCAGTCGAAGCGGTGCGCGCGCCGGATCATGTCCTCGCGGTCCCACGGGCGCTGGAGCGCCTGAACGATGGCCTCCCGCAGGGGTTCGGTCTGCACATATGGCACCAGGAGGCCGTCCAGACCATCCCGAATGATCTCGGAAGTGCCTCCGACGTGGGTGGCGACCACCGGCGTGCCGCAGGCCAGCGACTCGAGCAGGACATTGGGCCAGCCTTCTGAGCGCGTTGCCAGGACCGAGAGATCGGCGGCGCTGAGCCACTGGGCGATCTCGCCGTGGGGCCGTGCGCCCACGAAGCGGATGTGATCCAGCACCCCGAGCCTGCGGGCCCTGGCCGCCAGGCGCGCCTGGTAGATCTCTCCGGGGCGGGCGCTGCCCACCATGACGTAGAGAAGCTCGGGGTAGCGCTCGCGAAGCGCGGGCAGGCTCTCGACGATGAAGTGCTGGCCCTTGCCTTCATAGATCCCGGCCACCGTGAGCAGGATGGTCGCCTTCTCGGGCAGTCCGCACCGCCGCCGGGCCTCGGCGCGGTCCGTGGGCCTGAAGGCCATGGCGTCCACCCCATTGGGGATGACCCGCACGCGCTCGGGCGGGAAGCCACCCAACTCCACCGCCACCCGGCTCAGCGACTCGCTCACCGCCGTGAGGCGATCGGCATGGCGGAGCGCCCAGCGGAGTTGCGGCCGGTGCAAGTGGTATCCCCGCAGTCGCACAATGCTCCCACGCAGAGTAACCACCACGGGGCATCGGAACAGGCGGGCCAGCAGGGTCGCCGCCAGCCCGTCCGGGTAGACGAAGTGGGCGTCGATGACCTCGAAGGGGAAGCTCCGGCGGAGCCGCGCGGTGAACTGAATCAGCGAAAGGAAGTAGAGTACGCCGTCGAGGAACTTGCAGTACCGCGGCAAGGAGAAGAAGCGCGGATGGTAGACGGTGAGCCCGAGCTGCCGTTCGACAGGGGGCACGGAAGCACGGTCCTTCCGGATCCGCTCATTGAGTGGGAACCAGGGCACGGGGGCCACCACGATGACCTGACAGCGGCGCGCCAGTCGGCTGATGCGCTCGCGGACGAAGACACCCCGAGTGGGCTGTGCCGCGTTCGGGAAGGTTGAGCTCAGCACCAAGACCCGCATCAGGCCATTCCCCGGTAGATCGGCAGGTAGCTGGGGACGATGCCGTCCCAGGTTCGATCGGCCTCGACGAAGCGCCGGCCGCCCTCGGCCAGATGCTGTCGTAGCTCAGGGTCGCCGGCTAGGCGGATGGCCTGCTCGGCCAGCGAATCGCGGCTCTCGGTCTTGAAGAGAAGTCCGGTCTGCCCGTCGCTGATCAGCTCGACATGACCGCCGATGTCGCTGGCCAGGACGGGTGTGCCCGCGGCCATGGCCTCGAGTGGCTTGAGCGGGGTCACCATCTCGGTGAGCCGTATCCGCCGGCGCGGTAGGACCAAGACGTCGAGCAGCGTGTAGATGTCGCGGACCTCCTGCTGCGCCAAGCGCCCGGTCATCACGACGCTCGGCCCGGCCCGGTGCGCGGCCTCTCGGAGCTTGGCCTCGTCTCGGCCTCCCCCGACTAATAGCAGCCTCGAGCCGGGGAGCGCGCCCATGAAGTCGGGCGCGGCTTCGAGCAGGAAGGGTAGTCCCTCGTAGTGACTGAAGGACCCCACGTAGCCGAACACGGGGCCCTCTCCGATGCCGAGCCGGGCCGCCAGCGCGGCTGCGCGTGGCCGCGGGCGGAACCACTCCGCATCCACTCCGTTGGGGACGAGCGCGATGCGCTCCGCCGGGACGCCGCGCGCGGCCAGCTCGGAACGGATGCCGCGGCAGATGGCCACGACCGAATCGGCTCGCCGGAGGACCAGAGTCTCCAGAGTACGGCTCAGGCGGTAGCGCAGGGATTCCTCGGCGAAGGTGCCGTGGCTGACCGCGGCGTCCTCCCAGAAGGTGCGCACCTCGTAAACCATGCGCAGACCGAGCCGGCGGGCGGTCCAAAGCGCCGGCAGGCCGTTGAGGAGCGGTGAGTGGGCGTGGATGACCTGGACGCGCTCTTGGCGGGCCACGCGCCTCATACGCGCGGCGAGGCGCGCCATCAAACGGAGCTCCCGGACGAAGGGCAGGTGCCCGCCGGACGGCCCGGTGCGGTAGTGCCGGATACCCTCCACGGTCTCCTGGCCGTCGCCGGGGCTGCCGTGCTTTGGCGACGTCAGGACCACGGGCTCGAGGCCAAGTCGCTTCTGGGCCAGGACGATGCTTCGGCTCCGGTAGCTGTAGCCGCTGCCGATGGGCAGGGAGTGGTCGAGGACGTGGAGAACTCTCACGCGGAGTGGTGCCTTTCTCGGCGCTCGACCATCGGCTGGCGCGCGGGCGGGTTCGCCGACGCGGCCCTTCGCGCGGCCCTGCGATCAGCGAGCCTCTGTCCGATGTCCTGGAAGCTCACGCCCTCGACCTTGGCGCGTAAGGCCAAGGTGTCGAACGCCTCGCTGACACCGGTCCTCAGCACGTTGAGCGGATCCAGCCGCCCGGCGTTCACGCCCCCATAGGCGGAGGCGACGACGTCGAAGCCAGCGTCGCAGATCTCACGGAGGACTTCCGGCGTCACGTCGTGACGGCCGCCGAAAGGGTAGGCGAAACAGTGCACCGGCCTGCCCAGCATGCGTTCCAGGATCGCCCGGCTCTCCATGATCTCCCGCCGGGCCTCGTCGAGCGAGCACTGCGCGAGATTCTTGTGTGTGAGGGCGTGAGAGCCGATCTCGAAGCCGCGGGCCGCGAGATCGCGCACCTGTTCCCATGTCAGGTTCGCGAAACGATGAGGCGACCCGTGGTCGTGCTCGAATGCCTGCGAGCTCCCAACGAGTCCCACCGCGAGGAAGAATGTCGCGGGCAGTCCGAAGCGCTCCAGGACCGGCGCGGCGCAGTCGTGGTTGTCGGCGTAGCCGTCGTCGAACGTGATGACCACGACGTTGGGCCCGAGGTACTGTCCCTCCCGGAGCGCTGCGACGGCAGCGGTAAGGCTCAGCACCGGGTAATGCCGCTTGACCGTAACCAGATGCTCGGTGAACCGGGTGAGACTCGTGGTCAAGTTGTCACGGGCCACGTCGTTGACCCGATGGTAGAGGAGGATGGTGCAGCGCGTCCGCCGGCGGAGGCGTAGCCAGCTATTCCGCAGCCCCGCCGGACCGGCGTTCAGGCAGATCCAGTGGAAGACGACCTTGGCCAGCCACTTGAGGGTCGGCTCACGACGGGCGGGATTGCCGGCAGTCCCAGCAGCGGCCCCTCGATCGCGCTTGGTCATGCCGATCTCCGGGAGGTCAAGACGGTGGCGTAAAGTGCTTCGTAGGCCGCGAGCATGCGATCCAGGCTGAAGTCCTTGAGGGCGCGGCGGCGGCCGGCGGCGCCATGCTTCCGAATGAGAGCCGGATCATCGAGGTAGCACCTGAAACCCCTCGCCAGGGCATCGCTTGAGCGCGGCTCCACCAGCGTGCCGCTGATCCCATCCTCAACCAGTTCCGGGTTGCCGCCGACCCGTGTCGCGACCACCGGGAGCCCGGTGGCCATAGCCTCGAGGATGGCGTTGGAGGTTCCTTCGCCCAAGGAGGGCAGTGTGAAGATGTCCAGGGCAGGGAGGATCAGGCTCACGTCGTGCCGCTCGCCGAGCAGGCGGACCCGATCGCCCAACCCCGTCGCGCGCAGAAGGCGCTCCAGTTCCGGCCGGCCCGGGCCGCCACCGACGATGAACAGCAGACAGTGCCGGCTCTCGGCGACCTGGCGGAACGCCTGCACTAGCCCATGGTGGTCTTTCACGGGGTCCAGGCGGCCGACGGTTCCGATGACGAGGCAGTCATCGGGAATGCCCAGCGCAAGGCGCGCCGAGTCACGGGTACCCGGAGTGAACGCCTCGGTGTCCACACCGTTGTAGATCTGGGTGACCTTCTCGGCCGGGATCCCCACCTCGTTCACGAGCCAGCGGCTGAGGTCGCGGGAGACCGGCACGAACCGAGTGATCAGGGGACTGAGCCAGCGCCGCGCCCGACGGCGGAAACGATTCCGGCCTTCCGGGTCAGATGCTTCGCGACCGTGCTCGCCGTGGATCACGATCGGCACGGCCGCCAGCCGAGCACCGACGATGGCGTCGATGCACGTCCAGTTCCGCGCGTGAACGATGTCGGGTCGGTACGCGCGGAATATGCACGCCATGCCGAGGGCGTTCCACTTCCCGCTGAGGCGCCGCTCGGCCATGGACAGGACCGGCACGCCTTCCGGGAAGGTGGTGCGTAGTGGACCGTCGCCAGCGGGGGTAAGAACCAGATGCTCGATCCGCGGCCCGAAGTGATGGACCAAGCGCACGACAGTCTTCTGGAGGCCACCCACCTGGAGCGAGGGAATCACCTGGACGACCCGTGGGGTGCCCGCCGCCGGCGCCCCCGTCGAGGCCGCGCGGGCCAGCGCCAGCACCGAAGTCCAACTGTTCATTCTCGGACTCCGACAATCCAGAAGGCGTGAGCTGCCACGGCGCGGACACCTGGAAGCCGGCCCAGGATTCCCTCCAGCCATGGCTGGCCCAAAGCCCCCTCGAGGTGTGGCACGGAGCGGGGGGGCAGCAGGATGCCCAGTTTCTGAACGGGCCGGATGCCTCGGGCCGCCATTGCCCTCTCGATCACTCGGGGCGCGCCGTACCGGAGGCGGGTCGACTGCCGTCGGGCGAAGGCGGCGAGCCGCCGGGCGGTGGCCACTGGGTTCCGGGGGGTCAGGGTTTCGACGACGACCACCCCGCCGGGCCGGAGCACTCGCGCGATCTCGCCGATGGTCAGGGTGGGCTGTTCCAGAGCCTGCAGAACGCCGATGCAGATCACTGCCCGGAAGGCCCCAGACGGGAACGGCAGGGCATACGCGCTCCCAGCCACATACCGACCCGCCCTCGCGGGGTCGGCGGCCGCGGCCCGAACCAGGCTCGGCAGCGAGTAGTCGAGACCTGTAACCGGGTGGCCACGCTTGGCGAGCAGGCGCACGTAGGTGCCGGCGCCGCAGCCCAATTCCAGGGCACGTGCCCCGGGCACGAGGAGTCCCTCGTCGAGCAGCCTCTCGAATGTGGCGAGGCGTTTGCGCAGGCCCGCCAGGGACCAGCCGGACACCAAGTGATCGCTCTGGTGGCGTGTGGCGAACTTCTCGAACCGGCGCTGCCACTGCTGCTCGAAGCCGTTCATGGCGTGTCCACGTACGCGCGGTGCCAGAGCTCCAGCACCATGAGCGCCCAGAGCTGCGAGGCGTGGCTGCGCGATCCCCGCTGGTGGACGTCCCAGATCCGCTTGACCTCCTCCGGCCGCAAGTAGCCGCGGTTCGCCGCTTGCCGCGAGAAGAGGAGATCGCGCGCGATCTCGCGCAGCCCTCCGCGCAGCCAGGCGGCCAGGGGCAGCTCGAAGCCCTGCTTGGGCCGGTGCACCGAGAGCGCCGGCACGCGGGCCGCCACATGACGCTTCAGCAGGTACTTGGAGACCCGGCCGTTGAACTTGAGCGCGGCCGGGAGTCGGGCTGCGAACTCGACGACCTTGTGGTCGAGCAGCGGCGCGCGCACCTCCAGCGAGCACGCCATGCTCATGCGGTCCACCTTGACCAAGATGTCGTTGGCCAGCCAAGTCTTGAAATCGAGGTAGAGGACCCGCGACAGGGGGTCGGCGTCGCGCACGCGGTCGAAGTGCCGGGTGAAAGCTGTGAAGGGATCGTGATGGTCGGTCTGCCGGAGGAACTCCGGTGTGCAGAGCGCCCGCTTCTCCTCGTCCAGGAACAGCGACATGTCGCTGAAGTACGCCCGCTCGAAGGACCGCCCGAGATTGCTCAGCACCAGCTTGAAGCGGAGCGGCCGGGGAAGGAGGTCCGAGCGTGGGTATATCCGGCCGAGGGGGGCCAGGACCCCGCGACGGACGGGACCCGGGATGAGCCGACGCAGACGGTTCTCCAGCCGGTGGATGCCGTAGCGGCGCTGATATCCGGCGAAGATCTCGTCGCCGCCGTCCCCGGACAGGGCCACCGTGACGCGCTCCCGCGCGGCCCGGGACACATAGTAGGTCGGCAGTGCCGAAGAGTCGGCGAAGGGTTGGTCCAGATGCCAGACAAGCCGCGGCAGATCCGCCACGGCGTCGGGCCGGACGAGCAGCTCGTGATGATCGCTACCGCACGCGCGCGCCACGGCCCGGGCGTGCTCCAGCTCGCTGTGGGTGCGCTCGGCGAACCCGACGCTAGTGGTCACGACCGGGCGGTCCGACTGCCGGGCCATGGAAGCGACCACTGCGGAAGAGTCCACGCCGCCGGAGAGGAAAGCGCCCAGCGGGACGTCCGCCACCATCCGGATGCGGACGGCCTCGTCGAAGAGGGCCGAAAACTCCTCGAGCGCCTCTTCGGCGCGCGCGGGCCCGCGGGGATCGAAGACCACGTCCCAGTACTCCTGGAGCCGGACCCGGCCACGCTCCCAGACCAGCAGGTGGGCCGGAGGGAGCTGGTGAATATCCTGGAAGACGGTCCCGGGACTGGGAATGCTCCCGAACGTGAAGTAGTCGTTGAGCGCCGCCGGACTGATGCGCCGCTTGATGCTGGAGTCCTGGAGCAGGCCCTTGATTTCGGAGGCGAACAACAGCCGCTCGGCGTCGGCGTGGTAGTAGAGGGGCTTCTTCCCGGCCCGGTCCCGGGCGAGGATCAGCCGGCGGTTCGCCTCGTCCCAAAGGGCGAAGCCGAACATCCCGCGCAGTCGCGTCACGAAGTCGAGGCCGAACTCCTCGTAGGCGTGGACGATCGTCTCGGTGTCGGAGCGCGTGGCGAAGGTGTGGCCACGCGACTCCAGCTCCCGGGCCAGCTCGGCGAAACCGTAGATCTCGCCATTGAACACCACCGCCACGGTGCCGGTCTCGTTATAGATCGGCTGGTCTCCGGTGGCCAGATCGATAATGCTGAGGCGCCGGTGGCCCAGCGCGACGCCCGCCCCGAAGTGGAAGCCGTCGGCGTCGGGGCCGCGGTGGCGCATGACGCCCGTCATGCGTCCGAGGAGATCCCGGTCCACCGGATGGTGGGGATCCGTGAAGACCAGGCCCGCGATGCCGCACATGTCAGGCAGCTCCCCGGGCTGACGCCGGCCCGCGGTCCGCCCACTGGCGCATCCAGAGCTCGAAGCACACGAGCGCCCACAGGCGGGCGGAGCAGTCCCGACGCCCGGCGTCATGGGTCTTGAGGAGTGTTTCGACCTCCTTGATCCGGAAGAGGCCCCGCTGGCGGGCGGCGGGGGAGAGCAGGACGTCGCGCGTCATGTCGCGGAGCTCACTCCGGAACCAGGCAGCGAGCGGGACCCCGAAACCCATCTTCCGCCGGGTGAGGATCTCGACCGGAAGGGAAGTGGCCATGGCACGCTTGAGGAGATACTTGCCGGTTCCGTTTCTGAGCTTGAGCGAGGATGGGATCGTCGCCACGAACTCCATCAGCTTGTGGTCCAGGAGCGGCACGCGGGACTCTAATGAGACCGCCATGCTGGTCAGGTCTACCTTGGTCAGGATATCTCCCGGCAGGTAGGTGTAGACGTCGATGTACTGGAGGGCGGTGACGTAGTCGGGCGCTCCGCTGCGGGCGGCGAGCCGCGCGAAGGTATCCGCGCTGGCCGCGGATCTCGCGAGAGCGGCCAGGTCGTCGGACAGCAGGCGACGCAGGGTCTCGCGCCGCTGGTAGGCGACGAGTCGCCGGTACCGGTCGATGGGCCCGGCACCGAGGAGCCCGGCATAGGCCTGCCCCGGCACCCCGACCGGCAGGGCTGATGCGGCGGCGCGAAATAGCGGCCGGAGGAGCGCAGCCGCGCCCCGGTCCAGGCGCTCGTGAAGGGCGACGGCGCGCGCGTAGCGGCGGTAGCCGGCGAAGTTCTCGTCGCCGCCGTCGCCGGACAGGGCCACCGTGACATGCTCGCGGGTGATCTTCGAGACGTAGTACGTGGGGATGGCCGAGGAGTCGGCGAAGGGCTCGTCGAAGTGCCAGGCGAGTTTGGGCAGGACCTCGAGGGCGCTGGGCTTGACGACGAGCTCGTAGTGGTCGGTCCCGTAGCGCGTAGCCACCTGACGGGCGAAGCGGAGCTCATCGAAGTCCGCCTCGTCGAAGCCGATGGAGAAGGTGCGGATGGGCGCGGCCGAGGCCTGGGCCATGAGCGCCACCACCGTGCTGGAGTCCACCCCGCCGCTCAGGAAGGCGCCGATGGGGACGTCGCTAACCATGTGGCTCCGCACGGCATCGGCCAGATGGGTCCGCAGCCGCTCGATCCACTCGCTCTCGGTCACGTGCGGATCAGGTGCGAACCGGAGTCGCCAGTACTCCGAGACGACCGGCTCCCCGCCGTCCAGCGGCAGCAGCAGCGTCGAGGCCGGCGGCAGCTTCCGCACGGCCCGGAAGATCGTCCGGGGAGCCGGCACGTAGTGGTAGGTCAGGTAGTCGCCGAGGGCTTCCTGGTCGAGGTCCCGATCCACGTGCGGATCCTGCAGGATCGCCTTGATCTCCGAGCCGAACAGGAGCCGCCGCCCATCCCAGGCGTATACGAGGGGCTTGATGCCCGCCCGGTCGCGGGCCAGGAGGAGACGCCGCCGGCGCTCGTCGAGGATCGCGAAGGCGAACATGCCCCGCAACCGCTCGACGCATGCCGGGCCGTCGGCTTCGTAGGCCTTCAGGATCACCTCGGTGTCCGACACGGTGCGGAAGCGGGCGCCGCGGGCCTCGAGCTCACGACGCAGCTCGTGGAAGTTGTAGATCTCCCCATTGAAGACGATCCAGATGGAGCCGTCCTCGTTTGCCATGGGCTGATCGCCGGTGTTGAGGTCGATGATCGCCAAGCGCCGGTGCCCGAGCCCGACGGGCCCGCGGCAGACGACCGCCTCACCGTCGGGCCCGCGGTGGGCCTGCACAGAGGTCATGGCGCGGAGCAGGGCCTCGTCCGCAACTCGGCCCGCGACGTCGGCGATGCCGGCGATGCCGCACATGTCAGAAGCTCGAGACCATGACCAGCTCGATCAGATGAGCGGACTGCCTCAAGCGCTCAGCCGCGGCCTCGGACGAGGCGTTTCTGGCGACACACTCGGGGTCCTTGAGCGCATCCTGGGCCTGGAGAAGGTAATTGCGGGCCTGTTGGAGCTTGGGACTGGCCAGCTGGAAGAGGGGGATCGGGAACTTCGCCAGCTCGATGTTGTGCTGGAGCTTGGTATGCGCCGTCCGGAGGTACTCGTGGGCCTGCCAGGTCAGGCGCGGGGCCTCGTCCGGGGCTTCCAGGCGCTCCATCGCCACCTTCTCGAGGCGTAGGCTCGTCTCGAGATTGGCCTGGATGGAGCGGGGATTGGGATCGATCCGGTACACTCCCTGGGCCCCAACCGCACTGAGCAGGAAGGCCAGGATGGCGGCGAGGGCTGACCAGGATCGATGACGGATCTGGCTGCTCATCGAATGCGCTCCCACTGATGCGGGTACTGGATATAGCCGGTGGTGTTTCGGGCAGAGGCCCGATGGCCTTCGACGATGATCCTCGCGGCGCCGCGCCGGAAGTCATAGAACTTCTTGAGCGTGGGATCGCCCACGTGCACGTTCAGCGTGTAGACGCCCCGGTTGAGGATGAGCGGGCGCAGAGTGAGCCTGAGCGTGCCGCGGTCCACGGCCGTGGCGATCTTGATCGTGTCGGGATCGGTGACCAGGCCGCCGAGCGGATAGCCGTGCACGTCGTGAATCGAGATGCCGAAGACGGCCCCGGGCACCGGGGCCGGAGCCGAGTAGGTGATGTCGAGGCAGACGAGGTCCCCGAGGTCGAAGTAGGTCTGCGGCCGCTCCCTCTCGTCGCAGGTGGCGACGTCGAGGATGGCGACCGCACGGTCGGCCGAGAGGCCTGATCCGTCCTGCCGTGCGGCGTCGGCCACCGTCATGCCGGCGGTGACGTACTCCAGGTAGCCGTTGACCACTTCCTCGGGGTCTCCCAGCATCCGCACCGTTCCGCGGTCGATCCAGAGCACGCTCTTGGAGTGCTCGGTGATATTGGACAGGTTATGAGAGACCAGGATGATAGTCCTTTCCTGCTCCTTCAGCTCGGCGAGCTTGTTGAGGCACTTGGCCTGGAAGGAGGCGTCCCCCACGGCCAGAATCTCGTCGATGAGCAGGATGTCCGGGTCGATGTGGGCGGCGACGGCGAAACCCAGGCGCATCTGCATGCCGGAGGAGTAGTGCTTGATGGGCGTGTCGATGAAGCGCTCGATCTCGGCGAATGCCACGATGCGGTCGAACTTGGCCTGGACCTCCTTGCGCGACATGCCCATGATCGAGCCGTTGAGGAACACGTTCTCGCGGCCGGTCAGCTCGGGGTGGAAGCCGGCGCCGATCTCGATGAGCGCCCCGAGCCGTCCGCGGGCGACGAAGGTGCCCGACGTGGGTACGGTGACGCGGGAGAGGATCTTGAGCAGGGTGCTCTTGCCCGCTCCGTTGATCCCAACCAGCCCCAGCACCTCCCCGCGGCGGAGCGAGAAGCTCACGTCGCGGAGAGCCCAGAACTCTTCGCGCGGGGGCGGCTTAAGCCCGACGGCGCGCTGACCGAGCCGGGAGAGCTCGTCCCGGAGGGAGGTGACGTACCAGCCGCGGCGGAGCCGGTACCGCTTGGAGACCTTATTTAGCTCAAGGGCGACGTCTGACATGAAATCAGCCTCTCAAATGACGTCGGCGAAGGTCCGCTCCGCCCTCTTGAAGAAGGAGAACGTGACGCCGGTGAAGAGCAGGATGCAGAGCGCCGCGACGGCGAGGGCCTCGAAGTCGGGCCGCATCCCGTGCAGAATGGCCCGCCGGTAGCCCTCGATGATGGGCGCCATGGGGTTCAGGGCGTACAGCGGTCGCACCCAGTCCGGGATCACGCTCATCGGATAGGCAACCGGCGTGGCCAGCAGCCAGATCTGGGTCAGGAGCGGTATGGCGTGGCCGATGTCCCGGAAGTTCACGTGGGCGGCTGAGGTGAGGCTGACTACGCCTAGCGAGAAGAGGATCTGCAGGGCCAGGAGCGGGATGACCCAGAACACGGCGAGGGTGACATGGATCTTGTAGTAGACGAGCATACCGGCGAAGATCGTCGAGGCGATGACGAGATCGAGGGCGCCGGCGATCAGGACTGCGATGAGCAGGGTCTCCCGCGGGAAGTAGATCTTCCGGATCAGCGGCGAGTTGGCGACCATGGCCAGGGTCCCGCCCGTGATGACCGTGGAGAAGAACGTCCAGAAGACCAGCGAGCTGTAGGCGAAGATGGGGTAGGGTAGGCCGTCGCTCGGCACTTTCGCGAAGAGCGAGAAGACCAGGGTGAAGATCACCATCATCGAGACGGGCTGGAGCACGGCCCAGACCACGCCCAGGGCTGTCTGCTTGTAGCGTGCCTTGATGTCGCGCAGGGCGAAGCTCAGGATCAGGTCGCGGTGGTCGCGGATAGTCCGGAACAGCTCAAGCATGTCGGGTCCTCGGGCCGGGAGATGGGGCGATGCCGGGCGTGAGCCGCTTGCGCCGCGGCGGGTCCGGGGGAGTCAGGGCCGGGGCCAGGGCGGCCCCGGGCTCCGCAGCGGGGGCCTTCTCGGCCTGCGCGGACAACACCTGGAGCAGGATCGAAGTGGACACGAGGTGGAAGTAGAGATCGAAGTACGCGACGCCGAGGAAGGCGCCGGCGACGAGATAGGGGTAGAGCGATAGCTGAATCATCTCCGCGTAGCGGGAGAGGTATCCGTGCTCGGCATCGCCTCGCCAGCGCCGCCGGATGCGCACGAGCGCCAGCAGGGTGTTGAGGAGGATCGCGAGGTAGAGCCCGAGCCCGAGGAAGCCGTGTTCTCCGAGCACCTCGAAGTACAGGCTGTGCGCATCCCGGACGGCGAGGAAGCTGCCCTGGTAGTAGTTGAGCCAGACGTTTCCGTTCCAGAGCACGCGGAAGCCACCGCCGGTGACAGGCCGGGCCAGGGCGACGTTCCAGGCGGTCTGCCAAGCCTCGAGACGGCCCGCCGCCGACGTGTCCCGCGTCTCGGCGTCCTCCTGCTTGGCGATGGACTGGATGCGCTCCCACAGGTGGGCGGGGAGCAGGGGCGCCCCGATCAGACCCACGACCAGCACCGCCATCGCGAAGCGTAGTCGCCACGGTGAGCGCCAGATCAGGACGGCCATGACCACCGCCAACCCAAGGAAGGCGCCTCGGGAATACGTGAACAGGATCGCGACGCAGCTGCCGGCGAATGTCGCCCGGAGGATCCACTTGAGCCAGCGCCTGGGCTCTTCCCGCGAGAGGTAGAGGAGCAGAGGCAGCGCCATGCAGAGAGCGAGCCCGAGCGTATTATTGTCCCCGAAGAACGTGCCATCAGGCCCCCAAACCCGGTTGTCCCCCCCTGTCCGCAGCACCCAGATGCCGCCCTTCAGACCGTAGAAGCCCAGCGAGAGCGCCATCACCATGTACAGCCACCGCAGCCGAGTCCGGTCCTGGAACAGCATCATGGTGACAAAGGTTATGAGCAGAGACTTGACCACCCAGTCCCACTTGCCCCACGAGAGCTCCGGCTGGTACCCGACCATGGTGGTGACGGTGATGTGGATCGAGAACAGGAGCAGCAATACCGTTCCCGTCACCCAGGGAATAGGCTTCCGATCCTTGGTGAACAGCAAGCCGGCCAGCGTGGCGCCCCCGATCAGCATGGCGACCGGCAGGGACTGGCCGAAGCCCCAGGTCAGCTTGTGCGGCGCCATATACGCGATCCAGGACCAGGCCAGCACCCCGAACCACGGCCGCACGAGACTGACCGGCACGAGGCCGGCTAGTACAATCAGGAAGACGACGTCTCTCAGTCCGCTCATGACCTATGCCCGATACCGACGAGCACCAGCTCCCAGCGGGAGGCGGCAGGCAGCCGCTGGTCGGCGAGTGCCGCGAGCCCTTGCGGCAGCAGGTGAGCGCAGTCGTATGTCGGGATGATCACGCTCAGATCCATGGCCCGGCCTCCTGAGTTCCTGCGACTAGAGCTTTCACGAATGCCCTCGGCGGCTCCTACTCCACCGTGACGCTCTTGGCAAGGTTGCGGGGCTGGTCCACGTCGCAGGCGCGCAGCACGGCCATGTGATAGGCCAGGAGCTGGAGTGGGATCACGGTGATGAGCGGCGCCAGCAGGTCGGCCGCCGGAGGCACCTCGAGCACGTGGTCCGCCCGGTGCGCCATCCCCGCGTCTCCGCGATGGCACACAGCGATCACCCGGCCGCCGCGGGCCTTGACTTCCTCCACGTTGCCGACCATCCGGTCGTAGGAGGCGTCGCGCGGGGTTAGCGCGACCACGGGCATGCGGTCGTCGATGAGCGCGATGGGCCCGTGTTTCATCTCACCGGCGGCATAACCTTCGGCGTGGATATAGGAGATCTCCTTGAGCTTGAGCGCTCCCTCGAGTGCGATGGGGTAATGCGCGCCCCGGCCGAGGTACAGGAAGTGCTCGTGGCCCGCCAGTGCCTGGGCGAGCTCGACCACCGGCCGTGGATCTGCGAGGGCCTGGGCGATCAGTGCCGGGATCTCGGCAAGTTCGGCGATGCGCTTCTGCCCGTCACGGGCCGTGAGGAAGCCCCGCTGCAGTCCCAGCGTCAAGCCGAGCAGGTAGCAGGCGGTGAGCGTGGCGGTGAACGTCTTCGTAGAGGCCACGCCGATCTCGGGGCCGGCGTGCGTGTAGATCACCCCGCCTGCCTCCCGCGCGAGGGCTGAGCCCACCACGTTCGTGATGGCGAGGATGGGCGCGCCACGCTGGCGGGCGGCCTTGGCCGCGCCGAGAGTGTCGGCGGTTTCGCCGGACTGGGACACGGCCACGACCAGCGTGTCGGGCCCGAGGACGGCATCCCGGTAGCGGAACTCGGAGGCGATGTCCACCTCGGCGCCGAGCCCGGCCAGGCGCTCGATCATGAAGCGCCCCACGAGCGCCGCGTGATGGGACGTCCCGCAGGATACCAGAACCACCCGCTGGATCCTCGCAGCCAGCTCGGGCGTCAACTTGGCTTCCGGGATCGCCACCGCGCCGGTGTCGGCGGCAACCCGGCTGCGCATGGTGGCCGCAACCGCTTCGGGCTGCTCGTGGATCTCCTTGAGCATGAAGTGGGCGTAGCCGCCCTTCTCGGCCATGGCCGCGTCCCACGTCACTACCGACGGGGCGCGCTCCACCCGGCCACCTTCCGGCGTGGAGAGCGATACCCCGTGGCGGGTGACCTCGGCGACCTCGCCGTCCTCAAGGATCACGACGGTTCGCGTATGGGGCAATAGGGCGGGGATGTCGGAGGCGATGAAAGTCTCGCCGTCCCCAAGACCGATCACAACGGCGCCAGCGCCGCGCTTGGCCGCCACGATCCGGCCTGGCTCGTCGGCCGACATGACGGAGAAGGCGTAGGCGCCGCGGATCTGCCTGACTGCCGCCTTCACCGCGGAGACGAGATCGAAGCCGGCGCTGAGGAGGCGCTCAACTAGATGGGACATCACCTCAGTGTCGGTCTCCGAGCGGAAGTGGTGGCCCTGCGCCTCGAGGCCCACCTTGAGCTCGGCGTAGTTCTCGAGGATACCGTTGTGGACGACCACCAGCCGCCCGCTGCAGTCCGGGTGAGGGTGCGCGTTGACGTCCGAGGGGCGCCCATGGGTTGCCCAGCGGGTGTGGCCGAGGCCTGTGGTCCCGCTCAGCGGGTCCCGCTCGATGAACTCCCGCAGGCGATCGATCTTGCCAACGCTGCGGCGGACCTGGAGGCCCGACCGGGACTGCACGGCGAGCCCGGCGGAATCATAACCGCGGTACTCGAGACGCCACAGCCCGTCCAGCAGGATGGTAACCGCGTCGCGGCCGCCGATGTACCCGACGATGCCACACATGGACTGTTCTCCCCCGTCAGGACCCCGCGAGCTGGTAGCAGGCCAGCTTCACGGCAAAGGTCGGAAGGTGGTGCTCCGACGGGCCCCCGCGGCGGAGCTCGAGCGGAGGCGTGGCGGAGCCATTGAGGCCGTGCCGGGTTGTCACGGCGCAGGTGAAGTCGGCCTCGCGGACGAGACGCGTTGCAGTCTCGTTGTAGTCGTCCGAGCCTCCGTTGGGATAGGCGAAGGCTCGAACAGTCAGGCCGAGTGTCTTCTCGATGGCGGCCTTGGACCCTTGGATCTCGCGCCAGGCGCGGTCGGGCGTCAGGCGAGAGAGGATGGGGTGCGATACAGTATGGGCGCCCACCGAAAAGCCAAGCCCGCGGAGGGCCTCAACCTCGTCCCAGGTAAGCATGAACCGCTTCGGCCGCTCCGGAAGGCCCGGGCGGAGCGCGCGGATCAGCTGCTCGACGCGGCGGTGGCGGTCCGCGTCCGGCAGCCGTTTCAGGTGGCGGAGCGCCGCGGTCAGCGCCTCGAGCCGCTCGACCGTGGAACCGAGCGGCAGCACGCGGCCCTCCGTAAGCGATACGTGCCGCCGTGTGGCCGTCTTGAAGGCCAGGGCAAGTTGGTCAAACCACAGCATCTCGGGCGTCCCCACGCATCCTGTGACCAGAAAGATGGTGGCTGGCAGGTGGTGCCGGGCGAGAATCGGCGCCGCGTGAGTGAGGTTGTCCCGATAGCCGTCGTCGAAGGCCAGAGCCAGGGCGTTGCAGGGGACCCGGCCGCTCTGCATGCGCTCGACGAGCTCCTCCACCGGCAGCACCACGTAATGGCGCGCGATATGCTCCATGCGGGCCGCAAATACGGCTGTGGGCAGCGACGGGAAGAAGGGGTCCTGCTCGTCGTTGACCCGGTGGAACGTGAGGATCGGGAAGCCACGTGGGGCTCGCACACGACCGGCCGCGGCGGTGACCGGTTTCATGAGGCCGCCGTGGTAGAGCGCGCTCGACAGCGCGCGGATCGTGCGGGACCGGAAGCTCATTGCGCATCCCAATGGTACTGGTGCCACAGCTCGAGCATCAGCAGGTTCCAGAGCATGTCGCCGTAGTATGGTGTCCGGTCGGCGTCGTGCAGCCCGAAGAGCCACTGGAGAGCGCCGGGGGCGAAGTAGCCGCGCGCGCGGCACCGCTCGGACAACAGCGTGTCGCGGGCCAGCTCGCGGAAGCCGCGGTGGGTCTTCAGCCAGTCGCTCGCAGGGAGGCCAAATCCGTGCTTGACCTTGGTCAGGATCTGATGGGGTAGCAGTGTCGCGAAGGCGCGCTTGAACAGGTGCCGCATTTCGGTGCCGCGGACCTTGTAGCGCGCCGGGAGGGTGCCTGTGAATTCCACCAGGGCGTGGTCCAGCATCGGGAACCGCACGGCGATGCCAGCCAGCTCGGCGGTGCGGGTGACCTTGAAGAGGTCGTTGTCGCCCAGCGTGATCTTGAGGTCGACGTACAGGAGCCGGTTCAGCTCGCTCGAAGCCCGCACTGCCCGGTAGTGGCTTCGGGCCACCTCGAGCGGCCAGTCGCCCGTGATGGCCGCCAGGAAATCTGGATGGAGCAGCCGGGCACGCTGCTGGGCCACGAAGAACTCGCTCGCGTAGAAGCGATCCGGATTGGGGAGCGACGCCCGCTCGACGTAACGCTGGGCCTTACCCACGAGGTTCAGCCCGGCGGAAGGAAGGACCCGCAGGAGCGGCTCGATCAGGCCGCGGCGAAATGGGGTTGGGATGAGCCCGTAGCGGGCCAGGATCCGCTCGCGGCGGTAGCGGTCGTTGCCGCCGAAGATCTCGTCGCCTCCGTCGCCGGCCAGCAGCAACCGCATGCCGGTCTCCCGCGCCAGTCGGGCACAGAGGTAGGTGGGGATGACGGAATTGTTCCCGAACGGCTCGTCGTAGGCCTCCACGAGGTCGGGCAGACAGACGAAGGCGTCATCTGCCGTCACGAGCTGGGTGTAGTGGGCCGCGTCGAAGTGGCGCACGGCGAGCTCGGCATAGGCCAGCTCGTTGTAGCGATCCTCGTGAAATCCGATGGAGAAGGCGTTCACGCGCTCGCCGTTGAGGCGGCTCATCAGCCCCACGATGGTGCTGCTGTCCGTGCCGCCGCTGAGGAAAGCGCCGGTGTGCTTGGGGTCGGAGCCGTGGAGCGCCTCGCGGACGGCCTCCCCGGTCCGGTGCAGCACGGCCTGGGCCGCCGCCGCGCGGGTGATGCGCCGCTCCGGGTAGGCCATGTCCCAGTAGCGTTCCACGGTCGCGCGGCCGTCCTTCCAAACGAGGGCGTGGCCCGGCGGCAGGCGGCGCACAGCCCGGTACATGGTCTGCGGGGCGGGCACCGTGCCGAAGTTCATGGAGGCGTAGATTGCGTCCGGCTCGAGCTCCCTGCTCGTGCCCGGCAGCGCCAGCGGGCCCCGGGCTCGGGAGCTGAACGCCACGCCGTCGGTGGTGACGGAGTAGTAAAGGCGGCGCAAGCCAAAGCGGTCAGTCACTAGCAGCAGCCGTCGCTCGGCCGGCAGCCAGAGCGCGACGGCGAAGGCGCCCCGCAGCCGTGCGGGGAAGCCGGTACCCTCCCGCCGGTGGAGCTCCCGCAGCATACAGGCAGGCGAGGCGGCTCCGGTCCTGGCCTGCAGGGTCTCCAGGTTGCTGATGTCGAGGTCTGTCGCGACCCAGCTGTCCTCCCCCCGATCGCACGACACGTCGGGGCCGTCGCCGAGGAAGATCGCGCCGGCACCCTCGATGGACCCCCGGTCTCCGGCCTGCAGGATTCCCATCGCTAGCAGGTCGCGGATTCGGCGATCCGCCAAGCGATTCGGGTCGCGATAGACGAGCCCGGCGATGGTGCTCATACGCTTGCGCCTCCGCCGCGAAGCCGCCTGAGGGTCGGCACGGCCCGCGTCTCGAGGCCGTGTAATGCGGCGCCGTAGATTCCCTGGCGGAATATCCGGAGGCGCACGGTCTCGTGCGCGTTGGAGGCCCAGCGCGTCTTGTAGGCGTTGTCGCCCGGGCCCATGTTGTATTCGTGCACGCCTTCGCGGGCGAAGAGCGCGCGCAGGATCTCGCAGTTGAGGTAAGTCCCGGGCGAGAGCTCGCCGGGGAGGCTGCCGTCGAAATCGGCCCGGAGCGCATGGACGCGACCGTCGGCCTCAAGCTGGTATTCGGTGGCCACGGCGCGGCCGTCCAGGCGGAGGACCCAGAGCCGGAGCCATCCGTTGGCGCTGGCTCGTTCGGTCAGTTCCCTGAAGAACCCGAGCATGCCCGGCATGGTGGCAATGGCCACGCCGCGCTCGGCCTTCCAGCTCCGCCGGGAAACGTCGAGTACCTCCTGGAAGACGGGCGAGCCGGCTTCCAGCGTGCGGTGCTCTGCGATGGTGACGGTTCCGGCCTTGCTGAGCCGGTTGCGCACGCTCCGGACCGTCTTCTTGAAGCGTTGGCTCTTGGCGGTCCAGAACTCGTCCCAGGTGCCCGTCACGATCAAGTACGGGGAGTACATCACCCCGCGCCGCTCCCACCGGAACCGGCCGGGGAGCCAGCCCTCGAGTCCCTTCAGCGTAAGCGAACCGGTCGGAAGCCCGTCCAACGCGAGCACGTCCCAGTCGCTGCGGCCAGCCAAATGCGTCATGACCGCCTCGACGATCGGCTCCGGCCTGCCGATCATCAGCCACTCGACGAGCGGGGTGTCCGGGGAGTTCAGCATGCCGAGAACGCGCACGGGCAGGCCGCGGAGCCTGCTGCGCTGGCGGACGAGCGGCACCAACCCCACCGGGCCGGCCGAATCCTCGACCACCAGAACCTCGGGGCGCCGCGAAGCATCTCCAATGCGCCAGCAGCAGGTGAACCAATCGTGGCTGAGGAAGGGGGAAGTTTGTCCGCTTTCGCGCGCTACCCCGGTCCAGAGTGAGGCGAGCGCCTCGAATCCGGCCAGGGTACCAACTCGGCGAACCTTCATGGACGAACCTCGACCAGTGGCTCGGGCTCGGACGAGGGCCCTGCGGGGGCAGGCTTGACGACAGCCTGGACCACCTCGGAGAGCCGAGCGGTCATGACGCTCCAGGCATACTGGGCGGAGACGAAGGCGCGGCCACGAGCGCCCACCTCCGCGCAAAGGGATGGCTCTTCCAGAAGCCGGATGACCTTCCGCGCGAAATCCTCCGGCCCATCCGCTACCAGCAGGTCCCGGCCGGCGGCCGCCGTGAGGCGGCCGGCCGCCTCGGACGTGGCCACGACCGGCACGCCGGCGGCCATGGGCTCCAAGACGGTGCTGAGCACGTTGGCGGCCGCACGGAGGGGCGCTACGGCGACGGTGGCGCACCGGAGCACTGAGCGGACATCCGGCGTCGGGGCGACGACGTCCAGCCCCGTCAAGTCGCCCGCGAGCTGGCCAGTCCCGGAGGCCTCCTTGCTCACGATGACAAGCCGCGCCTGCGGGAACCGCGCTCTGATGATCGGCATGATCGAGCGGCGGAACTCGATGGCATCGCGGACCTGCGCCTCGACGGCCAGATCGGTGTTCAGCGCGACGGTCAAGGTCGGCACGCGCCGCGGCTCCGGTGCGAAAGAATCCACGTCCACCCCGTTCGGGATGACCGTGGTGGGGGCGTCGGGGGCGAACGACTTGACCAGCTCGCCGGTCTCGGACGAGGTCACCAGGCAGCGCGCCGCCCGCTTGGCGGCCGCCGTCTCGGCCGCGCGGAGGCGCGTGGCCTCGATCCTCAAGAAACGCGAGCCGGGGAAGGATCCCCGAGCCGCCTGCCGAACCCACCACTCCGAATCCACATCGCCGAAGTCCATGATGAGAGGAATGGCCGCGTCCGCCTCAAGGGCGTACTGGATCATGCTCGAGGAGGACACGAAGACGAGGTCGTACTGCCTAGTCCTGAGGCGATCGGCCAGCCGGGTGCGGAGAGCTTCTGAACGGTAGTACGAGAGTGTGCAGGACTCGCCGGTGGCCAGCCGCACAACGCTGGCCAGCGACTTCCAGCCACGCGGCACCACGGAGAACTCCAGGTCGCCGAACTCCGTCCGGAGAGCCGAGATGGGGCCGCTGGCGTTCGGGTTGTCGGTGATGAATGCGAGCGTCAGCCGGTGCTCGCGCGCCAGGCACCTTGCGAATTGGTATTCCCGCATCGTCTTCAGCGGATGCCGCGGAGGAGGGAGCCAGCGCCCCAGCAACAGGATGTTCATGGCAGATACCTGGTGAGCCGCGGCCCAAGGAGCTTGGTCAGCGGAAGGGGCAGCCGCTTCCAGGCCTCCACCGCCAAGCGCATCTTGGGGTTTGAGGGGCTCAAGTCCGGCATCCTGCTGCCGTCCAGAAGGACGTACTGGTAGGGCATGGGTACCGGCTCGAAGCCCCAGTGCCGCTTGAAGTGGTAGGCGCCGGTTCCTTCACGGCTCCGGCCGAAGTCGAAAACCCGGTACCCGGCCTTCGCCGCGTGGCATAGGAGCTCCCAGTACATGAAGTCGTTGACCGCGTACTGCAGAGCCTCGCGCCGCGCGCCTCCGTAGTAGGGGAGCACTTGGTCCTCGAAGAAAAGCGTCAGTACGCCCGACACCGGCTCGGTGTCCTTCCAGACCGTCAGGAGCTCGCAGTCCTTGCCGAACTCTTCGGCGATGGCGGCGAACAGGCGCCGGGGGAAGACAGGTGAGCCCAGCACGCGCACGCTCTGGGCGTAGATGTCGTAGAAGAGGTCCAGGTGCCGGAGTCCAAACTCGGCTCTCAGATCGAACTTGGCGCCCTGCCGGGTCATGCGGCGCTGCTTGCGTGGAATCGCGTTCAGGTTCTCCTCCTCGCTGGGTGAAATAGGACGCGAGAAGGTCACGTAGAGCGTCTTGGTCGGGAGATCCATCTCCTGGCCGGCGCGGTGGCGCAGCTCGACGTAGCCCGCGCCCACGCGCTTGGCCAGGTCGGCGGCGGCGTCGAGCAGCACCGAACGCGCCCCCGGCGACGTCGCGCAGATGCCGCCGTAGACTCCGTACGGTACGGAAACGAGGCCCCGGCCGCCGAGAAGCCCGCGTACCTGGAAGAGGGGTAAGACACCCTCGACGCCGTTGCCGCGCATGGCCATGAGGTAATGGGGGGGATGCCCGAAGGCGCTCTGGACTGCGCGCTTCCAGGCCAGCAGGTGGAAAGGGCTGCCGCCGGGCGCGCCGCGGACGAAGGCGTCCCACTCCACTGTTTCGGTCGTCAGGAGCCGGACGTCCATACCCCTCCTAGCTCCCTGCTCCCAGCAGGACGCGCACGATGCGGGCCGCGGTCTTCCCGTCCCACAACTCGGGCAGATCGCCGGCCGGCCACTGGCCCTGCGCCACCTGCCGCCACGCGCCGTAGATGGCGTCGGGCTCGACGCCGACGATGCGGTTCGTGCCGCGGGTTACGGTGACCGGGCGTTCCGTGTTGTTCCGGAGTGTGAGGCACGGGGTCCGGAGCGCGGTGGTCTCCTCCTGGATACCGCCCGAATCCGTGAGCACGCAGCGGGCGTGGGCCATCAGCTGGAGGAAGTCCAGGTAGGGGAGCGGATCGATCAGACGGAGGCCGGGAAGCGGGGGCAGGGCACTGGTCAGTGCCTCCAGGCCGCGGCGGGTGCGCGGATGCACGGGGAAGACCATCGGGATTTCTGCCTGAACGCTCGCGATGCCAGCCATGACGCGGCCGAGCGCGGCCTCGTTGTCCACATTGCTCGGGCGGTGCAGCGTGAGGGCCGCGTACGAGGCCGGTTCCAGCCCGAGGCGCTCGAGAATGTCGGACCGGCTGGCCCGCTCCCGGTACTTGAACAGCGTGTCGATCATCACGTTGCCCACGAAGTGGACCCGATTCGCGGGGATGCCTTCCCGGGCCAAGTTCTCGTTGGCCGCCGGCTCGGTGGTGAACAGGAGATCGGAGACGGCGTCCGTGATGACGCGGTTGATCTCTTCAGGCATCGTCCGGTCGAAGCTCCGGAGCCCGGCTTCCACGTGGGCGACCGGGAGGCAGAGCTTGACGGCGGTGAGGGCGGCGGCCACGGTGGAGTTGACGTCCCCGACCACGACGACCACGTCGGGGCGTTCCGTGGCCAGCACCGGTTCGAGCCGGGTCATGATCTCGGCGATCTGCGTGACGGTGCCCAAGGAGCGGACGCCCAAGTTGACGTCAGGCCGGGGGATCTCCAGGTGAGCGAAGAAGGCGTCGGACATTTGAGTGTCGTAGTGCTGGCCCGTGTGAACCAAGGCCGTTGTGGCCTGTGGGTAGTCCCGGAGTTCGGCGAGGATGGGCGCAATCTTCACGAAATTGGGGCGTGCCCCGACCACGGCGACGATCTTCACGCGACCTGCCCCGCCACTAGGACTCCGGCGTCGGCAAGCACGTCGCGCACCGGAGCGAAGCGGAAATCCGACAGGAGCCGCCGGAGCTTGCCCTCCGTGGTGCGGATGTTGACCGAGTGCCGGAGCCGGGTCAGCCAGCCGACCGGCAGCCGCGGCTGCTCCGAATCGAGCTCCCACGGGTGGATGTACACGATCGCCGGCTGGCCCTCCGCGCGGTTGATGCGCCGGATGGCTCCCCACGTGAGGCGATAGGGCATCAAGCGGAAGTAGCCGCCGCCAGCCACGGGCAGGCGCCAACCCATGGCGACGACGGTCGAGAGCGGAAACTCGCTGATCTCGAGTCCGGGGCTCACGGGCAACCGGCACGGGAACCGGGGAGCGTCGGGTATACCGTACCGGTCGTGAACGATGGGAAAGATGCTCGAGTCGTAGCGGAAGCCGGCCTCGAGCAGAACTTCCAGGCTCCACAGGGTCTGCCGTATCACGGAGAACGTGGGCGCACGGTAGCCGATGACAGCCGTGCCGGCGGCATCCTCGATCACCGCCTTGGCCCGCCGGAGATCCTCGGCGAACTGTAGGCGAGTGAGTCGCATGATCATCTGGTGTCCGTACCCGTGGCAGGCGAGCTCGTGGCCGCGGCCGTGGATGTCGCGGACGAGGGTGGGATGGCGCTCGGCCACCCAGCCGAGGACGAAGAACGTGGCGCTTGTGGCGGCATCGTCGAGGAGGTCCAGGAGGCGCTCGGTACTGGCCACAACCCGGCTTTCGAGCGCGGGCCAGTGCTCCGGGCGCACCACGCCCGAGAAGGCCTCCGCGTGGAAGTACTCCTCGACGTCGAAGGTCAGCGCGTTATTCATCCAGACCTACCCGGGCGAGTGCCGAGTCCTCGAGTGCCTCCGTATCCACCAGAACCCGAACCAATCGCGCGAGCCCGGCGATCAGTGAGACGCTCGGGGTGAAGCCGAGTAGTTCAGCCGCCAGGTCGGTCTGTGCGCAGATGCAAGGGGGCTGCGCCTCAGTGTTCCGGGGGAAGCCGGGCACCACTGGGGCCTTGAGCAGGTTGGTGATGATGTTCAGCACATCCCCGAGGGTCACCATTTGGCCCGAGCCGACGTTGATGACGCGGCCCGCGGCACGCGGGGCCCGTGTGGCTGCCAGGGTGGCTGCGACGGCATCGTCCACGTAGGTCAAGTCCTCGGCGCTGTGCTCATCGCGGTAAAGCAGGGGCCGCCGCTGGCGGAGGGCCTCGATCACGGTAGAGATCAGCGCGCCGTCCGGGGCGCTCCGCTGTCTAGGGCCGTAGATGGTGAAGTAGCGCAGGGTGACGGTGTCCAGCTGATGCCGGGTGTGGAACGCGCGGCAGTAGGTCTCGGCGGCGACCTTGGAGGCTGCGAACAACGTCGCTGGGCGGAGCGGGGCGTCCTCGGAGACCGGAATGGACCCGGGGGTCCCATACACGGACGCGCAGGAGGCGAAGACGACGCGCCAAACGCCCTCGGTAAGAGCAGCGTGCAGGACGTTCAGGGTGCCCTCTACGTTTACCGAGTTGATCTCGCCGGGACCAATGATCGAGGCCGTGCTGGGGGGCAGCGCGGCCAGATGGAAGATGTACTTGACGTTGCGAACCGCCTTTCTCAATTGCTCGCGATCCCGGATGTCGCCGATGATGACCTCGAGTCGGCTGCCGTTGGCCGACGGCCCGAAGCTCCCGCCGGAGCGGGAATGACGCTCGGCGGCGGCCTGGAGGTTGCGCAGGGAGCCCGTCGACAGGTTGTCGAGCACCCGCACCGACGCGCCGCCGTCCAGCAATTGATCGACGAGGTGCGAGCCGATGAAGCCGGCGCCGCCCGTGACGAGGACTGTGCGCATAGAGGCCTCTCAGAGCGTGATGATCGAGGCGCGCGCGTGGCGGTACGCCTTGAGCGCATTGCGCGTATCGACCACCAGCGATGCCCGCTCGGCGATGGTGGCGTAGTCGAAGCGCGAGTGGTTCGTCAGGATCAACACGCAGTCTGTCGCCGCCAGGGCCTCCACGGTAGGCTCTACGGCGCTCAGCTTCAGGTTCTCGATTGCCAGCTGGGGCGTGAAGGGGTCGGCATAGGACACTCGGGCCCCCTTGCGGTCTAGCATCTGGATGATCTCCAGCGCCGGCGACTCACGGATATCGTTGACATCGGGCTTGTAGGTGATTCCGAGGACCAGGACGGAGGCGCCGCGCAGCGCCAGCCCCCGGTCGTTGAGCGCGTCGGCCACGAGGTTGACGACGTGCTCGGGCATGGCGCGGTTGATCTGGTCCGCGAGGGCGATGAACTGAGCCTCGTAGCCGGTGAGCCGGATCTTCCAGGAGAGGTAGAGAGGATCTACCGGGATGCAGTGGCCACCGATGCCAGGGCCTGGGTAGAACGGCATGAAGCCGAAGGGCTTGGTGGCCGCCGCGTCGATAACCTCCCAGGGATCGACGCCGATCTTGCGGCAGGCGAAGGC
>Ga0070707_100001000_pt1 | contig 27989 bp, 27 predicted proteins | sample KBSK5502metaG_FD_65468 | JGI IMG/M metagenome (GOLD analysis project Ga0070707, IMG submission 65468) | Corn, switchgrass and miscanthus rhizosphere microbial communities from Kellogg Biological Station, Michigan, USA - KBS K5-50-2 metaG | ecosystem: Host-associated > Plants > Roots >...
CGAGCTTCTCGGGTGAAGAACTGCGACGGACCTCTCCCGGGGCACATCCCCTGGTGTTGCCTTGATCATCGACGCCCGAGCACATCCGTTAACCCCCTTTAGGGGGATCGGGTCGATAAGGCTCGGCAATAACCCGACAGCAAGGCTTATTTCGTTTTCGCCGGGCCCGCTTCCAGGTGGCCCAGTACCAGGGTTCGCAGTCCCTGAAGTCCGTCGTAGTTCCAACAGAACGCGACACCGCACCAAACGCGGCTCCACCCGGGGCTGTGATTTCTAGAGCGCGCCCTGCGTAATCGGCGAGTTGCGCGATGTCAGGTATGTCGCTATGGTGTAAGTGTGCCTTACATCGACGTTGAAGAGCACGGTGCAGTCGCGGCATTGCTCACTGGGAACCGCGAGCGCCGGGAGCAGGCGAGCGCTGAGATGGAGGCAGCGAGAAACGAGCTGCGGGGGCTTCTGTTCCGGGGTCAGCAGGCGTGGATGGAAGTTGCAGAGATGGCACAGGTGGCTGGCATTAGCCGAGACACCATTCATGCGATCCTCAAGGAGGGCGAAATCATGTCGTGGAAGCAGAAGCAAGCTTGGGCGGCCCACGTCATGGAGCACGTGCCCAGAGGCGACATCGAGCAGAACAAGTTTCGGGCGTTCGTGCAGATGATGTTGAACAAGGCGTTGGGCTCAAATCCAGAAGATGTCCCACGCTCGGTTCAAGGTGTCTTGGACGCGGCCACCGAGGGGATGAGAACGATCGCTGGGAGACCCAACTTCAAGCCGACCATCATCGACGCAGGGCGAGTGCGTTCCATGGAGTGGCCTCGCGACCCGTTCGAGATTTTTCAGCGCGGCAGCGGCGCGAAAGCGACCTTTCAGGTCCGTCAGGGCGGCGTCAAAATCGGCCCTTGGCGTTCTTCCGCCGATGAGGTCGCACGCGACTTGAAAGATGCCGGGGGCGACCGGCCCGCGTTCATCGACCGCGCCGGACCGGAGTGCATAACGCGAGATGGACGCCGTATCGGTTGGGACGTGCTGCGAGACATCGGTTAGCAGCCGCACGCGGCGGAGGTCCAAGAAGCCCTTAGCAAGCTAGAGACGTGACTCGGATCGCGAGTGCTGCCGATAGGCGCCAACGTGCTTACCCTCATCCTCATCGTCCTGATCTACTTGATCGTCAACATCCGGATCGCCTGCGTCGCTTGGCTCAACCGTCCGGATCGCGACTAGTTTCGCTCTCTACGCGCGTCTAACAAGCGAACCCCGCGAAGCTCGACCTGTGGCTCGGGCTAGCTCGACGCCCTCTTAGATCGCAGTAGAGGAGAGGCTCCCGTTGAATGGACTTCGCCGGATGGCCGGCCCCGAAATCCTCTCAACAGGATGTCTGCTTGCCAAAAGAAACGGTAGCAGCCGAGTTGACCCCCAGGTATTGCTCGCCGTAGCTTGGAGCTGGGCATGGCTAGAGGAGTTCGCACTGCGAGCGGCTGGAGCTTCGCCAAGTTCTTCTGGCGGATCATCTGGTGGGTGCCGCCGCTGACACCGATCGGCATTTGGATGTCGCTCCGGCATCATCGCTGGAAGGGTCAGCAGAAGACTGAGCGTCGGATGCGTCAGATGATGGAGGAGCAGGAACGCAAGAAGGGCTGAGCTGCGAGCCGAACGCAAGCGCTTTCCCACACACTCAGCCCCTAGCGAACGTACTGCGAGCGTGGCTCCCGCACTAGACGCCAAAAGTGACCTGTCCGGCTATCGATCCGTCCGACGCCGCGAATATGGTGAAGCGTACGGAAGTGCCTTCTGATTCAAGAACGGAAGAGATGGCTGAGGACAAGGGCAGGAAGCCCGAGAGGATCGAGAAGCGGGGGGTCGCCGGTGAAGTCGCGCGCGGTTTCGCAGGCGGTGTTGGCGCAGGGGTCGGCGCAGGTCTTGTCGCGCAGGGCTCTCAGGCGCTCGGCAAGCTCAAGCCGAAGCCGAAGGAGAAGAGCTGATGAAGCTCACGATGAGCATCGACTACGACGTTGAGGACGCAGATCCGGAGGTCGAGGCGTTGCTCGAGGAGATCGTCAGTCAGGAGGCGCGTGGCTTTGCGGAGACAGTTCGGCAAAGGCTCTCCGCTGAGGGTGTGACCGACATCAGCACGAACCTCACCGAGACTCCAAGCTAGGATCGGCGGTCCAACAGTTAGGCTGGCGACGGATGGACGAGCGTGCAGAAGTCGGGTGGTAGATCGACGAGCTTACGGAACTCGCGAATGACCCGAACGACCTTCCGCTTTTACTCAACGGCCATCAAGCACTCCGCGTCATTGATCTCGGGTCGTCGAAATGCTCAACGCACCGCACACGTTGGAAGCGTCCTCCCTCTCCGCAGCGCTGAAGATCGACCTCGCGGTGGCCCTGGGAATCCTCTCTCCGGAGGTTGCCCCCATCTTTCGGAAGATCAACTCGATCCGCAACGCGTTCGCACATTCCTCTCGCGGGGCGTTCGCCGAGGCCGATGCGCGAGATTTCTTCAACACCTGGCCGCCAGTCATCCGCAAGACCGCCAAGATGGAGAGCTTCGACCTGTCCGACTCTCCTCGGGAAGTGCTCGCGATAGGGAATCCGTGGGCGCTGTTCCACGAGAAGTTCAAGTGAGCCGGATACGAGACACCAAGGCCCAGACTCGCCTCACAGGCGAAATGCTGGCCAAGCTGCTCGCCAGGGAGCTGGAAGGAGAATCGTCTAGGGAGTACGTCGCGGTGCGGCTGGAGGCGAATCGCCAGAAACGGAAAGACGAAGGCCGCCTCTAAGCTGCTCCCGCAAATCGTGGGGTCATTCAGAACGCCCGACGCTGTCTTGCCGGCGATCGTCGCCCCGAAGCGGGAATCGCGATTCGCCCGCTGCCGATTAGTCGATCTCGACGCGCATAGTAGGTGCTCCCCATTACCGCCTGCGGGCAGCCGCGTCAGGGCGCTGAACCGTAGGGTGCACAAAGACTCGATCGGCCTGTAAATCCGTCTGCTCAGCGGTGTGGAACCGAATGTTGGTATCCCGCAAGCGGACAGCAGCGGCCGCGCGCAGACCGATTCCCGAGCGAGAAAGTGCTGTCGAGCTCTCCGCGCCATCCGAGATCACGCCTATAAGGATCGGAGATGCACCGGATCGAGTCGCATGCTCTCGTCGGCTGTCTCGTCTGCGGGATCCCGCGGTGTGATGCCGAGCTGGACATCTACGGGCGCTGGTGCGTCGACCGGGACGGCTGCTCGCGGCGGTGGCTCGAACGGCAAAAGAGTTCCCCGCACCGGCTGGCGTTTCGTCCGCCACCTGAACCGACTTTCGGCTCTTGCCTTCCTACAGCCGGTCCGGAAGGTTTCTCTCGGGGCTGAGTTCCCGACCCCCTTTCGGGAGTCAATCCTCCGTCCCGGGCTACCTACTCCGCTGCCCCGTGCGGGGCGAGTGGAACATACCGAACGCGTCGAGCCGCACTTCGGATCCCCATTTCGTGGCGCTCGGAAAGAGCGAGATTTTCGTTCTTCGGCCGGACAGACGGGCGTTTCGCAGTTCGAGCTCTTTCAGCTTGGCGCGCGCGAATATCACGTGAGCTCGTCTGACGTCAACCCTGCCATTGCAGAGCCGGTCTCGTCGACGGAACGAAGCAGCACATGGAGGAGCGTCACGCCGGCACGGTCGACCAGCGGGCGGATGAACCCAACAGGTGCTCTAGCGATGTCGTGATCTGGCGGAACCGCGACACGCTGTCCACTGAGGTTGGCTCCTGCTCTTACGGCAACGGCACTCTCGCGACGATCTGCTGTTGGTAGTTGTTCGGGTTCTGCCCGTCGTCGTAGGTCGAAACCGAGGTCGTATAGGCGTAGCCGCCGCCGAAGTCGAGCCCGAAGTAGTCGCCGATGAAGGTGGTCGAGCCGCAGACGCAAAACCGCTTGGGGGCGTTCTGCTGCGGATCCCAGGTGAATTTCGAGAGCCGGATGTTCTGGCCGATGGGGGTGAGATCCGGCTTGTAGAACTGGATCGCAGTGTTGATGCAGAAGTTCCGCTTCCCGGCCGGCGCGAGCGGGTCGAACTGCACGCCGGAGGCCGGGTCGCTCGGACAGGCGAGCCGCCGGTCGTAAAACGCGATCGCGACGGTCCCGCTGTGCGCGACCTCGACCCGGGGCTGCAGCGCCTCGGCGTCGTCGGGTCCGTCGTTGACGCGGATCGGCGCGCTCCAGGTGGAGCCGCCGTCGAGCGAACCGGTCACGTACAGGCGCGAGAGGCCGTCCGGGTCCTCGTTCTCGTAGGCGACGTAGAGCGGCCAGTGGCCGTTCACCTGCTTCGTGCCGAGGCCGAACGAGTTGACGATTCCTTCGCTGAAGGTCGTGTTCAGGTAGGTCGGCGTCAGCACGCTCGGGGCGACGAGCGTCGGCACCTGCCAGCTAACACCGCCGTCCTTCGACGAGATCAGGTAGATCGAGTTGTTCAGGAAGCCCTTCGAGACCGGGTTGTTGGTCACGCTGGTGTAAACGGTCCCATCCGGGGCAACGTGCGGCAGCAGGTACGTGTCGAACGGGTGGCCCGGAATCGTCGGCAGCACCTGCGGCGGCGACCAGTCCGTGTGCGTCCCGTCCGGACGGGCGTCCGCGTAGGAGACGAGGATCCTCGACGGGTTGAGCACGAACTGCGTGAACATCGCGTAGACCCGCCCGTAATGGGGGCTGAGCGGGTTCGTATCGATCGCGATCCACTGCTTGTCCGGCGTGTTCGTGTCGGCGTTCGAGGCGGTGAAGACGAAGTCCGGGTGACCGTTGTGGGTGGTGATCCAATCCGTCGCCGTCTGCCGGTCGGCCGGCTTGGCCGGGTGCACGGCAACCGAGATCGCCTCCGGCGGCTGCGCCGGGTTGGCCTGCTTGGAGCCGTTGTTGAAGACGTGCCCGCCCGACTTGGCGTAGACGAACACGTACGGCAGGAGCAGCGAGTAGAAGTTCCCCCACGGGTCGAAGGCGCCGACGGGGTCCGTGTTGTCCGTCCAGCCCTCGTAGCCGGGGACATGGCCCTGCACCGGCCAGGTCACGCCGCCATTCCACGACTCGTAGAAACCGAGCAGGTGGTTGTACCCCTCCGCACTGACGAACCACTTGCTCTGCCCGATCAGATGCAGCGGGTCGTTGGGATCGACGCGGATGTCGGACTCGGAATGGTCCTTGACGAGCAGCGGCTGGTTCGAGACGTCCTGGGTCGCGAAGCCACTCGTCTGCTCCCCGGTCGTGGCCCCCGGGCAGGGCGACTCGCCGCCGCCCGGATAGCCATCCGCCGCCGTCAGAGCGGTCAGATACGGCACCTCAGGCGCGTAGCAGCTAACCCGCTGCGTCGTGGCGGGCACGTTGACGACACCCTTCGCCGCATAACTGGTCGCAAACGCGGCGTCTGACTGGGTGCCCTGCGGCGGCGCCGGCGCGGCCGCGGCGGCCGTCGTGGCCGCGAGCGCAGCACCGACCGCAGCGACGACTGCTGCGAATCGATTCATGCTCTCCCCTCCCGGTCACAACGGCGTTATTGCCACCGTTATCTACCACCTTTCATGCCGCCCTGCATGAAAGCTGGTCGGGGAGAGCGACCACGCTCTCCCCACACCGAAGTGCACCAGCTATTTGTCCTACACACCGAGATCGCGAAAAGCGGCTGATCGAACGTGTCGCGTTTCCGCCAGATCACGACGTCGCCATTGCGCCTGCTGGCGTTTTCGCCCGCTGCTCGACTGTGGCGGCGCGTGCGGCGCTTCTCCACGCGCTCTTCGTTCCGTCGGCGAGACAGGCTCTGCGATGGCAGGGTTGACGTCGGTGGAGCTCATGTGATATTCGCGCGCGCGTCAAGCGGTAAAAAGGTTCGACCGTGCGTAGGAAGCTCGACCTGCGCGCGGCTGTGGCGCGTTGTTGGAAACGCGACAGCGTTGTACGCGAACGTGGCGCATCTATTGAGGCGGCCTTCCGGCGTGAAGCTTGCTGGCCTCGAGCGGATGCGCCGTCTAGAGGAGGATGCGTGATGCTGTTTCGAGCGGGCAGCCCAAGGCGACGAGCCTACGTGCTTGAGCTAGGTCGACTCGCGAGTCGTCGGCCATGATTGCGGCGCGGGCGAGGTCGAAGCCAAGACCGACTAACTGGTCATGTCGCCAGACACGGGTTCGTTGCGCCTCTTCCGACTGGTCAAGGTCGGCCAGCAACTGGATCTGCTCGGGCTGATCCATGTCAGCTTCTAGGATCGACCCGGGAGGCGATTCCCGTCATGGGCCATCCGGCTCATTTCGCGCGGAGGGAAGACCCATCTCTTTGCCGCAGGGGGCACGAGGCGCCTCGGTCGTCGCCTTTCCAACAAACGGCGACACGGTTGGGCCGTCAGCCGCAGCAGGGCCCGCCAGCGATCGGATCGACGGCGCAGACTCCGCGCGGTAGATTCGAGGGGATGGCCCGAGGCTGGCTGACTGCGCGGTTGACTCGGGCCGCGGCCGATAACGTGCCCTGACGCGAATCGCGCGGTGGAATGTGGCTTCGAAGGAGGTAGACGAAATGCTGATCACGACGGCCAACGACCTGCCCGGCTATGAGGTGACGGAGACCTTGGGAGAGGTTTTCGGGCTTACGGTTCGCTCGCGTAACATCGGCTCGCAACTCGGTGCAGGCCTGAAGTCGATCCTTGGAGGCGAGCTCAAAGGGATGACGAAGGCGCTCGCCGACAGTCGCCAGCAAGTAATCGACCGGATGGTGGAGGAGGCCCAGACCAAAGGCGCGGATGCAATCGTCGCTATGCGATTCGACACCTCAGAGATGGGAAGCAACTGGACCGAGATCTGCGCCTACGGTACGGCTGTCCGCGCGCGCAAAGGAGCGTGAGCGAAACGGGCTCCGCCAGACGGCTCCTACGCGCGGGCAACGTGAGTCTCGCGCATGCTCTGCGGAACCGTCGTCGAACGTCCTCGATCTAGGGCGTCTCCTGCTGGAGCGTGACCGCGACGACCTCGCGTTGGCCGCTGACACCACCGAAGAGCAGCGCGAGTCACGGACGGCCGACCCGTTGTAGCGCCGGCGCGGGATGGCGCTACTCTGCGGCACCGGGCCCCCGTAGCTCAGTGGATAGAGCAGCGGTTCTTGAAATCGCGGCGCGCATCCGGCAGCAGGGTGTGCGTCGCGCGCGGGGTAACTGACGCGGGGCCTCGAAAGTTGTGGTATTCGCGCGTGCGCGTGAAACACAGAGATCCTCCTCGTAGTCGTGGGTGACCGGTCTCCAGTCTGGGAGCCAGCCGCCTCTCTGAGCGGTCGAGCCGGCCGGACTCCCGCAAGGAGCCAGACAGCGGCGCTCGAGCCATCAGCCCCCGCTCACACTCGATTTCGAGAACCGCTGCTCTATCCACTGAGCTACGGGGGCCCGGGCCGCAGAGTAGCGCCATCCCGCGCCCGCGCTACAACCGCCGGCCGTCCGTGGCTCGCGCAGTTGACTCCGTCCTCCCACCAGAGACCGAGCACCTGCACGCGAGCGTGGTCCCGGTCGATCCGCGGCTCGGTCCGGCCGACGAAGCGGTCCCGGAAAACGATCGGCAGCACGTACCAACCCCAACGGCGCTTGTCCGGCGGGAGGAACGAATGCGACCGAAGCGGGCGGGTTCGGCGGCCCTGCGAGAAGTTCGACGTCTACTGCCCACGTCCTAGAAGTCGATCCGCATCACGAGCCGCCTGCGTGTGAGCCGTGCGACTTACCGCTGAGTCCGTGTTTGAACTCGCGCATTCCACGGCCGAGCGAGCGGCCGAGCTCGGGCAGGCGTTTGGCGCCGAAGACGATCAGTCCGACGATCAGCAGGAGCACGATCTCCTGGATGCCGAGGAAGCCGGGCATCCTCACTGGCCTCGGCTGACTGGGTCGACCCCGGCGAAGGTCAGGAAGTCCTTCATCCGGAACGACGAGCCGGCAGACGTCAGCGTCGGGGTCCACTTCGGCTTCTGCACGAGGTACGACGCCGGATCGCTCTGAAGGAGACCGATCAGCACCTCGGCGACGATCCGGCCGCCGACCGGGCCGAGGTGGAGTCCGTCCTCGAGCAATTCGGCTTCCTTGAGCGCGTAGTACCAAAGCGGCGTCATCGACTGGAAGCCGTAGGGCTGCAGCTCGGCGAAGTCGGTGTCCGCCAGCGGGGTCACGCCCATCGCGCTCGCGATCGACTGGCCGGAGGGAATGCTCCAGGTCAGCTGCCGCAAGAGGTTCCGCTGGGGCAACGCCTGGGGCAGGTCGTGGCTCGCGATCGCCCCGAGCGGCAGGTGGAAGAGCGCGGTCGAGATCTTGGTGTCGATCCGCTTGTTCGGCTTCACGTTCCCGTCGCCGAAGTCGAAGAACGTCTGCCAGCCGATGAACCGCCTCGGCGCCCGGGCGCCGCCGCGCAGGTCGACCGGATCGGCCTGCCCGTCGCCGGCGGGGTCGAAGACCATCCCAAAGAACGGATTGCCGTTGTCCCCCTTCAGGTTGGCCCGATAGGAGGGCCGCACCATGCTGTGCCCCATCCGGTACGTGCCGGTCTGGAACTCGACCGGGATGAAACCTTCGCGCATCCGCGGCTTGTAGAAGCGGCGGCCGTTTCGCAGCACGTCGTCGACCATTGCCTGGCCGGCGATCAACGGCAGGAACTCATGGACGACCAGCCAGTGGTAATGCCAGGTCGTCAACTGCCGGGCCGCTGGGAACGTCGACGAGCCCTTGTAGCCGTGGGCCCGCGCCCATTCGACCGCGTTGTTGTGGAACAGGATGAACGCGCACTGCAGCCCTGCGATCATCAGGTTCTCGTCGTTGCGCGGATCGGGGATGATCGCCGTGTTCGTCCCATCGACGCGCGGCAAATCCTCGAACAAACCGCCGAAGCTGATCCGCAGCTTGTCGTGGTCGGCCGGATCGTAGAACTGCGGGCTCGCGACGGGCCCCTGCCCGTACACCGAGTCGAGATCCAGCGACGGCGTGCGCGTGTTAGGCGACACCGCCGGATCCGTCGTGACCCCCAACTGCGAGGTCGTGTCGAAGGTGACGTCGTGATCGATGAACTGACCGAAGAACGTCGTCCCCGCCGTATGCGTCGGATTGTTCCGATTGTTCGAGCTCAGACTCAGGTCGGTGATCAGCAAGACCGGGCCCTTGCTCAGGTCGTCGTTCGCATCGAGCAGTCCACCTGGCTTCCCGAGATCCGCGAGTGCAGCACGGACCGCGTCGGTTGCTGCCGCAAACGGCGGCAAGTTCGGGAAGATCCGGCCGAACGTCGTCGGACTCGTCGAGACCGTCGCGCTCCGGGCCGCAACCGCCCGTGGCGCCCCCGTAACGCCCAAACCACCCGACACGGCGAGCGCTCCGGCACCCGCCCCGGCCCGCTTCAGAAACCCACGTCTGCTGTAGCGGGAACTCTCGCGCTGTTCGTCGATTGCGCTCATTTTGCCCTCTCTTTCCTCTTCATCGAGTCTCTGCCGCTTCGACAACCGCCTCGGCGACACGATCGAACGTCAGCGCTGCGCGACGGGCGGCCTCCCCCACGGCGTCCGCCGAAACGGCTTCGTAGACGTGGAAGCACGTCTCGTCTTCGGGGATGAAGATCGAGCGCATGTACTCGACCGGTTTGCCCTTCTGGGTCAGCTGCTCGGCAGCCTTGCGCGCGCTCGCCGTGCCGCGCGCCAGGGCGTCCGTGTCTGTTCGCGGGACGTAGAACTCCAAAACGAATTCGGCCACGGCCCCGACGCTAGCCCGGGTCGCGCCGGCGCGAAATGCCTGGAACCTGGGATCCTTTGACCGTTAGCTCGGAGCTGAGAGCCGCCCGTGGAGTTGGGCGCGCGATCGCACGCCGAGCTTCGCGTATGCGTGTTTCAGGTGCGCCTCCACCGTGTAGACGCTCACGAAGAGCGTGCGGGCGATTTCCTTGTTCGAGCGCCCCGCGGCCGCAAGCTCGACCACACGCTGCTCACTCTGCGTCAATTCGCCCGTTCGTCGCGGCCTCCGGGCAGCAACACGGGAGACCTCGGATCGCGCCTCCTCGGCCCAGCCCGTGCAGCCGAGCGCATCGAACGTCCGCGCGGCCTGCTCGAGCGCGTCCCGCGCGGCACCCCACTTCTTCGACCGCCTTTTCCAGCGGCCCAGTGCGAGCAGCGACCGCCCTGCATCGAAGCGCAGACCGAGCTCTTCGTAGGCCTGGACCGCCTCGACCATCGACGCTGGCGGAACTTCGGCCCCACCCTTCGAGGCCAGGTCCGCGAGGACGTCCGAGCGCGTCGCGCTTATGAGGCCCCAGGGATGCTTCTGTTGCTCGGACAGCGTCCGCAGACGGTCGGCTACCGCACGCGCCTGCTCGATCTCGCCGAGTTCGGCGAGGGCCTCGACGAGGTCAGGCGCAACGGGAAACACTCCTGGGTCGTCGACTCCCTCGCGCTCCGTGCGATCCCACACTGCGCGCAGACTCTCGACGGCCCGCTCAGGCTCACCGGCGAGGAGTGCGACGATACCGCGTGCTCGCAAGGCCTCGAGCGAATCCCAGCGAACTCCAGTTGCCTCGCTGATGGCAATCGCTTTGACTACACATCGCTCTGCCTCGTCCGGGACGCCGCGAAGCGCCGCAAGCAGCGCCTCGTACCGTGCTCGCATCTGCTGAGGAATCACGTCCTCCTCGGAGTAGACGTCCCACTCATCGAGGAGCCGGGCAGCCACTTCTGCATTCCCGGCCCGCAACTCGAGCTCGCAGAGTTGACAGCGCAAGACGAAGTGGGACCAGGTCTCGCCGCGTTCGTCCGCGAGGACCAGCAGCCGCCGCAGAATCTGCCGGGACGCATCGACCTCGCCGCGAAACGACGACCGAAGTGCCGCGACGCGATCGAGCGACTCGAAGAGGGCCGACGGACCCTGTCCCGTTTGCGGACGATCGCAGAGATCGTCGATCGGCCTGCCCCGCAGGACGCGCGTCCAGGCAGCCGCATAGTCCACCAAGGGTTCGACCTGACATTCGGTGCGCTGAATCGTGCGCAGCGCCTCTTCGACGCATGCCTCGGCCTCGTGGATCGGCTCGGCCACGCTGTGCATCAAGTCGAGCGCCCTTCTCGCCAGCACCGCGGCACGCAGCGCCGGGTCATCCTCGCTTTCCGCCAATGCCCGCACGAGGTGATCGTTTGACTCGGCGGCCGAGTCGGCGCTGTCGGCGAACAGGAGGAGGACTCTGGCCCGGGCGCTCCCCGCTGGCACCTCGGCAAGCATCGTTGCGAGGAGTTCCCTCAGTCTCGGAACCTCGCCCGCCCTGTCAAGGTACCTCGCAAGCGCGAACAAACGCTCGCTGCGCTGAGGGTCTCCCGCTTTCGTGAGACGCAGCGCGTGCTCCGCGAGCTCGACCGCATCCTCGAGAGCGCCTCTTGTATTCGCATGTTCGGCTGCCACGGAAATCGTCCCTGCGAGCTCTACGTTCGGAGTCTCAGCCGCGAGCGCCAGATGGCGTGCCCGGCGCGCTTCGTTGCCGATTACTCGCGCAAGTTCTTCGTGGAGCTTCCGCCGCTGCCGCGTGGTCGAGCCGGCGGCGGCCGCAGCCGCGAACAGCGGATGGGCAGCACGCACGCGTTCGCCTTCGACCGTCAGTAGTCCCGCGTCGACCGCGTCGTCGATCGCACCCGTAGCAGCGATCGCCGCAAGTTCCGAACGGACGAGGTCGCCGGCGAGCGCGATCGCGAGTAGCAGCCGCCGCACGGGCCGTGAGGTCGTGGCGATCCGCGCGCCGAACAGGTCGTCGACGACCGGCGGCAACGGCAGCTCGGAACCGATTTCTGGCAGGCCGCGATCGGCCACCGTCCGGCCGAGCTCGAGCATGAACAGGGGATTTCCCTGTGCCGTCTCCACGATCCGATGCAACACACGGCGCGAGACAGTTAAACCCAGTCGCTGCGAGAGCAGTGAGCGGGCCCCGCCCAGGCTCAGCGGCCCTACCGCCAGACGATCGGGTCCCGGCCCCTCGAAGGCGTGTTCGAGCGGCGACGAGTCACCCGACCGTCGGGCGAGCAGAAAGCGGACCGAATGTCCACGGAGCCGGCGCGCTGCGAAACAGAGCACCTCCCCGGAGGAGCGGTCGAGCCAGGGTATGTCGTCGACGGCGACCAGAACAGGGCCATCGGAAGCCAACTCGCGCAGCACGTTCAGGAACCCGGCGGCGATCGCCCGCGGTTCAGGAGGCGGTCCGACCGGCTCGGTCCGGAGCAACGCCACCTCCAGCGCGCGAGCTTGCGGAGCCGGGAGCCGCCCCAACTCGGCGTTCACTCCTTCGAGCAGATCCGCAAGCGCGGCGAAGGACAGCTGCGCCTCGGCCTCGCTCGGCCGGCAAGACAAGACGCGGAAGCCGTGGCGTGACGCAAGACCGACTCCACGCTCCCAGAGCGTCGTCTTGCCGATGCCGGGGGCGCCGGAGAGAACCAAGGCCGGCGCACGCGCATCGTTCGTGAGAAACTCCCATAGCAGGGCAAGCTGCGGTTCACGCCCGATGACGCTCTCGTCCGGCTCGTCCGTCCGCTCCTGCGTCTCTGTCAGCACTTTCCAACTGGCTGGATAACACAGCGGGACCAGGGAGACAACGTCCCGAGGTCCAGACCCATCTGGAAGGCGGCACCTTCTCGGCAGGAAGAGACTGCGCGAAGGGATCGAGCAGCCTGAGCGGCAGCTTCGGCGGCCCGTTTCATCCTCGAGCGGGAGAGGAGTTACGGCCGAGTGAGGAACAGCCGCTTCTCGGTGCCGAGGGGCGCCCATCCCAGCCTGTCGGCGCCCGCGAAGCCGAGATACGCCCGCAGTGCGTCGCGCATCGCGTCGACGAACCCGTCAGCGCGGCGTGGCGCGAACCCATCCTCCCACCAGGCACCGAGCACATGCACGCGACCCTCGTCGCGGTCGATCCGCGGCCCGATCCGGCCGACGAAGCGGTCCCGGAAGACGATCGGCAGCACGTACCAACCCCACCGGCGCTTGTCAGGTGGGAAGAAGAGTTCCCAGACGTACTCGAACTCGAACAGGCTCCGAAGAAGCCCGCGATCCCAGATGATTGGATCAAAGGGGGGAACGAACGCGACGGAAGCGGGCGGGTTCGGCGGCGCTGCCAGCAGGTCGGCGTCCTCGCTGACGACGAAGCGTTTCCCGCGGACGCCCTCCACCCTGTGGGTGCCGGTAACTCGGAAACCGCGTTCTGCGCCTTGGCCCGTCCGCGGGTGGGTCGGTGATCGGTAGGGTCAGCGGCGGTGAGGGGTCGTTCTCGCGGGATGGTGCTGTCGTTCGATTGGTCGCTGCGGCGGCTGCTGGAGCTGGTCGTGCTCCGGCGCCGTTCCGAGCGGGAGAAAGAGATCGAGATCTTGCTGCTGCGGCATCAGCTGCGGGTGCTGCAGCGTCAGGTCGCTCGTCCGCAGCTGACGCCGGCTGATCGCGCACTGTTGGCGGCGCTCAGCCGGGTGCTGTCACGGCAGCGCTGGAAGTCGTCGGTGTTCGTCACGCCGGCGACGCTTATGCGTTGGCATCGCGAGCTGGTCGCGCGCCGCTGGACGTATCCGCATCGGCGTCCCGGACGCCCACCGACTCGCGCCGAGGTGCGTGCGCTCCTGGTGCGGCTGGCGCGGGAGAACCCGAGCTGGGGCTACCGGCGGATCCAGGGCGAGCTGCTCGGGCTCGGGATCAAGCTGGCCGCAAGCACCGTCTGGACGATTCTGAAGGAGGCAGGGATCGAGCCGGCACCCAGGCGACTCGAGCAGAACTGGAGCGAGTTCCTGCGGGCTCAGGCGGCGAGCATCTTGGAGTGCGACTTCCTTACCGTCGACACGCTCTTCCTGAAGCGCTTCTACGTGCTGTTCTTCATCGAGCTTGCGACCCGGCGCGTCCACCTCGCCGGGATCACGACTAACCCGGACGGCCGCTGGGTGACCCAGCAGGCGCGCAACCTGCTGATGGAGCTTGGGGACGACGGCATCCAGCCGCGGCTTCTTGTTCGTGACCGCGACAGCAAGTTCACAGGCGAGTTCGACGAGGTCTTTCGCTCCGAAGACATCCGTGTGATCAAGGCGCCGGTCCGGGCGCCCAAGGCGCGAGCGCACGCTGAACGCTGGGTCGGAAGCGTCCGCCGCGAGTGCCTCGACCGACTGCTGATCCTCGGCCGCCGCCACCTCCACCACGTGCTCGCCGCGTACGTCCGGCATTTCAACGAGCATCGCCCGCACCGGGCACTCGGCCAGCGGCCGCCGCTCAGCGACAGGCAACCACTCGCCGACGTGATCGACCTCGATCGCCTGCGCCGCCGTGACCTGCTCGGCGGGCTGATCCGCGAGTACCAACTCGCGGCGTAGTCCCGATCGAGCAGGCTCCTTCGACACGCGCGTCCCGAGCCGTCGAGTCCTCACGCCAGCCGCGATCAAGGGTCGCGATCCGCACACCCGTGCGCGCCAAACACCCATCAGCACACTCGAAGCTGGCTCACCGTTCCGAACCGGATAATCGGCACCCACACGCCGAACCGTCCGAACACTAAGCCGCGGCCGAGACCGCGGCAGCGGGCAAACCATTCCGGCGAGACGCGGAGGAAGCGCTTGCCCAAGCCGCTTACGTACCTCGTCGTTGCCTATCTAAGCAACGGGAAGGGTCTTAACTGGTATTGGTCAGTCTTGGTTGGGGAACGCAAAAGCGACGAAGTCGCCGAGGAGCGCGTCCTCCTGCTCGCCGACCGGCTGGATTCGATCCAAGCGAACTCACACTCGTCGAGCCATGCCGTGACTCTGCGAGCGTCGGCGAGCGTCGTCTGGTAGCGCCGGACCTTTATGTCCGCCGCAGTAGAGACTCGAAGGTGCTGGCATATGTTCCGGCGCAACGCAGAGTTCGTCATCGAAGCGCCTCGTGGGCAGTGCTGTCCGCCGACGCGACTGCGCAGCGAGGTCGCCTTACCGACGTGTCTTCGTTGCCCACACTCGTGGTGTATCGCATGGTTGGGCTCATCGAAAGCCCCTCGGCGAGCGACTGCATTGCCGGACAGCAGATAAGAATCAAGCGGAAGAAAGGGCCTGGATCATCGTCGCAACCACGCGAACATCTGTCTCTGGCACGTACAACGCGAAGCTTGCCAAGCGCCGTGGCACGTACCGGGCAGCGGCTCCCGCGACGCGAGTCGGCGGCGACACGTGCCTGGCTACCACGTCGGCGGCTGTCAGATCCCCTTGAACGCGGAGCGCCCTACGACGCAACGGGGTGCGCAGAAGGCCGGCCGCTGCAAGCGGTAGTTCGGGTTGTGCCAGGGTGTAGTTGTCGCTGTTTGGCGGAAGAGCTCGCCCAGCCTGCTCCGCGCTGATCGCCGAGCTCGCGAAAGAGAGCGAGCGCTTCGCCTCCCAGAGCCTCCGCGACTTCGTGGTCGCTCTGCCGTACTGCCAACAAGGCAGCGGCGCGAAGCGCCCAGGCGCGCGACTCAGCTCGACATCGACCTCCGCCTGACCGACCTCTGGCGCGAGGCGGGGAGATCGCCGAATGGAACCTCGACGTCGTCGGCGTTCATGCGCGCGACGTACGGCAAGGGGCACTGCGACGCGCTCACCGAGGACGCGCCGGGATCGTTGTGCCACGACCACGGCTACCGGATTCCGGGCCGGCGGCCAGCACCGGCTCACGAGGCGTAGCGAGCTCTCCCAACGGCGAATCAGCGTGCGCCTGGAAAGACGGGAGGCGTAGCGTGAACTTCGAGCCCTCAGGCCTGGTGGGGCGCTTCCTCGTGATGGCCGGCGACCGCGCTACGATGCGGAGCCAAAAGTTGGACCAGCAATGCTGATTATTCCCTATAGTCATGCCGTTTAACAGTCATGCCGTTTAACGACCCCGATCAGCAAGCAGTGCCAATGATGAGCCATCTGGGTGCCATCTAAAGGATATTCAGGGATGAAAGGCGCCGTTTTGGGTGGCAGTAATCGGGACATTAGACGCCAAAACATCGCTCTACGGCTCGTGGGGAGGTAACATCGGAAAGGTGACACGACCCGCCCTCCGGAGCAAGCAGGTTCGGGCAGCGAAGGCGGTCGGCAGCGGTCTCACCTACACAGAAGCGGGCGCGATCGTCGGCCGCTCGAGACGGACGATCACCCGTTGGCTGGAGGACCCCGAGCTCCGCCTGATCGCCGAGCGCGAAGGCGCGGTTCCCGGCGAGGTCGCGCCGGTCGAGATGCTGCGCGCGGCGCTGCACGCAACCAAGGCGAACGGCCAACCCGACTGGGGCACCCGCCTCGCCGCCGTGCGTGCGCTCGCGGCGCTGCCGCCGGAGGAGGACGAGCCCGAGACGCAGCACCAGCCGTCGACGCCGTCGATCACCGTCTACGACCTCCCGCCCGGCGCGACCCCAGTCCTGCACCATCCCGCCAGCGGAGCAGTCGAAGCCCCGACGACCGGCGTCCCGGAAGCGCCGTCCGAGCAGACGGTCCCGCCGTCCGAGCAGACGGTCCCGGATACTCGCGTCTTCGAGTACGTAACCCCCGACGGGAAGCCCGAGATGATTGGGATGTGGTCTCCTGCCGCCCGCGGCGACTCGCCGCACGACGTTGTCAAGGCCGGGGTCTCCATCACGCACGACCCCGAGACGGCCGAGCGCTGGCGGGCCGAGCTCGCCGCCGGCAGGCTCCCACAGACCAGCGAGGACGACCCCTAACAGCCCCTTTCACTCGTCGCGACGTCCAACAACGCCCGGCAGCTCGAGCCTGTACGTACGGTCGAGCTTTTTACGCTTGGCGCGCGCGCGAATATCACGTGAACTCGTCTGACGTCAACCCTGCCAGGTCGCAGAGCGCATCTCGCCGACGGAACGAAGCAACCTGCGCAGGAGCGTCGCGCCGGCACGGTCGACCAGCGGGCGCATGAATCCAACAGGTGCTTCAGCGACGTCGTGATCTGGCGGAATCGCGACAATCGTGTCCGCGTCGGACTACGTTTCTACGTTTCGCGGAGAAGGGGTTGAGCCGGATCTCGTTGCCCTGCCGGTCGAACTACGTTTCTACGTTTCGCGGGGAGGGGGTCGGGTCGCGATGTCGTTGTCCGCCGGTTCGGAGCGAGGTTTCGAGGTTTCGCGGGGAAGAAGGACACAGCGCTAGCTCAAGCTAGGTGGCTTGGGAGGAACGATCAGCCGGAACGGCATCTGATTGGTTCCTTCAGGGCCGATCGTCACGCGCGCCGGCGCGTCTGGCCTCGTGCCGAGGGGCTTCACGTCGATTACGCGGACGGGCGGGATCTCGTACTCGCCGAGACCGAGATTTACGCTCTCCCCAAAGAGTTCGTAGACCACGGGCTGGCGCAGAATCCGTTCTCCGCCTGAGTTGTCGCCGAGCGCCGCAATCTGATGAGCCTCCACGACTCCCGTCGCGCTCTGGAAGGTCGCGGTTCCTCCGCCGTTCTCGAGGATCTTCTCCACGGTGCGGATTACGGCGATGTCCTCCTCGCCAAAGCCCTCCGGGAGAACGAAGTCGACTCCTGTGTCCTCCTCAATACGAGCGAGTGCCGCGTAGATCGCGAGTCGTCCTTCAACGGATCGTCGGTCGTTCTCTGTCCCGGGCGAGAATTGACCCTCGAGCTCGCCTCCGGGGAAAAGACCTTCGGCACGTATTACGTGGCGCGTGTGCGTGAAGAACGCGTGCAGCAGCCGCGCCGCCTCGAGGTTGGCGGAAACGTCGTCTTGGAAGCGTCCGGTGAGTGTGAAACTGAACCTCACGGTCGGTTCCTCGAGGGCTTGGAAGTCGAACTCGACTGCGACTGTATTGTCGATGCAGAGGAAGGCGATGTGCCCCGGCTCCTTTGGCGGAACGGGACGTGCGGCGAAGGTTCGGACGATCGTCTCAGTTTCGGTGTCGAACTCGACCTCGACCTGAATCGGTTCGCTAGCGCGCAACGTGATCTCATAACCCTCGTTCTGGTCCTTCGCAGTAGCCTCCCTCAACAGTTTCGGCGCGTTCGGGACTTGAACGCGGGCGCCCTGTCGCAGAACCGCGTCGCGACCCTCGGCTAACTCCTCCCGCGCATAGGCGTGTGCTTCGCGCCCCGCATCGTCATCGGTAAAGCTGAATCCTGGGAGTGGGACGTTCGCGCCCTCGCGTGCCCACGCGTTGACTTGCACAGTGGTTGTCTCGTCTTGGAATGTCATTGCGATGAACGGCAGGTCGCCCCAGTTCGGCTCACGCACTATCGGTCCGCCAAAGCGGATGTCGTACTCGAAGTCTCGATCGTGCTCGTCCGCAAACTCAGCGAGAGCACGCGTTCGAGCGATCAGATCTTCGCCGGTCTGCAGTCTTCCCCCTTGCTCCACGGCGCGCAGCACGGAATCGAGCACCTCTTCACGATCCGGCCCGAAGTACCGCTTCTTCAAGTCGGAGTGGCGATCTAGGCGGTCAATGATCTCGGAGAGGGGCCAGGGTAGGACCTCGAGCTGCGGGTACGGATCGACGAGCTTCGTGCGGAAGTTGCGCTCGTCGTTCTTGGTGAAGTCGCGCGGGAAGGCGAAAATCATCCGCCCCGGCTTGTGGTTCTCGATCGCAGTCTCGAGCGATGAGATGCAGTGCGGCCAGTTGATGCCGGCCGGGCGGGCATAGTGTTTCGCCTGCACGACTTCGGTCGGTTCGCCCCCCGCGGCCGGAACCTTCGTGTCGGCGCCGCCGTCAGGAGCTTCGAGCGGAATGGCGCTGGGTCGTTCCTTCTTGACGAGGTCGTGGACGAGCCGCTGGAACTCGACCCAGGTGAGCGCCGCTATGTCGAGTTCGAGTCGTCGACGATCGTCCATGGTGGCTTTGAGTGTACGGAGGGGTGTTGCCGTCACTCGTCTCCACACGCGCCTATCGGCGGGCACGTCGAAAAGAGCGGACTCTTATGGCCGAGTTCGGGAGTTGGGCTTGCCGCGCCGGGCATGGCAGCACCATCGGCTGAGTCGGCCAGACGCCGCGCGCTCGTGTTCTTTGCCGGCGCCAGGATGCTCCTCGCAGGCTGCAAGGGCTAGAACCTCGGTGGAGCACGACCTATGGTTCGATTACCGATGCTCCGCGTCACTGGCTCCTCGTCCTGGCAGCCGTGGGCGTCGGCGGTTACTTCAGCTCAGCTCAACTTGCGGGCTCCGCGTCGAATCGGCCTCAAGAAGCTAAGGCGCGCGCTTTGGCAACGCGACCTCGAGCCGGCTTTAGTAGAGGAGGCCGACGGTCTTCAGGTTCCTCGCGAACGAGACGAGCGCCTGCGTCGAGTTGGAGACCTGTCGAATGAGTTGCAGCGTGTGATCGAGGATTGCGCTACCAGTCCCGAGCTTGAGGAACTCGTACCGACCGCCGGCGGCGGCAGCCGAGGGGTCGCGCTCGGGTGCCATCACGTAAAACTCGCCAGGAGCCAGCTTCTTGCCGTGGATGATCGGCGCGCCGTGCTTCGCTTTATTGTGGAGGGTAAGGAAGAGCTCCTGCGGGTCAAAGTACTGCTTGGCAGCCTGCGTAAGGTTGCGCTCGAGGCGGCCGAACTCGCCGAGGAGTGACCCGTGAGACACGCCCCCACTCCGAAAGGCGTCGGTGATGTCTTGGGTCGGCGGCAACTGCAGCAGACCACTCAGCTCTCCCGCGTGAGTCGATACGACTTCGTAGAAGCTGCGCACGTCGTTACTCCCGTACGAGAGGAAGGCGTCGATAAGAAGCGGAGCCTCTTGGCGATGCCTGATTGACCATCCCCAGCCCCCGAGCGTTTCCAGTGCGCCGACGTACTCGGAGTAAACGCGCAGCGCCATGAGCTCGCGCCTCCCGACGTCCTCCTCGTCCTTCAATGCCGCCACGAGCGTCTCGGCAGCGACCTGGTGGATACGCGCGCCGGATTCGATGTGCTGGTCGAGGAAGACGTCCTCGCGCGCCTGGTCGTTCGGAGACGGCTGCACTTGAGCTTCCCTCCACTTGGTGAGGCTAATGCGCGCTATGGGTTTACCCTCCGTCCGCTCCCTTTCCTACAGCACAAGGCGGTAGCGGGCCTCCTCGGTGCTGTCCTGGCCGGTCGCGTAGCGCACCAGCCGGAGGGCCTGCCCGTCGCGCTCGGTGCGCAACTCGTCGCGGATGTGGGCATAGGCGCCGTGGATGACGTCGTTTTCGGGCTCGAGGATGGCCTTGCGGATCACATACGCAACTGTGTCGACCAGTTGGAGGCCCGCGTGGTCGCTCGACGACTCGAAGCGTAGTCCATGCTCAAAGATGCGGTTCAGGCTTAGCCTGCTCCGCCCTTCGGCAAACTTGGCCGCAAACGGATGTGCTGGTTCCTCGTGCCAGTTGGTCGGGAAGACGATCTCGTAGTCGTTGCCGCCAAGTCGGGGCATCAGCAAGACGTTCAAGTCCTTCTCGCCAGCCGCCAGCTTGCCCGGCAGCTTGCGATCAAGGATGAAATGGAAGTCGACCAAGTCGTCGCGCCAAGCGTCGTTGCTGTAGAGGACGATCGACTTGAAAAGGGCGGCGTGGATCAGTCCGACGAACAGGTCGGCCTGGACGTACTCGCTGTTGATGACGCGCGAGGCAAGCTGCGCGCGTTTGATGTGGCGTTGATACCACGCCTCCGCCCCGGGCCATTTCCCGCCAAGTCGCTTGTACTCCTCGAGATTCCTTTCGAGCTGAGCCGCCTGCGTCTCCCTGTGCACGATGATCTGCTCATCGGTCATAACCTTGTTGTCCGTCACCTGCCCCACCAGTGAGAGTGGCCCGCCAGTGAGGAAGCGGCAGATCTCGACTAGCTTCTCGTCGGGAAGCTCAGCCGCGTGCAACTCGGAGACGCCGAGTTCACTCTGCTGGTTCATGACGTAGTGCTCGATCTTGTCGACGAACGAGTCGGGACAGATCAGGGCGGCTTGGGCGTAGGCATCAAAGCCGTCGGCCGGAAAGGCGAAGTCGCCGCTCTCATCGAAGTAGAGGTGCACGCGCCAAGGGTGCCAGAGGCAGCAGCCGCGAGATACCTGGGGGTGTCATTCAGCCAGCGGCGAAGCGCGCGTCGCGCAAGCCGTGCGCGATCTCGAGCACGTCCTTACGCTATGGGGTGCTGCCCAACACGCCGATGCAGGAGACCGCGCGGTTCGCGCACTCGACGCACTTGGGATCAGTCATCCCGCTGTCGACGTCGGAGGCTTGGGAGATCGTCTCCGGCCGTGTGGTGGAAGCCCTTGCAGCCATTCGCGAATAACTAGCCGTGGTGTAGCCATGAGGCTGAAGTACGCCTACCGCCTGGCCTGTTGGATCGCAGCTTTGACCGCCGACACGATGTTCTTCCCATGCTTCTGGAAACCAAGTTCGCGCACGGTTTCGTCTAGAAGTTCTTGTTCTGTTCGAATCAGATCGTCCGATTCGATCCAGCGAATGAGACGGACGAGTTGCGACTGGCTGTAATGGTCGATCGGCTGGCGACGACGCTGTCCCATAGAGGAGCGTGTCGCGCTTCCGCCAAAACGCGACAACAACCCGCCAGGTGGGAGTGGCGGTTCGATTGGCGAGACGCTTAACTTCGGACCGTGCGGAATGTACTTCGATGGACGTTGGCTCTCTTGACCGGCGCTCCTCCGGAGGATCTAAGCCCGAAGACACTCAGCACCCTCCAAGTGGTGTTTGTGGTCATCTGCGTTCTGGCGACGGCCGCTTTCCTCGTCGCGCTGTACGGCGCCGTGCGCTGACGGTTATTCGACGCACCACATCAGGAGCGTTCGGGGCTCCTGCTGGCAAAACGGCGTCGTCGGCGGCGAAACCTCAGAAAGTTTCCGTAGGAGAGTGCCCAGAACGCAAACCCCACGGCCGCCGCGGCGAGTTTCCCCCGCGAAATCTCGGTCAGAGTCATCGCGAGAACCCCGATCGCTAGGTAGAGAGCGAACACAAGGAGAAGCTTACGAATACTCCGCGCGGTCATCTGTCTCTACGAGGGTTTGGCAAAACCAACCGCGCCACGCAACATCGCGCGAACCAGCTGCCCGATAGCGAACCCGAACAACCAACCGAGCACGACGATAAAGGCGATGAACGGCAATCCAGAAACGGTCTGCGACGTTTAGGGCACGCGGCCGGGTCTACTACCAGCCCTCAGCCTCTCGGCTCCGGTCTCACGCTTTACCGACTGGTCGGCCTCGGTCTCCAGTGTAGAGGCGTTAAGTACGCGAAAAGACCCTCGCGCTCGGAGACCCCGCAAAAACCCCTTTCTTCAGGCGGAACGCCCCATCGCGCCTCCATTCCGGTCGTCGCGCTTCTTGTCTAAGCCGCAGCTGCGACGAGCGCTCGTCGCAGCCCACGCACAACGTCAACCACCGCCGCCATAACCGCTTCATTCCCATCCCAGAAACCGAGTGGGACAGGGCGTTCAGCCGTCCGCGTCAAGGACGCTAGAAGCTCAACGAGTTCGCGATCCTCGAACGCCAGTACGGGATCGCCCTTTCTCCGATACTCACGAAACAGACGCAATTCAGCGGTTCCAAGCCCATCCCCGCGAAGCCGCACGCGGAACGGATGATCGAACGCAAATACATCATGGAATGCTTGATTGCGTGCGTTCGCGATGGCTGATCGGTAGCGCTCGAGCGCTGGCTTCGCCTTGCCAACCAGGGAGAACGGGAGATGCGCGAAGCGGCGCGCAAGCTCAATCTGCTCCGACACGGTCAGCCAGAACAGGAGTGTCTTGAGGTCGCAGATCCCGACCGTCAGTCCAAGGAACGCACGAGCCCCGTCAGCGAAGTTGTAGGCGGCGCGCAGGAGTTCGTTGTAGACCTCGTTAAACCTGTCCGTCTCGGCCACTAGCCGGCGACCACCCAACCGCACTACGTTTTCAAACGGCCGGCAATCGCGGGAGCTCAAGCACTCGGCGCCGAGATGTTCGTCCCCCGCGCCGGCCCTGACTCCGGGCTTTAGTCGGCCGTGTACCGGCGCGAGAGTCCCGACGCCTCGAGCGCGGACTCAAAGTCTTCCACTGTTTCACGCGCGAAGCGCTGCAAAGCCTCTGTCCCCTCGGGAGTTAGCAATGCTGCATACCCCTCGACGACGCGATTGGTCATCCGTCGTCGTCCCCAGCGGGTTGCCGTGATGCGACTATGAATCACCTGGTAACAGCAGCCAAGGAGCCCTTGCCCTACCGCACAGCCGAGGGCGAAGATCGCCGCGAGTTTTAGTTCGTACATGAGGCGGATCGTATAGACCCGGCTGCCAGAGGTCGCCCGTGTTTTGGCCTATCCAAACCTGAACTCGTCGACCGCGAGCTCGTTATCTTCGCCGTCCTTGGTCGCCGCCCTCCAACTCACGGGATGATGGCCAGCCATGATCGGCGGGCCGTCGAAATCTTCAGGGAAAACCAATGAGAACAGCCGCTGATGGCCGCCGGCTGAGGACCCCAGCGCGTGCGCAACGAATCGTGCTCCATCAGGCGTAGTTACGACGCATGAAACCGTGGCCTCGGCGGGCAAGCGAAAGCAGCGGAGGCTCAACTCCACCCTTTGGCCGCCTCGCATCTCGACCTTGGGAATAGCGATGACGTCGTTCGGTGGCAGCGCATGGGTTTGCGGCTCCCACCGGATGACACCAACGTCAAAATCCCCGGCTGCGGTCGGGTCAAGCCAGTCGGTCCCGGAATCAACAACCGCACAGTCTGCGTTCGTTAGGCGTGTCCGAAGTGCGGCCCGTGTCTTGGGGTCGTTGGTAAGACGCACGCTGTTAAGACCATCGAAATCACTCGCGCCCCTTATGCGACCGATCTGAACAAGGATCGTGTGGGTCGGGTCAATTCCCATCGCCATACCCGCCTCTAGCATGACGTTCTGTCGCGGCTGGCCTTCGAGTAAGACTTCGGCCGAGCCCTCGTCGGCGAGTTCTGGGAGCAACCCAGCCTGGTCTTCCGCCGTAAGGACGACGATCACGGCCTGCGCCACGTCCATAGCAGCCCGTACCGCGGTCAGGTTATGGGGAGACGCCGTTCCGGTTGCGGCTATCGCCTCTTCCCACTCAATCGGTGCCAGGCGAAGAGCGCGGAGGAACATGAATATCGCTCTTTGCGCGGCGGCGTTACGGCCGTGAACGACCATCACGCGGCGCGGATCTTTCGTCGACCGGCGTTCAGTTTGCTCTGCCGCGTCTGATGCCTCTTCTGCGAATTCGAGTCGGTCTTTGAGGGATGTGAGTGTTCTTATTCCCCGGTCAGTTGCCCTCCTACGGTTCCCGAACTCCTCACCCTCGCTCTGGCCCCATTGGGCGAAGATTCCGCCGGTTGCCGCGCTGTAAAACTCCTCCGCCGCCGCGCCATCGTCTGCATATGCCTCTCTGAGCGCGTCTCGCGTGAGAGCGTGCCACCTCTCGGTTTCGTGAACCCACTCTTCGATATCGGCAATGCTGTTCAGGTTCTCTGAGTCTGTCATCAAGTCCGTTCCAACCTGGACGAAACGGGCGATGATCTCTTCAACCTCAGCCCTAGGCCGTCGAAGCTGCGTTGCCATGAAGCAGCAGTCTAAGTGGATGGACAAAATCGAACCGCTCGAGAGTAGCGCTGTCGAACCAGGCTCGGGTCTAACCGACAGGCATAAGCGGACCGACCTCCCGTTCCTTACGCGAGCCGTGCTCCTCCCAAGCAGATATCTGCTCGGGGGTCAACCCACTCGACGAAGACGGTGAGGGGTTCCTGTCGGAACACGCGAGGGATTTCGACAATCGCGTCCCCGCGCTCACCCTCACGCAGAACGTGGGGGAAAACCTTCGTTGAGGCGATCGTCTCGCCCACCTTGTCGTCGATTCGCACCGTGACATGTCTCACCAGCGGCGGTCCCGCGTTCTGGACAAGAAACCGGTAGCTGTCAGCATGCTCGCCCCCGCTCTTTGGCCCCTGATCCACCGACACATAGGCGCGCTGCTGTTCCTCGCGCTCCTCCTGCGCTCCCTCGACCTGGGCGCGCAAGAGGTCCAATTGAGCCCGAAAGAGCTCCAATTGCGCCGCTCTGTCTGTCGCCTCTTTCTCAATGGCCCTCTTGTTCGTCTGTCCCTGCAAGACGGAGACGAGCACAGACCCCACCACTCCGAGAGCAGCCACGATCGACACGATTAGGGCAGCCAGCACCAACGGCGGAGATCTTAGTTCGCCGACAGGTTTCGTCCGTCGAGCTCGATCGGTACTACGCGCAGGACGTCTTCAGTCCGGCTCGTCCTCAAGGATTTCACGAAGCTCGGTTTCGGCCCCTTCGCGGGTTAGAAAGAGATCAAGCGTTTCGCTCGCTATCTGCGTGCTGGTGAGCGTGTAGACACGCACCGCTAAATAGTCCTTCCGACGCACACGCGCAGTTGCTTTCGCAGGGTCGCTGCAAACTTTGCTCAGCCTGGATACTCATACCTTGTGCGAACGTTCCCACCGTCCAGAGGGTCGAACCAAATGTCCACGACGACTCGCCCCTTGGATGGTCGTGCGGTCTCGGCTGAACTTACCGCCAGCATCGAAGCCTGCTCCCTCATCGCCTTGAGCGCATCGTTGTTGTCGTTTGCGCGAGCTATCTCCTCCGCGCTCTTGGTGCAGCGGGCCCGCACATAGACCTCGCCCCCGTCATCCCGCCGGACCAAATAGTCAACCGCCCAACCGTCGCCGCCAGGCTGAGTTAGCTCTTTGCGCTCAACAATCTCAGCGATGGGTCAAGTCTAAGACCGGGCGGAGCCAAAAGAGGGGCTGAGGCCATAGGCCCTGATACCACCCGTTTCGGGGATGCGAGTCCCTGAACATGGCGGAAACCTACGTACAGGTCGTCACGATCCGGGCTACAGTGGGTATGCGTTGGGCCTCGCGCGGCAGCGGCAGGTGACTGCTGGTTCGGCACGGGTTCTGGTGTAGAGGGGAGCTTTCCCTCTCTTCCAACCGTTCCGAAGGGGAGATCTCATGTCCTATCTACGAAAGCGGGCCACTAGGTCGCGCCTGCCCTTGATGGGGATCGTAGTGATGGCGCTATTCGCCTGGATCGTGGGCAATGGCGCGAGTGCGGCTCTCCGGAACGTAGCGGTGACCCGTGGCAGCCCGGGGCTCGAGTCTTTGCAGCTTGCGCGGAACCTTCACGCCTCGGCTCCGCCTCCTCTTTCGCGCACGATGCGGTGGGCGCGCGAGTCGTTCTTCCAGTCGAACTCAGCCTTCCAGTCGAACGCACCGTTCTCGCGTGACGCGTATGCGGCGGGCGTTGCGGTCCTGGGCGTCGCGCCGGGGGCAGATCCAGCGGCCGTCGCTAGCGGGCTTGGAGTTCATGTGGTGATGAGCGATCCGCAGCTTCACGCCGTTGAGGTTTCTGGGACGGCGCAGGCCCTGGCTGGACTCGCGGGGCGAGTGAGCGAGGACACGTCGCTGCGCTATGTGGAGCCAATGCGGTCGATGCACTTTGACCACGCTCGCAATGATCCAGCGACGACCACCGTGGACACCGCGACTGGCCAGACCTACCAGTGGCCGTTCAGAGCCGTGCATGTTGACCGAGCCTTGAACCTAACTCGCGGTAGCGCGGACATTCTGGTCGGGATCGTCGACAGCGGTTACTCGAACGTCCCGGATCTCAGCGGCAAGATCGCGCAGGCTTGGTACTTCTCGAGTGAGGGTTCAGATGCGTACGACACCGAGGGTCACGGCACGTTCGTTGCTTCATTGATCGCGGCCAACAACGATGACGGAACCGGCCTCGCGGGCTTCTGCGGCGCATGTCGACTCGACGTGTTCAAGGACACCACCCCCTACCAGTTCCTAGCCGCGAGCGCGATTCGAAGGTTGGTGGACGATCACGTCCGGATCATCAACCTGAGCCTCGGTAGCGACATAGGCTCATACGTGATGCTCGACGCGGTCAACTACGCGATCGCAAACGGCGTTCTCGTCGTCGCTTCCAGCGGAAACAACGGCTCCGGTCAGCTGGAGTACCCAGCCGCCTGGCTCGCGGGCGCGAACGGCGCCCCCGGCTACGGTCTCGCCGTCGGCGCGAGCGACTTCAACGGCAACCGCGCCGGGTTCTCGCAGTGGGGAAGCCGGCTTTCCCTGCTCGCGCCGGGAACATTCGACGGGAATTGCAGCGTCGGCATCTGGGGTGCACTCCCACCAGTCTCAACAGATTTCGACAGCGGCACCGGGTGCGACAAGACGTTCATCGAGGCAAACGGCAACCGTTACGCCTATGCATCGGGCACCTCATTCTCGGCGCCCGAAGTGGCGGGTATCGCCGCTCTCGTTTGGGCGGTAAGCCCAGGCCTGAAGAACTACGAAGTCGCCAGCCTCCTCGAACAGACGGCTGACCGGGCGGCGGGAAGCGGCTGGCAATCCGATCGCGGCTGGGGTGTCGTCAACGCCGCCGCCGCCCTCGAGCGTGCGACGGGAAAGTCAAGCACCGACGTCGTAACGCTCACGGGCGCCTACGCCGAAGGCCCCGCCATCGCTCGCCACCGTGTCACAGTCGCAGCCAATGCAGCTTGGGCCGATAACGCGAGGGTAGGAACCGGGCAGACCGCCTGTGCCGCGGCAATCGGCATTCGCCCCCTTGTGACGGTCGCCGCGTCGCTGAACAACGGCTTGGCGGTGTGCACGTGGAGCGTCCCCGCGTGGGCGTCCGCGAAGACGATCCGCGGAACGATAACCGCCACCGACAGCGATCAGAACTTCGGTGTCGAGCACTTCAAGATCCAGGTCCGTCGTGCAAAGACACGGTAAGAACCACTCCAGGGGTCCGCAATTGCGGCTCCGTGAACGTTGCCCTAGAGGTCTGGAGCAGTGATGCGCATTCGGTTGGTGTTGTTAATCAGCGTGCTCGCGCTTGCGCTCGCGCTGCCCGCCGCAGCTTCTGCGCGCGTGCGGCTCGTCCATGTCACGTCTCCGATTTCGGCAGGTAGCTACGCAACGCTGACGGCATCAGTGTCGCCCTCGCGCACCTGTTCGATCACCGTGTACTACAAGAGCGGAGCGTCACATGCGCAAGGTCTTTACCCGAAGCAGTCGATCGCTGGCCGCGTCAGATGGACGTGGAAGGTCGGGACGCGCACGACG
>Ga0070707_100001002_pt1 | contig 27980 bp, 24 predicted proteins | sample KBSK5502metaG_FD_65468 | JGI IMG/M metagenome (GOLD analysis project Ga0070707, IMG submission 65468) | Corn, switchgrass and miscanthus rhizosphere microbial communities from Kellogg Biological Station, Michigan, USA - KBS K5-50-2 metaG | ecosystem: Host-associated > Plants > Roots >...
GGGCAGCGTGTCTCAGCTTGGCCCAATGATTATCGAAAGGCTGCAACTAAGGGGTGCGGAGTCCCCAACTCCTATCGCCATTTCCCAATGAGAACCAATCCCGTCGGGAACTAACCGGATGGCGGTGGGTGTAGCTGCACTTTTTCTGAGTAATTCCTTTGTGGGTGGGCCGAGCGACTGGGCCCTCCGGCTTGCCGATCGCTCCACGGCCACGGCACAGCGAATTTCAAGTCAAGCCATGCGTTATGCGGTAGTCGCACAGGTGATCTTCGGACGAAGCGAACCTGGTTTTGTCGAAGCTCAAAACGCCTCAGCTCATGCCCAGACTCGCCTTGCCTTCGTGCAAACAGCGATGGCCCACCGCGAAGCTCCGCTAGCCCAGATTCAAACTGAAAGAGTACGCGTGCTGGCAAACCATCCGGTCGTCTGTCCGCGACAGAATTTCGTGATCAACGTACCCGAGATTACTGAAGTCGCTGACGGGGGAACCATCTAATCGCAGGGCTATCGCTACACCAGCGCCCTTCTGTGCAAAACGCCTTAAATTTTCTCTATCTCAATTCGCGAAAAGCAGTTATAGTGAACCCGCTGGCGATTCACTGACGACAACTGACCTGATTGATGGCGAGGAAAAACGCTCCCACCATCTCGCAGGAGGAGTTGTACCCGCAGTCTGACGAGCTTACGCGTCAGGATTTAGACGACGCGCGACTGCTCGACTTGGACGCGGAACAGGAATCTCCATTCCTGCGCGGACAGAAGCGCGTCTCCGTCCGCCGCGGTTCCCTCCCGAAGAAAACAGTTACCCGCCTCACTTGGACACTGATCGTATTGGTTGTCATGTTCCTCGGTAGCGTCGCGGTCGCCGCCGTCTACCACTACGGCGAACGTTCCTGGCGATTTCGCGTGGATTCCAGTGATCACATCGAGATCACCGGTCTGGAAAACGTCACCCGCTCGCAAGTCATGGAAGTCATCGGAGGCGACATCGGCCGCAACATTTTCTTCGTGCCCATGGCGCAGCGGAAAAAACAGTTGGAGCAAATACCGTGGGTGGAATCAGCCAGCGTAATGAGATTTGTTCCCAATCGGTTGAAGATCGAGATTCACGAACGCACTCCCGTGGCCTTCGCCCGTGTCGGTTCCAGGGTTCTTCTCGTCGACGGCCAGGGCACTCTCATGGAATTGCCCAACAAGAAGAAGTATTCGTTTCCGGTAATTCTGGGAATGAACTCAGGCGAGCCACTTTCGACCCGCATCCCGCGGATGAGGATTTATCAAAGCGTGCTTAGTCAACTCGACTCTGGTGGAGCACATTATTCGCGGGACCTAAGTGAAGTCGACCTATCAGACCCCGACGATGTGAAAGTTCTGACCAATAATCCTGAGGGCGGGGTCCTGGTCCATCTGGGATCTTCCAACTACCTCGATCGTTACAAAGTTTACGTCGGACATGTCCGGGAGTGGCGTCAACAATTCGACAAGGTGGAGTCGGTGGATCTGCGTTATGACCGTCAGATCATCGTCAACCCAGATTTGAATGGCGCAATCAAGCAATCACCGCTTTCACGATCCGCGGCGAAAGCCGCCATGGCGGCCGGAGTGAAGCCGGCGGCGTTAACCACGCGCCTTACCACGAACTCCAAGGCCGTTGCGCCACGGCGGGTAGCCACGCCCGAAAAGAAGAGAACGGTCAAGGCCTGGCATAGAAAGACGGCGCGCAAGAAAACGTGGGCGTCAAAAACATGGACGCCAAAAAAATCTTGGAAACCGGCGACTGAAGCAGCAAGAACGGGGACGAAACCAAGTCCAGCAATTGCGAAAGAACAGGAACATCAGTAGCTATGGCGAACCAGTACGAGCATCTACTAACGGCAATCGATGTTGGAAGCGCCAAGACCTGCGTTTTGGTGGCCGAGATCACCGATGCCGGCCTGCGCTATCGCGGACATGGAGTGGCAGAGTCGCGTGGCTCGCGCAAGGGCATCATCGTCGATCTGGACAAGGCGGTAGCTTCGATTCAACGTGCCGTCGAAGAGGCTGAAGACGCGGCCGGCGCTCCCATTGAACAGGCGTTGTTGGGAGTCGCAGGGTCGCATGTACGCGGCGTGAATAGCCACGGCGGCGTGAGCTTTGGAACCCGTCCGCGCGAGATTACCCGTGACGAAATTCGTCAGGCCGTGGATAAAGCCCGGGCGATCGCTCTCCCCGCCGACCGGGAAATTCTGCACTTGCTGCCGCAAGAATTCATTCTGGATGATCAGGCCGGTGTCCACGATCCGCTGGGCATGATGGCGACTCGCCTGGAAGTGCGTGTGCACATGGTGACCACGGTTGCAAACGCCACGCAAAATATGGTCACCGCCGTGAATCGTGCGGGCGTACACGTCGACGACACGGTTTTTGAGCCGCTGGCTTGTGCCGATTCTGTGCTCCGTGCCGACGAACGTGAGTTGGGGGTATGTCTCGCTGATCTGGGTGCCGGATCGACCGGCATCATCGTCTTCCAGGACGGCGCAGTCGCTCACACCGGCGCCATCCCCGTGGGCGGCGATCATTTCACCAGTGACATCTCGGTTGGCCTCTGTACTCCTCTTGCTGAGGCGGAGAAAATCAAAAAAGTTTACGGCAATACCATCGTGACCCTCATTCCCGAAGCAAATGAAGTTGAGATTCCGTCGGTCGGCGATCGTCCTTCGCGCCTCATTTCGCAACGTATGGTGGGAGAAATCCTTGAACCACGGGCTCGCGAATTGTTCGAGATGCTGCGTGACAACCTGCGCCACTCGGGAACCCTCGACCTCTGCGCCGGAGGAGTGGTGCTCAGCGGAGGCGCTTCGCGGTTGCCCGGCATCGAGGACGTCGCGGAATCCGTATTGCGCCGGCCCGTGCGTCTGTCGTGGCCGACGCCGCTGGCCAAGATGCCGTCCACTTTGGCCGAACCGGAATACTCGACGGCCCTTGGGATGGTTTTCTACGGACATCGTGCCCGGCTCGCGCGCGGTAGCCATGATGGTCGTTGGAGTTCACGTCTGGCAGCACTTTTTGTAAAGAAGGGCGCTTAGTGGCGATGGTAGTCAGTTGTACGAGGTGGTAAAGGGGCAAGGACGCATTGGCTAGGAACTGTATATGGGACAGGAGATTTTGAAGGGTACGGCTTTTGGCCGCACCTAGCCAGGTTTGAAAGGGTACGGCTTCAGCCGTACCAACGAGTTCCGAAAGAGAGGGGCTTTAGCCCGAGGTTACAAAGCGTAAGCAAATTCACTTCAGGTGGAGTAAATGAAAAAAGAAACCGACATTCGCATCAGCTTCAACGAAGAGGCCCGCAACGACGCCAAGATCAAGGTCATCGGTGTGGGTGGAGGCGGCGGAAACGCCGTAAACCGCATGATCGATGCCGGTATGGAAGGCATCGAGTTCGTAGTAGCGAACACCGATCTGCAGGCTTTGCGGATGTCGCGGGCCGCCATGAAAATCCAACTGGGCGTCAAGCTCACTAACGGTTTGGGCGCCGGTGCCAACCCTGAAGTCGGCCGCAAGGCAGCACTCGAGGACTCCGACAAAATCATTGAGGCGCTGGAAGGCGCCGACATGGTTTTCGTCACCGCCGGGCTGGGTGGCGGCACCGGCACCGGCGCAGCTCCCATCATTGCTTCATTGGCCAGCGAAATGGGCGCACTTACAGTGGCGGTTGTCACCAAGCCATTCGCTTTCGAAGGCAAACGCCGCATGCAGCAGGCGGAACGCGGCATATCCGAGTTGATGGATTCGGTGGACACCACCATCGTCATCCCCAACGAAAAGTTGCTCGGTGTTGCTCAGGACGCCGGCTTCTTCGAATCTTTCCGGGTGGCGGACGACATCCTGCGCCAAGGCGTGCAGGGTATTTCCGACATCATCACCATTCCCGGAATCATCAACCGCGACTTCGCCGACGTGAAGGCGATCATGCAGGGCATGGGCTACGCCGTCATGGGCACAGCCAGCGCTAACGGAACTCGGCGCGCGACCGAAGCAGCTCAAAAGGCCATCGCTTCACCGCTCCTCGAGGCCGGAGCAATCGATGGTGCTCGCGGCATCCTTATCAACATCACCGGTTCCACTTCGCTGAAGCTCGCGGAAGTGCAGGAAGCCTGCACCATCATCCAGAGCGCCGCTCACGAAGATGCCAACATCATCTTTGGCGCCGTGTTGGATGAGAAAACAAAAGATGCCGTGAAAATCACGGTCATCGCGACTGGCTTCAAAGATTCGGATATTCGGCGACGTCAGCAGGAATCGCGCACCACGTTTTCAGCTTCGCGCGATTTTTTCGACCCTGAGTCTGACTCCGAACCATCACCTCCACCCATGGTAATGGAACAAAAACCGGCGCCGCAGGCATCATCGACGGGTTCAGCAGAGGTGGTCTCACTCGACACCATGCGCAGCGCCATGATCGCCAACTTCGAGCAGGAGGATCTCGACGTACCCGCATTTCTCCGCAAACGCGGGGAGGCAATTTAAGCGACCCCATCAGGGCGCCGGATTATGTTCCCTCCGGCGCCCCATTTCTTCAATTCGCCTGTCCATCTGGTTCAGCAGGATCTGCCACATTTCAATCTCCAGCTCGAACTGATGTTTGAGTGGATCGGTCGTGTTAGTCACGAATGCAAGATTGGTTTGCATTTGGTTCAGGATCACGTGCATTTTCTTCGAATCCGCCCGCATGGCTTCCAATTGATCGGAATCCTGGCTATGAGCCGCTTGCGAATTTGAATCTGCGGCGGACTTGCCGGTGTTGGGCGATTGTGCTGCTGGGAGGGAAATGGGGAAGGCCGTGATTACAGCCATCAACGCCACTAGAGCTAACTTGCGGATGGGTTGGCTGGGTTCTTTCATGTGCGTACCTCCTGCCGACTGGATAACCATATAGGATGCGACGATTACTCACGGGATCTTTGCCGCGCGTAGCAGAGCACGCTGTCCTTTTGCGTTCTGCTCTCGTCTAATCGAATACCGGGCAACGATTTCGATCACCTTGCACTAAACTGAAGCAGAAATAAATGGGGGCCAGAAGATGAAACGATCTCTGATGTCAGCAATGACACTTGTTATGTGTTTGGGATTGACGCCAGCGGCGATGACCGATGAGGCATCTTCCACCATGCCCCAGTACTCTGCCGACAATAAACTCCTTCGCCCCGAGGGATATCGCGAGTGGGTTTTCCTTTCTTCCGGTCTGGGCATGAATTACAGCCCGTCGCCTGGCGATCATGAGATGTTCACCAACGTCTTCGTGCCGCAATGGGCTTACCAGTCATTTCTCAAGTCCGGGAAATGGCCCGACAAAACCATGTTCATCGTCGAAGAAAGAGGATCGCAGAGCAAAGGTTCGATCAATAAGACCGGCCACTTTCAAACCGATTTCATGGGCATGGGTGTCGAAGTGAAGGATGAGACCCGATTCCCCGAAAAGTGGGCATATTTCAATTTCGGCGAAGACAGCAAATCTGCCAGCGTCAATCCCAAACAGGCGTGCTGGCAGTGTCACGAGGACCACGCCGCGGTCGAACACAGTTTCGTCCAGTTTTATCCAACGTTAAAGCCGGTGGCCAAGAAGCTCGGAACTTACAAGCAAGCGGCGGAGAATGTTGAGGCCAATGGCAAGTGAGCGGCCCACATAACCTAACTCACGGCCTTGTTCTCGAACTGCCGTAGCCCGACAACCAGCAGCAGAACGTCAAAGAAAAGCAGGGCGATGAGCACAGCGGTTCTTGATAGATGCGGGAACTGCGGAACCAAAGTGGCGCGCAATCCCTCACTCGCATACACCAGCGGGTTGATGAGCACAGCTTTTTGCAGGATAGGGAAAGTCTTAAGAGCGCTCCATGGATAGTAAGCGCAACCAAAGAAGATCATCGGGGTAATCACCATGCCGAACATCAGCCCAATATGCTGTTGATTGATGCTGCACCCCAAGGCCAGCCCTCCGCATGCGGAGAAGATTGCTACCAGCACAATGATGACAGCGAAAGTCAGCGGTGCTGCAATACTGATCTCAACTCCGGGTCGAAGCACGAGCCACGCTAGCGGGATCACAATCAGCCCGGCGACTATCGCTTGCAGCATTCCGGCGATGACTTTCTCAATCGCGATCCAGCCAACGCCGATCGGGGCGAGCAGGCGGTCTTCGATTTCGCGGGTCCACTGAAACTCGGCAATGAGTGGCATGGCCACCGCCCAAATTCCTGTGAAGACCATGCTGATCGCGATAATGCCAGGGAGCAGAAGATTCTTGTACGACGGAGGCAGATAACCGCTACCGACCATCACCTTGCCGAAAATGAAAACAAAGAGCAACGGCTGCAGGAAGGTCTGCAGAAAAAGTTGGATCGCATTGCGCCGCGCTACGTGGGCGTCGCGTGCCAGCATGGCGACAAAAGTTTTCCAGTTCAGTCGCGTAGGCTCCTTCCCGTATGGTGTAGGAAGAGGTTTTCTAAACTTGGCTCAGAAATGTGAACGTCGGACAATTCCGCGCCTAAATTCGAAGCCAAGTTCGCGATTTCGGAAATGAGGGAACCGCCGCGGTCTGCATAGACGTCGGCACCCGTGCTGTCCGAAGCGCGAACCTCGCGGACCCCCGCCAACGACTGTAACCGCTGAACCAGTTCCGCAGTCTGATTCCCGAAACGAAGGCGCAGCACAAATCCTCCAGGGGTCGATGCCTTCAACTGCGCCGGTGTGTCCAGAGCAATAACATGGCCGTGATCAATGATGGCTAAGCGCTGGCACAGCGCGTCGGCCTCTTCCATGTTATGGGTGGTCAGCAGGACAGTTCTTCCCGCCTGGTGGTATTCGCGAATGATCTCCCACAGCAGAATCCGGGTTTGAGGATCCAGCCCAGCGCTCGGCTCGTCGAGAAACAGAACTTGCGGATCGTGCATCATCGCGCGGGCAATGGAAAGCCGCTGCATCATGCCTCCCGAAAACCCGCGCACCATCTGGTTTGCGCGCTCGGTGAGTTTGAACTTCTCAAGCAACGCGTCGGCGCGCTCATTTCTTTGCTTCGATCCAATTCCGAAGTAGGCAGCGTGAAAAATGAGAATCTCGCGGGCAGTCAAAGAAAAATCTAAGTTGGGACGTTGCGGCACAACACCGATCAGGTACTTGACCTGGACCTGTTCCTTCCAGACGTCGTGCTCGCCAATCCAGGCTTGGCCGGAGGTTGGCCGCACCCGCGTGGTTAGGACTCCAACCGTGGTAGATTTGCCCGCGCCGTTTGGGCCAAGAAGGCCGAAAATCTCTCCGGGAAGAATCTCAAGCGAAAGTCCGTCGAGGGCAGGAATTTGGGTCTTCGGCTGCTTCCCGCCTTTGGCATCGGCGCGCGCAATAAAACCACCTGCGGCGCCTAACGGAGGAGAGGCGCTATAGACCTTGCGCACGTCTTTAGTGCGAACGCCGACGGCCATTCAGAGGAGTCCTCAATCTGCAAGCAGCTGAAGTTTCTGGAAGTATATCTTAGGAAATGGGACGCGAACTGCTGCGATGTAACCCATTATCACAGCTGGTCCGCGCACATTGTCAATCACGTTCTTGTTCTTGACCCTCGACGACAACCCGGCCAAGCTGTGCCAATGATTACGCCAGAAGCACCCTTTCTTAAGACTTTGAAGCGCCGTTGGCTGCCTGCGGAGATGACTGCGCCGCCGACGCTTCCAAAAATCGCGGAGCCAATTCCTCTCGAGCCCTACTATGCCCTGCTCATAAATCCTTTCTATCCTAAGGACCCAGCCGCCAGCTTCGGCAAACACGTTCTCACACCAAGTCTGGCGCTGACCAGCTTCGCCGCCACTACGCCGGATCATTGGCGAATCCGTTACTGGGACGAAAATCTACTGGACGGACTTCCACCCCTCAATCCGATTCCTCAAGTTGTCGGCGTCACTGTTCACCTGACCTTTGCAGCTCGCGCTTATGAACTAGCCGATTGGTATCGCTGCCGTGGTTCAAAAGTTATTCTGGGAGGCTTGCACGTCCTCTCTTGCCCAGAAGAGTGTGCGCCTCACGCGGATGCGTTGGCGCTCGGCGACGGCGTACAACTTTGGCCACGCATCCTTAGTGACGTGGAACACGGATGTCTACAGTCGCGATACGCCGCAGGATATGAGAATGATTACTCCGAGGATCCGCCGCCGCGCCGGTCGATCCTGCCACGGCACAGCTTCTTAACCAGCACCAGCCTGATTGCGACTCGAGGCTGCCACAATCGTTGCGGTTTCTGCTATCTCGCCACTGACGGCCTGCGGATGCCGTACCGGATGCGCGATCCCAAGCTCGTGGCAGACGAGTTTGCAGCCGACAACCAGCCATACGCGGTGTTCATCGACAACAATCTCGGTTCTCGCAAGGACTACTTGCGAGCGCTGTGCCATGCGCTTCGCCCGCTCAACAAGATATGGAGCGCGGCACTGACGATAGATATCACCGATGATCCCTCACTCATTCGCGAAATGGCGCTGGCCGGCTGTACCGGAGTCTTTATTGGTTTCGAATCGCTCTCCGACGATAATCTCGCCGACGCCCGAAAGAAGACTCCGAAGACATCAGATTACGCGCGCCGGGTAAGCCTTCTTCACGACTACGGAATCCAGGTAAACGGCTCGTTTGTACTGGGCTTTGACCATGATCGCAAGGACGTCTTTGCTCGCACCGCGGAATGGGTCGAGGAAAACCGCCTCGAATGCGCGACCTTCCACATTCTCACTCCGTACCCCGCCACCCCATTGTTCAGGCAAATGGAAGCCGAGGGACGTTTGCTCCACCGCGATTGGAATCTGTATGACACCGCCCATGCGGTTTTCCGGCCGCGCCACATGTCGCCGGAGGAATTGGAGCAGGGCTATGGTTGGATTTACCAGCGTCTTTTCGCTCATCGGTCAATCTGGCGCCGACGTCCAGCAGATTGGCGCGCCGTACCTCTCTATCTCGCTATGTCTTATCTGTACAAGCGCTCCAACCGGTTTTGGCGCCTATTGATCAAGCACGATCTCGTGCACACCGTGTGGTCACCACTGGTAGAACTCACACGTCTGCGACACGTTCACTTTCGAGCAAGCCTTTTGCGTGGGCGTGAAGCGTCCATGGTGGCCAATTCGGTTGTGTCGGCGGGGGTTTAGCGTCAGATTCTAGAGCAGGTCATGACCGCCCGTCCTCATCGGTTGCCGGCCCCACACAGTGAGAGAAAGAGGGTTAGCGTCATCCATCCCAGGTGTCGCGGAAGTAACGACAGGTGATTACTAAAGGCCTATGCTGTCACCCCATTGACGCCACCTAAGCTGCCTATAATCATTGGATTGCGGACTTTGTGCTGATTTCCCCGTAAAACTACTTTTCTGTTGCCAAGTGAACCTAAGTCTCTTACTATCGCAGAGTTGCTGGATTTTAGCCGATGGCACTGACCACTGGCAGGTCCCGTGCAACGTAAGCATAAGCATACGTAAATTTCCGGGGATGGCACAGGGAGCAATGTCATATAAGGGTTCTGCGCCGGTTCGTCTCGTCGTTTTTTTCCTCCTGTCGTTGCTGCTCACAGAGAGTGGTATCGCCGCGACTATCAACACCCGTTCACTCACTTCCCGCAAATCCAAATCGCAAACCGTCAGCGAGAGCCAACGAGCTAAAAAGCGGATCAATCGCCTGGCGCGCAGTCGTGCTTCGCGGTCACGCAAGGCGCGCATCGTACGCGCCGGTCATCGACGCAGGCGCTATTACGAGCGCTTCACCGCAAGCTCTTTCCGCGAGGATGCGATCGAAGGTGACGTGACGGCCGGTGAAGATCCAGTAGTTCGCCAGGCTGCCCTGGATGCCCTGGGCAACATGAACGGCACCGTACTGGCAGTTGAGCCGACCAGTGGACGTATCCTGGCAATGGTGAACCAGAAAATGGCTCTTTCCAGCGGTGCGCAGCCTTGCTCGACCATTAAGCTTTCCGTCGCCCTCGCCGCGCTGAACGAAGGATTGATCACCAAGGACACCGAAATTCGGTTGGGACGTCGCAGCCGTATGAACCTTACCGACGCTCTGGCCCACTCCAACAATTCGTACTTTGAATCTCTGGGGCGCCAGCTCGGCTTTCAGAAGGTCAGTTATTACGCCCACCAGTATGGTCTCGGGGAACTAGCTGGTTACGGCATTCCCGACGAGCAACTGGGCGCTTATCCTACTCACGAGATTCCTTCTAAGCTAGGCGGCGTTGGCAAGATGTGCTCCTTCGGCGAGGGTGTTTCCATGACTCCGCTGCAACTGGGAGCACTGGTCTCTGCCATCGCCAACGGGGGGACACTTTACTATTTGCAGCACCCCACGACTGCCGAAGAAGTAGCTGCTTTCCAGCCGCGAGTGAAACGCAACCTCGAGATCGCTTCCCTGATTCCGGAAATTTCCGACGGTATGCTGGGGGCGGTGACTTACGGTACGGCACGGAGCGTCAAGGTTAATTTCAACGAAGAAGAAATTCTCGGCAAGACGGGGACTTGCTCGCGCGCCGGCACTCGTTACGGGTGGTTTGCTTCGTATGCCAACACTGACATCGGACGTGTCGTAGTGGTCGTCTTCCTGCAAGGGGGCCGTCCTACTTATGGTCCCAAGGCGGCTGAAATCGCCGGCCGCATGTACCGCGATCTCTACGATCACAATTTCTTCGTGACCAAGACCATTCCTCCTGCCGACACGGCGGATGTAAAAACCGTCAGCACTCCGCAGTAAAGGGTAGCGCCGCCGTCCCGGCGGCCGTTTAGAAAGCCTCGCAAAGACCTCTTAATCGAGGCTTTTTTGCTTGTACATCCCGCACGCTCTTCCGCTGGCCACGCTGATAGACTACAAAAACTTATGAGTTTGCTCCCCAGTCGGTCGGTGACGTCGAAACTGCTGGCCCTCACCTTGATCTGCGTTTCGTTTTTTGATGCGCTCGCTTGGCAAACTCCCGCGTCGGTTGGTCTGCGAATTATTGTGGTGAGTTCTCCAACTGAGGCACAACAGATTTTGGACCGTCTAGCAAAGGGCGAGGATTTCGCCGCCCTCGCCAAAGCAAAGTCCACCGATCCCACGGCTGACGGCGGCGGGTTCATGGGTAAGCTCGATCCCGCCTCGCTTCGCCCAGAATTGAGGGACGCACTACAGGGCCTCAGTCCCGGCCAGCTTACAGGCGTGATCAAAATCCCCTCGGGCTACGCCATTCTGCAAATCATGCCAGAAGAACAGAGCACTGCTGGTATCGGCATGAGTTCCAGCCAGATGCTTCCTTTAACCGGGAGAGGAAGCGTGCGTTATACGCCTGACATTTCCGGCGCTGTCGACATGGAGTTGGCTTTCCGAAAAGTGCCCAAGCCCGACGACTGGAACCGCGATTTTCAGGCAGTCTGCGAAACCCGCAAGCGTGCACTCGCCATGGCCGTACGGCGGATGGAAGGACTACTGGATCCCGACAATCCTCAGGGTTTGTCGCATGCCAAGCCCGCGGATGTGCAACAGGCGCATTACGCCCTAGCCCAATTCCAAACCTACTCGGGCAACATGGAAGCTGCGCTGGAGCATTGGCAGGCGGCTTACCGGATTGCGCAGTCGGATATTCCGGGCATGGTGCCGCAAATGCAGGAAATCCTCGGCACTGCTTACTTGCACAAGTCTGAAATGGAGAACGATGTTTACCGCGAGCCGGGTGACAGGTGCATTTTCCCGCCGAAAAAAAGCGTCTCGTATAAGGAGACGGCGGATTCCGAGAAGGCTATTCAATACTTCACCAAATATCTGGAGCAGAAACCTGACGACGTGGAAGTGAAATGGCTGCTCAACCTGGCTTACATGACGTTGGGAAAGTATCCCGCCGGCGTCCCCGCGAAATATTTAATTTCGCCGAGTGCTTTTCAATCGAAAGAAACGATTGGCCGTTTCGTAGACGTAGCTCCCGCCGCCGGGCTCGACAAATTCTCCATGGCCGGCGGAACTATCGTCGATGATTTCGACAACGACGGCCTGCTGGATGTCGTCACCTCCAGCTATTACCACTGCGAGCCTCTTCATTTTTTTCATAACAACGGCGACGGTACTTTCACCGATCGCGCGGCGGAAGCAGGCCTGGGGAACCAGTTGGGTGGCCTGAACATCATCCAGGCTGATTACGACAACAATGGCTGCATGGATATTCTCGTCCCCCGCGGCGCCTGGCAGTTTCCGCTACGCCTATCGCTGTTGCGGAACAATTGCGATGGCACTTTTACCGATGTCACCCGTGAGAGCGGTCTCGGTTCATTTTTTGCGGCCTCGCAGGCGGTGGTCTGGCTGGATATAGATAACGATGGCTTCCTAGATCTGTTCGTTGGAAATGAACAAGGTCCGAGCTATTTGTTTCACAATCGCGGTGACGGAACCTTCGAGGACATCTCTCATTCGGCTGGTGTAGACCGCGTTGCGGTCACCAAGGGTGTGGCAGCGGCCGATTACGACAATGATGGATACACGGATTTGTACGTATCGAATCTCACCGGGAACAACTTTCTCTATCACAACAACCACAACGGCACCTTCACCGAGGTTGCGCAGCAGGCAGGCGTGCAACAACCCTTGACCAGCTTCGCCGCCTGGTTTTTCGACTACGACAACGACGGCTGGCCCGATCTGTTCGTCACCAGCTATTACATGTCGGTGGAAGAGACCGTCCGCACTTATCTCGGCCTTCCGCATAATGCAGAAACCCTGAAGCTTTATCGCAATCTGGGAAATGGGAAGTTTCAGGACGTCACCAAACAGGTTGGACTCGACCGCGTCTATGCGCCCATGGGCTCCAATTTTGGCGACGTGGATAACGATGGATTCCTGGATATCTATCTCGGAACCGGCCTTCCTACTTATGCTGCGCTGGTGCCGAATGTTTTGCTGCGCAATCACGATGGCAAGTATTTTGTGGATGTCACTGCCTCCTCTGGCACTGGCGAGCTTCACAAAGGCCATGGTGTGGCTTTTGCCGACATTGATAATGACGGAGACGAAGACCTCTTCGCTGAAATCGGAGGCGCCACCCCGGGAGACGCGCATACGTTTCGCCTTTTTGAAAATCCCGGCAACGGCAACGACTGGATCTCCCTTCACCTGGTAGGAGTGAAAACCAACCGTGCTGCCATCGGAGCGCGCATTAAAGTTACGGTGGAAAATCAGGGCCATGGCACGCGCTCGATTTATCGCACGGTCAGCAGTGGCGGATCCTTCGGCGCATCGCCTTTGCAGCAGCATATCGGGTTGGGGAAGTCAGCACGGATTCTGAACCTGGAGATTTGGTGGCCCACCAGCAATACGCGCCAGAATTTCACCAACGTCGGCAAAAACCAGTTTCTGGAAATCAAGGAATTCGCCAAAGATTACGCCCATCTCGAGCGCAAGCCTTACCGGCTCGGAGGCGCCAGGCGAGAGGCGGCCTCCGTTCCACTTCCCGGCAAAACTCCATCCCAAAAGCAGTAAAATGGCGGCCGTGACCATGTCAGGGCGAAGCCTTACGCGTGCAATGCGTATTCTGATGACGTTGTTGCTTGCCGGATCTTACGGATGGGCGGCACAGCATTATTCCGCCAAGGGCTTGGTCCTGAAGGTGGATCGTCCGAATCGAACCTTGGTTGTATCTTGCCAGGACATTCCCGGTTACATGGATGCGATGGTGATGCCATTTACTGTCCGTGAAGCAAAGACCCTCGGCGGCCTCGCGCCAGGCATGATGATCGAGTTCACGCTGGTGGTGAACCAGAAGTCATCCTATGTGGAAGATGTTCGCATCCGCAATTTTGATAGCACTGAGCGCGAGCCTGTGGACGCTCGCCGGCTGAAGCTTCTGGAGGACCTGATAGATCCCAAATCGCGCCCGTCGGCCGCTTTGGCTGCCGGTCAGCCTGTGCCGAATTTCATTCTCACGGATCAAAACCAGCGGCGCATTTCGCTGGGGCAGCTGTCCGGCAAAGTCGTAGCGCTGAACTTCGTCTATACCCGTTGCGCTCTGCCTGAATATTGTTATCGGCTGTCCAATAACTTTGGCCGTCTCCAGAAGCGTTTCAAGGACCGCCTGGGGCGAGATCTGGTTCTCCTCACCGTCACATTCGACCCCGTCCACGACCACCCGGAAATCCTGGCCAATTACGCCAAGACCTGGAAAGCCGATCCGAACAACTGGCACTTTCTTACGGGGAGTGTTCCCGACGTGGAGCGCGTTTGCAACTTGTTCGGGGTAGGTTTTTGGCCGGACGAAGCTCAGCTTACCCATTCTCTTCATACCGCGGTCATCGATCGCCAGGGGAAGCTGGTAGCCAACCTGGAAGGGAATCAATTCACTGCAGAACAACTCGGTGACTTGGTCGAAACTGTGATTAGCCGCTCCCACTAGGCGGCCCAGCCGCGCGCCTACGCGACGGAATCATTGCTTAAAAGCAACCCTGACCGCTGATTCATCACCGAAGTCACTGATCTACTAAGGAGAATCTATGCCGAAGGGAAAGCGAGCAGTATCTGAAACCCTGATGATCAGATTAGCTCGAGTCGCAGGCACGCTCGCTGGGACCGTGGCCGCGAAGACAGCTAAGGTGATTGCCAGAACCGAGTCCTCGCCTCAAGACCGGGAATCGAAGCGTTCAGCGAATTCGGCCGCCAGCCCTAAGCGAGCACGGGCGCGGGGAAAGAAAAAAACAAAACGCGCAGGACAAAAACGTAAAACCAGCCGGAGCGGGCCCGCTTGAAGGCTATCTCTTTCGTTCGTCCCTTTCGATCACTCCATCCTTAATGTGAATAACGCGGTGAGCGTACTCCGCGATATCGTGCTCGTGAGTCACTAATACGATCGTATTTCCCTGGGCGTGCAGACGGTCAAGCAGCGCCATGATGTCATTGCCGGTCTGTGAGTCCAAGTTGCCAGTCGGTTCGTCGGCAAGAATGATGGAGGGCTTGTTCACCAACGCGCGTGCAATCGCGACTCTCTGCCGCTGTCCGCCGGATAGTTCGTTGGGCTTGTGCATCATGCGCGATTCCATGCCGACGGACGTCAATGCCTGCTTGGCACGCTCGGCGCGTCCATCGGAAGGCACGCCGGCATAGATGAGTGGCAGTTCCACATTGTGCAGCGCGGTGGCACGGGCCAATAGATTGAAAGTTTGAAAGACAAATCCGATTTCCTTGTTGCGGATGCGCGCCAGTTCGTCATCATCCAATTCACTGACCAATTGGCTGTTCAGCCAGTACTGCCCCTTGGTTGGCGAATCCAGACAGCCAATCAGATTCATCAAGGTGGACTTACCCGACCCCGACGGTCCCATGATCGCCACATACTCGTTGCGCTCGATGCGCAAGTTCACACCACGCAGGGCCTGAACCTGCTGCTCCGAGCCCATGTCATAGGTCTTCCATAAATCCACGGTGGAGATCATGGACGACTCGGGCGCCCTCGACACCACGGGCTGCGAAATGTTTAAGACCTCTGCGGCTGCCATTTTTCTCTCCTCGTCCTTTGGGGACAATTGCCCGCTCCCGTTCCGCGTTCGATCTACTCCTCTGCGGCAGGCTCTCTATTGGACGAGCCACCCAGGCGAAGGTTATGAGCCCTCGGTTTCTTCTTTCTTGGGAACCGTATTATCCACTTTGATACCAGCTCCGGGACGCATTGTCCGCAGCACCTTATAGCTGCCGGTCACGATCTCGTCGCCATCCTTCAGCCCTTTCAAAACTTCAATATCAGTTGTGCCGGTAATACCCGTGTCCACCGGCATGAACTCTGCTTTCCGGTTGCGGATCACAAAAACACCCTGGATTTCTTCCTTGTCCCGGTCTTTGGTTTTGGACGCTTCATTCTGAGGAACAGCGGCCTGGACCGACCCCTTACCATCGCCTTCGGCTTGCAAGTCTGCGTGACCTCTCACGGTCAGCGCCTGAATCGGAATGGTCAGCACATTGTTGCGCACCGCGGTCGTAATCTTGGCCGTAGCGGAGAGTCCAGGGCGCAAATTCTCCGGCGGCTCCTGCAGGGTGACAACAACTTTGAAGTCTTTAGCTTCCTGGCTGGCCGAAATCTGTTGTGAAGTGGCTAACCCTGTGGAGCGAACGATGGCGTTGTTACCGATCTCCGTCACCACTCCCTTAAAATTTTTCTTGGGAATCGCATCAATGGTCACTTCAGCCGGTTGGCCAAGTTTCACATTCACGATATCCGTCTCGTCCACTTTGACTTCGGCAGTGATAACCGACATGTCCGCAATCGACATTAACGTGCTTCCGGGCGAATTCTGGATTCCGATGACCACTGTTTCGCCCTCGCGGACCGGGAGATTAGTGATCATGCCATCAAACGGAGCCGCATAGGTTGTCTTTCGCAGTACGTCCGAAACGCGGGTCAGGTTCGCGCGATTCTGTGAGATGCGACGATCGGCAGAATCTTTTTGCGCCTTCATCTGTGCAACTCGCGCCTGTGCCTGAGCCAGCCCGGCTTGTGCCGTCTCCCACGCGTTTTTGCGGTTGTCGTATTCCGACTTTGCGATCAATGCTTCTTTGTACAGGCCCTGTGCGCGATCCCAGTCCAGCTTGGTGCGTTCTGCGTCCGCTCTTGCCCGGTTCAGATCAGCCATAGCAGTTCTCATACCAGCGTCGGCGGCGACGGCATCGGTTCCCGCCACTTCGAGTGAAGCCTGGGTTGCGCTCACGTCAGCGGCGGACTGTACGTTTTCCAACTGCGCCAGCAATTGCCCTCTTCTTACCCGGTCGCCTTCCTTCACATACAGTTTCGTAATCTTGCCGAAAGCATTAGCCCCAATGTTGACGTAGGTCTTCGGTTTGATTTCACCGGACGCGCTGACCACCGACGCCAGATCCAAACGCTGCACTTTGCCAGTCTGAACCGTAACAACGTTCTTGTGACTCTGATGGACGGTGAAGCCGACGATGGCCAGGAGCAGAACCACCACGCCGACGATGATTGTAATTTTCTTCCAAGTCTTCATTGCTTCCCTGTCACATCCTTATCGAAGCAGCAAATTCGAAGCTGCCAGTGGTCAGTAACGACCGTACAGGATCCGATAAAGTATTACTGGCAACTGACAACCGGCCACTGACAACTGACCTAAAAAAACCAATGCCGCCGACTTACCGCGACCCTCCGGCTCATCATCGGGTGACAGGGCTACACGTCACCGAGATACGGCATCCAAGTCACAAAAGTTCCCCTTGATCGCGTGCTGAGTGAGTGACAGGCCCTACAACCGCGAAGGATGCATAAACCACTGGTGGAATTATAGCTTGTCGGTGTGATGACATGAAAAACTGGCCGAGACCGCGAAAAAAGGCAGCGGCAGGGGGGTTCACAGCCGCGCACAATTTGTTTAGATGGACCTACTTAGCCTTGCTTTGGCGCAGCTAAAGAAATAGAATGTTGGGACGTAAGAGTGTCCTAGTGTTGTGAGGAGTGTCCCGTCCATGTTCCGTGCAGGTTATCGTCTCGCCTCTATTTTTCTCGTGACAGCGCTATTTGGGTTGGGGTCATTTGCCGTCGCGCAAGATGCCAATGCTGACACAAATAAGGGTGCTGCCGCAACCCCCCAGGGCCAAGGGAACCAGCAGGTCGATCCTCTCAAGCGTCCGATCGGCGAAAAGCAAAAAAAAGAAAATGCCAAAGCGCTGAAACAGGAGTTAGGCAAGACCTACAAGAAGTGGCTGGATGAAGATGTGCGTTGGATTATCAGCGACGAAGAGCGCGCGGCATTCAAGCAGCTTTCGAATGACGAAGAACGGGACCAGTTCATCGAAGGCTTCTGGCAGCGTCGCGACCCAACGCCAGATACGGTAGAAAACGAGTTCAAAGAGGAGCACTACGCACGCATCGCTTATGCCAACGAACACTTTGCCGCTGGCATTCCCGGATGGAAAACCGATCGCGGCCGGATTTATATCATGTACGGAAAGGCGGATGAGGTTGAATCTCATCCGTCGGGTGGGCAATACGAACGTCCCATGGAAGAGGGCGGAGGCTCGACTTCCACATTCCCGTTTGAGCAGTGGCGCTACCGCTACCTCGAAGGCGTTGGCCAGGAAGTGATCATCGAGTTCGTGGACACTTGCATGTGCGGCGACTACCACATGACAATGGACCGTTCCGAAAAAGATGCACTACTGATGACGCCCAACGGCGGCCTGACCCAGTACGAACAAATGGGTATGGCCAGCAAAGCTGATCGATTCAGTGGTGCCGGTATAGAACGCCTTGGCAGGGGCCCGTTCAGTAATGATCTGCAGACTAAACAGTTCGATCGGCTGGAACAATGGGCCAAGCTGAACAAACCTCCCACCGTCAAGTTCAAGGACCTGGAGGAAATTGTCAGTCATAAGATCAGCGTCAATCTGATGCCGTTCGACGTCCGTGCTGACTTCGTCAGGGTGACCGGAGACACAGTATTGGTTCCAGTGACGATCCAGGTGAAGAACCGGGATGTCACGTTCGTGAACAAAGACGGTGTCCAGCGCGGAACCATCAACATCTTTGGCAGGGTTACGACCCTTACTGGCCGGATTGCGCAGACCTTTGAAGACACGGTGCAGATGGACATTCCGGCCGAGCTTCTGCCGCGAGAGACGGAGAACTCTCATGTGTACTGGAAGGCACTCCCCTTGCGGCCCGGGCGCTATCGTTTCGATGTCGTGGTAAAAGATGTGAATGGGGATCGTAGTGGCAGCTGGAGCAGAGGAGTTCAGGTACCAGACTATGCCGAGGACAAGCTGGCATCTTCTTCGCTGATCGTAGCCGATAATATGGAGCCAGTTGCGGCAAAAAATGTAGGCACTGGAATGTTTGTCATCGGTACCACCAAGGTGCGGCCGCGAGTCGCTTCCGCGGACGGTAAGCCGGTAATGTTCAAGCGCAACCAGAAGCTGAATTTCTGGATGCAGATATATAATCTGGGCGTTGACGAGAAGACACATAAACCTTCGGCCACAATTGAATATGACGTCACCAACGCGGCGACGAATAAGCAAGTGATTCGAAGCGTCGAATCGACGGAGCAGATGGGGAATGTGGGTGACCAGATGACCCTGCAAAAGACGCTTTCAGCCGCTAATCTGGGTCCCGGGATCTATCGGATCAAGATCAAGGTGAACGACAACATATCCAAGCAGACGGTGGATCCGTCGGCGACATTCGCCGTGGAATAACGCCCGGAAGCTTGGTTCTCCCACAAGGTGGTGGAGTGATGTTCCGCAAGCTTGGATTACTGATAGTAACGGTTGGCTTGGTTTTTCCAGTTGCCGCTGCCGACAAACCAGGCTCAATCTCCGGGTATGTTCACAGCGCTAACGGTGTGCCTCAGATGGGAGCCCTGGTAGAGGTACTGGGCTCGGCCACTCGTGCGTTGAAAGTGGTTACCGATGAAAACGGATTCTACTCTGCGGTTGGATTGCTGCCAGGGAATTACAACATTAGAGTTTCTGCACCCTCTTTCCTACCTTCCGAGCGCGATCGCGTCGGACTGGGGGCGGGCGCGAGTGTAATTGTCAATTTAACCCTGAGCACACTGTTTCAGGCCATTCAACTGACGCCCATGCGAGGGCCAGCCGATGAAGATGATTGGAAGTGGGTCCTTCGATCTGTCGCCAACCGACCTATTCTGCGAGTCTTGGAGGGGAGTTCTCCGACCGTCGCCTCATCATCCGAGCAGGACAATCACGAACTAAAAGGAACGTTGTCATTTGTAGCAGGCTCGCCCTCGGAAGGCTTTGGCAGCGCTGCTGACGTGAGCACGGGTTTTTCCGTCGAACGATCAATCTTTTCATCGGGAACGGTAGCGGTGCGGGGCAACGTAGGCTACGGCGGCGGGTCACCAGCGGCCGTCTTACGCGCTTCCTACACCCACAAAATGGATAATGGATCCCAGCCTCAGGTGGCTTTCACGATGCGCCGTCTGGCTGCCCCTGATATCAATCTGCACAGCGCTGCACTCCAGGCGCTTTCGCTGACCACCTCGGACGACATAACCTTGGGCGACATTTTGGAACTGAAGTTCGGCAGCGAAATTCAAACCATCCAGTTCATGGGCCGAGTCACCGCCTTTCGCCCCTTCGGATCTGCTGACCTACATCTTTCGCCTAATACGATCGTGGAATATCGTTACGCGACTTCCCAGCCCGACAGTCGCATGGACAAGGGTTTCGACACTGCTCCTGCAGATCTGAGCGAGTCCGGCCCACACGTGAGCATTGCTGGTTTCTCTCCTGCCCTGGAGCGTGCGCATCATCACGAGCTTTCTGTTGCCCGTCGAGTGGGAAAGAATAACCTGCAAATGGCCGTCTACTCCGATCGGGTGGCAGATCCCGCACTGACCGGCGTAGGGGACTTTGCTGCCGAAAACGCTGAAGTGTTGCCTGACCTTTATTCCGGCACATTCACCTACCGGGGAAGAGAGTTAAGTACTCGCGGTCTCCGCGTAGTGTTGCAACGCAAACTAAGTTCCGATGTCACCGCCACGTTGGATTACGGGTATGGGGGTGTGCTTGATTTGGCCAAGGACGATCTCAGGCTGGAAGACGCGCGTGAATCAATTGTGATCCGTGATCGTCACAGCTTAGCTGCCAAGGTCAGCGGTACCGTGCCCCGGGCAGGGACGCGCTGGGTGGCGTCCTACCGATGGATTAGTGGACAAGCGCTTACTCCGGTGGACATGTTTAACGCCTCGGCCGGGCAGGCGGATCCTTATCTCAATATATTCTTCCGCCAGCCTATCCCGGGAACCAGTTTTCTCCCCGGTCACGTGGATGCGCTGATCGATGTGCGCAACTTGTTGGCTCAGGGTTATGTTCCGCTAATGGGGCAGGATAAACACACGGTTTATCTGGTGCAATCGGCGCGCTCGGTACGCGGCGGCGTGGCCTTTACGTTCTAACGGGTTTTTCCGGAAGGCAAAATCTTCAAGCGCTTCGCCTCTGCCACCATCTCTTCTTGTTCTTGTCTGAATTTTCTTCTTCGGCGGCCTTAGGGTTCGAGAAAACAGGCTGATCGGCCAAGCCCAGGAACCCCGTGGGCTCGAAAACGATCGGTTCCCGCGACTCACTGGTCGCGCTTTTAGGCTGAAACTGCGCCAGCAAGACCTTGCCGGGCTTTGTGGACGGCAGCAGCATTAAACTCGGTTTGCCGAGTTCGAGCACCGCGTCCAAAGGTTCGCCCTGATAAATCTCAGCCCCACCACGCTTGAACCTGCTTACCACCGCTTCGGCAGTCTCATCGTCAAATGCAATCCAGCGCATCATGGGGTCACCTCAGTCGGTGGGAGAGCCGACACCAACGCCTTTATTCTACTCTCCAGAGATGCCGCCTTGACCCAACGCGTTGTTCCAGTTTGATTTGTTCCTCTATTGCGCTACAATTCGCTTTCCTTGGAAGAGGGTTCCCGGCGGTTGGATATTCCTTGTCTTAATATGAGTTGCTTGGACTGCCAAAGTACTCAGCCGCAAGAACATCACCTGAAACCTATTAGAGAACGATGTTTCGAGAATCGAGGCGGGTATTTCTCCCCTTCGACCGCAAGGAGATTAGTTATGAGAGTCTGGATGATCCTCGCTGTTGTGGTTTTAGCCGCAAATGTATTGGTGGCACAGACCTTTCGCGGAACGATTCTCGGTACGGTGACCGACGCTTCAGGGGCAGTAGTTTCCGGCGCTCAAGTCACCGTGCGTAACGCAAATACCGGACTGGAGCGCACCACCCGAACCAGCGCGGATGGCAGTTATTCCGTTCCCGAATTACCCATCGGCACGTATGCAGTCACAGTTTCGCAGAGTGGTTTTCAAACCTCTGCGACCACCGGCGTGGTCGTAGACGTCGCCGGAGAGCGCCGGGTCGATGTGTCTCTCAGACCTGGACAAGTTGCGGAGCGCGTCGAAGTTTCTGGTGAAAGTCTGCCACAGGTGGAGACCACCTCGACGGTCGTGGGCGGCACGCTTACGAGCGAGACCATTGCCAACATCCCGGTGAACGGCCGGGACTACATGAAGCTCATCTATCTCAATCCAGGTATTGCAGGTTCTCCCGATCAGATCAGCGATTCGCCAGGGTCTTTCGGGACCTTCTCCATGAACGGTTCGCGAGGCCGGGCCAACAACTTCCTTCTCGATGGCACGGACATGAACGATGGATACCGCAATGACCCAGCCATTAATGAGGCTGGTGTGTTTGGCGATCCGGCGACCATTCTTCCCATCGACGCAGTCGCCGAGCTGCGCGTGCTTTCCAACTACGAAGCTGAATACGGGCGCAACTCCGGTGCAGTGGTAAACATCGTGACCAAGAGCGGAACGAACGCGTGGCACGGTTCATTGCTCGAATACTGGCGCAGCGGCCAGTTAGGGGCCCGGAATTATTTCAATTTCAAGCCAGATCCGAAGAACTCTTTTCTGAATAACCAGTTTGGCGGCTCGTTCGGCGGGCCGATCGTGAAGGATAAAACCTTCTTTTACGTGAACTACGAGGGGCAGAGGGAATCCGGGGCACAATCCGGCACAAGTTGCGTGCCGGATCCAAACCAGATCGCTGCGGACCTGGCCGTGATTGGAACTCCGAATCCCGTGACTGCCGCTATTCTGGCGCGCAATCCCTGGCCAACGCCTAATATCCCGGGTGCGGTAAGCGATGATTCCAGTTGTGTCACGAATAATCTCGCGACTGCAACCCCTTTCAAAAATCGCGTGGACAGCATGATTGCCAAGATTGACCACAACTTCAATACCAATAATCTGCTCACCGGACGCTATTACTTCGGAGACAGCGATCAGAGTTTCCCGTTCGCCCAATTGGCTGCGGGGATTCTGCCTGGCTTCAACACCGTCACGCCCACACGTGTGCAGTTGGTATCGCTTTCCTACGTGAAAGTCGTAAGTGGAAGCCAGGTCAATGAAGCACGCTTAGGCTGGAATCGCTTTGCAGAGGGATTTTTTCCCGAAGATCAAAGCTTTAATCCGACGTCCATAGGCTTGAACACTGGCGTAGCTGGACCGTACGAAGGCGGTCTGCCGGCCATCAACGTGGGAAGTTTTTCACAGATCGGTGCTACTAACGGAGTCCCGCGAAACCGCGTCGATGCGAACTGGCACTTCATTGACAACTATTCCTGGAAGTCGGGAAGTCACGATTTCAAGTTCGGATACGAATTCCGGCGCACCACCATCACCCAGGTCATCGAAAACACCTTCCGTGGCAAGCTGAGTTTCGACACGCTTTCAGACTTTCTCCAGGGGATTCCGTCACCGTCAGGTGGTGGGGGCCAGAGGCGCGGCAACACGCTGCGGCACACTTTCGAAAACAGTCACGGCTTCTATGTCCAGGATAGTTTCCGCTGGACTCCGAAATTGACCCTAAACTTGGGCGTGCGTTGGGACTATTTCGGGGTGGTCGGAGAAAAAGACAATCTGTTCTACCGGTTCAATCCGGTTAGCGGAAACACCGATCCGGTCAGTCAGTTGTATGACAAGGATTACAACAACTTTGCCCCCCGCATCGCTTTTGCCTATGACCTAACGGGTAAGGGCCAGACGGTGATCCGCGGCGGATGGGGTATGTTCTATGACGCGTTCGCCCAGGATATTTTTCTGGGCCACTTTCCATGGAACTGCTTTTTCTGCCCGGGTCCCGCATACGCGGGAACTGGTCCCACCGCACCACTCTCGCTGTCGCTCACGGGTGGGGCGCTCAATCCCAACGTGCCTGTGTACGACGTCGCTAGCGCACGACCCGGCGGCGAGTTTTTCGGGGCCGACCCCAACCTGCGTACGCCCTACACGCAAAACTTCAACTTGAATTTGCAGCAGGGCTTGGGGAGCAAGGCGGTCTTTCAAGTCGGGTATGTAGGAACGAAAGGAACCAAGCTATTCCGCTTCCGCGACATCAACCAGCCGAGTCAGGCTCAGATCACCGCATTCGACTTGGCAAATGGCGTAAGCGGGTATGGAGTACCGCGGGTGTTCGCGAGTTCGCCTCTGTTCTACATAAATATGGAAGAGTCCAAGTCGAGCTCTATTTACCACGCGCTGCAAACCAGTTTGCGGATGAGCAATTGGCGCGGCTTCTCCTCGCAAGTGAACTTTGTCTGGTCGCACGCGATTGACGACGCGAGTGACAGTGAGGACTTCATCCCCAACCAGGCGCAGCCTACGAACAGCTTCAATCCCAACGGAGAGCGCGGCAATTCCAGTTTTGACATCCGGCGACGTTTTACCTGGAACTTTGCGTACGAGATCCCCAAAATGGGCGGTAGCCTTGCGAAACTTAAAAACGGCTGGGGATTCGATGGCGTGGTGAACCTGCAAGACGGACAGTGGTTCCACCTCAACTACTTCTTCGAAGGCGACTACTCCGGCGCAGGGGAAGGTTTCGATCGACCGGATGTGGTTGGGCCGATTCGTTATGGCAGCCTCCCCAATAATTTCCTGGACATGACCGCCTTTGCCGCCCCCTGCACGTTCGATCCCAGTATCCCGGATCCGGGCGGTAGCGAGGCCAACTGTGTGCCGGGAACCCGGCATTTTGGAAACTTGGGACGCAACTCGTTGCTAGGCCCGAACTTCAAGGAACTCAATTTCTCGCTCTTCAAGAACACAGCCCTGACCGAACACGTGAATCTTGAAATCCGGGCCGAATTCTTCAACCTACTGAATCACCCGAACTTTGCCAGTCCTATTCTGCCTGGCTTCATCGCGGATGCGGGAACGCCAAACACCGACCCGACTGCGGGACCGCTCGGGCACCACCTTGGTTCATACGCGCTCACCACAACGGGTGACGTAGGCATCGGTAATCCGTTTTTGGGAGGCGGTGGTCCACGCGGCATACAGTTCGCAGCCAAGATCACGTTTTAGCAGGGGGCTCGTCGAGCCCGTCACTAGCTCGGAGTTCTTAATTCGTAACTCGTACTTCGTAACTCGTACTTCCCGGAGCGTTGTGGTAATCTCGGCCTCTCTCATGGCCGACCGCAAGCCTGAACGCCGCGTGCGAAAGCGCCTTCCGGTGCGGGTCCCGGTCTCGATCAAATTCAAGCAGGGATCCATTGAGGCTACCGGATATACCCGCGACTTGAGCAGCAGCGGCGTCTTTCTTTACACCGATTCGCACATTGTTGAAGGCAGCGATTTGGAGATGGTGCTGATTCTGCCCCCGGAACTGACCCAGGGGGAGAAGCGTTGGGTATGCTGCCGGGCTTCAGTCGTCCGCGTGGAAGATAGTATCGATGGCAGTGATTTTGGGGTGGCTGCGAATATCCGAAGCATCGACATGCTGCCCGAGATTATGGGATGAACCCGTCTTTTGCCAGACCGTTTATTGTGCAAATTAATGCATAACGAGAACCCCCTCAAACTCCTCATAAATTAAATTTTCCAGTACCCTTGCCTCAAGTTTGGTGCAATAATGCTGCGCCCTACTGGCCGAGGGCAAATAAATCCAACATTTTGGTGAGTTCGGCAATGTGGACGAAAAAATTATCGGCCGGAGTGTTGCGTATCCTCACTCCGCTGGGGCCGCGTTATCTCAAACCTTCACTCTCGCAGCGCGTTTACCTTCTGTGGGTGTTCCGCCATTTTGAAAAGCTGCCGTTGCAAGTGCTCAGCCGCAGGCAACAGAGATTGATACAGACTCTTTGGAGTGAGCAGCGATTTGTTTTCGTGCCGTATGAAGAGACGGCGATTCTTGGAACTCTGGAACGGCGTCCACCGGCAGAACCCGAAGGAACGCCAAGCCGTTCCGATGCTTCCGATGCCGGCGCGGCATTCGCGGCCGAATTGCGACAGCGCTCCTGAATGAAGTTTTCGATTTGGATTTCACTCGATCAACGCTCGAAGGGCGAATCAATCAGGGTAGAAAAATCAGCAGCTCACGCTTTGATTACGATCGCGAACCGGCGGTTGATGACTTCCACATTGGCACGATATAGTGTTTAAAGTTGATTCCACATCCGGCCGTTCTTTTGGCGGAAGCCATTCCTGGTTAGTCATAGAAGGGCGCGTAGCTCAATTGGCAGAGCAACTGACTCTTAATTCCCGCATGAAGGCGCGGAAAATTAGCTGTTAGTTGTTACAAACAAACAACTTATCAACCATCGTCCCGCACAGAGATTGTCAAAATCGCCGTTCAACACGCTCAATGCGTTCAATGACTTACGAACATGCTATTTTTCGTGCGACACAAAAGTCCCCACATTTCGGATTCGAGCCGTAAGGCGATCACTTCTCGTCCGACATGACAAAGGAGCTGTTGCCGTGACAGCGTATGTGTCAGAGGTAACTGCTTGACAATCCGCGGCGCCATGTCGCTGGCGCTGAGTGGCCTAATATCCGGCGCTTCGAACATTTCCTGTAGCTGCTCAATCTCGTCAATGATGCGTTCAACGTCCATGCGTCACAATCATCTAGTACGAAGTGCGAATGGGTCAAGGGAAGCGGGATTGGTCTTTCCTTAGCGATGCGTGCGTTGCCAGTCCATGCGCCAGCGCCCGCAACTAACACCCGCTGCTCTTGCCAACGGGCACAGAGTACCATGTGGACATGAGCAGAATATGCCCACAACGCCTCGACGCAGACTGTTCGGATCGCTCGGCGCGGAGCGATGTCTTTCTTCGGGAAGAGCCAGACGAGGAAGAGGACGATGAGGAAGATGAAGGAAACGTCACGGACGATGAGGGTGACGACGAGGAAGAGGATGACGGAGGCTACTCGGTGCGGGTGTGCCGTTTGTGTCAGTGGTGAAGGATGAAGCGCGAAGGTTTCGTCAAGGTTGCAGAAGAGACTTTGGATTCGCTGCCGGAAGAGTTCCGCATCCGCATGCAGAACGTCGCGATTCTCGTTGAGGATTTTCCGGCGAACCAGCGACCACCCAAGCTGGGGCAGCGCAGGCGACTGCTTCTAGGCATCTTTCACGGCGTGCCTGCGACGAAGAGGAGCGTCTTCAACCTCCCTACCGGACCGGATCACATCGTGCTTTATCAAAAGAACATCGAAGCGGTCTGTTCGAGCGAGGCAGAAGTCCGCCACCAAATCCGCCAAACGCTTATCCACGAACTGGGGCACTATTTTGGGATGACCGAGGAGCAACTGAAGGATGTGTAGCGGCAAGGGCATCGGACATTGGATCACGCACTCCCCGATCACGCCCCTCGATTCGTCCGCTGCCAGTCGATTCGCCAACGTCCGCCCGCCATAGGAACCCAGAACAGTTTCTTCAGCGGTGTTGCACGCGCATGGTGGTACAGCACAGCGGCTCTCTCGTAGAACCCGCGAGTGTGCCACGAGTCCGGGAATCCGAACTTCTGGAAATCGAGATGGTGGCAGAATTCGTGACAAAGAGTGCTCAGGAACGTCCCAAATAATTTCCTTCCGCACTGCCGTCCGCATCCACACCCGGATCAGCATTGAGTCAGGGTTGTAGTCGCCAAAGAGTTCGAATACGCGAAAGAGGAGAGATCCCTGGACGCGTAAATGCGAAGGAAGCAGAAGTTATTCAGCAGTCGAAGAAGCTCGCGTCGAGAACTAAACAGCTATCGGCGAGCATGGACGCGAAGAACCGACGGCGGAGCGCTCAATCACTGAAAGAGAAGCCTCGCGATCGGCAGCGAACGCGGTGAAGTGGGCTTTACCGGGCCGTGGTAAAGGATCTGGCGATACCGAAGAATACCGCCGCGACGAGGAAGATCCATTGCGGCTAACTGATGAAGGCTCTCCCAAAGAGCAACCGCTGAAGGCAAGATCGCTACGCCCATACACGCCATCACTGGACCAGATTGCGGTCAAGTGACGGGCAAGCCGGAAATTAATGGTTCGTCCGTCGGATTAGTACCGACAAACGCGCTTGTGTTTACGAGCCATCACGTTTGGTGATTAGCCAGAAACGCTCTTCGAGGAGATCAATGGCGATGTCCTCGAAGCCGACTTCGGGGGAGTCAGAGGGTCGCACCGCAACA
>Ga0070707_100001008_pt1 | contig 27893 bp, 30 predicted proteins | sample KBSK5502metaG_FD_65468 | JGI IMG/M metagenome (GOLD analysis project Ga0070707, IMG submission 65468) | Corn, switchgrass and miscanthus rhizosphere microbial communities from Kellogg Biological Station, Michigan, USA - KBS K5-50-2 metaG | ecosystem: Host-associated > Plants > Roots >...
GATGCCGCCGAGCTGGCGCTGCTCGACTCCATTCAGAAGAAAGTCCTCTGGCTCAGCGCCTGGCTTGTCCACCACGCCAACACCCTCCGTCCCAATCCCGACGGCACCAAGGTGGGCGGCCACCAGGCCTCCTCGGCCTCGGTGGTGAGCCTGCTGACGGCGCTGTACTTCAAAGCCTTGAGACGCGGTGATCTCGTGGCCGTGAAGGCTCACGGCGCGCCGGCGTTCTACGCCATCGAGTATCTCCGCGGGCGGCTCGCCGTGGAGGACCTCAAGAGCCTGCGCGCGTTCGGCGGACTGCAGGCCTATCCGAGCCGCCGGAAGAATCCCCAGATCGTGGAGCTGTCCACGGGCTCGATGGGCCTCGGCGCCGTCATGGCGACCTTCGCCGCCCTCGGCCTTCGATACGTGGAGCAGCACGTCGGCGCCCGGCCCGGCGCGGCGCGCCCGGATCGGATCATCGCCATGGTCGGGGACGCCGAGCTGGACGAGGGCAATGTCTGGGAGGCGCTGCTTGAGGAGGCGGTGGCCGAGCTCGACAACCTGCTCTGGATCGTGGACATGAACCGCCAGAGCCTGGACCGCGTCGTCCCGGACTCGCGGCGCCGCCAGATCCGCGAGTGGTTCCGCGCCGCCGGCTGGCGCGTCATCGAGCTGCGCTGGGGCTCGCGGCTCGAGAGCCTCTTCGCGCGAAGCGGCGGGGAGCGGCTGCGCGCTCGGCTCGAGGCGATGTCGAACGCCGAGTACCAGTCGCTGCTGCGACTGCCGGCGGGCGCGGCGCGCAAGGCGCTGGCCGCCACCGCGGGCGGCGACAGCGACCGCGCCATCGAGCGGCTCCTGGTGGACGTGACCGATGCGGGGCTCCCGACGCTGGTCGCCGATGTGGGCGGGCACGACCTGAGCGCAATCCTTCGTGCGTTCGAGCAATCCGAGGAGCCGCGCGGCGGCCCGTGCGTGATCCTGGCCGACACCATCAAGGGCTGGGGGCTGCCGTTCGCGGGCGACCCGATGAACCACGGCGCTCTGATGACGGCGGCCCAGATCCAGGAGCTGGGCGGCGCGCTCGGGATCGCGCCGGGGCAGGAGTGGGCGCGGTTTCCCGTCGACAGCCCCGAGGCCCGCCATATCGCGAGCCGGGAGCGCGGCACCGAGCGCCCGGAGACGGGCGCCGGCCCTGAGGTGCCCGAGGCGCTCGAGGAGAGTTATCCCGACCAGGGCTCGACCCAGGAGGCCTTCGGCCGCGTGCTGGGCCAGCTCGGCCGGATGCCGGTGGGCGACCGGATCGTCACCCTCTCGGCCGACGTCGCGGTCACCACCCATCTCGCCGGCTGGATCAATCGCAAGGGCGTGTACTTCCCGCGGGCCCGGCCCAATTTCTTCGAGAGCCTGCCCCAGATGGTCCAGTGGCGAGAGTCGCCCCAGGGCCAGCACGTGGAGCTGGGCATCGCCGAGCACAATCTCTTCCTCGCCCTCGGCGCCTTCGGCCTCATGCGCGAATTTGGAGGCGAACCCTTGCTGCCGATCGGCACGCTCTACGATCCCTTCGTCAGCCGCGGGCTGGACGCCCTCTACCACGCGCTCTACGCGGGAGGAAAGTTCGTCGTCGCCGCCACGCCCTCGGGGGTGAGCCTCTCGCCCGAGGGCGGCGCTCATCAGTCCGTGATCACGCCCGGCATCGGCGTCGCGCTTCCCGCCATCTCCTATTGGGAGCCCGTCTTCGCCCGCGAAGTCGAGTGGATCCTGCTCGACGGGCTGCGCGGGCTCTCGAACCGCGACGGCGACAGCCTCTATCTCAGGCTCTCGACCAAGCCGGTGGATCAGTCGCTCGCTCCCGAGCCGACGGCCGCCTATCGCGAGGCGGTGCTTCGGGGCGCCTACCGGTTGATCGACGCGCGCCGCGAGCCGGGCTGGGATGCCGAGGACAACGCGGTAGCGATTTTCGCCGCCGGCGTCATGGTGCCCGAGTCCGTCGAGGCCGCCCGAGCGCTGCGGGATGAGGGAGTCCTGGCCACCGTGTTCGCCGTGACAAGCCCCGATCTGCTCTACCGCGGGCTGCGCGCGCCGCGCCCCTATCTCGAAGAGCTGGTGACGGCGGACGAGGAGGGCGTGCCCGTCGTCTCGGTGCTCGACGGCCACTCGCACGCGCTGGGCTTCATCGGCGCGGCGCTAGGCGTCCCCCAGATGCCCCTGGGTGTGGACGGCTTCGGCCAGTCGGGAGCGCGCCGCGACCTGTATCGCCATTATGGCATCGATGCCGCCGCCATCGCCCAGGCGGCCCGCGTTCTGCTCGCGCGGTAGGGAGCCGACTCCCATGCGTCCGCTTCGGCTCTGCGCGCTGTTCGTCGGTCTCGCGGGGCTCCTCCCGCTGGCGGGCTGCGCGGCGCAGCTGTCGGATCAGCGGCGCAGCGAATCCGAGATCCAGGCCTTTGCCGACGAGACCGCGAGAGTCTACGAGCTGCCGAAGGTCGAGCTTCTGGTGAACGAGGACGTGCCGGGCACGACCGCGCTGTATGCACGCGGCCAGCTCGTCGTCAGCGCGACGCTCCTGGGATCGCCCTATCGCGACGGCGTGGTGGCACACGAGCTGGCGCGCTATGTCCTGCGGCTCGATGCCCCCCTCCGGGCCAGCGGCGGCTACGAGCGCCAGCGCGAGCACGAGCTCCGCGAGATGGACGCCAATGCCAAGGCCGTGGAGGTCCTGATGCGTATCAAGGGCCTCAAGGAGGAGCAGGCGCTCCGCACGACCTATGCGCTGCTGCTCGCGTATCATCGCGCGGTGCAGCAGGGCATCCGGATGCTTCCGGGTCACCAGCCGCCGTGCGCGGAGGCCGCGGACCTCTTGGCCCGCTTTCCCCAGCATGCCGCCTGGACGGGCTCGCTCGATTGTGCCCCGCCGATGCTGGCGGCCGACGCGCGCCCGCGCGGCCAGCGCGTCAAGGAGAGCCGCCCGCCTGGCCGCGAGGGGAGCACATCCGCGGATCTCGTCTACGCCTACTTCACCGACACGCCGATCACCCTGGCGTTCCGGCCCGGGCCCAACAACATGCCGCGGAATGTCGCTGAGTTCTACGCGGACGAGGACAAGCACATGGCCCTGTTTCTCGGCATCAAGAACAGCCGCCGGAAGATCAAGGTCGTGAGCCGGTGGCTGTCGCCCGATGGCGTTCAGCGCCGATTCCTCGAGCGCGAAATCGATCAGTCCGGCTCGTCGGGCGCCTGGACGTGGCTGGCCGACGGCAACGACATCAGCGGGGTTTGGCTCTACCCCGGCCGGTGGGAGGTCAAGGTCACCGTCGACGGCGAGGAGGCCGGAACGTTCCACTTCCAGCTCGCCCCCGGCGCGGGGCAGTAGCGAGCATCGCGGCACTCCGCGCGCCCTGCCTTGCCCGCCGCGCGGCAGTGGGTTAGCATCGCGCCAACCCCCCAAGGAGGCTGGCCATGGATCATCGTCTACGGGATCTTGCCGAGCGGCTCGACGCGGGCCTGATCGCGCGCCGGGAGTTCCTCCGCAAGGCGGCCATCATCACCGGCGGCACGGCGGCTGGGCTCGGCGCGCTGCGCACGATGGCCGGCGCCCAGCCCAAGACCAAGCTGCGCGTGTGGCTGTTCAAGAGCTTCGTGACCAATGCCAATGACGTCTTGGCCCGTCACGTCGAGGCATGGGCCAAAGAGCGCAAAGTAGACGTGGAAACGGACTGGGCCACTTTTGGGGATCGGGAGCCCAAGTTCGTCGCGTCCATCGAGGCCGGCAGCCCGCCCGACATGGCCGAGATGCACATCCTCGGCCCTACGCGCTACAAGGCGGCGCTGCGCGACGTGTCGAAGCTCGCCGGCGAGATCGCGCGGGCCAAGGGCGGCATGCTGCCCTTCGCCGAAACGGCGACCCGTCTCGATGGCAAGTACATGGCCGTGCCGCGTTACGCGATGATCACCGTCTTCTTCATTCGGAAAGACATCATGGAGGCCAAGGGGCTCAAGCCACCCAAGGTCTACGATCCCGACGTCGTCGAGTTCGCCAGGAAGACGCAGGACCCGTCCAAGGATCTCTACGGCTTCGGCCAGACGCTGAACCGCTCCGACGACGGAGACGGCTTCATGGAGAACATCCTCTGGGATTACGGCGGGGGCTCGTGGGACAAGGAGGGCAAGCCCGCGCTCGCGACGAGCTTCCGCGAGCCGAACCTCAAGGCGCTGCAGTTCGCGGTCGACACCATCCAGAAGCACAAGATCCAGCCGCCTGGCGTCATGGGATGGACCGACGTGTCCAACAATGAGGCCTACATGGCCGGCAAGCTCGTCACGACCAACAATGGCGCGAGCCTGTACTACGCCATGGTGGCCAAGAAGCACGAGCTCGCGCCCAAGACCCTGCTCGTGCTCACGCCCGGCGGCCCGGCAGGCAGCTTCGTCTCCGCGAGCTGCTACAACTGGGCGATCTTCAGCAAGTCCAAACATCCCGAGCTGTGCGAGGACCTCATCCGCTGGATGGAAGACGAGAAGCGCTTCACCGAGTACCTTCAAGTTTCCGTCGGCCAGGCCGGGCCCGTGTACAAAGGGCGGGTGGACAATCCCTACTGGAAGTCGGATCCGAACTTCGAGGCTATCGTCCAGAACATTCTCAAGAGTGTTCCATACGGCCATCCCGGCCCCATGACGCCGGCCGCCGTCGAGGTCCGGGCCCAGCACATTCTCACCGACATGGCGGGGCGCGTGGTGTCGGCCGGGCTCTCGCCCGAGGCGGCACTCAAGGAAGCCCACGCCCGCATCGAGGAGATCTACAAGATCCGGCGGATGTAGCGCCGGACGCCGTCGATGGCTACTCGCGCGGCGCACGTTCAGGCCAATGCCGAGCTGAACGGGCGTGTCACCGGCCCGCGCGGCGGGCTCAGGCGACTGCTCGGGCCCGACTACCGTCTGGGCTATCTCTTCGTCGTTCCGGCCGCCGTCCTCGTCCTGGCGCTGGTCGCCTATCCCTTCGGGTACGCTATCTATCTCAGCATGACCCGCAAGTACGTGGGCGTGCCGCCGGTGTGGGTCGGGCTCGAGAACTACGTCAAGCTCACCTTTGACGGCTTCTTCCAGCGGGCGGTCGCCAACAGCTTCATCTTCACCTTCGGCTCGGTGGCGGTGAAAACCGTGCTGGGCATGGCCATGGCCCTGGTCCTGACCTCCAACATCCGTTTCCGCAGCTTCTTCACCGGCGTACTGCTGATCCCGTGGGTGGCCCCAACCGTGGTGACGGCTCTCAACTTCCTCTGGATCTTCGACTACAGCCTGGGCGTGCTGAACTACCTCCTGGTCCGCGTCCTTCACATCCTGCCACGCGGGGTGGGGTGGCTGAGCGAGCCGGGCACCGCCATGGCCTCGGTGATCGCGGTCAATATCTGGCGCGGCTTCCCATTCTTCGGCATCAGCTTCCTGGCGGGCATGAAGGGGATTCCGGCCGAGCTCTACGAGGCCGCAGCCGTGGACGGCGCGGGCGCCGTCCTGCGCTTTCGCTACGTGACGCTGCCGGGGCTGCGCAATATCGTGATCATCGTGCTGCTGCTCTCCACGATCTGGACCTTCAACGACTTCCAAATCGTCTACATCCTCACCAAGGGCGGTCCGGGCGGCGCCACCCAGGTCCTGCCGGTTTTCACCTATGAGATGGCCTTCGGCGCCCAGCGGCTGGGCGAGGCCGTCGCGGTGGCGCTCTACATGCTGCCGGCCCTGGCGTTCGTGATCATCGTGCTGGCGCGCTACATGCGCCGGAGCCGAACCGCATGAGCCGACTCTGGATCGGGCGGCTGCAGCTCGCGGGGGCCTACGGCTTCCTCGGCGCGCTGCTGATCATCGTGCTCTTCCCCTTCTACTGGATGACGATCACCTCGCTCAAGAGCGAGGACCAGATGCGGAGCCTCGTCAGCATGTTCTGGCCGAGTCCGGTCGTCCTCGACAACTTCCGCCAGCTCCTGACGCGCACCGACTTCGTGGCGTGGTTCGGCAACAGCGCCATCGTGGCGATCAGCAGCACGCTCCTGGCCACGGCCATCGGCACGCTCGGCGCCTATGCGCTGGCGCGGCTCCGCTTCCTCGGCCGCGCGTTCATGTCCAGCGCGGTGCTGATCACCTATCTCGTGCCGCCGTCGATCCTCTTCATTCCCCTCTATGCCCAGATGCGCAGCCTGGGATTGGCCGACAGCCGGGCCGGCCTCATCGCGGCCTACCCGTCCTTCACGGTGCCCTTCGTGACGTGGCTGCTCATGGGCTACTTCGAGTCCATCCCGGTGGAGCTGGAGGAGTCGGCGATGATCGACGGCGCCACGCGCTTCGGCGCCTTCCGCCGCATCATCCTGCCGCTGGCCGCTCCCGGCGTCCTGGCAGCCGCGCTGTTCGCCTTCACCCAGGCGTGGAACGAGTTCCTCTACGCGCTCGTCTTCATCACCGACGTCAAACTCCGGACCTTGCCCGTCGGGCTCTCGACCTTCATCACGGGCGACGTCTACGGCTGGGGTTATCTCATGGCGGGCGCCGTGCTCACGACCTTGCCCGTGATCGCGGCCTACATCTATCTCCAGAAGTACATGGTCGAGGGGCTCACGGCCGGCGGCGTGAAGGGCTGATTGGGGTCAGGTCTTGAATTACGACATTTAGTGACGGCAATTGCCGTCACCATTTGTCGTAATTCAAGACCTGACCCCAGACTAGCCGAACCACTCAGCCTCGGTCATCAGCCGCACCCATTCGCGGTGGTCCCATTCGAGTACCTGCTCGCAGCTCCACAGGTGCGTCAGGGTGCCCTCCTGCGAGTGGTCCGCCGTGAGCGCGGCGATCATGCCGCGCAGGGCAGTCTCCTTGGCGCGCGCCCGGTCGTGGTTGCGGTCGGCGTCGTTCGCCAGCCGCAGGGCGCGGATCGTCGCGCCCAGCGCGGGGAGGAAGGCCGCGGCGAGCAGGATCCAGAGGCTGATCATCTCGGCAGGCCCTCGCAGGGTAGCGGGGAGGAGATGCTGGGCGAGCTTGTCGAGGCCGAAGTGGAGGAGCACCGCGACGCCGGTGAGCATGAAGAGGTGCCGGCCGACGTTCCCGAGGAACCACGGGACGAAGCCGCGCGTCCGGCCGCGGCTCGCGAAGTGGCCCTTTTGGAAGCGGAGCCGCCGCTCGACGTAGTACCGCACCAGATCACGGAGCACGGGGGATGCCAGCTTGTGCGCGGCGGGGAGAGTCGGAGGCCGAGGCGCCCGCTCGCTCCGGGCCCAGACGGTCACGTCCCCGCGTGTGAGCGTACGGATCCGCCGCAGCTCGTCCTTGAGCCAGTTCTCGGCGTTCTTGAGCTGCGTGGGACCGCTCGCCCACCGGATCGGCTCGGTGATGAGCCGGAACTTGAGCGCCCGGATCAGCTCCGCGCGGTGCCGGTCCCGGATCCAGCCCTGATGCATCGCGGCCCGGAGACCGAGGAGCACTGCGACCAGGGCCGCCAGCATGGCGAGGGCTTCGACGTAGGTCCATGCCGCGCCGGGCTCGTGTTCGGCGCGAAGAACGAAACGGGCGAGCGCGATGAGGATGGCGAGCAGACCGCCAACCGCGGCCGCGCTGGTGATATGGCGATGCGAAGCTTGGCTCTCGAGGGCGTCGAAATTGGCTTCGAGGAATGGCGGGCCCAGCACGCTGTCGCAGAGCCGGAGAACGGGGCCCAGGGTGGCCGACTTGAGCCATCTCGGCGGATCGCGCATGTCGCCCCCGGCGATCTCTGCCTCGTCGGCGAGCGCGACCGGGCGGTGCTCGGAATTCACCGGCCGCGTCCCGACGGGGCGATCCCGATGCGGGAGCCCAGGGGGCGGGTCACGGAGCTGTGGGGACCGGCGCCCGATGTGTCAAGGGGCGCGGCTGATCATTTCAGCAGGCGGAGGTAGGTGTCCTCGTCGAAGCCGACGATGAGGGTGCGCCCCTTGCGAATCGTGGGCGCGCGCAGGTTGCCGGTCGGCCCCAGCACCAGCGACTGGAGCGTGGCCCGGTCGGGCTTTCGCGTTCTGAGATCCAGGTGGACGATGTCCCGGCCCTTGGTCGCATAGAGGTGATCCACGCCTCGCAGGACGCTCAGGACGTTCATACCGGCGATGGACTTCTTCCGGGCGTCCACCTGCTCGGCCACCGTGATATTACGCTTCGCAAGGAACTCTTGCGTTTTGGCGCAGGTGACTCAGCCGCCCCGATGATAGCTCCAGTCGATCCGTGGCACGGGCCGTCTCCCTTCGGACCTCCGTGATGACCGCTGCCCCGATTCTACCCGAGGCCTGCGGCGGCACAAAGACTCGGGTCTCGGCGGCCGGGGTGGGGCGGGTCCCCAGCCTCAGACGGCGAGCAACCGATGCTTGAGCTCCGGGTCGGCCTCGAGGTCGGCGGCGCGCGCCGCATGGACGATGTGGCCATCGTCGATGACATAGGCCCGGTGCGCGATGCTGAGGGCGAGGCTCGAGTTCTGCTCGACCAGCAGGATCGCGATCCCTTCGTCCCGGATCTCCTCGATCACCGCCATGATGTCCTCGACGATCCGGGGCGCGAGCCCCTGGGACGGCTCGTCGAGCAGGATCAGGCGCGGGCACATCAGCAGCGCGCGCGCGATAGCCACAAGCTGGGCTTCGCCGCCCGAGAGATGCTCGCCGCTCCGCAGCCGGAGCCCCGCGAGGATGGGGAAGCGCTCCCAGACGCGCTCGAGGGTCCACGCCCTGGCGGCCCCGTCCCGCGGCAGCGCGCGGTTGAGCCCCATCGCCAGGTTGCGCTCCACCGTGAGCGTCGGGAAGATGCGCCGGTTGTCCGGCACCCAGGAGATGCCGCGCCTCGCAATTGCATGGGTCGGCAGCCGCGTGATCTCGGTGCCGCCGAAGAGGATGCGGCCGGATCGCGCCGGCGCCAGCCCGAGGATGCTCTTGATGGTCGTGGTCTTGCCGCGCCCGTTCCGGCCGAGGAGACACACCGTCTCCCCCGCCGCGATCTCCAGAGACAGGCCGTCAAGGACGCGCGCGTCGCCGTAGTAGGTGCTGATACCCTCGAGCGACAGGAGCGGCCCGGCCACGCTCACCGCCGGCCTCGAGCATAACGGAGAGTTCCCAGGTAGGCCTCGCGCACCTGTGGGTCGTCGCGGATCGCCTCCGGCGGGCCCTGCGCGATCACCTGGCCCCGGTGGAGCACCGCGATGTGGCGGGAGAGCCGCAGCACGAAGTCCATGTCGTGCTCGATGACGACGATGGTGAGGTCTTCGGCCAGGCGCTGCACCAGCTCGCGCAGGGTTTCCATGGGGCGGCTGCCGAGACCGCTCGTGGGCTCGTCCAAGAGCAGGAGCTCCGGCTCGCCGGCCAGCGCCAGGCCGATCTCGAGGAGCCGCCGCTGCCCGTATGACATGAAGCGCGCGGCCACGTGCTCGCGGCCGTGCAGACCGATGAGCCGGATCATGGCCGCGGCCTTGTCTTCCGCCTCGCTCACGCTCGCGGCCGGCGTCCAGCAGTCGAATGCCCGCCGCCGCATGGCGGGCGACGCGACGCGGATGTTCTCGAGCACCGTATAGTCGTCGAAGAGATTCAGGATCTGGAAGGAGCGGCAGATGCCGAGCCGCGCTCGGCGGTCGGGGGCGAGGGCCGTGATGTCGGTCCCCTTCCAGAGGATTCGGCCGCCGTCCGTGGACAGGAATCCCGTCAGCAGGTTGAAGCACGTGGTCTTGCCGGCGCCGTTCGGGCCGATGAGCGCCGAGAGCTGTCGCGGCGGGAAGGCGAGATCCACGCCGTCGAGCACGACGTGGCCGCCGAAGGCCTTGCGGAGGCCGCGGGTCTCGAGAAGGGCGGCGTTCACGGTTCGTGGCCAGTGCGCGCGGCTTCGGCCTCGCGCGTGTCGTGGAAGGCGGCCGGCTGGCGGAGCCGCTTGACCAGGCCCAGGATGCCCTCGGGCATGAAGAGAATGATGGCCATGAAGAGGAGTCCGTAGAGCAGCATCCAGTGGTCGGTCATCGTCGAGAAGAAGTCGCGCAGCACGAGAAAGACGGCCACCCCGAGCACCGGCCCGTAGAAGCTCGCGAAGCCGCCGCCGATCAGGCACATGAGCACCACGTTGCCCGACTGCTGGAGGCTCATGGGCTCCGGAAAGGCGCCGAAGCGCGCGAGGGCGTAGAGCCCGCCGGCAAGGCCGGCGAAGGCGCACGACAGCGTGAACACCGCCCATTTGTAGCGCGCGGTGTCGTAGCCCACGGCCCGGGCGCGCGTCTCGCTCTGCTTGATGGCGCCGATGACCTGGCCGAAAGGCGAGCGCACGATCCGCCAGAGGACGATGGTCGAGACCACGAAGAACGCGTAGACGAAATAGTAGAAGGCCAGGTTGCCGCGGAGATTGACGCCCGCCGCGGATGGGCGCTGGAGCCCCGTGAGCCCGTCCTCTCCGCCGGTCCAGGTGCCGAGGACGAAGACGAGGAACGAGAACATCACGCCGAAGGCGATGGTCAGGAGCGCGAAGTAGATCCCGCGTTTCCGCGCCACGAGGAGCGCCACGACCGCGCCGCAGGCCGCGGTGCCGAGGATGCCGATCAAGAGCGGCAACCACAGTCCGCCCGTCCACCACTTCTGGCTGACCGCGAGAAAGTAGCCCCCGATGCCGAAGAAGGCGCCGTGCCCGAACGCGGGCAGTCCGGTATAGCCCAGGAGCAGGTTGTAGCCGAGGGCGAAGATCGCCCAGATCATGACCTCGGTGCCGAGGTAGGTGTAGCCGCCGATCCAGGGCAGGATGGCCGGCAGCCCGAGGAAGACGCCGAACATCGCGAGCATCAACGGCGGCGTCCAGGCCTCGAGGCGCTTGCGCACGGCTGTCAGAGCTCGAGCATGCTCTTCTGGCCGCGCAGCCCCCGCGGGCGCCAGAGGAGGATGACGGTCATGAGGGCGTACATCACGAGAATGGACCCGCGCGGCACGATGAGGTTGCTGAGCCCGCTGGTGAGTCCGAGGAGCAGGCCGCCGATGACGGCGCCCGGGAAGGAGCCGATGCCCCCGATCACCACCACGATGAAGGCCGGCATCACGGCCTCCGCCCCGATGGTGGGCTTGAGGCTCCACATGGGCGCGGCGATGACGCCCGCGACCCCGGCCAGGGCGGCGCCGAGCGCGAAGACCACGGCCCGGAGCCGGGTGAGGTTGATGCCGAGGGCGCGCACCATCTCATGGTCGTGCGCCCCCGCCTTGATCATGGCCCCGTAGGGTGTCCGTTCGAGAAAGGCCCAGACGAGCCCGAGGAGCACGACGGCAAGGAGGACGACCAGCACGCGGTACTTGGAATAGAAGAGGAAGCCCCAGTGGAAAGGGCCGGCGACGAACGCAGGAGCGCTTACCGTGTAGCCCCGCGGCCCCCAGATGATGCGGATGACCTCCTCGAGCGCCAGCGCCGCGCCGAAGGTGAAGAGAAGGCCGAAGAGCGGATCCCGTCCGTAGGTGCGGCGAACGCCCAGCTCGAGGAGGACTCCGACGCCACCCACGATCACCGGTGCCAGCAAGAGCGCGCCCCACCAGCCCACATACGGCCCCAGCGCCAGCGCCGAGTAGCCGCCGAGGGCGAAGAGGACGCCGTGGCTGAAGTTGATGACTTCCATCGTGCCCAGGATCAGCATGAAGCCCAGCGCGATGATGGCGTAGAGCAGCCCCAGCACGACGCCGTTCAGCAGCTGCGTCACGAGCTCAGCGAGATCGGGCATGGGCTCCCGGTCACCCTCTCCCCCCGCGAGGGGGGAGAGGGTAGGGTGAGGGGTTCCGAAGATGAGGGGGCGCGGTCCTATCCGCCGTACACCGGCGTCTCGGCGAAGGACTGCATCTTGCACTTGCTGATGCTCTGTGGAGGCGCCGCCACTTCCGGTGGAATATCCGAGAGCATCTCGATCATGTCGAACTTCTCCTTCATCTCGCTTTCCTTCTTGGTGCGCGCGAGATAGAGCATCTGCCCGACCAGATGGTCCCACGGCCGGATCGTGGAGGGGTACTTGCGGTAGTTGTCCTTGATCACGTGGCCCTCGAGCGCCTTGATGACCTCGTGGTTGCGCGCGGTGCCGGCGCGCTCGATCGCCCGCAGCAGCTCGCGCGTGGCGATGTAGCCGTTCACCGAGACATTGTCGGGGACGGGGATCGGCGCGCTCGCCCAGCGCTTCTTGAAGCGCTCGGTGAACTCCTTGACGCCGGGCTCGTTGAGCGTGTAGTGCCACGTCGTGCAGAAATAGCCGAAGGCCTTCTTGGCTCCGAGCGTGACCATGTCCGGGAAGTCCTGCTGCGGAAAGACCCAGGCGGAGTCCTTGTCCGAGCCGAACTCGTAGGCCTGCTCGCGGAGCGCCGTCTGCTCGATCCCCGCCACGTTGGCGATGACGACCTGGGGCTTGGCGCTCCGGATGCGCAGGAGCTGGGCGCTGAAGTCGCGTGTGCCCTGCGGGATCATGAGCTCGCCGAGCTCCTCGGACCCGACCTTCTTCATGTTCTCGCGCGTCGCGGCCGTCGCGTTCTTGCCCCAGACGTAATCGTGGGTCAGGATGAACCACCTCGTGCCGAGGTTCTTGGCGACGAGGGGCCCGAGCGCATTGGCGAACATCCAGTTGTTGGCGTCCCACACGAAGTTCACGCGCTGGCATTTCTCGTTGGTGACGGAGTCCGCGCTCGAATTGCTGTTGCAGTAGATGATGCCGTAGCGCTGGGCGAGCTCGGACAGTGGCGCCGCCACGCCGCTCGAGAGCGCCCCGATCATGAAGTCGATCTTGTCGCGCTCGATCAGTCGCTGGGCCTTGCGCACCGCCACGGAGGCATCGGTCTCGGTGTCCTCCCACTTGTGCTCGATGGGACGCCCGAGCACCCCGCCCTTGGCATTGAACTCCTCGATGGCGAGGATCATGCCGCGGCGGTCGGCCTGGCCGCTGTCGGCGAAGGTGCCGGTCGCGTCGCAGGTGAGTCCGATCACGATGGGTTTCTTCGCTTGGGCGCGCGCCCACCGCCACGGGCCGACAAAGCCCACCCCGGCCCCGATGCCCACCGCCGTCTTGAGAAGCGCGCGTCGCGTCAGCTTGAATCCGCTGCTCTCCATGAGACCCTCCTTTGTGGGTGTCGGGGCCGCCGGCTCCGGCCGTCCGCCTGCTCGCGTCGCCAGCCGCCGTGCCATATCGCCCATGCGGTGATGCTCGATCGCTCTGGCCGCCGCCATCTCCTTACACGTCCGGGCGCTTGTCAAGCCCGTTCTGCTAGACTCGCCCGCGTGGACGTCGAAGCGCTGATCCGTCGCGATCGCGCCATTGCCGCGGCCGGCGTGGCCGCGCTGGCGCTGCTGGCCTGGGCGTACCTGATCCGGCTCGCCGGGCGCATGGAGGCGATGGACATGGCGCCGGTCGCGAGTGCCGCCATGCCGATGGCGGCGCCGTCGGGGGCCGGACCCTTCGGGCTGACCGTTCTCATGTGGGTGGTCATGATGGTGGCCATGATGGTGCCGACGGCCAGCCCCATGATCGTGACCTTCGCGACCGTCAATCGGCGGCGGGCGGCACCCGGGACGCCGCCGGTGCCCACGGCCGTCTTCCTCACCGGGTACCTCGCGGTCTGGTCCGCCTTCAGCCTGCTCGCTGCCGGTGCCCAGTGGGGGCTTCAGCGCGCGGCGCTGCTCGCGCCCACAACCCTCGAGGCCGCGCCTCGGGTCGGTGGTGTGCTGCTGCTGGCCGCGGGGGTCTACCAGTTCACGCCGCTCAAGCGCGTCTGCCTGGCGCGCTGCCAGTCGCCCGTGGGATTCGTGCTTACCGAGTGGCGCGAGGGGCCGCGCGGCGCCTTGATCATGGGCCTCCGCCACGGCGCCTTCTGCGTGGGCTGCTGCTGGGCACTGATGGCGCTGCTCTTCGTGGCGGGCGTGATGAACCTGCTCTGGGTCGCGGCGCTGGCGGCGCTGGTGCTCGCCGAGAAGCTGGTGCCGTCCGAGCGGCTCACGAGCTGGACCGCCGGTGCCCTGCTGCTCGCCTGGGGCGGGTGGATGCTCGTGCGGAGTTTCTGACCCTGCGCCTCCGCCCAGGCCCGGCGTCAGATTTTGGGCGCGCGGAAGCCGCGCTCGGAGTTACTCTGCCGCCATGGCCACTGAATCGGTGAGGGAAGACATTGCCGCGGCCTGGGCTGAGGAGGCCTATCCGGGGGATGACCGCATCGCCTACAACACCAGCGCCCGCCAGGAAGAGTGCAATCAGGTCACCGGCTTTTTCCGCGGCAAGCACTGGCGCGACATCACGCTGGAGTCGCTCGCGGAAGAGTACGAGGGGGACGGCGCGGCCTGCCTGGCCTTCATGACGCCGGAGGCGTACCGGTTCTACCTGCCGGCCTATATGCTGATCTCGATCGATCACCCCGGCACGGGCGACGTCCTGGCCGATGCGGCCGTGGGGAGCCTGGCGCCCTGGCCCGATCCTACACCGCGGCTGCAGGCGTGGTGGGCGGAGCGCGTCTCGGACTTCTCGCCCGCCCAGCGGAAGGTAATCGTGGAATTCCTGCGTTTCCTGCGCGAGCGCTACGCGTGGGGCCCGCCCCAGCTCGCCGCCGCCCTCCGCTACTGGGAGTCGAAGATCTGAAGGGGCCTCGCCGCGCGGAGCCTGGCGAGACGAGCTATGGCGTCTGGAGCGAAGCGATACGCCGTGGCCTGCTGACCGGGCTGGCTGGCTTCCTGCTCGCCGGCTGCGCCTCGCTCACGCCGTCCCAAGAGCAGAGTGTGGCGGAGATCGAGGCCTTCGCGGACCAGACGGCCCGGCTCTACAGCCTGCCGCCCATTCCGGTGCTCATCAGCCACAATCCGCGGAGTCCCGCGGGCAGCTACCGGCGCGGCTTCTTCTCCGTGAACGCCCTGACGCTGACGTCCAGCTTCCGTGACGCCATCGTCGCCCACGAGCTCGCCCATTACGTGCTCGGCCACGACGCCCCGTTGCGCGGGCCCGCGCTGGAGGGTTATGAGCGCGAGCAGCAGGAGCGCGAGCTCCAGGCCAATGCCAAGGCCGTGGAGATCCTCACACGTGCGGGCGGGCTCGACGAGGAGCGCGCGCTCAAGACCGTCTACCTCTATCTCCTCGGCGTGCACTGGGCGCTCGAGCGCTACCCCCGCCTGGATCTGGCCGGTCACAAGCCGCCGTGCGAGGAGATCGCCGATCTGCTCGGCCGGTTCCCGCAGCAGCGCGGCTGGACCGCCGCGCTCGAGTGCGCGCCGGCCCAGTGGCGGACCTCGGGCGGCTGAGAACTCGATTCCGTCGGGCCCCGCGCCTGGACTTCGGCTCGGGTGCGTGGTATAAACATCTGTTTTTGCTCGGGCTCGTGGTGCAGCCTGGTTAGCACACTGGACTGTCAATCCAGAGGTCGCGGGTTCAAATCCCGTCGAGCCCGCCATTTGAACCAAAACAAGGCGCGCGGTTAGCCGGCACACCGCGCGTCTTGTGTTTTTTGACCAAGGGCACGATCGAGTGAGTCAAGGGAGCATGAGAAGCTCGAGATTCCGCGGTTTTGGAAGGGCCGCAGCCCGCGTTGAAACGGCGTTTCCTCTTGACTCTCATAGCCAGGGATGTTGTCATCCTTGGTAGCTTCCCCGGCACTTGGCCCATGGTGTAGGAGATTGGCGTGACCCGTTCACTGGTCCGTTGGCGCGTCGTCCCTCACGATTCGCGGGAGTGACAACCATGGTGCGATTTTTCCTCATCTCCGTCGTGACCCTCGCGTTCGCCATCGCCCCGGTCGCGGCCGCCCTTGCCGCGGACCTGGGGGTGATCACCGGGAGCGAAAAGGGCACCTATTATCAATTCGGCCTCAACCTCCAGGCGCTCACCAAGACGAACGGCATCAACATGAGCGTCTATCCCTCCAAGGGGTCGGTCGAGAACATCTACGCGGTCTACCAGAGGCCCGGTGTTCAGGTCGGCATCGTGCAGTCGGATGTGCTCGCCTTCGTCGCCCGCGTGCAGACCGACCAGACCCTCCAGCGAATCGCGAAGAAAATCAAGATGGTGTTCCCCCTCTACAACGAGGAGGTCCATCTGCTCGCCCGGAAAGGCATCGGCGCCTTCGACGATCTGGCCGGCAAGCGCGTGGCGATTGGCCGGGAGGGCAGCGGCACCTACCTCACCACGCGCCTGCTCTTCAAGGTGTCGGAAGTCGCGCCCCGGGAGATGGTCACCATCGACACCGACGAGGCCCTGGCCGATCTGAAGGCGGGGCGAATCGACGCGATGTTCTTCGTCGCCGGGTATCCCGTGCGGCTCCTCTCGGAGGGCGTCACCACGACCGATGACCTCGGGCTCGTCCCGATCACCAACAAGGACATCGCCGAGTTCTACCCGCGCGCCGCGATCCCCGCGAACACTTATACCTGGCAGCCCCAGCCCGTGGAGACCGTCGCGGTCAAGGCTGTTCTCGTTTCGTTCGACTTCCGGCGAACCGATTGCGAGACCGTGGGGCGCTTCGCGCAGGTCGTGTCGACGAATCTCGAGTGGCTGACCAAGAACGGCCACCCGAAGTGGAGGTCGGTCAACCTCGAATTTCCCCTGAAAGGGTGGGACCAGTACGACTGTGTGCGCAAGTACCTGCAGAAGCCGACGGCCAGGGTCTCCAGCCCGCAAAAATCCGCCGACATCAACCCGGTCATGGACGCGATCCGGGATATGCTCCGTGAGTAGAGAGGCCAAGGAGGACCCGACGGGCCCGACGGCGGCGGCATCCGTTGAGGCCGGCGACCGCGCTCCGATCGGGCTGTGCGTGAACGGCCGGTATCGGGTCGTCAGCGAACTCGGAGCCGGCGCCTTCGGGAACGTATGCCTCGCCGAAGACGAGGCGACGGGCCACGAGATCGCGCTCCGGTTCCTTCCCCGCGCGCTCTCTGGCGTGCCCCACGCAGCGCAGGAGAAACAGCGCAGGTCCATTGTGTCGACATCGACGATCCATCCGGCCCTCGTCCGCGTGCTGAAGTTCGGAGAGGCCGAGAACGGTCACGCCTTTGCGGCGATGGAGTTCGTCCAGGGGCGCCGCCTGAACGAGATGCTGTCGCACGGGCCGCTCGAGGTCGACGCTGCGCTGCGCTTGGCGCTCGATCTCGGCGGGTCAGTGGAAATCCTTCACAAAATGGGCCTCACCCACGGCGCGCTGCGCCCCTCGAATGTGATGGTTCTCAAGGACGGCCGCGTCAAGCTGATGGACTTGGAGCTCATCGGCTTGCGCGACGCGAAGATGGTGAAAGGCTTCGTCGCCGCGGAGCGGCCGGCGGAGTACCTCTCGCCAGAACAAATCCGCCGGGTTCTGGTGACCGAGAAGACGGACGTCTATTCGTTCGGCGCCCTCCTCTACGAGATGCTCTGCGGCGTACCGCCGTTCCAGGCCGAGACGCGCGACGGTATCCTCGCGAAGCACCTGACGGGGACGCCGGCCCCGATGCGCCGGCAGCGTCGTGCCATTCCCGCATCGGTGGAGGCTGTGGTCGCGCTCGCGCTCTACAAGCAGCCGGAGCTGCGGCCGCCCATGCACAACGTCCTCAATCGCCTCTGGGCGGAGGCGCATGCCCCGGTGAGTCGGTGGAGGCGGACAACCGCGATCATGGGAGGCGCCGCTGTTGCCGCGTCGATCGCTGGGCTGGTGGGCTGGGGCCTGTTCACCCCGCGCGCCGCCGGGCCGCCCTCGCCCGCTCGATCGGCGCCGCGGGCGGCCGAGCAAGCGCTGGTGGGTACGGCCCCGGCGTCGAGTGCTCCCACGTCTGGGACGCGCACGGCGCCTTCCCGTGGGACGGGCACGCCAGCCGTTGGGCGGTCGGATGCGGCCAGGGCGACACCGCCGTCGCCCTTCCTACCCGGGGCAGAGGCCCGACAGCAGTCACGGGCGCTGAAGGGCCCGGCACGCCCCGCGCGTGAGCGGCCGGAAGCGTCGAGCGATGAGGAGGTCTACGATCCCGGCGCGGTCATCGACTGGCTGATGCGTTCCTCGCCGCGCGGCCAGTGAGAGGCGCGTCGGCCCTTCCCGGCGTATCTCCGGGTATGAGTGCGATCTCCGGGTGAAGTCGCTTCGACGGGGCTCCCGAGATCGTCTGTCAATCCAGAGGTCGCGGGTTCAAATCCCGTCGAGCCCGCCATTCAATCAATGAATTCAGAGTGGCCGGCTCCTGCCGCTCCCTCTGACTTCCCCTAGCCGCCCGGCAGTCGCGTCCCGGAATTCCTGACTCACCCTCGAGGCACATGCAAGCGCTGATTTCCGTCGTGTGGATGCCAATCCTTGTCATCCGCCCAAGCCTGTCTCCTAAAAATCGGGCCGCAATCGGCGCTCCGGCGGGCACTTAGGACCTCCGGCGGCTTGGCACAGGCACTGCAAAGTCGTGAGACGGAGGATTGACGACCGTGGAGAAATTCGACGAGTTCATGAGGAGCCTCCCACTTCCGGTACGAATCCTCGTCGCCCTCGTCACCGTCGTCGGGGGACTGATGCTGGTCACGCACGGCCGCGACGAGGTCAGTGGGTCCTCCGCTCGAGTACAGTCGAGCGCGTCTGCCCTGTCGAGCGCGGGCGGCCTGATCGTCCTGAAGCATGCGTGGGGCGCAGATCGAGCCGGGAACCGAATGGTCACGGGAACCGTGGCGAACAAAACGGCGCGCCGCTACGGATCCGCGACGGTCGAGGTCGGCCTGTACGGTCCCGACGGAAGCTCGATTGGCAGTACTTCGGCGAAGACCGACAGCCTCGAGCCCGGGGCGACCTCAAGGTTCGAGGCCGTCGTGAAGGACGAGGCTGCCGTGTCCTACAAGATCATGGGCATTTCAGCCTTCTAGTTCGTCGTTCCTTCTTGCTTCCGCTCGGCTCGCATTGTCTGCTCCGCCGTGGGAGCATGAGCCGATCATGAGGTTCAATTGCGCCTTCTGCGGCGAGGAGAACGAGATCTTCGCGGATCCGAGCGCGGGCCGTCGCCAGGCCTTTACCGAGGACTGCGCGATGTGCTGTCGCCCCAACCTGATCACGCTCGCCTTCGAGGACAATGGTGACGTGCGGCTCGAAGCAACTCAGGAGTACGAGACGTGAGCGCCGCTCGCGTGGCTCAGGCTTGACCGGGGTGGTATACAAGTGGGACAAGCGCCGAAGGGCGGGACGCTGACATAGCGGTTCGCACGAGAGACGGCCGCTGGGCCAGAGGGAGCATGACGGACGAACGGAAGATGCGCGTCAAGGTGTACCGCGAGGCTGACGGACCGGGGGGAGGGTTGGCCGGCGAAGCGGTAGCCGTGCTCGGCTACGGGAATCTGGGGCGAACCGCGGCCCTGAACCTCCGTGACTCCGGCGTCAAGATCCGGATCGGCAATCGGGAGGACGAGTACGCTGACCGGGCGCGGGAGGAAGGATTCGAGGTCGTGCCGCTGGCAGTGGCCGCCTCCGATGACATCGTTTTCGTGCTCCTCCCCGACGAGGTGATCCCGGCGGTCTTCGCCCAGGAAATCGCTCCCGCGCTGCGCCCCGGGAGCGCGATCGGCTTCGGCTCGGGCTACAGCCTGGCCTTCGACCTCGTTCGCCCGCCCGAGACTGTCGACGTGCTCCTGGTAGCGCCCCGTATGGCCGGGAACACAGCCCGGGCGCGCTATCTGGCCGGCCAGGGCTTCTGGGCCTGCGTCGGAGTCGAGGCGGATCGGAGCGGTCAGGCCCAGCGCCGCATGCTGGGGCTGGCCGAGGCCCTCGGCGTGCTGCGCGCGGGGGCGGTCGAGATGAGCGCCGCCACCGAGGCCGCGCTCGACCTCTTCGTGGAGCAAACGATGGGCGCCCTTCTCGGGATGTCCATCATGGTCGCCTTCGAGATCGGACGCGAGGCCGGCGTTCCGCCGGAGGCGCTGGTACTGGAGATGTACATGTCCGGCGAGATGGAAGCGGTCTTTCAATCCTTCCGGGAAACCGGATTCTTCCGGGCCTCGGAGGACCACGGACCGACAGCCGTCTTCGGCGGCCTCACGCGCACCCTCGAGATGGACCGGGAGGCCATGGCGGCCTCCTTCCGCGCGGTACTCGAAGACATCAGGAGCGGCGGATTCGCCCGTCGGTTCCAGGACGAGGCCCGAACCGGCTACCCCATGCTCGACGTGGCCCGGGCGCTGATGCACGGCAGTTCCCCGATGACCGACGCGGAGGAGCATCTGCGGCGTTTGGCTTCCCCGCCGCCCAAGCCCGATCGGGGGGATCAGTCAGCCCGCGAGTCTCGGTAACACCTTCTCACCCAGGAGCCGAATCGAGCGAAGCACCTTAGCCTGGTCCATGCCCGGCCACTGAAGCCTGAAGATGATCGTCGTGACGCCCAGCCGCTCTCGGTAGCGGGCGATTTCCTCCCGGACCCGAACCGGATCGCCCAGCAGGAAGCGATCCCGGGCCAGGGCCTCGAAGTCCTGATCAAAGCTCTCCCCATCGGGAAGCGCCTTGTCCTGCTCCCACCGCCGATACGCCTCGTACTTCGCTTCGAGGTACGGCCGCGCCTCCGCCCCGGCCGTGGCCGTGTCGGCAGCGACGTAACACTCCTTGATCAGCGGAATGTCGGTAGCCGGCGGCCGGCCGAGGGCGCGGCGCGTGTCGCGGAAGAGCGCAAGCTGGCCCTCGAGCGTCGCCGTGGTCGAGTGGGGGTTCATGAGCCAGGCATCGCCGAGGCGGGCGGCACGCTTGACCCCCGCATTGCTATTGGCCGCGAGCCAGATCGGCGGGCGAGGTCGCTGAAGCGGCGGCATTGAGATCCGAACGTCGTGGAGCGTGAAGTGCCGGCCGGCGTAGCTCACGGGCTCACCGCTCCAGAGCCGCTCGATGATCTCGAGGCCTTCGACCAGCCGGCCGACCCGGTCCTTCGGATCCTGGCCCATGGCCTCGTTCTCCGCGTCGCGATACCCGAGCCCCACGCCGAAGATAAACCGCCCCCCGCAGATCATGTCGAGGGTCGCGATCTGCTCGGCCACCTCGACCGGATGGTGCAAAGGGAGCAGCAGGCAGCCGGTGCCGAGCGTCATGGAGCTGGCCTCGGCGGCGACCCGGGCCAGGACGGGGATAGGCTGGAAATAGGTGAAGGGGGCCGAGAGGTAGTGCTGGCTCGCCCAGACGGAATCGAACCCAACGGCGGCTGCGACCCTGACTTGCTCGAGGTGCTCGTGAAGCCTCTGCGGCTGCGAGTCGTGCGGCGGATGCTGCACGGACAGCCCGAGGCCGAACTTCATATTCCGGGCGCGCGCATTGCGGCTGGCAGCATCGTATCCGCCACGTTACGAGAGCCGCGCGCTCGATGTCAACACGGGCAACGCACCCGTCGCGCTCTTCCGGAGCGGGTCAGGGGGTTTTCGGCGAATGACCCTCTGGCCGCGGTGTCCAGGTGCCCGCCGCGTACTCGCGCAAGGCTTGCCTGAGCACGCGATGCAGCGACGTCCCCTCGCTCATGGCACGCCCCCGCGCGGCCCGCTGAAGGTCGAGGGGAATGCTGCGCAGCAGGTAGATGCCGGTCGCAGCCATGCGCGCGAGCGCGCGGACCGGCACTGAACGACCTTCCGGCTTCGCCATGGTTTCTGGACTCATGATTTGTCCTCCAATGTTTTAGGCGTGTCCCGGTAAGATCTTTCGCTGACCGACGATTGCGCTGGCTGCGCCGACAAATGCGACGACAGCCATGGCGAGCCAATCTGGGCCCGGCGAGACCCAGAGGAAGATCCAGCTCCCGACAATGCTCCCGCCGAGACCGATGCTGATGTCCCCGGCCAGGCCGACGCCTCCGCGCTTCATCACCATACCGGCCAGCCAGCCGGCCAGCAGCCCTGCGAGCATCGACGTCGCGACGATTTGGAAATTCATGATTTCGTCCCCCTGGACCGGGCACTCCGGCCCCTGCGCCCGCGATCTTTATGGTTGACTCCGAATATATCATGTTATATGTTATATAACAAGTATAAGACATATCGTGTAGGCACCTCTCAGGCGCGGGCGAGCGGCCGGCAGCGGGCCGGGCTTGCGGGAAGCGGAGGTTGCGATGTTCGAAGAGAAAACCAGAGTGCTCCTCATCCTCTCCCGGGACGTCGTCGACCGGGCTCGGGTCTTTGCGGGGAAGGCCACGACCGCGCTCAAGCTCCCGATCAGTCTTCAGATCGTCCTTCGCGCCCTCATCGAGGAGGGGCTGAAGCGGGAAGACCACCCGGCCCTCCTCGCCAATGTCGAGGGTCAGGCCAAGGCGGTGCGTGAAAAGCGGGCTCTGGTCCGTCGAGCGGGCGTTGAGGGGGAACCAAGCCGTCTCCGGCCCGGACCTTCGCGAGAGCTGAAGAGTCGCGGGTCCCATCGGCGCCGGAAGCGAGGAGGGCGGGAGAGCGATTCAGTGACGGGACGGATCGGAGTGAAGTAGCCCTACGCCGGACAATCGTGATGACGGCAAGCGCCGAGGATCGGCGGCTTGGCAAGGAGACGACGATGTCGAGATGGATCGGGTTGACGATCGCGGCGGGGGCGGTAGCGGCGATGACCCTCGGTTGCTCCCAGCAGGGCTCAGGAACGGCGGTGGTGATCGAGGACAAAGTCTACACGGTGACGCCGGCCTCGGTGAACGTGAAGGCCGGGATTGTGACGGGCGAGGTCACGGAGCTGAAGGTCACAGAGCGTGTCGAGAAGGGCTCCGATCGCGTCATCTCGCCCGCGAAGCTCACCGGGACGCTCAAGCTGAAGAACACGTCGGCCAATCAGACCGTCCGTCTCGTCGCGGGCAAGATCCAGTACATCGATGCGCAAGGGCAGGTCATCAAGCTCGAGGAGTCACGGACCGATCCGACGATCAAATTCGCCACGTACGGAAGCGAGCGACTCGATCCCGGGCAGGATGCGACGCAGTCCCTGGACGTGGATTTCCCGGCCGCGGCCCTGAAGGCGAAGAAGCTGAAGGAGATCCGCCTGGAGCTCGCGTACATCCCGTCGCCCTTCAAAGAGGAGACGGTCAACTTTACGGTGTCGATCGGCGCGGGCAAATAAGCCATGGAGGTGGCTCCCCGGAGAGCCACCTTTGCTTCAGCCCCCAGCAGCCTTCAGCGGAGAGCGAGAATGCGACAGATGGATGGCCTGATGCATGGTCTCAACGAGCTGCGCGAGCAGGGCCGGCTGACATGGGCCAAACCCGAGCGTGAATGGCAGGCGGCGCCGGACGAGGTCCTGAAGGCGCTCGTGGGGGATGGCTTCGACGAATGCAAGCGCGAGATCACCACGAGCCGCCGGGATTGCCGGCCGGCTGGCGGCGTGTGGCAGGGCGTCGACACGCGGACGGGGTCAGTGGCGTCGGTGATCTGGGTGGCACGCCCGGCGCCGCAGGCCGCGATGGTGTTCATCGAGATCGACGGCGAGTCGATCATTAGCCCTGGGCGGGATCCGGACGAGGATGAGGGGGGCCAGGGTTAGCGGTCGCGGTCTACGGGAAGCTCAGCGCAATCCAACAGCCCGCTTAGGGAGCTGCGTGGTGGAGGAGGCAAGCGATGCATCGATGTGAAGCGTGCGGGAAGGAACTGAAGGAGGGCGGTCGACGGATCTGCAGCGGCGAGTGCCTGAGTCTCTTTGTCGAGAAGCTCCGACGGGGTACTCCCGGTCATCCGGGGCGAACCACCGCTCGCCGGCAGCGCCGGCGTGGAGACTGAGGGATTCGAGCAGAATAGGCTTGCCCTCACCGGTCGAGCGGGAAGCGAGACGAAAGATCACCTGATCGTGTAGTTTCCAAGCCATGCCGCCCGAGACCCGCACCGTCGGCACTCCCGTCCTGGAGATCGCCTACGAGGCACAGGGCGATCCGCAGGGTTTTCCCATCATCCTCTTGCACGGCTTCCCTGACGACGCGCGTGCCTGGGACGGCGTGGCCGCACCGCTCGCCGCTGCCGGCCATCGCGTCCTCGTGCCCTACCTGCGCGGTTATGGGCCGACGCGCTTTCTGGATCCCGCGGCGCCGCGGACGGCGCAGCAGGCGGCCATCGGCCAGGACCTGCTCGACTTCGTCGGAGCGCTCGGCCTGCCGCGCGTCGCGCTGGCCGGGTACGACTGGGGCGGCCGCGCCGCCTGCATTGCCGCGATCCTGGCGCCCGACCGGGTGCGGGCGCTGGTCACCGTCACCGGCTACAACGTGCAGAACACGCTGGCGCCGCCGCGCCCCGCTCCCGTCGCCCAGGAGCGGGCCTACTGGTATCAGTGGTACTTCAATACCGAGCGCGGCCGCCGGGGCCTCGAGCAGAACCGGCGCGAGATCTGCCGGCTCCTCTGGCGCGAATGGTCGCCGAGCTGGCGCTTCGACGACGCCACCTTCGATCGCACGGCGCAGTCGTTCGAGAATCCGGACTTCGTTGACGTGGTGATCCACTCGTACCGCCATCGCTATGGCAACGCGCCCGGCGAGCCGAGATTCGACGCGCTCGAGCGGCGCCTGGCCGAGCGGCCGCCGATCGAAGTGCCCACGATCGTGCTCCACGGCGCCGAGGACACGGTGGACCCGCCCCACCGCTCGGAGAGCCATCTGGCGCGCTTCCCCGCTGGCACCGCGCGCCAGGTCGTCCCCGGCGCCGGCCATTTCCTACCCCGCGAGCGGCCGGCGGTTGTCGCCGAAGCGATTCTGGAACTGCTGGCGCAAACCGCCTAGGCGGTCCCCTCTTACCGAGCCCGCGTCAGACGTTCCGGTAATGCCTTCCCGGCTGCCGTGCAGGTGGCGGCCCGCGCCGACGATAAATTGGGCACTTATGCCCCTGCCGCGCTGTTGGCATCCGTCATGCTTTTCCTTCGCAGGCTTTCGCCTCGGCGGGCCCAGATTCGGCCGCCGATTGCGCTCGCAGTGGGCGCGTGAGGAGGAGAAGAACGTGCTTAGGATACATGGTGCTGCTTCGCTCAATTCGCGGGCTTCCAGGTTCGTGCTCCGGCCCGCAGGCCGATTGTTGATGCTCACGATGATTCTGACTGCGCTCGTATTCGGCGTCCATCCGGCGCTTGCCGAGGACACCGTGACCGTCGCTCAACCCAGTGTCACCACCGCCCAACTCCGGCCGCTCGACCTCGTCAAATCGTCGGTCTCCCGTGTGCTGGCGCTCGCTCGGTCTCAGCCCGGCGGCGGGGGCGACGGCGGGCAACAGCGGGCGGAGATTCGCCAAGTCGCGGAGGGGCTGTTCGACTTCGACGGCATGGCCCGCCGGATGCTGGCGGAGCGCTGGTCAGATGGCTCCCCGCAAGAGCAGAAGGAATTTGTTCGGCTCTTCACGGACCTGCTGGAGCGCACCTATCTGTCCATGGTCGCGACGCACACGCCACTCGCGATCACCTTTCAGGACGAGTCGATCTCCGGCTCGTACGCGCTAGTCCGGTCCCGGCTGGTGACGGATCGAGGCGAGGAGATGCCGATCGAGTATCGGCTGTCCGAGAGCGATGGGCGATGGGTGGTCTACGACGTCGTGGTCGGTGGGGTGAGCCTCATCTCGAGCTATCGGAGTCAGTTCAGCTCGATTCTCCGTCGGTCATCGTTCGCTCAGCTCCTAGAGCGGCTGCGAGGGAGGGAGACGTCCGCGGCCTCGCGGGCCGAGCAAGGGCCCTAGCGCGACGGCCCTCGCGGCCGGCTCTAGGCAGGACCCGTCGCCCCCGAATGCGGGCGCCTCTCGGCGGGTGCGTTCGCGGCCTGCTCGTCGCCGCGCGTCGTCTGTGGCAGGAAGGATCCGCAGCTGCCGCAGAACTTTGCCTCCACCATGACCGGCTTCCCGCATGTCTGACACGTCCGCTCGGAGCGTCTGACTCTGGCGGAGATACGGCGTGTGCCATTCGTGGCGGCGGCCACCAGCGCGTCTGCATTCTCGTACAAGACAAGGCCGAGCCAGACCGCCGTCGGGATGAGGAGCAGGACGAAGATCCAGCTGAAGACGATCGCCGCCTGATCCTTGAGGAACGGGTGCAGGAGACCGTAGACAGCTGGCAGGATCACGAGTGTCGCCGATGGCGGAAGCGCATGGTGGAGAAGGCGGAGCCCGGGACTGCTCGCCGGCAGCTGGGCGGCCGCCCCACAGCAGCCGCACGGGACATGTTAGTCTTCGTAGCGTGACCGAGTCGCTGTCCTCCGGATCGAATGGGCTAGCCCCCCGGCTGCGCTGGTATTCGCACCCGTACAATCGCCCCGATCTTTACCGCCTCGCCGCGGGGCTCGGATGGCTGCCGCGCCGAGGGCGGCTGGCCGTGGCCCGCCAGGTCGGACGCCTTGCCGCCCGGCACATGCCGGCCGAGCGCGCGGCCATTCGAAAAACCCTGACGCGCCTGACCGGCGCTGACGGATCTCGCCTCGAAGAGCTGACGACCGGGGTGTTCACCGATTTCGCCATGTGCTTCAGCGACCTGGTATCCACGAACCGGCAACCGGCGTCACGGCTCACCTCCAGGTTGGCGAGTGTCGAGGGCGTGGAGCATCTCGTGCCCCTGACGAGCGGACTCATCTCGCTCACCGCGCACGTGGGCAATTGGGAGCTGGCTGGCCGCCTGCTCGCCGGGCGCACGGGCCGTCCAACGCACGTCGTGGTCGCCGAGGAGGAAGTCCGGGACGTGGAGCGCTGGGTGCGCCGGAACGGGGAGGGCGTGCGCTTCGTCACTCGCTCTCGCGCCACCGTGTCCGTGGAGCTCGTCGCCGCGCTTCGACGCGGCGAAGTGGTGGGCGTGCAAGGAGACCGCGCGTTGGGCACCCGTGGCGACGCATTGCTCCCCTTCTTCGGGCGGCCCGCGCCATTTCCCTTGGGGCCATTCCTGCTGGCCAGTGCCGTCGGCGTGCCGCTGGTGCCGGCCTTCTGCCTTCTCGACTCGGACCATCGCTACGCGGTGCGGGTGGCCGAGCCCCTGACGGTGACCCGCGGGGAGGAGACGGACGCCGCGCGGGCGTGGGTCGCCATCCTCGAGAACGTCGTGCGCCAACGCCCGACTCAGTGGTTCAACTTCTTCGACATCTGGGAGCCCTTCGGCCCGTGAGTGGGTACCATGCTCACAAAGGAGATATGCTCGATGGAGCCCGAGAAGGTGCTCGCGGAGCTCAAGGGCATCATGGTGGAGCGGCTCAAGTTCGATCCGCGCCGGATGTCCGAGCTCACCTGCGACACGGTCTTGCCGAAGGGGATGGACGGCTCGCTGGGACTCGACTCCCTCGACTTCATCGAGATGTCAATCGCCATCGAGGAGCGGTTCGGCTTCGTGATCGATGAAACGCAGGGACTGGAGCCGCACTTCGAGTCTCTGGGCGCGTTGACCGAGTACATCACGTCGCGCATGGACGGGCGCTGACGCGGCCGAGCGCGCGGGCATCACGATGGCCAGCTGAAGGGACTCATGCGCGACGTCAACGCCGAGGACACCGTCAGCGGCATCGGGCGCGAAGCGGCCGACAGGACCGTCGCGTTGCTCCGAGAGATGCTTCCGCCGGAGCTTGCGCCGTTCTTCGGATTCTCGTTCATCCGATCGCACGTCCTGTATGACGAGTTCGTGTACCGGCTCGCGCTGCGGGTGGTGCGCGAGAGCGGGCTCGAAGCATCGCTCCGAGAGCCGGGCACCGCGGAGGAGATTGCCGCCCGGGCGAAGCTCGAGGCCGGCCGGGCGGTTGTGCCGCTCGACTGGATGCTCCGGCTGCTGGCCGAACGCGGGGCGCTCGACGAGCGGTCGGACGGCTCGACACGCCGCTTCCGCGCACGCGGTCCACTACCGGCGCCCGATCCGGGCGCAGTGAAGCAGGAACAGCTCCGGCACGATCCGTCGGGTTTGCCCTCCTACGTTCTGGCAGAGACCGTCGCGAACGAGTACCCCGCCTTCCTCCGCGGGGAGGTGGTCGGCGAAGAGGTGCTCTTCAGGCCCCGGCACTTCCGGCTCTGGATCGATTACTTCTCGAACGCGAATGGCCTCTACGTGGTCAATAAC
>Ga0070707_100001009_pt1 | contig 27892 bp, 22 predicted proteins | sample KBSK5502metaG_FD_65468 | JGI IMG/M metagenome (GOLD analysis project Ga0070707, IMG submission 65468) | Corn, switchgrass and miscanthus rhizosphere microbial communities from Kellogg Biological Station, Michigan, USA - KBS K5-50-2 metaG | ecosystem: Host-associated > Plants > Roots >...
GAGCTCCTTCTGGCTCAGCTTCTTCGGGTCGACGATCACGCCGCCCTTGCCGCCGCCGTACGGGATGCCGACCACCGCGCACTTCCAGGTCATCCACATCGCCAGGGCCTTGACCTCGTCGAGGGTCACGTCCTGGTGGTAGCGGATGCCGCCTTTCGCAGGCCCGCGGCCCAGGTTGTGCTGGACGCGGTAGCCCGTGAAGACCTGGACCGAGCCGTCGTCCATCTTCACCGGGAAGTGGACGGTCAGCTCGCGACGCGGTTCGCGGAGGACGCGGCGCAGGCCGGGGTCGAGGTTGAGGCGCTCCGCGGCGAGGTCGAACTGCTGCTGGGCGACCTGCCACGGGTTGATCGACGCGGCAATGTGCTCGATCGTCATGATGAGAGGTAGTCCTCCGTGGCCGCCTCGCCCTCAGGCGACGGGCGGCGAGGGTTCTGGGTCGTCTCCCGGACGACCCCACGGGGCGCCGCTCGCGTCGTGGGCGATCGGCGCGTCATGAGCCGCGGCGAGTATACCGGCGGACGGGTCAACGGGACGTTTCTTGTTCACCGCGACGCAACGTTAGCGACACCCACCCGCAACCTTCGCTGGTACGACAGTCCTGCGCGTCACAAGAGAGTGACGACTCGCGATCGCAGCTCGTCGGACCAAGGCTCGCCGCCCGGCGACCCTCAGCGCTGGTAGAGCACCGCCGCGCCGAGGCAGCCGGGGCCGAGGTGCGGGCCGACCGACGGGCCGACGATGGAGACGATCACCTCCGAGGCATTCAGCTTGCCGCGGCGGATGACCTCGGCGGTGAACTCCTCAACATCGGGCGCCATCGTGTGGAGGATCGACAGCCGTTCGATCGGCCGCTCGGTCAGCAGCTCGATGCACCGCTCCCGCGATTTCGATCGGGTCCGCGGCTTGTCGGCCGTCTCGACCACGCCGTGCTCGACCGAGATGATCGGCTTCACCGACAGCAGGGTCCCGATCGCGGCCTGGGCGCCGCTGATCCGGCCGCCCTTCTTGAGGTATTCGAGCGTCTCGAGGGAGACGACCATCCGCAGGTCATTGGCGCGTTCGCGGAGCACCTCGGCGATCTCCGCCGCCGAGCTGCCACCGGCAGCCATGCCTTGCCCGACGAAGCACAGGATCGCCTCGGCCATCGAGGCACCCTGCGAATCGACGACGTGGATCTCGCGATCCGGCAGCATCGACCGGGCGATCTCGGCGCTCTTGATGGCACCCGACAGCGTTCCAGCGACGTGGACCGAGATGATCGCCTCGGCACCGCCGGCGAAGGCCTCGTCATAGATCGCCTTGAAGTCGCCGGGGCTCGCCGCGGCGGTCTTCGGGAATGGCGCGTCGGGTGCCGTCATCCGTTTCCAGAAGTCGGCCGTCGAGAGGTCGACCCCGGCCCGATACGTGTCGGTCCCGAAGGTGACCACGAGGGGGACAATGCGGATGCCGGCCGCCTGGGCGACGGCCGGATCAAGGTCGGACGCGGAGTCGGTGACGAAGGCGATGTGGGCCACGGCCCCCTCCCGGATGGTGATCCCGGCCGATGATACGGGACCTCAGGCCGCCGATTCCCGACCTGGTCCCGATCCCAGCCCCTCCGCCGCCGTTCCCACGACGTGCTCGAAGGGCCGCAGTCTCCCGAGCGGAACGAGGGCGACGCCGAGGAGGACCAGCGTCGCCACGAGGATCCCGTCGATCCCCGCGCGGCCGGCGGCCTGGGCGCCGATGAAGCTGCCGGCGATCTGGCCGAGGGCGAGGAAGACCGAATAGAGGCCCATGATGGCGCCCCGATCGGATGGATAGGCTTCGCTCATGTCGGCGAGGAGGCCCAGGGCAGCCGGCGTGGCGCCGGCGAGGACGAACAGCCCGAACGCCGCCATCAGACCCGCCCCGGCCGCGACGATGGGGATCGCAGCGCCGTGGTTGACAAGCCCGGCGCCGACGACGCTGATCGCACCGCCGCCGATGCCGTAGGCAATGATCGTCGTCCGCCGGTAACGCTTGAACCGCTCCCCCCAGAACGCGAGGCCGGCGAAGAAGACGATCAACGCGACCCCCAGGCCGAGTGCGATCTGCGACCCGACGAAGCCGCCCATCAGGGCCTGGTCCGCGAAGCGCGGGTCCGGTTCGCGGATCAGCTGGAAGAGCGACTGGGACGACCACAGCCCGAGGGCGGCGTTGATCGCGATCCACGTCGGGGCGAGGAGCCAGACGTGGGAGCTGAAGATGATCTTCCCGTAACGGCGCCAGCCGGTGTGCTCTCCGGCCATCGCCTCTCGCTCGCCGGGCGGCTCGCCGACGCCGTAGCGGTAGATCAGCAACGAGATCGTGTACAGGCCCGCGTTCACCAGGAACGCCTCCCGATGGAGGCCGCCCCAGACGTGCGGGATCCCTTCGAAGAGGACGCCCGCCGCGACCGCGCCCGCCCCGATCCCTGCGAGGGTCGCGCCCTCGAACCGCGCGGAGGCTCGACCACGCAGCAGCTCGTCGCCGGCCGTCGCCATGGCGATGAAGCCGAGGATCGACGGGACCGACGCCGCCGTGGACGCGCCCTCGAGGATCCGCGTCCCGCCGATGACGACGAGGTTCGTCGTCGCCCACGTCAGGACCGCGGCGATGATCCCGAACAGCGGTCCGATCTGCATCACCCGGTGGTGGCCGATGCGATCCGACAGCAGGCCGAACGGCGTGGCGAGAACGAGCTCGGCCGCGTAGAAGCTGGCGGTCATGATCGCCAGGGTCGTCTCGTCGACGCGGGGCCCGCCGAAGTGGGTGTGCATCCGGGCGAGGTAGAAGAGGAGCAGCCCGCCCGTGAGCCCGGTGCTGAAGCGCAGGGTGAACGTGCCGACGTAGACGGCGGTGAGAGATCGCACGGAGGAATCGTACCGGCCCGCCACCTACAATCGCGGCCATGCCCGACCGGCCCCTCGTCCCGATGCCGCTCGCCCGCGGCGCCCGGGGCGCGGTCGTCGCCCCGCACCACCTCGCCACCGCGGCCGGTCTGGGGATCCTCCGTGCCGGCGGCAGCGCCGTGGATGCCGCGATCGCGACCAACGCGGTGCTCGCCGTCGTCCAGCCGTCCGGCTGCGGGATCGGCGGCGACGCGTTCTGGCTGATCTGGGACGAGGCCGATGGCCGTCAGAGCGCTTTGAACGGGTCCGGTCGCTCGCCGGCGGCCGCCGACGCCGAGGCCCTCCGGGCGAGGGGGCTCGCGGGCCTCCCCTACCGAGGGCCGTTGTCGGTCACGGTCCCCGGCGCGGTCCGCTCATGGGGCGACGCCCACACCCGCCACGGCCGGCTGTCGCGGGCCGAGATCCTCGCTCCCGCGATCCAGCTGGCGTGGGACGGGTTCCCGGCCTGGGACGGCTTCATCAGCTCCGTCGAGGGGGCGCTGCCCGACGTCCGCGCCGCGCTCGGGGACGGGTCGGGATTCGAACAGGTCTACCGGCCGAATGGCCGTCCGTGGCGGCCGGGCGAGCGAGTCCGTCTGCCGGCCCTCGCGGCAACGCTCGAGCGCCTCGCGGACATCGGGTTCGACGACTTCTACGACGGAGAGACTGCCGAGCGCCAGGCGACCTGCCTGGCGCTGGTCGGGTCCGCGATCACGGTCGAGGACCTGCGCGAGCACACCTCGACCTGGACCGCGCCCATCGAAACGACCTATCGCGGCGTCCGGGTCACGACCCACCCGCCGAACAGCTCAGGGATCGTGGCGCTGGAGATCCTGAACGTGCTCGAGACGTTCGAGCCGCCGCGGGCAGCGGCCTTCGGGCCTGACGGGGTGGACGATGCCGGCTGGATCCACTTGGGCATCGAGGCGTCGAAGCTCGCGATGGCCGACCGCGACTTCCATCTGTCGGACCCGGACTTCGTCGACATCCCGGTCGAGACCCTCCTGTCGAAGGCGCATGCCGAGGAGCTCGCCCGACTCGTCGACCCCGATCGCGCGGCCCGACCGCCGGCGGCGACGCTGCCGCGCGGCGGCGGGACGATCTACCTGGCGACCGTCGACGGCGAGGGGAACGCGGTCAGCCTGATCGAATCGAACTACATGGGCTTCGGATCGGGCGTCGTCGATCCGGTGACCGGGATCCACTACCAGAACCGCGGGTCGTACTTCAGCCTCGATCCGGACCACCCGAATGCCCTCGCGCCCCGCAAGCGGACGCTCCACACGCTGCTCCCCGGGATGCTGTTCCGGAGCGGGGAGCGGCGGCCGTGGGTCGTGACCGGGTCGATGGGCGGCGACGCCCAGCCGCAGATCCATGCCCAGGTCGTGTCGGCCCTCGTCGATGGCGGCGTCGACATCGCGACGGCGGTGGGGGCGCCGCGCTGGTTCGTCGACGGCGAGGAGCACTTCGCGCCGCCGGTCAACGTCCGGGCCGAGCGACGGTTCCCGGCGGCGGTCCTCGACGCGCTCGAAGGAAAGGGTCACCCGGTGCTGCGAACGATCCCGTTCAACGGCTCCCTCGGGCACGCCCACGCGATCGAGCTGGTCGCCGGCGGCCCGGCCGCCGAAGACGGCGCCGGTTCGCTCGCGGCGGCAACGGATCCCCGGAGCGCGGGTCTGCCAGCCGTGTGGTAACCGACCCGTAAGCGAGCGCACTCGAGCGTGCATGAGCGAGGGCGCGGAGGAGTCAACAACGCCCTGGTCGTCCAGGCGCGACAGCCCTTGACCTTGAGTAGTACCCTGCCGTGACCGGTGGCGGGCTGCGCTCACACGACGCCGCCACCGGTTTCCCATTCCATTCGCTCGCGGAGTCGGCGCGTGACCTCGAACGTCGGCCAGAACTACCCGTACACGAGCGAGACGGAGGCCGACCGGGCAACGCGGGTGGCCTCGGTCGTCGCCAGCCATGACGGCATGGCCGACACCCTGAAGGCCGAGACGACGCCCGTCGACGACAACGAGCGGTGGTGGGTTTGGAAGTGCCCGACCGCCGGTTGTCCCGGTCTCCTCCACGTCGCGGGGTACGCGCTCGACAAGCACGCGCTCTTCGTCGTCTGCGACGGCACCTGCGGCAAGACCTTCCTCCGCTGACCCCGGACCTCAACGGCGCCTCCGGGCCGATCGACCCAGAGGCCCTCCGCGCCTCGCGCCGGCGGCTGGTCCTCGATGGGCTCGGCATCATCGTGGGCGCGGTCGGGTTCGGCTTCGTCTACGGCCTGACCGCTCGGACGCGCGCCGCCTTCTCGCCGATCGAGGCTTCCGCGATGAGCCTGGTGGCGTTCGGGGGTGCGGCCCAGTTCGCGGCGATCGGCTACCTCGTGGCCGGCGTGTCCTGGCCGGCCATCGCCGTCCTGACATTGCTCCTGAACGCTCGCCACGTCCTGTACTCGGCGGCGCTCGCTCCGTGGTTCCGTGGCCGGTCGCTCCCCGAGCGGGCCGTCGCCGCCCACTTCCTGACAGACGAATCGTTCGCGCTGTCGGTCGCCCATTTCCGACGGATCGGCCGGTTCGACCCGGTCGGTTACTGGTATCCCGCGATCGTCGCGACGATGATCCCGTGGAACATCGCAACGCTGCTCGGGGTGACGGTCGGCGCCGCGATCGTCGAGCCCCGGAAGCTCGGCATCGACGTGATCTTCCCGGCCGCGATGGGCGGGCTGGCGGTCGGCCTGATCACCGGCCGACGGGAGCTGGCCGCCGCGATCGCGGGCGCGCTGATCGGTGTCGCCGTCTCGCTCGCCGTCAGCGCAACCGCTGGCGTGATCGCCGGGGGCGTCGTCGGGCCGCTGATCGGCCTCGCCATCCCGCCGGGCGAAGAAGCATGAGCACCGAGCTCGTTCCGCTCGCGTTCCTGATGTGGGCCGTCACCTACCCATCCCGGGCGGTCGGCCTCCTGGCGCCGGCGCTGGAGCGGCTGCCGCGCCGGGCCCTCGAGTACCTGCAGCTGGTCGGGCCTGCGATCCTCGCAGCTCTGGCCGCCGTCAACACGGTCATCGCGACCGGGGACGACGGGCGCGCATTCATCGTCGTCGGTGTGGCGTGGATCGCCGTCGCAGTCTGCATCGCGCTCGTGTACTGGCGGCGGAGCCTCCTCCTGGGCCTTCTCGCGGCCGTCGCGATCGCCGTCGCAGGTCGCGCCGTCGGGCTCAACTGAGGTCGACTCGGCGACCCCGCGGCATCAGGCGCGGCGTGCCTCCAGCTCGACTTCGACCAGGAGCGACGGGTCGATGAGCCCGGCCACCTGGACGAGGGTCGACGCCGGTCGGATGGCGCCGAACAGCTCGCCGTTCACCGCGGCCACGACCGCCGCATCTTTGCTTCGGACGATGTACATCCGGGTCCGGACCACGTCGGCGGCGCCGAAGCCCGCCTCTTCCAGCGCCGCGATCCCGATCCCAAACGCGGCCCGCGCCTGCCCGGCGGCGTCCTCCGGATGGCGCGATCGACCGTCCGGTCCGGCGTCGGTGGTCCCGGCAACCCAGCAGGAATCGCCCACGGCAACGGCCCGGCTGTAGCCGTAGCGGGCTTCGTACAGCCCGCCCGACGACACGAGCCGCCGCTCAGCCACCGCGGGCCGGGTCCTCCCGCCATCGGCGCACCTCCGGGTCCCGGCCGATCGCGAGGATCAGCGCGGCGAGGAGCGTCGTCCGGGGCACGATCGAGGCGACCTCGAGATACTCGGCAGGCGAGTGGTCGAGGCCGCCGATCGGGCCGAGCCCGTCGATCGTCGGCACGCCCATCCCCGAGGTGGTGTTCGCGTCCGAGGCGCCGCCCGTCGCGGCATCGTTCAGCTCGATACCCAGGCGTCCGGCGATGGCCCGGGCGTGCTCGACAAGGCGGCCCGACCGGTCGAGCTTCTCCATCGGCCACCACCGCGCGACCTCGTCGACCTCCGCGCGCGTGTCCGGAACCGACAGCGAGGCCAGCATCGACCGGATCTCGGCCTCGGCGGTCTCCAGGTCCTCGCGGCGGACCGCCCGCAGGTCGACCTCGAGCGAGCACCGCTCGGCGACGACGTTCGGCCGGGTGCCGCCGGAGATGACGCCGACGTTGACGGTGACCCCGTCCCAGCGCCCGTTCAAGTCGTGCAGGCGGCGGACGAGATCGGCCGCGGCCAGGATCGCCGAGCGGCCCTTCTCGGGCTCGACCCCGGCGTGGGCCGCCCGGCCGTGGATCGTGACCTCAGTGTGGAGGATGCCTTTGCGCGACGAGACGATGTCGCCGTTCGCCCGGGCGCACTCCAGGACGAGGCAGGCGTCGGCATCGGCCGCGATGGCGCGGATGTGCGGCGTCGACGTCGGCGATCCGATCTCCTCGTCGGGATTGGCGACGAACGTGACGCGTTCGAAGGGCAGCGGACCGGACGCGACGAGCGCCCGCAGCGCGTAAAGCCCCGCCAGCAGACCGGACTTCATGTCGGTCACGCCTGGCCCCTTGGCGATGCCCTCGGCGTCGATCGCGAACGGACGAGCCTCTGCGGTTCCGGGGCCGAAGACCGTGTCCATATGCCCGATCAGGAGGAGGCGCGGACCACCCGGCGTGCCACGCTCGCCGGCCCACGTCCCAACCACCGTCGCACCGAGCCGACCGGCCGGGTCCGGGCGCCGCTCGACCGTCGCGCCCCCCGTTGCGAGGAAGTCCGCGACGAACGACCCGACCTGGTCGACGCCGGCCGGCGTGTACGACCCGCAGTCGATGTTGACCAGCCGCTCGAGGTCGGCGAGGTAGGCCGGCTCGGCCGCCCGGATCGCGGCGGCCAGCGCGTCGAGCTCCTCGCGCTGCACGCCCGCGCCCGGCGCGGCCATGGTGTCCATCCGTTCAGTCTAGGTGCGCGGATGCCAGGTGCGCGGATGGCGTGCGACATGGACGGTCGAACGCTGGACCGCGGCGCTATTCTCGGCCGACCGTGCGACTGATCGAGATCCGGCTGCTCGAGGGCCCGAACGTCTACCGGCTCGAGCCGGTGGTGAAGATCGAGGTCGCCGTGGGTCGGCGACGGACCTGGTACGGCCAGCGAAGCCCGGGCCGGCACGCGCTCGTCCGGCTCGGCGCCGACGTCCCGGCGAAGGGATGGCCCCTGTCGATCGACGCCCTCGTCCGCTGGGTCCGCCGCCTACGGGCCGATCACGATGAGGGTGTCGGCGGGGTCGGGGTCCATCGGTCGTCGGATCCGGGCCACTGGATCGTGACCTTCCCGTGGACCGGCGCCGAGCGGGCGCACACGATCGCCGAGGCCGCCCTAGCGCTGGCCGATCGAGACGTCTCGCCGGCCCGGCGGGCGCGGCTGACGGGATCCCAGGAGCGCATGGTCGGCCGCTGGGCCGCGAGGATCGCCGAGGCGCGGGCGACGCCTCCGTCGTGGATCCGCGACGCCGATCGGCGGATTCCGGTCGTGTCGATCACGGGAACGAACGGCAAGAGCACCGTGACCCGGCTGATCACCCACATCCTCAAGATGGCCGGGAAACGAGTCGGGACGACGACATCGGACGGCGTCCTCGTCGACGAGCGCCTCGTCGAGCCCGGTGACTGGACCGGGCCAGGCGGCGCCTGGCAGATCCTCGAGCGATCGGACCTCGACGTCGGCGTCCTCGAGACCGCCCGCGGCGGGCTCGTCCTGCGCGGGATGGGCTACGAGTCGAACGACGCGAGCGTCATCACCAACGTGTCGTCCGATCACCTCGACCTGCAGGGGATCCACACCCTGCCCGAGCTCGCGGAGGTCAAGTCCACCGTTGCCCGCGCGACCCGACCGGACGGCTGGGCGGTGCTGAACGCGGACGATCCGCTCGTCGCGGCGATCGGGCGACGGGTTCGCGCCCACGTCGCGCTGTTCTCGCTCGGTGACGGTGGTCGCCCAGCCGCGGCGGTCCGACGGGCGATCGCTGCCGGCGGGCGCGGCTACGTCCTGCGCGACGGCTGGCTCGTCGAGATCGACGGCAGCCACGCCGGCGGCTCGGCGCGCGACGCCTCGAACGGCCATGGTCCGGGTCACGTCCGCGCGGGTGAGGTCACGGAGCATCGGATCATCGAGGTCGATCGAGTCCCGATCACCCTCGGGGGCCTCGCCCGCCACAACGTCGCGAACGCGCTCGCCGCGGCTGGAGCGGCCCGCGGCCTGGGAGTGACCCTCGCCCAGCTCCGCGACGGCCTGACCGACTTCCAGCCGTCGTCGGAACGGTCGCCGGGCCGGCTCAACCTGTTCCGGCTCGGGTCACGGATCGTGATCGTCGACTTCGCCCACAACGAGGCCGGCGTGACCGCCGTCCTCGACGTCGCCGAGGGCATCGCCGCTGGTGCCGCCGGACGGGCCGCGCCGGTGACCGCGATCGTCGGAACGGCCGGCGATCGGCCGGACGACACCCTCCGAGGGATCGGCCGGATCGCCGCCAAGCGGGCCCAGCGGGTCGCGATCAAGGAGACGCTGAAGTACCTCCGCGGCCGGAGCCGCGAATCAGTGGTCGGCGAGATCATGGCCGGCATCGCCTCGGCGAGACGACCGACGTCGGACGTGACGGTCTACGAGTCGGAGACGGCGGCGCTTCGCGGCGAGCTCGCGAGGAGCGACGGCTCGGCCCGGCCCGACGCCGCCCGGGTCATCGTCCTGATGTGCCACGAGGAGCGCGAGGAGGTCTTCGCACTGCTCGCCGAGCTCGGCGCCCGCCCGATCGACGTCGCGAGCGAGCTCACGACGCTGATCCCACGGATGCAGACGCGGCCCCGACGCGCCTGAGAACCGTCAGCCTTCCGGAACCTCGAGCTCGCCCGGATCGGCGAATGCCGTCGCGCCGCGGGCCGAGCCGGCGGCCCCCATCGCCTCGCGGTAGACCGCAATTGCGTCGTCGACGCAGCAGACCACCAGATCACCGGGCGCGGCCCGGCGGAGGGCCGTCCGGACGGCGGTGAGCTCGTCGAGGATCTTCTCGGCCTTGAGCGCGCGAGCGCCGCTCGTCCGAGCGGCGCGCACGCCTTCGATGACGTTGCCGGCGGACACGCCCGGCGCTCGGCCTCGAAGGTTCTTGTCCTCGCGGACGAGGATCTCGTCGAACGCCCGTGCCGCGATCGACCCGTACTCGCGCTGGTCGTCGTCGCGCCGGTCGCCCGGAATCCCGATCACGCCGATCGCCCGACCGCTCCGGGCGTTGCCGTTCGACGACGGGCCGATCCGGCCGGCCTTCGACTGCGGCTCGGTCATCATCCGGTTCACGAAGTCGGCCAGCTGGCGCATCCCGTCGACGTTGTGGCAGTAGTCGATGACGACCCGGATGCCGCCCACATCGAGCAGGTTGAGCCGACCGGGCGCCTGGAAGAATGACGTCGAGAACGTGCGGAGGCCCTGGCGGATGTCGTGGAGATGGGCGCCCGCTGCCCACGCGGCTGCGGCCGCGGCCAGCGCGTTGGCGACGTTCATCCGGGCCCGGCCGCCGAAGGTCGCCGGGATGAGGTGGGTGTAGAGGACCGGCATCGTCCGCGGCCCGTGGCGGAGGACGATCAGCTCGCCCTCGGGCCCCGGCTGGAGGACGAACGCGGCGTTGCCGCGGGATGCGTGGCCGTCGACCCGGTCGTAGCCGTCCTCGCCCTTGTCGGTCGCCATGCTGAACAGCACGACCCGCCCCGCGCAGTGCCGGCCCATCCGGTAGACGTGACCATCGTCGGCGTTCAGGACCGCGGACCCGGCCCGCGGAACCGCCTCGACGATGACGCCCTTGACGTTCGCCAGCTGGCCGATCGAATCGATCCCGCCCAGGCCGAGATGGTCGCCGGTGACGTTCGTGACGACCGCGACGTCGTTGCGGTCGTAGCCGAGGCCCTCGCGGAGGATCCCGCCCCGAGCGACCTCGAAGACCGCGGTATCGACGGTCGGGTTCTGGAGGACCATCTGGGCCGATTTCGGGCCAGACATGTCGCCCTTCTTGATCAGCCGACCGTCGATGACGATGCCGTCGGTCGAGGTCATCCCGACCCGCTTGCCCTTGAGCTTGAGGATGTGGGCGATCATCCGGACGGTCGTCGTCTTCCCGTTGGTGCCGGTCACGGCGATGATGGGGATCCGCGACGGGCTGCCGGGCGGGAACAAGCCGTCGATGACCGGCCGGGCGACGTACTGCGGCTCGCCCTCGGTCGGGTGGGTGTGCATCCGGAAGCCGGGCGCCGCGTTGACCTCGACGATGGCCCCGCCCGTCTCGCGAACCGGGGTCGCGATGTCGGGGCAGATGAAGTCGATGCCGGCGATGTCGAGCCCGACGATCTGAGCCGCCGTCTCGGCGATCTCGACGTTGTCCGGGTGAGCCTCGATCGTCCGGTCGATCGACGTCCCGCCGGTCGACATGTTGCCGGTCAGGGCGAGCTTGACGAACGTGCCGGCGGGTGGCGCGTCGTCCAGGCCGAAGCCCTGGTCGCGGACGAGCGCCTCGGCCGCCTCGTCGACCTTGATCCGGGTCAGCACCTTCTCGTGGCCGATGCCCCGCCGCGGGTCGGCGTTGGCGGTGTCGACGAGCTGGCGGATCGTGTGCTCGCCGTCGCCGACCACGCTCGCCGGGACGCGCTGCGCGATGGCCGCGACCTTGCCGCCGATGACGAGGCAGCGGTAGTCGTTACCCGCGACGTAGCTCTCGACGACGAGGTCGCCGCTGCGGCTCTCCGCGCGAGCACCATGAAACGCGGCGCGGACGGCCTCCTCGGAGCGGAGATCGAGGTGGACGCCGCGGCCATGGTTGCCGTCGAGCGGCTTGACGACGCACGGGAAACCGATCCGCATGGCCGCCTCAACGGTCGCGTCCTCCGTGTCGACGACCGAGCTCTTCGGAACGGGCAGCCCGGCCGAATCGAGGAGCCGGTTGGTCAGGCTCTTGTCGCTCGCGATGTCGACGGCGATCCCCGACGTCTTCGACGTCATCGTCGCCCGGATCCGCTGCTGGTGGACGCCGAGCCCGAGCTGCACGAGGGAGTGGCGGTCGAGGCGGATGTACGGGATGTCGCGTGAGGCGGCCTCGTCGAGGATCGCCTGGGTCGACGGCCCGAACGCCGACCGCTCGGCGAGCCGGATCAGACGCTCGAGCTCCGCCATGAAGTCGATCGCGACGCGGTCGTCGGTCGGCGCGACGAGGTGGTTGACGAGGGCGACGGCGATCTTGCCGGCCTCGATCCCGACGGTCTCCTCGCGGTATTCGTAGATCACGTTGTAGCGGCCGTACTCGCCGACCGTCCGGGTCTTGCCGTGGCGGACGTCGGTGCCCGCGAGGTTCTGGAGCTCGAGGGCGATGTGCTCGGCGATGTGGCCGGCCCACGTCCCCTCGCGGAGGCGAGTGATGAATCCACCCCGGCGGCCGAGGGAGCAGGCGTGGTCCTCGAGGCTCGGCAGGAGCTCGACCAGCGCCTCGGTGAAGCCCGGGATCTTGTTGCTGGGGTACTCCTCGAGCGACCCGAGGTCGACGAGTATTCGGACGACTGGCTCGCGGGCCCAGTAGTTCGGACCGCGGAGGATCCGCGTCTCGAGAATCCGGAGGGTTGGCTGCGGGCCGCTGGCGTTCGACGGGCTGCTGGCTGTGCGGCGCCGCGGTCTCGATGCGCTGACGGGCGCAGTCGACAACGTCTTCGTCGCGCGGGGTTTCGGTGCCGCTTGCGCCACGGGGCCCTCCTACCGCCTGCCGCTCCAGCCAGCCGGGTCCCGAGTGTACTCGGCCCCGTTGCGGCACCGCCATTCGCCGAGCCTCTGAGGGCCGCCACGTTGACTCTGTTCGCTCACACCGGACGATTCGAGCCCAAAATACCTCTGGTAGCACCGAACGCCGAGGCCACGCGGCCGATGGCGACTACTCCGAGGCTGCCTCGCCTCCGGAGATCGCATGGAGGTTCGGGGTCGCGAGGCGTTGGCGGTGGCGGAGGTCGAACCGATAGCCCGACGGCAGCGAGTGCAGGATCACGTTGCTGATCATCAGTGGCTTGTGGCCCTTGACTTCCCAGGCGTCCGTCTCCGAAGCCGACCCGTCGACCACGGTCACGCTTCCCCGCCCGATCACCTCCATGACGTGGTCGGGGCCGACGACGCCGGCCGTGTCCTCGTCGACGCCAAGACCGAGCAGCGACGGGTTCTGGGCGATGAGGCTCAGCAGCCGGCCAAGGCGGTTCCGCTGCTGGAAGTGCTGGTCGACGATCACACCGGGCAACATCCCCAGGCCGGCCGCGATCTGCGCCATCCGCTGCTTGGGCGTCGCTCCAGACGCCCCGAACGCGATCATGTGGCTGCTCATCGCCGACGCGCCGGCGCTCGTGCCGGCCATCACCGCGCCGTGCCGGAACCGCTCGAGCATCGCGTCCGCGAGGCGCGTCCCGCCGACGATCGAGGCGAGCTTCAGCTGGTTGCCGCCGGTCAGGAACACCCCGGTCGCGTCGCGCAGTGCAAGAGCCGCCGACTCGTCGCTCGCCTGTGGACGGGTTGCGACGTGGAGCGGGCGGACGGTCGACACTCCGAGGTCACCGAAGATGTGGCGGTAACGTTCGCCGGCTTCGGTGGCGAGGCTCGATGCCGTCGAGACCACGACGATCGTCGCGTCACGACCACCGGCCAGGGTCACGAACCGGTTCAGGATCACCCGTTCGCGGACCTTGTCCTCCGCCCCGCCGATGATGATGACGGTTCCGTCGGTCAACTGAGATACCCGCTGCGGCTCGGGTGAGGATAGCGTGCTGCCACCCGATCGACGGCCGGCTCTCGCGTGTGAAAGGCGATCGATGGACAATGGACTGGCCGGCGGCCGGCAGGTGCCGCAGTGAGAGTCGAGGACAACCAGCCATGGCTAATATCGCCAGTCTGCCGCAGCTGCTTGACGAGGGCGAGGTCGTGGCGGCCGAGGCCCAGGCCCGCGACGCGCGGATCGTCGTCACGGACCGGCGGGTCATCGTGGCCGCTGGCTCGAGGACGGCGATGGCGCTTCCGATCGAGGACCTTCGCCGGATCCAGTTCGACATCGAGCGGACCCGCCCTGCGACCCTCGTGCTCGTGCCCGAGCTCCCGGATCACGAGCCCCAGGTCCTGGCCGTCCCCCACGAGCAATTGCGGGCCGTGGCCGAGACGCTGATTCACATCGCCGAGCGGTTGAGCGCCTGACCGCCTAGACACGCACCGTCGCCCGGCGCCGCCGGGCGGGCCCCGGCGACGGTCAGCAGTCGGGTCACGGTGGCCGCACCCGAACTGGCGCGTGCCACAATCCGCGGGCCATGTCGAGTCGCATCGAGACGGCGCCGCCGGTCACCCACGAGACATCGATCGCGAGCCCAGGGCGACGGCGCTGGGCAGTCCTCCGTCGGGCGCTCCGGCACGAGGTCAGCCGGCTGCACGACCGGCGGCGAATCCTCGCGATGACGCTGCTGATCATCACGTTCGGCTGCATCGCCGCCGGGATCATCGCCCGCGGCGAGCCCGCCGGGGCGGATGCGCGTGCCTATTGGGCGGCGGTCCGGATCTGGCTCGGCGGCGGCGACCCGTATCGGCCCACCGGCCCGTTCCTGCCCTACGTCTACGCCCCGTGGATGCTGCCCCTCTTCGCGCCCTGGGCGCTGATGCCGTGGGACGTGGCCTGGTACGTGTGGCGCGGCGGGACGATCCTCGCCCTGCTGTGGACGATCCACTGGGCCTACCGCCAGCGGCCGCTCGAGACGGCGGCACTCGTCGCCCTCCTCGGCTTCCCGTTCGGAGCGAACCTCGACACCGGCAACATCAACCTGCCCCTGACCCTGCTCCTATGGGCTGCCCAGTTCAGCGGCCCGCTCCTCGCCGGGATGCTCTGGGCCATCGCGACCTGGATGAAGTGGGTGCCGGTGGTCTTCCTGCTCGTCCTTCGCCCGCGAGCCCGCCTGTGGGGCCTGCTGTTCCTCGCCCTGTCGGTGCTGCTGAGCCTCGCGACGCTACCCCAGACGATCGCCCAGCTCGAGGCGCTGGTCGGTTTCGGCCGCCGGCCGATTCGCCTCGACTACACCGTGTTCCTGTGGGCGCTCGTGCCGGTGCTGTGGCGGCGGCCGGACCCGTTCGCCTGGCTGCGGCCGAGCTGGTGGCGAGATCGCGTGGCGGCGATCCAGGGCGAACGCCGGTCGCGGACCCGCCGGATGCGGGGTTGGCTGGGCCTGCCCCACGGATCGCCGAAGGACCGCCGCGGACCGACAGACCTGCCAGTCGACCGCGAGCCGGTCGAGACGACCTGAGCTCCCGCTGAGGCCTCGGCCAACGGCGGAGGGTCCCGCGAACGGCAGTGACTTCAGGCCGTGGCCGTGGCTTCTTGCCGCGAGGTGCGGCGGTCCGGCTCGACGACCGGACGAAGCAGGACGATCGCGACCAGGTAATACACCGCTCCGAGCAGATACGCCGCGCGCGGCCCAGTGCCGAGGCCGAACAGACTGTTCACGAGATCGAGGGTCAGCCCGCCGGTCATCACCGCGAGGACGGTCGATGACCCAGTCGCGACGTTCGAGAGGCCCATGTACCGGCCCGACGACGCGCGCGGAATGATGTCGGTGATCAGGGCCCAGTCGACTGCCAGGAACGTCCCGGCCGACGCACCGAACAGGGCGGCGCCGATGAAGGCGACCGGGATCGTCGGCGCGAGGCCGGCGATCGTCAGGCCGAGGGCCCCCACGACGCAACTCGCGTAGATCACGGGCTTGCGTCCGATCCGGTCGGAGATGCGCGCGCTCGGGATGATCGCGAGCAGGTTGGCGATCACGACGATCACCAGGATCACGACGTTCGTGCCATTCGCCTGCTCGATGGTCTGGCCGTGGACCTGCTTCAGGTAGGTGATGACGAGGTTGACGAGCATCGACCCGCCCATCAGGAAGAACAACCGCGACGCGACGAGCCAGACGTACGAGCGCTCGCGGAGGATGTCGGTCCCCCAGGCCGACTTCGCGATCTCGGTCCACGACTGGCCGGCCCGATCGAGGGGTGGCAGCCCGGGGCTCACCCGGATGACGACCGCGGCCATCGTCACGAGCTCGACGATGGCGACACCGAAGATCGCCAGCTCCATCCGGCCAAATCCGACCGCGAGGCTGACGAGCAGGAAGCCGGTCACGTTGCCGAGGATCTGCATCAGCCCGACTAGGGCGCTGGCCATCCCGACCTGCTTCTCGGCGATCAGGTCCGGCACGTAGCCCTGGAACGGGCCGCGGGCGATGTTCGTGCTGATCGCCAGGAGCGAGACGAACACGCCGAGGATCAGGACGTTGTTGGCGAGGGCGATCCCAGCGAGGAAAAGGAGGTCGAGCAGCGAGCCGAAGACGATGTATGGCTTGCGCCGACCCCAGCGGCTGACGGTGTAGTCGCTGATCGCGCCGACGGTCGGCTGGATGAGGATGCCCAGGATCGCGACCGGGATCGCCAGGAGGAACAGGACCCGGCCCACCTCGAGCGGGTCCGCGAACCCGTCGTAGTTCAGCCGGTTCTGGGTGAAGACGCCGACCGCGCCATCGATCGCGGTCAGGCCGAGCCAGTACAGGGAGATCCGCGCGAGGTGGCCGAGTGGCAGGGCAACCGTCGGGCGGCTCCCTGGTATGGCCGATTCGCTCGCAGCCGGACTCGGCGCGGGCTCGTTCACGTTCCTTCCCTCCATCCCCCGGACCGTGCCCTCGTGGCAAGCGTAACGACGCCGGTTGAGGGATGGGCGTCACAGCCCGGCCCGCAGGACGAGATCGGCGCTGAATTCAGGACGCGGTCGGAGAACCGTCAGGAGCGAGGCTGACCGCGACGCCGGCCCGGACGACGCGACGCGCGGTCGCGCCCGGCGCGGCGAGCTGGAACAGCGAGCGGTCGATCGAGTACAGGGCCGTCGACGCGACCCCGATCCGGCCGAGGCGGAACGTGAAGACCGGGTTCTCGGTGTTGCCGGCGTAGTGGACGACCTCGCCGTTCCGGTCGATCGTCGCCAGGTTCGCCTCGCCGCCGAACGTCCGATGCAGCGCCGTGAGCGCGGCCACCGGCGTCGGGCAGTCGTCCCAGGCGTCTTCCAGCCAACGAGCGCCCACCTCGGTGTCGGCCCGGCCGTGGATGCGGCCCTGCGCCTGGTACCGGCGCCGAGCCGGCCCCACGTCGCGCAGGCCGCCGTTGTGGCTGAACGCGAAGCGGCCCGCGGGGTCGGCGAATGGCTGCGTGTCGGCGAGCTGCAGTGTCGACAGCTTCGACGGGCGGCGGACGTGGAGGAGGACGCTCGTGGTCTCCTGCGCCCCGACTGCGGCCGCACCCGCAGGATCGTCGCGGAAGGCGCGGACGTCGCGGTGGGTGTCGACGTCGCCGTCAGGCGTCAGCCAGGCCGCGCCCCATCCGAAACCGGCCATCCCGAACCGCTCGAGGCGCTCGGTGAACGGCCACAGCTCGTCGATCCGGAATGGCTCCGCGGCGCGGGCCACGAACTGCTCACACACCGCGGCGATGATACGCGGGCGCCTCGGCGCGTCAGCTCTGATTCAGCCGTCGTCGGACTGCGCTCTCCCAGTCCGGGAAGTAGCGGGCAATCATCTCGAGGTCGAACGTCCGCAGGATCGACTCCGGCGGCTCGTGATCGAGGAGAAAGGCGAACGCCGCCGTCACGAGGGGGGTCGAGTCGGTCGCGTCGGGGTCGAGCCGTGCGAGCGTGGCCGGTCGGACCCGGACCTCGTGGCTCGTGCGACCGCGCCCGCCGTCGCGGATCGTGACGACGCAGGTCCAGCCGGCAGCGTGATCGCCGTTGCAGCGGACGCTGGTCTCGGTCATGGCGGAGCAGCCGCGCGGCGCTGACAGGTCGGGCACCAGTAGGTGGTCCGCAAGATCGCGGTCGATTGGACGGCGGATCGGATCGACGTCCCGCACCGCGGACAGGGGCGACCGGTTCGCCGGTATGAGCCCACCCGGGCCCCGCCGGGGGCGAGGTCGGCGCTGGCGCGAAGGAGCCGATGCGCCCTCTCGACGAGGCGGTCGAGTGTCGCGTCGTCCAGGTCGCGGACCGCCGCCCAGGGGTCCACCCGCTCGTGCCACAAGGTCTCGTTCCGCCAGATGTTGCCGATCCCCGCGAGAGCCCGCTGGTCGAGGAGGGCGGCCGAGATCGTGAGGTCGGCGCGGGCTGGACTGCGTAGCCGGCGCCGAGCCTCGGCCACGTGCCCGGGTCCCCAGTCGACGGCGAGGAGGTCCGGACCGAGGGCGACCAGCGTCGGGTGGATCGCCTCGGCGCGCGTCTCGAACAGCTCGATCACCGGCGCATCAAAGCAGACGGCAACGGCGCCAGGCACTTCCAGGACGAGCCGCGCCCGGGACTCGGGGCGCTGCCAGCGTTCACCGGGACGGTAGCGATGCCAGGAGCCGTTCATCCGCATGTGGGTCCGGAGCTCGAGTCCGTTGTCGAAGCGGATCAGCAGGTTCTTGCCGGCGGCCTCGACGGCGTCGACCGTCGCGCCGACGATCCGTCGGACCTGCGGTCCACCCGGGCGGGCGCGAGCCGCGGTGACCTGCCGCCCGACGAGATGCGGTGCCAGTCCCGCTGCCGTTCGATGGATCGTGTCGCCCTCGGGCATCGAGCGTTGGCCGTCAGTGCGGCCGCGGGCCGCCGACGGTCGCCGCGGATGGCGACCACGAGCCGTCGCCAGCGCGCTCGGCCGTTCGGACGCCTCGTCGAAGGACGAGCCCGCGGTAGCCGGCGACGAAGCCGGCGGCGACCAGCCGCTCCCGGAACGGCGATGCGGAGACCGGCTCGCCGTCGACCTTCGTGATCACGAGCTCGCGGATGCGCCCGTCGTCGACGAGCGCGTGCAGCGCCCCGGCCGCGGCCGCGCCGACGTCGGGATCGTCGGCGGCCGGCAGGACCTGGATCGATCCGCCGCCTCGGTCGAGGTAGACCGCGGCGACGCCATCGACGAGGACGACATAGGCACCGGCGGCGCGCTGCAACGGACGCCGGTCGTCCTCGCCGCGCCGCGGCCAGGCGATCGCCGCCCCGTACGGATTCGCCGGATCGGCTGCCGCGAGGACGTGGACGACCTGCTCGTCCGGGCCGCGGGCCGCATCGCGGACCGACCGCAACCGCTCGATCGCCCCGGCCAGCGCGAACTGGGCCGCTCCGAGGCCATCGACGAAGTAGCCACGCCGGATCCGACCGGCCTCCTCGAGGGCGCGGAGGATCGGATAGACGCCGGCGAAGCCGCCATCGATGGACTCGCCGGCGACGCCGTCGCGCGTGACGATCCCCTGCCTGTCGAGGAGAGCCAGGGCCGTCGCGTGGGCGCGTTCCGTCGGTGTGCCGGGCGGCGCCTCGACCAGCGACCAGCGGCCGGCTCCCTCGGGCGGCCCGAACGATGTCAGCCGTCCCGGTCGACGCTGCCGCGCGTCGCGCGGTCGCCGCTTCCAGCGCAGCGCCCGGAGCGGCGCGAATGTGTCGTTCGTGATCTCGCCGCCCCACACCAGATCCCATAGTGCGTCGAGGACATCGCGATCCGAGCCTCCGCCGGCGGCGGCGTAGATCTCGCGGTAGAAGGAAGCTCCTCGCTGTGCGAGGTGGTCCCTGATCCGATCGTGCCGAGGCTCCGTCGGCCGCTCGCCGGCGTCGACCGGTCCGGCCCGCAGGACCTCGCGATCCGGACGGACGAGGACGATCCGGCCGTCGTCGCGGCCGAGGCTCCCGCGACCGACCCAGGCCACCTCGCCCATCGCCCCGAGCTCGTCGAGAAGCCGCGGCTGGTAGCCGGGCACGCGGGCCGGCAGGATGTCGCGCTCGAGGACGGACGCCGGGACAGGCAGGCCGGCGAGCTGGTCGACGACCTCCGCGAGCCGCTCGAGGGCGGCGGTCTGGCGGAGCGGCGCCGGTTCGTCGCCCACCGGCGCCACGCCGTGCCACGCCGGCAGGAACCGGGCATACGCGGCAGGATCGACCGGCTCGACCTCCTTGCGGAGTCGCGCCAGCGACCGTCGGCGGAGCAGGCGGAGGACGTCCGGGTCGATCCATTCGCGCTCCGCGCCGCCGGGCCGGAACTCGCCGCGCAGGATGGTGCCCGCGGCGAGCAGCCGCTCGAGGGCGTCTTCGACCACGCCGATCGGCAGACCCCAGCGCCGCACCGGCTCCGGCGTCAGGAACGGGCCGTGGGTCCGTGCGAACCGGGCGAGCAGGCCCTCGAGCGCGTTCACCGCCGGGACCAGGAACGCCTGCGGGACCCCGGTCGGTGGGGCGACGCCGACGCCGTCGCGGTAGCGGGCCACGTCCTCGATCGCGATCCAGCGATCCTCGCCGGCGATCCGGGCCGCCACGACCCGTCGCGACGCGATGAGGTCGGTGAGCCACACGTCGCCGGCCGCCGCGCCGCCCCCGCAGCGCGCGACGATCTCGTCGGCCGACAGATCGCCGAGCCGCCGCAGAAGATCGTGAAGCTGATCGACGGTCGTGGCCCGGCGGTCGTCGGTCAGCGCCTGGAGGCTCAGCTCCAGGTCGGCGAGCGCCTCCGGGTCGAGGAGCTCCCGCAGCTCCTCCTGGCCGAGCAGCTCGCGGAGCAGGTCGCGGTCCAGGGTCAGCGCGCCGGCTCGCCGCTCGGCCAGCGGGGCGTCGCCGTCGTACATGTACGCAGCGACATAGTCGAACAGGAGCGAGCTCGCGAACGGGCTCGCCCGCGGCGTCTCGACGCTGTGGATCGCGATCTCGCGGCGGGCGACGCCGCCGAGGATGTCGCGGAGGGCGGGCAGGTCGAAAACGTCCGAGAGGACCTCGCGATACGTCTCGACGAGGATCGGGAAGCTGCCGTAGCGGCTGGCGACGGCGAGCAGATCCGCTGCTCGCTGGCGCTGCTGCCAGAGCGGTGTGCGGGTCCCCGGCCGGCGCCTCGGGAGGAGGAGGGCGCGGGCGGCGTTCTCGCGGAAGCGCGACGCGAAGAGCGCCGACGACGCGAGCTGCCCGACGACGATGTCCTCGACCTCGTCCGGATCCGGGAACAGCGCTTCTTCCGCGGGACGGACGACGTCATCGCCGTCGGGGAGGCGGATCGCGATCCCGTCGTCGGACCAGATCGTCCGGACCTCGCCGGCGAGGCGGTCGTTCAGGCGGGCCTCGATCGCGAGGGACCACGGGGCGTGGACACGGCCACCGAACGGCGTCAGGAGCACGAGCCGCCAGTCGCCGAGCTCGTCGCGGAAGCGTTGGACCACGAGGCGCTTGTCAGTCGGGAGCGCGCCGGCGGCCTCGCGCTCGTCCTCGAGATAGGCGACGAGGTTCTCGGCGGCGAACTCGTCGAGGTCGTGGTGCTCGCGCAGTCGCTCGATCACCGCCGCACGTCCGCGCGAGCCGCGGGCGATGTTGGCTTCGGCCTCGCCGATGAACGTGCCGAGCGCCCGCCCGAGCTCGATCGGCCGGCCGATCGCGTCGCCGTGCCAGAACGGCAGCTTGCCGGGGATGCCAGGAGCCGGGGAGACGGTGACGCGGTCATGGCCGATCTCCTCGATCCGCCAGCTGCTCGCGCCGAGCGTGATGACCTCGCCGGCCCGGCTTTCGTAGACCATCTCCTCGTCGAGCTCGCCGACGCGCCGGCCAGGTGTCCCGGCCTCGCCGACCATGAACACCCCGAACAGGCCGCGGTCGGGGATCGTGCCGCCGCTCGTGACGGCGACGACCCGCGCGTCGCGGCGACCGGTGACCGTGTCGGTCGTTCGATCCCAGAGGAGGCGCGGCTTCAGCTCCGCGAACTCGTCCGAGGGGTAGGCCCCGGCGAGCATGCCGAGGACTCCGTCGAGCACTTCGCGGCTCAACGTCTCGTAGGGCGTTGCCCGGGTCACGGTCGCGAGGAGCTCGTCGACCGTCCAGCTGTCCATGACGGTCATGGCCACGATCTGCTGGGCGAGCACATCGAGCGGCGTGCGCGGGATCGTCGTCGCCTCGATCGCGCCCTCGTGCATCCGACGGGCTACGACCGCCGCCTCGAGCAGGTCGCCGCGGTACTTCGGGATGATCACCCCCTTGCTGGGTGCGCCGACCTGGTGGCCGGCCCGGCCGATCCGCTGGAGGCCGCGCGCGACCGAGGTCGGGCTCTCGACCTGGATGACGAGGTCGACGGCGCCCATGTCGATGCCGAGCTCCAGGGAGCTCGTGGCGACGATCGCCGGGACGCGGCCGGCCTTGAGGTCCTCCTCGATGCGGACGCGCTGCTCCCGGGCGATCGAGCCGTGGTGGGCCCGGACGAGCTCCTCGCCGGCGAGCTCGTTGAGGCGCTGGGCGAGCCGCTCGGAGAGGCGGCGGCTGTTCGTGAAGACGATCGTGCTGTGGTGCTCGCGGATGAGCTCGAGGATCCGGGGATGGATCGCCGGCCAGATGCTGACCCTCGCCTCGGGGTTGGTCGCCGGGCCACCCGGCTGCTCGTCGAGAGGCAGGACTTCGCCGAGCTTCGTCATGTCCTCGATCGGGACGACGACCTGGAGGTCGAGCGGCTTGCGCGCGCCCGCGTCGACGATCGTGACGTCCCGGCCGGGGCCGGTGCCGCCGAGGAAGTGGGCGATCGTATCGAGCGGCCGCTGGGTGGCCGAGAGGCCGATGCGCTGCGGCGGCCGGGCGCCGTCGCGGCGGGCGATGAGATGCTCGAGGCGCTCCAGACTCAGTGCCAGATGGGCGCCGCGCTTCGAGCTGGCGATCGCGTGGACCTCGTCGACGATGACGTGCTCGACCCCGGCGAGGATCTCGCGGGCCTGGCTCGTCAGCATCAGGTACAGCGACTCAGGGGTCGTGATCAGGATGTCCGGCGGTCGGCGGGCGAGGTTGCGACGGTCCTCGGCGGGCGTGTCGCCGGTCCGGCTCGCGACCGAGATGTCCGGGGCGGGGACGCCGAGGCGGGCCGCGGCGAGGGCAATGCCTGCGAGGGGCGCCCGCAGGTTGCGCTCGACGTCGTACGTGAGGGCCTTGAGCGGGCTGATGTAGAGGACGCGGACGGTCCCGGGGCTCGCGTTGGTTGGAGTGGGACGGGGCGGGGTGGTCGCCAGGCGATCCAGCGTCCAAAGGAAGGCCGCGAGGGTCTTGCCGCTGCCGGTCGGCGCGTGGATCAGTGTGTGGGCGCCGCTGCTGATCGCGGCCCAACCCTCGGCCTGGGCCTGAGTCGGGGCCGCGAACGAGCTCTCGAACCAGGCTCGGACGGCGGGCGAGAACGGCGCCAGGGGATCCTGGGACGGGACGTCGCCGGGCGGCTGCTTGGGCTCGACTGTCGCGGTGGCCACGGGCTCGCGAGTATAGGCGGTCGGGCAGCTTTCGACCATCCGTTCGAAATGGCCGCGCCAAAACAACGGCCCCATGCCGGAGCGGCATTGATTTCGCCTCAGATGACCGTGTATCTCGACGACGATGCCTCGCCGGCATGGCCATCTCGCCAGCAGGGCTGTAGAGGAAGCATTGATGCCGCCGCGGCATGGTTCGGACGGTGAACCGCGGTCACGAGGTCCGTTCGGTCCCGATTCAATGCCGCTCAGGCGTTGCCGGCCCCCTGGTCCGGTTTAGTCGGCGTGAACGGTCTCTTGATTGAATGCGGCGATGGCCCAACCAAGAGGGCGCCTCCGACGGGGCTCGAAGACGAAGGTCGGGCGTCGGGCGGACGAGATCCGCCTGGCGGTCGGCCGCCAGATCCAGGGGATTCGGGTCGATGCCCACCTCAGCCAGCAACAGGTGTCGGACGCTGCGGGGATCCCGCAGCCCTACTGGTCGAGGATCGAACATGGCATGGCGGACCCCTCCATAGCCGTTCTCGCGGCGATGGGCGGCGCGCTCGGAGCCGAAGTGACAATCCGGTTCTACCCGGGGACGGGTCCGCGGATCCGGGACCGGATCCAGGCGCCGATGGTCGAAGAGCTCGTCAGGAGAGCGCGCGGGTCGTGGCGGTCGCTCGTGGAGGTCCCGGTCTGGCGGCCGGCTCGCGGAGTCATCGATCTCGTGCTCGCTCGACCCGGCGATATCGTCATCGCCGTCGAGGTGCAATCCGAGATCAGGCGGTTCGAGCAACAGCTCCGCTGGTCGGCCGAGAAAGCAGCGGCGCTGCCGTCGTGCGAGGCCTGGTCGATGTTGAGCGGCGGGCAGCCGACCGTGACCATCTCGCGCCTACTGGTCCTGCGGTCGACCCCGTCGATGCGAGCGCTGGCGAGATCGTTCGAGGCGACCTTCGCCACCACATATCCGGCTCGAGCCGCCGATGCCGTCGCGTCCCTTGGCGACGCGTCCAAGACCTGGCCGGGTGATGCAGTGGTTTGGATGGAGGTCAGCGCAGCCGGAGCCCGAATCCTCGATCGCCCGCCCCGTGGGGTGAGTCTGGGGCGCTAGGTCAGTCGCGGTGTCGTGCCGCGCGGAGCAGCGGCAGCACCGCGGCTCGAACCGACGTCACCGTCCGCTCGATGGATCGGGCCGTGGCAGGATCGGTCGGCGTTGGCGGGTCGTCGAACGTCAGCGGCAGCGGCGCCTGGCCGTAGCGGACCGCTTCCTCCGCCCAGCGCTCGCGCCAGGCGTCCGGCGTGGACAACGGCACGTCGCGGTGAGCGGCCGCCAGCCAGACGAGCGACCAGGCCCGAGGGACGACCCGGTACGCGTCGTAGCCGCCGCCGCCCGTCGCCAGCCACCGGCCCCCGGCCAGCTGATGCGCGAGGTCATGAACGAGTCGCGCGGCGGCGCCCATCGCGGTGGTCGTGTTGCGGAGGTGCGCGAGCGGGTCCCAGGCGTGGCTGTCGGCGCCGTGCTGCGAGACCACGAGGTCGGGACCGAACGCGTCGGCCAGCTCCGGCAGCAGCGACGTGACCGAGGCGAGCCAGGCCTCCGACCCAGTGTCGGGCGGCAGCGGCACGTTGACGACACTGCCGGCCGCCGGTCCCTCCCCGATCTCGTCGGCGAAGCCGGTGCCCGGGAACAGGTAGCGGCCAGTCTCGTGGAACGAGACAGTCAGCGCGCCGGGATCGGCCGCGTGGATGGCCTCGACACCGTCCCCGTGATGCACGTCGAGGTCGACATAGAGCACCCGCAGCCCGTCGCGTCTGGCGCGCGCGATGGCGAGGGCCGGGTCGTCGTAGATGCAGAAGCCCGACGCGCGAGACGGCATCGCGTGGTGGAGCCCGCCGCCCGGGTGGAAGGCGTGGTCGACATCGCCGCGGAGGATCGCCTCGACCGCTCGGATCGACCCTCCGGCGACCGCAGCCCCCGCCTCGTGCATGCCGGCGAACGGCGGGTTGTCGCCGCCGACACCGATCCCGCCGTCGGCGTCGAGCCAGCCGGCTGTCGTGGCCGCCTCGGAGAATTCCTTGACGATCGCGATGTAGCCAGCCGTGTGGCACCACCGGAGCTCGTCGTCCGTGGCCGGTTCCGGCGCCAGTCCGGGATCTGCCCCGAGCTCCCGCAGCAGGTCGATCCCGGGTCCGAAGCGCCGCGGCGTCAGGGGATGGCTGGGCCCGAAGTCGTAGTCGAGGGACCGCGCTCCGAAGACGAGCAATGGGAGGTCGGGCACGGGTGGCACGATACCGGCGATGGAACGCGTCTACACCACGCCGCTCCTCGACAAGCTCGGTATCCGGCCCGGGATGCGCGTGGCGATCGTCGGCGATCTCGACGACGACGAGCCGACGCGGCAGTTTCGGTTGGAGCTCGCCGATCGGACGAGCGACATCACCGACGGCGCTCCGAGATCGGACTCCGATGTCGTCCTGCTGGTGGCGGACTCGACGGCCGAGCTCGCGGCCGCCCTCCCAGCCCTGCGCGCCAGCATCCGCCCGAACGGCGCGATCTGGGTCGTCTCGCGGAAGGGCAAGGCGGCGACGATGCGCGACGTGGAGGTGATGGCTGCTGCGCGCGAACATGACCTCGTCGATAACAAAGTCGCGTCGTTCTCCCCGACACGGACGGCCATCCGCCTCGTGATCCCGGTGGCGCTTCGCCCGCGGGCCTGAGGCGCGTACCATCCCGACATGAGCGATGTCCTTGTCGTCCTGATCGTCGTGCTCATCCTCGTCCTCGTGTGGCGCGGGCCGAAGACGCTGCCGGGGATCGGTGCTGCCCTCGGGCGCGGGGTCAAGGAAGCGCGATCGGAGGCGTCGAAGCTCCGCGACCGGGAGACGCCGCCCACCGACGACTCGGCCGCCTGACGGACGGCGACTGACTGACGGCGGCTGAGGGCTGACCAGCCCACGAAGGCCGACGAGCCCTCGACCGGGTCACCCCTCGGCGACCGGCGCGCCCTTCCGCGCGGAGCCCGCGCTGGCGATCTCGCGGACGCGCGCGACGGTCGGCGCTTGGAGCGCCTCGTCGGCCAGGCCACGAACCGTCTCCGGATCAAACGCCGCGACCGCGGCGCGAATCGCGGCGACGGACCGGGGGGCGACGCTCAGCTCGGTCACACCGAGTCCGGCGAGGAGTGACGCGATCACGGGGTCGGCCGCGGCCTCGCCGCAGACCCCGACCGGCCGCCCGAACGGTTCAGCCGCCCGGCAGACCATCCCGATCAGCCGCAGCACCGCGGGCTGATCCGGCGTGGCGAGGTCGGCCAGCGCCGCGTTCGTCCGGTCGGCCGCGATCGTGTACTGGACAAGGTCGTTCGTGCCGATGCTGAAGAAGTCGACCTCGGGAGCGAGGCTGTCGACGACCAGGGCTGCGGCCGGGACCTCGATCATCACGCCGAACCGCACCTCTGACGCGATGTCCGTGCCGGCCGCGCGCGCCGCGCCTGCAGCCCGATCCAGCGCCGCGCGGGCCCCGCGAACCTCGTCGACGGTCGACACCATCGGGATCAGGACGCGCAGCTCGCGACCTGCGGCGGCCTCGAGTAGGGCGCGGAGCTGTGTTTCGAGCAGCTCCGGCCGCCGCAGCCCCAGGCGGATTCCGCGGACGCCCAGCGCCGGGTTCGCCTCCGGATCGCCGGGCTCGAACCCGGCCGGTTTGTCGCCGCCGACGTCGAGCGTCCGGAACACGACCGGTCGGCCGCCCATGACATCGAGGATCCGACGGTAGAGGGCCCGCTGTTCGTTGACGCCGGGCGCGATCGTCCGGCCGAGGAACATGAGCTCCGTGCGGACGAGGCCGATCCCGTCCGCGCCTGCCTCGGCCGCCTGCTCTGCCTCGGCGACCGAACCGACGTTGGCCTCGATGCGGATCCCGAGCGGCAGCGGCGCGCTGGGTGACCAGGCTGCCGGGGCACCCGCGACGGCGGCCCTGATGTCGGCCGCTCGCGCGGTCGTCAAGGATTCGCGGTCTGCCGGGTCGGGGTCGACGATGAGGCGCCCCGCGCCGCCGTCGATGGCGACCGCCCGGCCGTCAAGCCCGACGTGGAGCGTGCCGCCGAGCCCGAGGACCAGCGGGATGCCGAGCGCGCGCGCGACGATCGCGGCGTGGCCGTTGGACGCACCCGCGCCGAGCGCGACGCCCGCGACGAGGCCGGGGCGGATTCCGGCGACCTGCGACGGATCCATGTCGGGCGCGGCGAGGATCGCGGGCGTCCCATCGCGGTGATGGAGGTCGGGCTGCAACCGACCCATGAGCCGATCGAGGACGCGACGGCCGACGTCGCGCAGGTCCGCCGCCCGCTCACGGAAATACGGATCGTCGACGCCGGCCATGATCTCGGCCTGCTCGGCGGCCACGCGATCGATCGCCTCTTCCGCCGTGGCGCCTTCGCGGATCGCGACGATCGCCGGCTCGACGATCCCCGGATCGCGGGCGAAGATCGCCTGGGCCTCGAAGATTCCGCCGATGTCCGGGCCGGCCCGCTCGGCCGTCTCGTGGGCGAGCTCCTCCAGCTCGGTGGCGGCGGCCGTCAGGGCGTCGAGGAGTCGCCGCTCTTCGGCGGCGGCATCAGTGCCGTTGGGACCCTCCTTCGCACGTCCCAGTCGCCGGGGAGCCGGATGGGCCGCGCCGTTGGACGGCCCGCCGAGCCAGAGGAGGCGTCCGACGCCCGCGCCCGGCGAGCCGGATTGGCCGGTCAGGACCGTTCGCGCCATGGGAC
>Ga0070707_100001015_pt1 | contig 27842 bp, 23 predicted proteins | sample KBSK5502metaG_FD_65468 | JGI IMG/M metagenome (GOLD analysis project Ga0070707, IMG submission 65468) | Corn, switchgrass and miscanthus rhizosphere microbial communities from Kellogg Biological Station, Michigan, USA - KBS K5-50-2 metaG | ecosystem: Host-associated > Plants > Roots >...
GCTGGGTCTCCGCGGCGTCGGCTCGTTCCATCCCGCGTCCACCCGACTGACCGTCCTGCAGCGGCCGGGCGACGGCATCCTCGCCCAGCTCCGCGGTGACTGGCGGGCCGTCCGAGCCGCCCAGCCGAGACGCGCCGCGAACGGTCGCCTCCGGCCCACTGTCTCGTTCCGCTGGACCGGCTCCGACCCCGCCGGCTCGACCCATCGATCGAGCGCCGCCACGGCGCCGTGGCGCGGCTGAGGACGGCCACCGCCACCTCGGCCGGCGGCATCGTCGTTCGGTTCGACGACGGAATTCCCTCGCTCGTCATCGGTGCCCGGCGTCGCGACCGCGACGTCCTCACCTGGACCCTCCCGAAGGGCACGCCGAACCCGGGCGAATCACGGGAGCAGACCGCCCTCCGCGAGGTCGCCGAGGAGACCGGACTCGAGGTCCGCATCACCGACGAGCTCGACTCGATCGAGTATTGGTTCGTCCAGCGCGGCACCCGCATCCACAAGACGGTCCACTACTTCCTGATGGAGCCGGTGGGCGGCGACCTCGCCGGCCACGATCACGAGTTCGATCAGGTTCGCTGGATCTCGTTCGACCAGGCCCCCGGGCTGCTCACGTTCGAGACCGAGCGGGCGCTCGTGGCCAAGGCCGCCGAGGTTGTCGACCCGGGCGCCGCGACACGGGCAGCCAGAGCGGCGGCCCGTCCGACAGCCGGCGCGCCGCTGGGCCACGCCTGAGCCCGCGCCGGCGATGACCGACACGCCACTCCAGGCGCTCCACGAGACGCCGCTCCACGACCGCCACGCCGCGCTCGGCGCGCGCCTGATCGACTTCGCCGGATGGCAGATGCCCGTCCAGTACGGCGGCATCCTCGAGGAGCACCGCGCCGTTCGCGAGCGGGCCGGTCTGTTCGACCTGTCGCACATGGGCGAGCTGTTCGTCGAGGGACCCGAGGCAGGGCCGGCGCTGGCCTACGCGGTCGTGACGAACCCTCCATCGCTGGCCGAGGGCCGCGCCCAGTACTCGATGATCGTCGCCCCGAACGGCGGGATCCTCGACGACCTGATCGTCTACCACGTGGCGCCGGATCGGTTCCTCGTCGTCGCGAACGCGAGCAACGCCCAGGTCGTCAGCGACCTGCTGGCCGAGCGGCTGGGCGGCTTCAAGGCGGTCCTCGACGACCGCTCCCTGGCGACGGCGCTGGTCGCCATCCAGGGCCCGCGCTCCGTCGAGATCCTGCGGCCCCTGACCGACATCGACCTGGCTGCGCTCAAGTACTACGCGATCGCCGATGGGACCGTTGCCGGGATCCCGGCGCTCGTCGCCCGGACGGGGTACACGGGCGAGGACGGCTTCGAGGTGTTCGTCGACACCGCCCGCGCTGGCGAGCTGTGGGACGCGATGATGGCCGCCGGCGAGAGGCACGGACTGACGCCGATCGGCCTCGGCGCTCGCGACACGCTCCGGCTCGAGGCGGGGATGCCGCTCTACGGCAACGAGCTCGATCGGTCCACCAACCCGTTCGAGGCCGGTCTCGGCCGGGTCGTCAAGCTCGACAAGGCCGGCGACTTCGTCGGCCGGGCCGCCCTCGAGAGGGTCGCCAGGGACGGCGTCGACCGGAAGCTCGTGGGGATGGTCCTGCGCGGACGGGGGATCGCCCGCCATGGCTATCCGATCCACGCCGGCGACCGGGTCACCGGCGTCGTGACGAGCGGCACCCAGTCCCCGACCCTGGGCCAGGCGATCGCGATGGGCTACGTCGCCACGCCTGACGCCGAGCCGGGTACGATGATCGACGTCGAGATCCGCGGCCAGCGGGTCCCTGCCGAGGTCGTGGCCCTGCCGTTCTACCGCCGGGCCCGCTGACCGGGCGCTCCGGCGCCCGACCCCCGAACCGTGACGGAGGAAAGAGCACGCGATGGTCCCTGCCGATCTGCATTACACGAAGGACCACGAGTGGGTCCGCGTGGACGGCGACGAGGCGACGGTCGGGATCACGGCCTACGCCGCCGACCAGCTCGGTGACATCGTCTTCGTCGAGCTCCCCGAAACGGGTCGGAACGTGACCCAGTTCGCGGCGTTCGGGGTGGTCGAGTCGGTCAAGGCCGTGAGCGACCTCTTCGCCCCGCTGACCGGTGACGTGACCGCGGCCAACGACGCGCTGGCGGGGGCGCCGGAGCTCGTCAACAGCGACCCGTACGGCGATGGCTGGATGGTCCGGATCCGGCTCTCCGAGCAGGGCGAGCTGGACGAGCTGCTCGACGCGACGGCCTACGACGCGCTGATCGCCGCCGGCTGAGCGATGCCCTACGGTCCCCATACCGCCGACGACCGCGAGCGGATGCTCGCGGCGCTCGGCATCGACACCGTCGACGAGCTCTTCGCGGACATCCCTGAACCGCTCCGGGCCAGTCGACTGGACCTCCCGGACCCCGAGCCGGAGCTCGAGCTGGCGGCGCGCCTGCAGGGGCTGGCCGGGCGCAACCGGACGGACCTCGCCTCGTTCCTCGGTGCGGGCGTCTACCGCCACTGGTCGCCGCCCGCCGTCGACCAGATCCTCCTCCGCGGCGAGTGGTACACGGCGTACACGCCGTACCAGCCGGAGATCAGCCAGGGCACGCTCCAGAGCATCTACGAGTACGAGTCGCTCCTCGCCGAGCTGGTCGATCTCGACGTCGTCAGCGCCTCGCACTACGACGGCGCGGCGGCCACGGCCGAGGCGGCGCTGATGACCTGCCGGGCGACGCGCCGCGAGCGCGTCCTCGTCTCGAAGGCCGTCCATCCGCACTATCGCCAGACGCTCGCCGCGTACTTCGGCGGCGGGCTCCAGCTGGACGACATCCCGCTCGCCGCCGACGGACCGGACGCCGGCACGACGGACCTGGCCGCCCTCGAGCGGCTGCTCGGGGACGGAAGGCCGGTCGCGGGCGTCGTCGCCGCCCAACCGTCGTTCCTCGGCCTGCTCGAGCCGATGGCCGAGATCGGCCGGCTCGCCCACGCGGCCGGCGCGTTGTTCGTGAGCGTCATCGAGCCGGTGTCGCTCGCGGTCCTGGCGCCACCCGGTGTCTACGGCGCGGACATCGCCGCCGGCGAGGGCCAGCCGCTCGGGATCCCGCCCCAGTACGGTGGCCCGTACCTCGGGATCCTCGCCTCCACCGACGGGCTCGTCCGTCAGATCCCGGGCCGCCTCGTCGGGATGACGACCGACGTCAACGGCCAGCGGGCCTACGTCATGACGCTTCGCGCGCGCGAGCAGGACATCCGTCGCGACAAGGCGGCCAGCAACATCTGTACGAACCAGGCGCTCCTCGCCCTCGCGGCCAGCGTCTACCTCGCGACAGTCGGCCCGCACGGCCTGCGCGACGTGGCCGCCCAGGGAGCGGCGCGGGCGGCTCGCCTCGAGACGGCGCTCGCCGCGGTCGGCGCGAGGCGCGTCCACCAGGGGCCATACCTGAACGAGTTCGCGGTCCGCGTCCCCGACGCCCGGGCCGTTCATCGCCGGCTCCTCGAGCGCGGGGTCCTCGCCGGCCTGGCCCTCGCCGACGTCCTGCCGGACGAGCCGTCGCTGTCGGACGCGCTCCTCGTGTGTGCCACCGAGCTGACGACGGACGACGAGATCGCCCGGTTCGCCTCCGGCCTCGCGGCCGAGCTCGCCGTCCACGACCACGCGGCCCCGACGAGCCCTCCCCCAAGCCCCACGCCGAGCAGCGAGCCGGTCGAGGCCGCCCGATGAGCGTCGTCGGCGAGAAGCTCCAACCGACGCTCTTCGAGCGCTCGCGTCCGGGCCGTGGCGGCGGCAAGATCCCCCACCCGCCGAAGGACGCCCTCGACCGGATCCCGGCAGATGCGCGGCGGACGACGCCGCCCGCCCTGCCCGAGCTCAACGAGCCGGAGGTCGTCCGCCATTACGTCAACCTGTCGCACCTGAACTACGCGATCGACACGGGCTTCTACCCGCTCGGCTCGTGCACGATGAAGTTCAACCCGAAGCTCAACGAGTGGGCGGCCCGCCTGCCAGGTTTCGCATCGCTCCACCCGCTCGCCCCCGACGAGATCGCCCAGGGCACGCTCCAGCTGCTCTGGGAGCTCGAAGGGGCGCTCGCCGAGATCAGCGGGATGCGAGCGGTGACGCTCCAGCCGGCGGCCGGCGCCCAGGGCGAGCTGACCGGGATCCTGATGATCCGGGCCTACCATCGGAGTCGCGGCGAGGCCGACCGCGACGAGGTCCTCGTCCCCGACAGCTCCCACGGGACGAACCCGGCGACCGCCTCGATGGCCGGCTTCCGGACGATCACGATCCCGTCAGCACCGGACGGTGGCGTCGACATCGAGGCGTTCAAGGCGGCCCTCGGACCACGGACCGCGGCGGTGATGATCACGAACCCCTCGACGCTCGGGCTGTTCGAGAAGCGGATCGGCGAGCTGCTCCACGACGTGCACGAGGCCGGGGCTCTGGCCTACATGGACGGCGCGAACCTCAACGCGATCCTCGGCCGGTTCAAGCCGGGCGAGGCCGGCTTCGACGTCATGCACTTCAACGTCCACAAGACCTTCTCGACGCCGCACGGCGGCGGCGGACCCGGCGCCGGGCCGGTCGGAGTGGGCGAGACCCTGCTGCCGTACCTCCCGACGCCGCGCGTCCTGCGGGCCGACGACGGCACCTTCCGGCTCGAACGCCCCGACGAGCGGCCGACGTCGATCGGCCGTCTCCGGAGCTTCGTCGGCAACACCGGCGTCCTCGTCCGCGCGTACGCCTACATCCGAGCCCACGGTGCGGCCGGCCTGCGCGAGGTCAGCGACGACGCGGTCCTCGCGGCGAATTACCTCCGGAAGCGAGTCGGCGAGGCGTACGACATCCCCTTCGACCGCCACTGCAAGCACGAGTTCGTCGCCTCGGCGGCGGGCCTCAAGAAGCGGACCGGCGTCCGGACGCTGGACATCGCCAAGCGGCTGATCGACAAGGGCTTCCACCCGCCCACGATCTACTTCCCGCTCACGGTCGAGGAGGGGATGCTGATCGAGCCGACCGAGACCGAGTCGGTCGAGACGCTCGATGCGTTCGCCGATGCGCTGATCGCCATCGCCGCCGAGGCCGAGAGCGACCCGGACCTCGTCACGAGCGCGCCGCACACCGCGCCGGTCGGCCGCCTCGACGAGGCGACCGCTGCGCGCCAGCCGAACCTCCGCTGGCGGCCGATGGCCGGCGCCGAGATGCCCTGCCCGGATTGAGCCGCCCTGGCTTCGCCGCCCGCGCTTCAGCGCCGGCCCTTCACGCGCCGGTCGTGAACCTCTCGTCCCGAAAAGCCGTACTGTCCGTTCAGATACCGGGGGAGACCATCTCCACACGGAGAACCCAACATCACCGACGACGCGGGGCCTGAGAAGGCCGACCTGGGTCACTGCCCCGACGCCGAATTGATCCGCCGCATGCAGGCGGACGACCTCGATGCCTTCGAGGTCTTCTTCGAGCGTCACCGCACGCTCATCTACCGGACGGCCTACGGCCTGACCGGTGATCGGCTCGCGGCTGAAGAAGTGCTCCAGGACACCTTTGTGCGGTCGTGGAGCCACCGTGCGGGGCTGCGTCTCGACGTCTCGCCGGTGCCGTGGCTCCATCGCGTCGCCCTGAACCTGTGCTACTCGCGGCTGGACCGCCGCCAGATCCGGGCGGAGCCGATCGGCGATGGCGGCGCGGTCGCCGGCGTGATGTCGGCCAGCGCCGAGCCGGCCGAGCGGGCGGAGCGGCAGGAGCTGCGCCAGATCGTCCGCGAGGGGATCGCCGCGCTGCCGCCGAAGCATCAGAGCGTCGTCGTCCTCTACTACCTCCACGGCCTGTCGCTCCAGGAGACGGCGACATTCCTCGAGATCAGGCTGGGGACCGTGAAGTCGCGGCTGCACTACGCGCTCCGGTCGCTGCGGGGCCATCTCGAGGGCGACCGCCGCTTCCGCGGCGCTCACGCCTACGCCGACGAGCCGGTCAAGCTGGCGAGGCGGGCGTCGTGATGACGGTCGGCACGAGCTGCGAGGCCTCTCGGGACGAGCTCATGGACCTCGTCGACCGCTGGGAGATCCGGGCGGGCACGGCCCGGGCGCTCGAGCACATCGGACGCTGCGCGACCTGCGCGAGGGAGCTGGAGGGCGCCGCGCTGACGATCGTCGGCCTGCGCCGCCTGTACGACGAGGTCTCCCGACTGGAGCCTGCCAATGACACGTGGGATCGAGTGCGCTCCCGCGTCACACGGCGACGGACGGCGACCTACGGCCTCGGATCACCGATCCTCGGTGCGCTCGTCGCCTGGTCGCTCGTCGCCGCCTTCGGACTCCAGTTCGTCGCGTTCGACGTCGGTCTTGACCGGGGCCGCGGTCCGTCTGCCGTCATCACCCGCGACGCCTTCGAGCCGACCGTCCGCATGACGAGCGCTGACGACGTCGAGACCGCCTCATCGGCCATCACCCCACGAATTCGCGATGGCGACGTGACGGCAAACCGTGCGGACGTCGTCGCGGGGCATGCCCGGCGTGTGTCCAATGCGTGACGCGGCGCGGGCCAGGCGACGGTAGTCAAGGAGGTGCCGACGACAGACCTGCTGATCGTCAAGGCCATTTGACAATGGAATGACGGCCTCCCCATAGTACCGACCACCGTGGCAACGGCATGCCACACGCGTCGGTCGAATCCTCCAGATCGGACCTTTTGATCGGGCTGCAGCGATGGCCCGAGGACCGGGAGGAGGCGGTGGGGAGCCGCCGGGAGACGACCTGAATCGACGGGAGGAGACACTACATGCGGAAACGCTTGTTCACCCTGTTCGCCATCGGGGCGATCCTCGCAGGAGCGTGCGGTCAGGCAGCCAGCCCGTCCCCCTCCAGCGCCCCGGCGGCGACCGAAAGCGCCGCCGCGACGAGCAGCGCGGGAGCTTCGGGATCGCCGGCCGCAAGCGGCGGGCCCGATCTCACCGCGACCAAGTACAAGGCCGAAGCCGTCGGCAACAAGGGTGGCAACCTCGTGATCGGGATCTCGGGTGATCCGAGCTCGATCTGGTTCAACACCTACGACACGTTCGCCAACGACTGCGAGGCCTTCTGCCCGGCCTTCTGGAGTCTGTGGAACAACACCATGGACCTCAAGTACTACGGGCAGCTGGCGACCGACGTTCCGACAGTCGCGAACGGAGGCGTCACGGTCAACGGCACCAAGATGGACGTCAAGGTCAACCTGATCGACGGCGCGAAGTGGTCCGACGGCCAGCCGATCACCTGCGACGACGTCATCTACATGAACCAATGGATCCTGGACAAGGCCCAGGCCGGACTCGCCTCGGGGACCTCGGGCTACGAGGACATCACGAGCATCGACGGCGCCGGGACGACGAAGTGCGTCCTGCACTTCGGCAAGATCTACGAGCCGTTCCTCACCCTGTTCTCGCCGCTTCTGCCGAAGCACTATCTCCAGACATCGTCGGTCGCCGACGCCCAGAAGAAGCTGTACGTCGACACCAAGCTGGCCGATGGCGTCTACAGCGGCCCGTACATCCCGACGGCGTGGTCGCACGATGCCCAGATCAACTACGTCCCGAACACCCAGTTCTGGCAGACGATCAAGAAGTCCGATCCGCCGTTCGCGAGCGTCACGATGAAGTTCTACGCGGACACGGACGCCGAGATCGCCGGCTTCGCCAACAACGAGATCGACGTCGGCCTCGAGTTCAACCAGAACCAGGTCGCCGCGATGTCCGCGGTCGACCCGGCGTCCGTGGACAAGGTCCTCGGCCCGACGTACGAGCAGCACAGCTGGAACTACAAGTCGTTGACCACCAAGTTCGGTGATGCCGGCGCGAAGGCGATGATGGAGGCCCTCCATTACGCCGTCGACAAGGATGCGATCAACCAGACCATCACCGGTGGTGCGGTCACCCCGAGCTGCAACGGCATCTACCCAGACGCCTGGTTCTACGATCCGAGCACCACGTGCTACAAGACCGATAAGGCCAAGGCAGCGTCGATCCTCGCCGCTGCGGGCTTCACGAAGGGCTCCGACGGAATCCTTCAGCTGAACGGGAAGAAGGCCGAGTTCCTCGGCTGCGCTCGTGCTGACCGCCAGTACCGCCTCGACACCCTGAACCTGCTCAACAGCCAGTTCAAGGATCTTGGCATCAAGATCGACGTCAAGAGCGTCCCGCCCGCGACGGTGTTCGCCGGCTGGACGTCGATCGCCGCCGACACCCCATGCAACACGACACACGGCAACTTCGACGTCGTCGAGTTCGCCTGGGTCGGCACTCCGGATCCGGGCTCGAACTACTTCCTGTACCACTCGAGCTTCGACCCGGATACGGGCGACCACGCCGGCCAGAACTACATCCGGGTCCACAACACCAGCGTGGACAAGGACATGGACACCATCAAGGACACGGTCGTCCTCGACGACATCAAGACTGCGATGTATGACTTCCAGAAGATCTACACGGATCCGGCGCAAGCCTTCCCGGAGATCGCCCTCTACAACTGGACCACGGTGATGCTGAAGTCACCGAAGATGCATAACATCGCGAACAACGGCAGCTCGTCGGTCCAGAGCTGGAACATCGAGGATTGGTGGCGGGACGCCTCATAGGCAGTCGTGATCAGCTTCACGACCGCCTGACCACCTGACCACCGTCAATCCCGCGGGACTGTCGCCGAAGCGGCAGTCCCGCGAACTACATCCGAGGATGGCCGCATGATCGGGTTCATCATCAGACGGCTCATCGGAACGATCCCAACGTTGTTCGTGGTGTCCCTGCTGATCTACAGCATCCTCCAGCTCGCCCCCGGCGGGCCGGAGCAGCGCTTCGACCAGAACCCCAAGGTCACCCCGGCCCAGATCGCGGCGTTCAAGCACCGCTGGGGCCTGGATCAGCCGATCCCCGTCCAGTACTGCCGCTGGGTCGGCATCTGCAACCCCGATGGCGAAGGCCTGGGCGTGTTCATCTCGAACACCGGCCTGCCGAACTTCCTGCCCGGGTTCCTGGGCGGCGGCGACAACGGGGTCCTCCACGGCGACCTAGGCTACTCGTCCAACACCGGAGCGACCGTCGCGTCGCTCATCGGCCAGCGCATCCTGCCGACCGCGATCCTGGCCGGCGTCGCGCTCATCGTCTGGGTGTCGCTTGCGCTCTTGACCGGGATCCTCGCCGCGGTCAAGCCCTACGGCAAGCTCGACACCGTGATCACGATCTTCAACTACGTCGGGTTCTCGTTCCCGACCTTCTGGCTCGGGCTCATGCTGATCGTCGTCTTTGCGGCGAACCTGAAGATCCTGCCCGCCGGCGGGATGTGGGACGCCCGGACCGTGCCGATCTTCGGCAGCCCCGACTACTGGAAATACTTCGGCGGGCATCCCCTGAACGCCCTCGGCGATCTGGGCCGCCACCTGATCCTGCCGGTGATCACGCTGGTGTTCGTGAGCGTCGCCGGTGACTCGCGGTTCGTGCGGGCCGCGATGATCGATTCGCTCCACCAGGACTTCGTTCGAACCGCTCGGGCCAAGGGTCTCGCCGAACGGAAGGTGGTGTTCCGGCACGCGTTCCGCAATGCATTGCTGCCGGTCGTGACGAACGTCGCGCTGGAGTTGCCCTTCCTGTTCGGGGGGGCGATCGCGACCGAGACGATCTTCAGCTGGCCGGGCATGGGCCTCGCCTACATCCAGGCGGTCCGGACGTTCGACTACCCGGTCCTGATGGGCATCCTCATCATCACCGCCCTCGTGGTCGTCGTGGCCAATCTCCTCGCCGACATCCTGTACGCAGTGGTCGACCCGAGGATCAGCTATGGATAGCTCCGCGACGCTCGAAGAGCTCGAGCAGAGGCCCGACTACGACGTCCAGCTCGAGTCGCTCAACCAGTGGCAGCTGGCATGGCGACGGTTCAAGCGTCATCGGATGGCGCTCCTCGGCTCGGCCCTCTTCATCTTCATGGTGCTCGTCGGCCTGATCGGCCCGTTCATCATCCCCTACGACGACACGGTGATCGGCGCGCCCGACCCGAGGTTCAACGCCGGTCGGCCGCCGAGCATCACCCACCTGTTCGGGGATACGGGCCGCCTCCATCGCGACGTCCTGACCCTCGTCGTGAACGGGACGCGCCTGTCGCTCCTGATCGGCGTCCTCGCGTCGGCGATCTCGGCCGTGGTCGGGACGTTCGTCGGCGGCGTCGCCGGCTACTTCGGCGGCTGGCTCGATACGATCCTCATGCGGATCGTCGACGCGCTCCTGTCGCTGCCGTTGCTGTTCGTGATCCTCGCCTTCAGCCAGTTCCTTGGCGAGGGACACGCCAGCTGGCCCACGATGGTCCTGATCTTCGGCCTGTTCGGCTGGCTGGGCATCGCCCGGCTCGTGCGAGCGGTGATGCTGAGCCTTCGCGAGGAGGACTACGTGGACGCGGCCCGAGCAGCGGGTGTCTCGGACGTGCGGATCATCTTCCGCCACCTCGTCCCGAACTCGCTGTCGCCGATCATCGTCGCGACCACGCTGGGCGTGGCCGGCGTGATCATCGGTGAGGCCTTCGTCAGCTTCCTCGGGTTCGGCGTCGATCCGGCGACACCCACCCTGGGCAACATCCTCAGCGGTGCCCTCGAGTTCATCAGCCAGGGCAACTGGTGGTGGGCGTTCTTCCCAGGAGCGGCGATCGTGGTGATCGTCCTCGGCATCAACTTCATGGGCGACGGACTTCGCGACGCCCTTGACCCGCGCGTCAAGGTATGACCGAAGCGGTGGTCGCCCCCGAGCGGCGCGCGGGTGTCGGCGACGTCCTCCTCGACGTTCGCGACCTGCGCACGCATTTCGAGGTCATGGACGGCACGGTCAAGGCCGTCGACGGCGTCTCGTTCTCCCTGCGCAAGGGCGGCCGGCTCGCCCTGGTGGGTGAATCGGGCTGCGGCAAGAGCGTCACGGCGCTGTCGATCATGCGGCTCATCGACATGCCGCCCGGGAAGTTCGCCGGGGGCGAGATCCTCTTCGAAGGGCGCAACCTGCTGAAGCTCGACGACCGCGAGATCCGCAAGGTCCGCGGCGGCGAGATCGCGATGATCTTCCAGGAGCCGATGACCTCGCTGAACCCGGTCATGACGGTTGGAGACCAGATCAGCGAGGCGGTCCTCCTCCACCAGCCCGTGAACCGGAAGGGCGCCCAGGAGGTCGCCCTCCAGTCGCTGGTCGATGTCGGCGTGCCCGATCCCAAGCGCCGCGTGAAGCAATACCCGTTCGAGCTCTCGGGCGGTATGCGGCAGCGGATCATGATCGCCATGGCGCTCAGCTGCAATCCGAAGCTCATCATCGCCGACGAGCCCACGACCGCCCTCGACGTCACGATCCAGCGCCAGATCCTCGAGCTCATCAAGTCCGTCCAGGAACGGACCGGCACGGCCCTCCTGCTCATCACCCATGACCTTGGCGTGGTCGCCGAGACGGTCGACGAGGTCGCGGTCATGTACGCGGGCCGCGTCGTCGAGACGGGCACGGTCGAGGAGGTGCTCCTGAACCCACGCCACCCGTATACGCGCGGCCTCCTCGAGTCGATCCCGTCGCAGGGCAAGAAGGGCCAGCGGCTGTCGGCCATCAAGGGCGTCGTGCCGAACCCGTTCCGGATGCCGAAGGGCTGCAAGTTCGAGCCGCGCTGTCCGTACGCCTGGGAGGCGGGCGCCGAAGAGGAGCCGCCGCTGATCGAGCTCGGCCCGGATCGAACCTCGCGCTGCTGGTTGTACGACCGCCGCTACGCCGACCACCTCGCCGACTACGAGGGCCGCGCCCAGAAGAAATCCGCGGAGGTCGCGTCGTGATGGACGGCGCCGCCGCTGCCGCCCCGACGGCGACCCCGACGGCGAGCCCGACGCCGGGGTCGACCCATGAGGGGAACGGCCGGGCGCTGATCGAGATCCGCGACCTCAAGACCTACTATCCGATCAAGGCCGGCATCCTGCGCCGCACGGTCGGCCAGGTCCGGGCGGTCGACGGCGTCGACTTCGAGGTCCGGCGCGGCGAGGTGTTCGGCCTCGTCGGCGAGTCGGGCTGCGGCAAGACGACGCTCGGGCGGACCATCGTGCGCCTCGAGAAGGCGACGTCCGGAGAGGTGCTGCTCGACGGTCACGACGTGCTGGCGTTCGACGGCGGCGATCTCAAGAAGATGCGGCGCCGGATGCAGGTCATCTTCCAGGACCCGGTCGGGTCGCTGAACCCGCGGATGCCGATCAGCGACATCATCGGCGAGGGGCTGCTCGCCCAGGCCGACAAGCAGAATGGCTGGGGCGAGCGGAAGGTCCGCGACAAGCGGGTGAGCGACTACCTCGAGGTGGTCGGCCTGCGCCGCGACTACACCCGGCGCTATCCACACGAGTTCAGCGGCGGCCAGCGGCAGCGGATCGGGATCGCCCGCGCCCTGGCCCTGTCACCGGAGTTCATCTTCGCCGACGAGCCGGTCTCCGCCCTCGACGTGTCGATCCAGTCGCAGATCCTGAACCTCCTCATCGACCTGCGCGAGCAGTTCGACCTGACGTTCCTGTTCGTCGCCCACAACCTGTCGGTGGTCCAGTACATCAGCGACCGCGTCGGCGTGATGTACCTCGGCAAGCTCGTCGAGATGGCCGACGTGGCCGAGCTCTACGCCCACCCCCGTCACCCCTACACGATCGCGCTGTTGTCAGCGATCCCCGATCCGGACCCGCGCGTGAAGAGCCGCCGACTCGTGCTGACCGGCGACGTGCCGTCGCCCGCGAACCCGCCGTCCGGCTGCCGGTTCCACACGCGCTGCTGGCTGCGCCGCCAGCTGAACAACCCGGAGAACTGCGAGAAGGAAGACCCGCCGTTCCGGGAGCTCGCGTCGGGCCACCGCGTGGCGTGCCATTGGGCGGAGAGCGTCGTCGACGCCGCCGTGGCCGACGTCGTACCGACGGTCGACGTCGAAGTCCCGACCGACCTGCCGACAGCGGCGGACGTCGGGGCTCCCGTCGTCACCGAGATCGAGACGCCGAGCGTGGTGGAGATGGCCGAGGCCGAAGAGGATGCCGCCGTCGCACCGGAGCCCGTCCGACCCGAGGAACCCCCGGGCCCGACGGCCGGCCGGGTCTAGCCTCCCGTCCCAGGTCCCGCGCTGGCCTGAGCAGCGCCGCCACCACTCGCGGCCGCTCCCCGGAAATGGCAGGCGACGAAGTGGAGGCCCCCGGCGTCGAGGAGCGGCGGTTCGGTCGTCGCGCAGACTCCCGGGCCGCCCAGCTCGGCGCGGAGCTGGCAGCGGGGGTTGAAGTGACAGCCACTCGGTGGGTTGACCGGCGACGGCACGTCGCCGCGGAGGATGATCCGCTTCCGGCGGAGCTCCGGATCCGGGATCGGGATCGCCGACATCAGCGCCTGGGTATACGGATGCTCCGGCGCTCGGAACATCTCGCGCCGATCGGCCAGCTCGACGACCTTGCCGAGGTACATCACCGCCACGCGATCGCTGATGTGCTCGACGACGCCCATGTTGTGGGCGATGAACAGGTAGGTCAGGCCCAGCTCGCGCTGGAGCGACTTCAGCTCATTCAGGACCTGCGCCTGGATGGACACGTCGAGGGCCGACACGGGCTCGTCGCAGACGACGAGGTCCGGCTCGAGGACGAGCGCCCGGGCGATCCCGATCCGCTGGCGCTGCCCGCCCGAGAACTCGTGCGGGTAGCGTCGGGCGTGGTAGGGCGCCAGCCCGACGAGGTCCATGATCCGGGTGACCTTGGCCCGCCGCTCGGCCGGTGAACCCAGCCCGTGGATTCGCAGCCCCTCACCGATGCTGTCCCCGATCGGCGTCCGCGGGTCCAGTGACGCGTACGGGTCCTGGAAGATGATCTGCATCCGGCGCCGGTAGGGCTTGAGGGCCGACCCGTGGAACCCGGCGATGTCGACGCCGTCGAAGACGATCGAGCCCGACGTCGGCTCGATCAACCGCAGCAGCAGCCGACCGACCGTCGTCTTGCCGCAGCCCGACTCGCCGACGAGGCCGAGGGTCTCGCCGCGCTGGATCCTGAAGCTGACGCCGTCGACCGCCTGGACCGTGGCGACCGTCCGCTGGAGGACGCCGCCGTGGATCGGGAAATGCTTGACCAGGTCGCGGACCTCGACCAGGGTCTGGCCGGGCGCGGCGCCGGCCGCAGGCCGCGGCGCTGCGCCGGGCGCCGGCTGAGGCGCAGCCGTCATCGCGCTCATGAACTGGGCTCCGTCGGTTCGATCCGTTCCTCGCCGTGCGGCGGTTCGACAGTGGTTCCGGCGGCCGCCGCCCCGTGATCCGCCGCGGCGCCGCTGGCGAGGACCTCCTCGGCGGCGACGTCGGTCCGCGGCACCCAGCCGGCAGGGCGCGGGATGGTCCGGCCGTTGGCGTCGTGGTACAGCCAGCAGCGCACCTCGTGGCCCGTCCCGATCGGGTGGAGGCCTGGATGGATGTCGAGGGCCATCACGTTGTCCTCGGCCACGCGCGACGCGCAGCGCGGCGCGAAGCGGCAGCCGCGTGGCAGGTCGATCAGGTTCGGGACGTTGCCGGGGATGACGCTGAGCTCCTCGCGCACGTCGCCGACGACGGGGATCGAGCCGATCAAGCCGCGGGTGTAGGGGTGGCGCGGCTCGCGGAAGAGGGTCGACACATCCGCCTGCTCGACGATCTCGCCCGCATACATCACGGCCACCCGGTCGCACATCTCGGCGACGACGCCGAGGTCGTGGGTGATGAGGATGATCGCGGTCCCGGTCTGGTCGCGGAGGTTCCGCATCAGGTCGAGGATCTGCGCCTGGATCGTCACGTCGAGCGCGGTCGTCGGCTCGTCGGCGATCAGGAGCTCCGGCTCGCAGGCGAGGGCCATCGCGATCATCACCCGCTGGGCCATGCCGCCCGACATCTCGTGGGGGTAGGCCTTCAGGCGCCGCTCGGGGTCGGGGATGCCGACCATCTTCAGCATCTCGAGCGCCCGCTGGCGGGCCGGTCCCCGCTTCATCCCCCGGTGCAGCTCCAGCACCTCGCTGATCTGGCTGCCGACGTCCTGGACCGGGTTCAGCGATGACTGTGGCTGCTGGAAGATCATGCTGAGCTGGTCGCCGCGGAGCTTGCGCATATCCTCGGGCTTGAGCTTCAGGAGGTCGCGGCCGTCGAAGACGATCTCACCGGCCTCCACCCGACCGGGTCGGCCGACGAGGCCCATGATCGACAGCGATGTCACGCTCTTGCCGCAGCCCGACTCGCCGACGAGACCCATGATCTCGCCGTACTCGACCCGGAAGTCGATCCCGTCGACGGCGCGGACGACACCGTCGCGGGTATGGAACGACGTCCTGAGCCCACGGACGTCGAGGAGTGGGCCGCTGCCCCGGGGGCGCTCTCGCCGCTGGCGGCGAGCCGACGCGGGAACGAGCTCCTCGACGACCGTGGTGTCGAGGTCCGGCCCGATGGTGGCGGGCGGGGCAGTCGTCGTGATCAACGGCTCGGTGCTCACCGGTTCAGCCGCGGGTCCAGCGCGTCGCGGATGCCGTCGCCGAGCAGGTTGAAGCCGAACACGGTCATCGCGAGGGCGACGCCGGGGAAGAACACGAGGTGGGGAGCCGTGAACAGGAAGCCGCGGTCCTGGCCGACCATCGAGCCCCATTCGGCCGTCGGTGGCTGGGCTCCCAACCCGAGGAACGACAGGGCGGCGACGTCGAGCACGGCGCCGGCGATGCCGAGCGTCCCCGCCACGATCGTCGGAGTCAGGCTGTTGGGGAGGATCCGCCGGAACACGAGCCCGAACGGGCTCTCGCCGAGCGCCCGAGAGCCGGTGACGAAGTCACTCTGCCGAACGGACAGCACGGATGACCGCATGATCCGGGCGTAGACGGGTATCGCGACGATTCCGATCGCGAGCTGGGCGTTGATCAGGCCCGGCCCCAGGGCGGCGACGATCGCGATCGCCAGGAGCAGAGCGGGGAAGACGAGCAGGACGTCCATCGTCCGCATGATCAGCGTCTCGAGCGCGCCGCCGGCGTATCCGGCGATCAGGCCGAGCAGCGAGCCGACGATGATCGCGAAGCCGACGGTCAGGAACCCGACCTGGAGGGAGATCCGTGCTCCGTGCAGGACGCGGCTGAACTCGTCCCGGCCGTTCGCGTCGATCCCGAACAGGTGCTCAGGCGTCGCCGCCGGGCAGCCGAGGAGATGGATGCACGGTGGCGTCAGGCGCCTGATCCCCTGGTCGAACAGCACCTTGTCCGGGTTGTAGGCGGACAGGACGTCGGCAAAGATCGCCGCGAAGAGCAGGATGCCGAGGATCACCAGCCCGGCGCGGGCGTTCCGCTGGCGGACGATGTTGGCCAGTGTGTCGCGCCACAGCCCCGCCGTGCGGGTGGTGGTCAGTGGATCGATCAGTCGGTCGGCCGGGGAGGTGATGGCGGTCACGGCGTCCCTCAGGAGGGTCGGAGTCTCGGATCGAGATAGGCGTAGCTGATGTCGACGAGGAGGTTGATCACGAGGAACGCCAGCGCGATCACCAGGACGAAGCCCTCGATGACCGCGAAGTCGTGGGACGTGATCGCGTCGTACGTCGCCGCCCCGACGCCGGGCAGGTTGAAGATCGTCTCGGTCAGGACCGCGCCTGACAGCAGCCCACCGATCTGCAGGCCGATGATCGTGACCATCGGCAGCATCGCGTTCGGCAGGGCGTGCTTGCGGACGACCCGCCGGTCGGACAGGCCCTTGGCCCGGGCGGTCCGGATGTAGTCGAGGCCGAGGACGTCGAGCAGGCTGGAGCGCGTGATCCGGGCGATGATCGCCAGCGGGATCGTCCCGAGCGCGACGGCGGGCAGGATCAGGTGGCGCAACGCGTCGAAGAACAGCCCCCACTGCGCCGACAGCAGGCCGTTCACGGTGTACATGTTCGACAGGAAGTCGACGACGGCCCGGAGGATGCCGTGGTCGTTCTCCAGGCCCCACCGGACGGCGAGCGGAACGACGGACAGGCCGGGCGTGAGGCGGCCGGATGGTGGCAACGCGAGCGGCGTGCCCTTCAGCAGGATCGCGAAGGTGAACGCGAGCAGCAGGCCGAGGACGAACACGGGGATCGACACGCCGAGGTTGGCGAAGCCCATCGTCACGACGTCGACCGCCGAGTTGCGGCGGTAGGCCGAGACGACGCCAAGGGTGATCCCCACGATCGTCGCGAACAGGAGCGCGAAGATCGACAGCTCGAGCGTCATCGGGAGGCGCTCGATCAGGAGCGCGCTTACTGGCCGGGAGTCCCGGAACGAGGTCCCCAGGTCGCCGCGCGAGACCGACCCGAGGTAGCTGACGAACTGCTGCGAGATCGGCAGATCGAGCCCGTGGGCGTGGTCGAACACGTTGCAGGCAGCGTCGGTCGCCCGCTCGCCAAGGAGGATCCGGCACGGGTCACCTGGGAGGATCCGGGTGACGGCGAAGACCAGCACGATCACGCCGAATAGGACCGGGATCGTGATGAGCAGGCGCCGGACGATGTAGGTGGTCACCCGTCCCTCGCGGAGAGACGGATGGGGCGCCCGGCGGGCGCCCCATCCAGTTGGGCTACGTCACTCGTTCGATCACTACCCGACGGCGCACGTCTGTGCGCCGGTCTTGTCGAAGTTCGGGTTCAGGCAGCCCCCGAACAGCGTCGGGAAGTACCAGTTCGCCCCGAGGTTTCCGACGTGGAGCGGGTTCTTGACGTCCCATTGGGCGGCCATGGAGTCGACGACGTCGTTGGCGTCGAGCGTGCCGCCCTTCTGGAACTGCACGCCGTCGCGCAGCTTGCAGGTCCACGAGGTGAGGTCGGCGCTCGGGTCGCAGCTCGTCGCGAGGGCGGGCTCCGGGTCGAGGCCGGCGACCTTGTAGTTGTACAGGGAGTCGAAGATCTGGCTGCAGATCCGGAGCGCGTCGCCGTCGCTCTCGTCGCCACAGTAGAGACCGGACGGCTCGCTGTTCTGCGACCACACCAGCTGGGTCCGGTCGCCGGGTGTCATGACGTAGAAATACTCGCTGCCGATCGGCGACGAGTGAGCGCCCTGGACGTCCTTCTTCCAGGCGGTCGCTGACGCGCCGTGGACGAGCGGGACCATCGGGACGTGGGTCCGGACTTCGTTGTTCGCGTCGGTGTAGTCCTGGCCGCGCTTGGTCTGGTCGGATTCGGCCGCGCCGGCCGCCAGGGACTTCGTGACGTCGTCGAACTTCTTGCCGAAGCCGGAGTTCGCGCCGTTGCCGAAGTGGACGTCGAGGAAGTCCGTGACGTCCGGATAGTCGGCACCCCAGCCGAGGAGGAACATCGGGAACTTGCCCTGCGCCTCGTCGTTGAGGTAAGTGTCGTCCTTCTCCACGACCAGGTTGATCTTCACGCCGAGGTTGTCGGCGAGCTGCGACTGGATGTCCGTCGCGACCTGGGTCGGGCTGGGGAGGTAGCTGCGGACCTTGGTCCGATAGTGGAAGTCATAGGTCTTGCTGAAGTCGAAGCCCGCGTCGGTGAGCAGCTTCTTCGCGGCCGCCGCGTCGGTGGCGTACCACTTGTCGCCACCGCAGGCGAGCGGGATGGCGCACGGCGTGAAGTAGTCCGCTGCTTCCGAACCGGGCGGATAGAAGTTGTCGGCGATGCGCTTCCGGTCGAGGCCCATCGCGATCGCCTGGCGGACCTTCTCGTTGTCCCACGGTGCCTGGTTCACGTTGAACCCGAGATACAGGATGTTCAGCGCTTCGCGCGGCAGGATCTGCAGGTTCGGGTCGTTCTGAACCGTCGCGAAGTCGTCCGGCGCGACGTTGTCGATGCCGTCGACGCTCCCGGCCTGGAGGTCCTGGAGGCGCTGGGTGGCCTCCTTCGACCACTTGATGACGACCGTCGCCGCCTTGGCCTTGTCGCCCCAGTAGTTCGGGTTGGCCTCGAGCGTGACATGGTCGCCGGGGACCCATTCCTTGAGCTGGTAGGCCGCCGTGCCGTTGATCGCATCGTGGACGATGCTCTTGTCCTTGGCGTGCGCCTTCAGCCAGTCGCTGTCCTGGATGTTGTTCGAGGCGAACGCGATCTTGGACAGGAATGCCACGTCGGGGGTGCAGAGGTCGAACTTGACCGTCAATCGGTCGACAGCGGTGATTTGCTTGAAGATGCCCGTGTACGTCGCGGTGTTCGTTCCGGACGTGTACTTCGGCAGGTTCTTGCAGTCGACGGCCGTCGTCGGATAGGCCTCACCGGTGAACGGCGCTTCGCTCGCAGCGCTCGCTGCCGGCTGGCTCGCTCCCGTCGACGGCGCGCCGCCGGAGCTCGGACTCGGGCTCACCGAGCCGGCACAGGCACTGAAGACGATCGAGAGCACGCCAAGATAGGCGAGCCGCGACCATCGCGTGGTTCGGGACATGCCCTGTCTCCTCCTCAAACGGCTCCGTCTCAGGCGATCGTCGCACTCGATCCGGATCGGAGCGTCCGTTCCGCGCGCAATCGGCCCACGGGCCGCAGGTCGCGGGTGCCGCGCAGCCTAGCACGGGACAGCGCGCGCGTGGCCGCGTCCGATTTCATCTACCGGCGGGTTCGCGGGGACGTTCAGTGCGGTCGTCGTCGCGGGCGGCGGCCCCACGAGCGGCTATCCTCGGGCCGTGCAGACGCTGACCGTCGCCCTCGCTCAGATCGCGCCGCGACTCGGCCTGTTCGAGGAGAACCTGGAGCGGCATCACGCGCTCATCGCGGAGGCGCGAGGGCGCGGCGCCGGGCTGATCGTGTTCCCCGAGCTCGGCCTGACCGGCTACCTCCTCCAGGACCTCGCCGCGGAAGTGGCGATCCGGCTCGATGATCCGCGCCTGACCGCGCTGGCGGCCGAGACGAAGAACCTGTCGGCGGTCGTCTCGTTCGTCGAGGAGTCGGCAGACCACCGTCTGTTCATCGCCGCGGCGCTCCTCGAGGATGGCCGTGTCCGGCACGTCCATCGGAAGCTGTTCCTGCCCACGTACGGCCTGTTCGACGAGCGCCGGTTCTTCGCCGCGGGCGATCTCCTGCGGGCGACGCCGTCGCGGCTCGGGATCGGGCTCGGGCTCGCGGTGTGCGAGGACTTCTGGCACCTGACCGTGCCGCAGCTCCTCGCCCTCGATGGTGCCCAGATCCTGATCAACGTCTCGTCGTCGCCCGGGCGGGACCTCGCGGCGACGAATGAGGTCGGGCTCGGGACCGCGACCTCGTGGCGGACCCTGATGCGGACGTACGCCCAGCTCACCACGTCGGTCGTGATCTTCTGCAACCGGGTCGGCGTCGACGAGTCGATCTCGTTCTGGGGCGGGTCCGAGGTCATCGCCCCGAGCGGCGAGGCCATCTTCAGCGCCCCGTTCTTCGAGGAAGGGCTGTTCGTGGCCGACGTCCCGCTGGCGGACCTGCGCCGCGAGCGTCTGACCCTCCCGCTCCTGCGGGACGAGCGACCCGAGCTGGAGGTCAGGGAGCTGACCCGGATCGTCGCCGAGCGGGCCGGCCTCGCCCCCGACACGACCGCCGACGAGCTCGCTGAGGCCGGCCTGGACGTTGCCCCCGGCGACCCGACCCACCCGCCGATCGGCTTCCGCGACGAAGCCGCCCCCGGGGCTCGTGCTCCCCGGCAACCCAAGTCGCCGGCGCGGGTGCCACGGTGACCGACGCGGCCGCCCTCCAGCCTTCGAAGCCGTTGTTCGAGCTCCCACCGGAGCTCGCGATCGACACGGACGTGGCCCGACGGGTCATCGGTGAGTTCATCCGCGGCCAGTTGCGCCAGGCCGGGTTCGAGCGGACCGTCCTGGGCCTCTCGGGCGGGATCGACTCGGCTCTCGTCGCCTATCTGGTGGCGGAGGCCATCGGGCCCGATCGGCTGCTGTGCGTGCTCATGCCGTACCGGACCTCGTCGGCGGCCTCGACCGACGACGCGAAGGAGGTCGTCCGCCGGCTCGGCGCCGCCAGCGAGGTCGTCGACATCAGTCCGATGGTCGACGCGTTCTTCGCGACCGACGCCGATGCCTCCTCGATCCGCCGCGGCAACGTGATGGCTCGTCAGCGGATGACCGTTCTCTACGACCGGTCCGTGACCTGGGGTGGGCTCGTCGTCGGCACCGGCAACAAGACCGAGTCGCTGATCGGCTACACGACGCTGTTCGGCGACTCTGCCTGCGCGTTCAACCCGATCGGCGACCTGTACAAGAGCCAGGTCCGGCAGGTCGCCGCGGCGATCGGGGTCCCCGACCAGATCATCCGGAAGGCGCCCTCGGCGGACCTCTGGCCCGGCCAGACCGACGAGTCGGAGGCCGACTTCTCGTACCCGGTGCTCGACCGGCTGCTCTACTGGCGGGTCGATCGCCGGCGAACGGACGAGGAGACCGCCGCCCTCGGCTTCGACGCAGCGCTCGTGGCGCGGGTGGACCGACTGATCGCGACGTCCGAGTTCAAGCGGCAGGTCCCGCCGATCGCGAAGCTGGGACCGCGGACGGCCGGTGTCGACTATCTCTATCCGCGGCGGCGACCGGGCTCCGCCCGGCGGTGACCGTCGGTGGTGGGGATGAGCCTGCGTCGCCGGGCGGGCACGGTCGCCTGTACGTCGTCGCGACGCCGATCGGGAACCTCGCCGACATCACCCTCCGGGCGCTGGACGTCCTCCGGTCCGTCGCGGTCATCGCCGCGGAGGACACTCGGCTGACCCGCCGGCTGCTGGATCGGCATCGGGTCGAGACGCGGTCGGTGAGCTACCACGCTCGGAGCGGGCCGGGCCGGACACGCGAGCTGCTCGAGCGGCTCCGGGCCGGCGACGACGTCGCCCTCGTCACCGACGCGGGCACGCCCGGCGTGAGCGATCCGGGCCAGGAGCTCGTCGCGGCCTGGAGCGCCGAAGGCGGAGGGGTCATCCCGATCCCGGGCCCGTCCGCCGTTCTCGCCGCCGTCGCGGCGTCCGGGATCGCCGGCCCGCGCTGGTCGTTCGAGGGATTTCTGCCCCGATCCGGCCGCGATCGACTGGAGCGGCTGGCCCGGATCGGCGCCGACCCGCGAGGGACGATCCTCTACGAGGCTCCGGGACGCGTCGCCGCGACGCTCGGAGACCTCGCCGCGGCCTGCGGCGCCGAGCGACGCGCGGCCGTGTGCCGCGAGCTGACGAAGGTCCACGAGGAGATCGTCCGGGCGGCGCTCGGCGAGCTGGCTGATGCGGCACGGGCCGGTGAGCTGACGCTCCGTGGCGAGTTCGCGATCGTCGTCGGCGCGACCGACCGCCCGACGCCGGGGGCACGGTCCTCCGGATCGCCGGACTTCGGGGCCGCGCTCGCCGAGGTCGAGCGGCGGGCCGCCGCTGGGACACCGCGCGGGGAGGCCGCCCGCCAGGTCGCCGCGGAGACGGGACTCTCCCGGCGCCGCCTGTACCAGGCTCCGGACCAGGCTCCGGACCAGGCGCCGGACCGCTGATGACGACGCTGCCGATCTTCCGCGCCATGTCGCGCCCGGCCCGAGCCGCGGCGACCTTCGTCCTGGCGATGGCGACGGTCACGATCGTCGGTCACCCGCTCAACCCGGATCTTCCGCCGACGCTCATCTTCGGCCTGTCGGCCTTGTCGATCCTGGGCCTCGCGTGGCTGATCGGCCAGGCGACCGAGCGCCTGGGCGAGATCACTGGGCCCCAGGTCGGCGGCATCCTCAACGCGACGTTCGGCAACATCGCCGAGCTGATCATCGCCTTCTTCGCCCTGCAGGCCGGCCTCATCGACGTGGTGAAGGCAAGCCTGACCGGCTCGATCATCGGCAACCTGCTGCTCGTCCTGGGTCTGAGCGTCCTCGTCGGCGGGCTCCGCAACGGGCGTCAGACGTTCAGCCGCGAGGTCGCGGGCTCGAACGCGGCGCTCCTCGTCTTGGCCGCGATCAGCCTCCTGATCCCTGCCGTCCTCGCATTCAGCAGCAGCACCAGTGGCGGCAGGGTCATCGAGGACTCCGTCCTGGTATCGGTCTTCTTGATCGTCGGCTACGTCCTGTCGCTCGTCTACCAGTTCCGCAACCCGCCGCCCGGCTCCGAGGCCGACCGAGAAACGGACTCCGACGGCTGGACCGGCCGCGAGGCGGCGACCGTCCTCGTCGGGGCAGCGGTCCTCCTGGCGATCCTGTCGGAGATCCTCGTCGGCGCCATCGAGCCCGTCGTCGAGACGGTCGGCCTGACGACGTTCTTCGTCGGCGTCATCGTTTTGCCGGTCATCGGCAACCTCGCCGAGCAGCTCGTCGCCGTCCAGCTTGCGTTCAAGAACCGGATGCAGTTCTCCATGGCGGTCTCGTACGGGGCCAGCCTCCAGGTCGCCCTGTTCGTCGCGCCGGCCCTCGTCCTGCTCGGCGTGCTGACGGGCCACGAGATGAACCTCGTGTTCGCCCCGCTCGAGGTCGCCGCGGTCGTCGCCGCCGTCGGGATCAGCGCCCTGATCGCCCTCGACGGCGAGTCGAACTGGCTCGAGGGCGCCCTGCTGACGATCGTCTACCTGATCCTCGCGGCTGCCTTCTTCGAGCTCCGATAGCCCGGGGTCCCGATCGCGCGGGCGACGAGGACCGGCGACGGGAGGGGGCACCGCCGCCGGTCCGGGGGATCCTTCGGGTCCTCGCCGCGTCAGGCCGCGACGACTGCCTCCTCGCCTTCGGCGATCGGCTCCGCGGCCGCCGCGATCGCGGCAGCCTCCTCGGCGTCCTCCTCGTCGGTGGCCTCGCCGTAGGCCGCGGCCTGAGCCGCCAGCCCGTTGGCGGCGTTCTCGGCCGCGTAATCCTTCTTGCGGCGTCCGGAGAGCATCTCGACGTGGTTCGCGACGATCTCCGTCTTCCAGTGCCGCTGCCCGCGGTCGTCGTCCCACGAGCGGGTCTGGATCCGGCCCTCGATCGCGACCTGCTGGCCCTTGCCGAGGAACTCCCCGCACGTCTGGGCGAGCCGGTCCCAGGTGACGATGTTGTGGTATTCGGCCTTCTCCTTCCCCTGGCCGATGTACTCGTTGGTGGCGATGCTGAACTGCGTGACAGTCTTGCCGCTGGCGAGACTGCGCATCTCCGGGTCGCGCGTGAGGCGCCCGGTCAGAAGGACCTTGTTCACGGTCCGCGTTCTCCTTCTCGATCGACCGGCGCTGCGGCCGGCCGTCGCTGCGTTCCGGCGGGAACGGTGCGGCGGGGACTCGACGGGTCTCGGTCGACGGGCCCCGGCGGGGTGGCTCGGCGGCGAGAGGAGAGGCGCCGGCCCCGGCGGTCGGGCCATCCGGCGGGTCTGGCGGCCATCGATGGTCGACGGACCGTGGACGTATCGCTCGGCGAGGCCGGCTGGTGCCTGGCGGGCAGCCAGACGGTACCAGGCGACGCTTCGCTGGCGCTTACCGGGCAGTTACGTGGCGCTGGCCGTGATCGGGCCCTCAGACGGCGGCGGACGTTCCGCTCGCGCTCGGCCCCGCTCCGCCCCCACCGCCCGAGCCGGACCGTCGGCGGCGCCGCTTGCCGTGCGCGGCGCCGATCGCGGCCTGCCCGATCGCCGCCTGCCCGCTCGCGAACGTGACCAGCGGCGGATCGACGGTCGGCGCCCGTGACGCGAACAGGTCGCAGAACAGGGTCACCAATTCGGGATCGAACTGGGTCCCGGCGTGACGGCGCAGCTCCTTCACGGCGGCGTCGTGACTGATCGCCCGCTTGTAGGGTCGATCGTGGGTCATCGCGTCGTAGGCATCGGCGATGGCGACGATCCGGGCACCCAGCGGGATGTCGTTGCCGCGCAGTCCGAACGGGTAACCGTGTCCGGAATAGCGCTCGTGGTGGTGGAGGATGATCGGGACGGCCTCCTTGAGCGCCGCCGCCTGCTCGAGGATGACCTGGCCGATCCGCGGATGCTGGACGACCGTCCGCCACTCCGATGACGTCAGGGCGGCCGGTTTGTCGAGGATGTCCTGCGGGACGGCGACCTTGCCCAGGTCGTGGAGGAGGGCCGCGGTCCGGATCCGTTCGATCTCGTTGACCGGCAGGTCGAGGCTGCGCGCCATCGACGTGACGATCGACGCGATCAGCGCCGACGGCTGACCGCGATAGTGCGGCAACGGCGCGATGACCGAGGTCAGGCTTGCCGTCGCTGCCTCCCGTGCGGCCCGGCCGACCTCGATCGCCAGCATCCGCCCGGCCGGCGAGATCGGAGCGCGTGGCACCCGGGAGTCCTCGTCCGGCTCGGCGAAGATGTACGTCTGGTTGCGGCCGAGCGACTTGGCCGAATACATCGCGGCGTCGGCGTCGCGGACGAGACTGTCGGTGCGGAGGGCGCCGCCACTCCCGCCGGCGATCCCGATCGAGATCGTGACGCTGATCTCCTGGTCGGGCGCGAAGGCGAACTTCTGCTTCGCGACGAGGTTGCGCAGCTTCTCGGTCAGGACCGCGCCGGCCTCCACGTCGGTCTCGGTCAGGAGGAGCATGAACTCCTCGCCGCCGTACCGACCGACCGAGTCGGTCGCCCGCAGGTTGCCCTGGATGACCTGGGCGACCCCGCGCAGGACGACGTCTCCCGCCGCATGCCCGTACGAGTCGTTGACGGCCTTGAAGTGATCGATGTCGACGAAGGCGACCGACAGCGGTCGCCCGTAGCGGTTCGCCCGGTCGACCTCATCGATCAGCGACACGAGGAGCGTCTGGCGGTTGCTGACCCCGGTCAGCTTGTCGGTGGTCGCCGCGTCGGTCGTCTCGACGAGGGCGATCGACAGGCGGTCGATCGCTCGGCTGAGCCTGCCTTCGAGGCCGCCGCCCCTGGGCTTCGAGCGGACGGTGACGCCGAGCTCGCCCTCGGCGAGCCGTTCGACCGCCTTGACGAGCCGCGGCAGCCGGAATCTGGCGTAGACGTAGACGAGGATCGCCGTCATCGACACGCCGATCAGGCCCGCGATGATCGCCGCGAGGATCGACTCGAATCCCTCCGAGAACCACGAATCGACGACCCGCGGATTCGTGATCCACGCCACGATCAAGCCGAACGGGGCAAGGAGAGCCAGGCCCCCGAGCAGGCGCATCACGCCCAAAGGCTACTGGCCGGGCCATTCGGGGCGGTCCCGCCGGAGGTACCCCTGATCGCCGACCGAAGTCCCACCGAGTCCTCGCGCACGCCGGACGAATGCACGGCGGACCACCGACCTGATCGATGTCGTCGATCGAATCGTCCGCGGACCAGCGTGACCGCATCGACGAGCCGGCGCTATGTGTGCGAGTTCGCGCGGGCGCCTTGCTCATTGGAACGCACCGTGATCAATCACGCTGATCGCCTGTCCTGAGGCACCCGACCTGCTCTGCGACGGCCAGCCGTCGCGGTCCGGTGACGGGCCGTCGCACTGCTATACTCGCCGCGTCCTCGAACCGTCCGCGGGCCCGCCCGCCCTGACAGGAGAGTGGCCGTTGCTCGAGGAAGGCGCGTGGCTCGTCCCGTGAGGCGACCGCGAGTCTCCGAATCGGAGTCGCTCCGCACGCGGGAGACGTGTATCTCGGTCTCGGAACCTCCGTTCCGGGGCCGTTTCGATTCCTCGGCCCCATGGCGTCGCGGAGCTCCGCCTTGCACCTCGGAGAGCGATGGCCGGTTCGTCGTGGAGGGTGCCAGTTGCCTGCCACGATAGTTGTCGGGCTGCAGTGGGGCGACGAGGGGAAGGGCAAGACCACCGACTTCCTCGCCGAGCAGACGGACTTCGTCGTCCGCTACCAGGGCGGCGACAACGCCGGCCACACGGTCATGCTCGGCGACGAGGTGTTCAAGCTCCACCTCGTCCCGTCGGGGATCCTCTACCCACACATCGTTCCGGTTATCGGCCCCGGCGTCGTCGTCAACCCGGCGACGCTGATCGACGAGCTCGACGCCCTCGCCGCTCGCGGCATCGACACGTCGCGCCTCCGGGCCAGCTTCGCCTGCCACCTGATCCTGCCGTACCACCGTGCGCTCGACGTCGCGCGCGAGACGCGGCTGGCCGGAGCAAAGGTCGGGACGACGGGGCGGGGGATCGGTCCGGCGTACGAGGACCGCGCCGCGCGGACGGGCCTTCGCCTCGAGGACCTCCTCGACGCCCGGATCCTCCGGATGAAGCTCGACCGCGTCCTGCCCGAGAAGAACGCCATCCTCGCCGCCCTCGGCGCGGAGGCAAGGTTCGAGCCCGAGCCCCTCGTCGAGCAGGCGCTGGCCTGGGGTCAGCGGCTCGCCCCCCATCTCGTCGACGTCACCTGGCTCGTCCAGGACGCCCTCGCCCGCGGCGACCACGTCCTCCTCGAGGGCGCGCAGGGGACGCTGCTCGACCTCGACCACGGTTCGTACCCGTTCGTCACGTCGTCGTCGCCGATCGCCGGCGGCGCCTGCACGGGCGGCGGCATCGGACCACGTCAGGTCGACGAGGTCTTCGGGGTCATGAAGGCGTACGCGACCCGAGTGGGATCCGGGCCCTTCCCGACGGAGCTCGCCGACGACGTCGGGCAGGGCATCGCCCAGCGCGGTCGCGAGGTCGGGACGACGACCGGCCGGGCCCGACGGGTCGGCTGGTTCGACGCGGTGTCGGCCCGGTACGCCGTGGCGGTGAACAGCGTCAGCTCGATCATGCTGAACAAGCTCGACATCCTGTCGGGCGTCGACCCGATCCGGCTGTGTACCGCCTACCACGTCGATGGCCGGCGGGTGGACGCCTGGCCCTCATCGGCCGACGTGCTCGGTCGGGCGACGCCGGTGTACGAGGATTTCGCCGGCTGGTCGGAGCCGATCCACGCGGTTCGCTCCCTGGCCGATCTGCCCGAAGCCGCCCGCCGGTACGTGACCGCCCTCGAGGAGTACGCCGGTGCGCCGATCGTGCTCGTCTCGGTGGGCCCGGAGCGGACGCAGACGATCGAGCGCGCCTGGCGGCC
>Ga0070707_100001016_pt1 | contig 27805 bp, 19 predicted proteins | sample KBSK5502metaG_FD_65468 | JGI IMG/M metagenome (GOLD analysis project Ga0070707, IMG submission 65468) | Corn, switchgrass and miscanthus rhizosphere microbial communities from Kellogg Biological Station, Michigan, USA - KBS K5-50-2 metaG | ecosystem: Host-associated > Plants > Roots >...
TGGTCGAAATCGGCGGCAAGCCGATGCTCTGGCATCTGATGTCGATCTACGCCAGTCACGGGTATGGAGAATTCCTCGTGGCGTGCGGGTACAAGGGCGAGCTGATCAAGGAGTATTTCCGCAACGCGTTCCTCGCCTCCAGTGATTTCGTCATCGACCTGACCGACGGAGCCGTGGAGGTGGTCAATCCATCGAGGCTGAACTGGAAGGTCGGCCTCGTCGACACCGGGATGGATACGATGACGGGCGGCCGCATCCAGCGGCTCGCGCCCATGCTCGGCAACGAGACTTTCATGACCACGTATGGTGACGGGCTGGGCGATGTGAATATTCGCGAGCTGGTGGCGTTTCATCGGCGGCACGGCCGTCTTGCGACCGTGACCGCGGTCCGCCCCCCCGCACGGTTCGGTGATCTGGCACTGGACGGCGATCGTGTGCGCGCGTTCGCCGAGAAGCCGCAGACGAGCGAAGGCTGGATCAACGGGGGGTTTTTCGTGTTCGAGCCGGGCGTGTTGCGCTATATCGCCGGCGACGAGACGAGTCTCGAGCAGGGTCCGCTCGATCGCCTCGCGGCGGAGGGCGAGTTGATGGCCTATCGGCACGACGGTTTCTGGCAGCCGATGGACACGCTTCGCGAAAAAGAGCTTCTGGAAGGCCTGTGGGCGAGCGGACGGGCTCCCTGGAAAACCTGGTCGTGAGCGCCTGGGCCGGCAAGAAGGTCTTCGTCTCCGGCGCGGCCGGGCTGCTCGGCTCATGGCTCGCCGAGGAGCTGCTGCGGCGCGGAGCGGAGGTCACCTGCCTCGTCCGGGACTGGGTGCCCAACAGCCGCGCCATAACGGGAGGGGTGCTGGAGCGGTGCCAGGTGCTGCGGGGCGAGCTCGAGGATCTTCCGCTCGTGCTTCGCGCGCTCAACGAGTACGAGATCGACAGCATCTTTCACCTCGGCGCCCAGGCGATCGTGGGCACCGCCAACCGGTCTCCGCTCTCCACCTTCGAATCGAACATCAAGGGCACCTGGACCTTGCTCGAAGCGGCTCGCCAGTGTCCGAAGCTGATCGAGCGAATCGTGGTGGCCTCCAGCGACAAGGCATACGGGGCGCACGATCAGCTGCCGTACACGGAGACCGCCCCGCTGGAGGGCCGGTTTCCCTATGATGTTTCGAAGGCCTGCAGCGATCTCATTTCGCTCTCGTACTTCGAGACCTTCGGCCTCCCGCTGGCGGTGACCCGGTGCGGCAATCTCTACGGCGGTGGAGATCTCAACTTCAGCAGGCTGATTCCCGGAACCATCCGCTCCGTCCTGCGCGGCGAATCCCCGGTGATCCGGTCGGACGGCACTTTCGTGCGGGACTATTTCTTCGTGCGGGATGCTGTCAACGCCTACCTGCATCTGGCCGAGCGGGTTCCCGAGCCCGGAGTCGTGGGAGAGGCCTTCAATCTCGGCCCCGAATCACCCTTGTCTGTGCTCGAAGTCGTGGAACGCGTGCTGACAATGATGGAAAGGACCGATCTCGAGCCGGTTATTCTCAACCAGGCGCGCCACGAGATCCCCCGGCAGTACCTCGACTGCACCAAGGCCCGGGCACGGCTGGGATGGCAACCGGAATTCTCGTTCGATGAAGGACTGCGGCAGACGATTGCCTGGTATCGCTCCTGGTTTGCATGAGAACAGGCCGAGGGTTAGCCTGTCGCGAGTGTGCGGAGCACCCCTTCCTCGATCGACGTCTCCGGTAGCCACCCCGTGAGCTCCCGGAGCCGTTCTACGGTTACCGCATCGTGGAGCATCTCGTCGGGCCTCCCCGGCAGCGCACCGAACCGAAGGCGCTCCGCCGGGATGGCGAGCACTGCCGCGGCGCGCTCGGCGAACCCACGCACCGACTCCAGCGTTCCCGACGCGAGGTTGACGGTGCCGATGGACGCCGTCGGGAGGACACCCAGCCTCAGCAGACCCCCGGCCACATCGTCCACGTAGGTAAAGTCGCGGCGCTGGGTGCCCGTCGTGAGGGGAAGCTCGGTTCCCGTTCGGGCCGCCTCCAGCAGTGAAGGGAACAGGCGTCCGGCGCGCTCACCCGGGCCGTACACGGTGAAGAGCCTGGCCGACACGGCACGCAGCTCCCCCAATCGAGCGGCACGAGCGATGGTCTCGGTTCCCGCGAGTTTGCTCTTGCCGTACATGCCCGACGGCGCCGGCAGTGTGTCCTCTCCCAGCCGGCCCCCCGCCGCCCCGTATTCCGCCGCGGATCCGGCATGAACCAGGTGTTGTCCGGACCAATTCGCGTCCTGAAGCGCTTCGCCTGCTCTGACCAGCTCCACGACCAACCCGTGATTCAGCCGGTCGGCCATCGATTCATCCTGCTCGCGAGGGTCGACGCCGTAACCGGCGAGATTGAACGTGATTGACGGCCGTACCGAGCGGACCACCTCTTCACCTGCCCCGGCGCGAGCGAGATCGGCCTCGACGGTCTCGCCTCGTACGCCGAGTCGATCCCAGAGTCGGGCCGCCGACGCCGGGTTGCGCGCCACGAGGTGGAGGTCTGCCCCCGCCTCGGTCAGCAGACGCGCCACTCGGCGTCCGATGAACCCCGTTCCGCCGAGAATCAGCACGCGGCGGCCCCGGTACGCTTCGATCTCCGTCACGGGGGAGATCCCAGCGAGTCGGGACGTGCAACGAGCTCGGCTCCGGTGAGCGGGCCGGCAATCATCCGGTATCCGCCGCCGGTGAGGGTGGGTCCGGCGACGATCCAGAATAGCCGACCCGGATAGGCCGCAGCGAGCTTCCTGCGGACATCGGGACCGCGATCCCAGGCGAAGAGCGGTCGAGGCGCATTGAAATCGACCGGATTGTATGCCATCGCCGAGGCATAATCGGGATGGCGCTTTCCCCGCACCAGTACGATTCCATTCCCGACGCGATGCTCCGCCGGGATGCGCCGGATGTCCGGACGCATTCCGCGGTAGTGGAAGTACTTGTCCGCGGCCCGCCACGGGACGAACACCAGAACCGCTGCCAGGGCAAGGACTCCGGCACCCAAAAGCACACGACGGCCCGCCCCAGGTGTCGCCCCCTCCGCACTTCCTTCGAGATACTCGATTCCTCGCGCCGTGAGCGCCAGGCAGGGAATGATCGCCAGGTACCAGTATCGCGCCCCGAAATCGGGACCGCCGCTGAAGTAGTAAAAGCTGTGGATCCCGGCGACCATGCCGGCGGCGGCCACCATTTCCCAATCGGATCGACGCGTGCGTCCCGACGAAAGCCAGACCAGGAGCAGGAACAGCGAGCCTGTGGCCCATCCGAGCAGCTCGGTGTTGATCTGGAACAGATTGAAATTCGCGTTAATCGCAACGTCCACCGGACCATGACCGGGGAGGGGATCGAGGCCGGGCCAGCCTACTCCCCGGTTGCTTCCGAAGCCCAGGTCGTTTCGACCCGCACCAAACGTCGCGTCCATGTAGACTGAGACGGGAAACGCTGTCCCCGATCCGGTGAGATGGCGGTTGTAGGGCAGAACCATCGCTCCGGTCGCGATCGTCATCGCCGTCAGTGTCATCGATGGTGCGAACCGGAATCGTCTCCCGCGCGCTCCCAACGACCAGAGACCGACCAGGAGAGCGACCGCCGCCCCATCGAGCGGTCGAATCAGGCCGACGATTCCCACGAAACACCCGCCGAGCACAGCCCAGCGGATTCGCGGGTCCCGGCGCAACCGCGCCACGCACACCGCAGCAGCGAGTGCGCACGTGAGCGTCGCCATGTGGGACATCAAGTTCATTCCCATGAACAAGTGCCACGGAGAGGACGCCAGGAGAATGAGGGCGATCCGTGCCGTGCGCCGGGGATAGAATTCGCGCAGAAGCACGTACGCCAGCAGAAGACTCCCGCCGCCGAGCAGCGGATTCACCACCCACGGCACTCCGAGGAACGTTCCAACCGCGAGGATCGCAGGCCATCCCGGACTGAACGGGGAGAACCAGCGAGTGGCCTGATACGTCATGAGGTCGACGTTGAATGCCTCCGGGACCAGCGGCAACGACATGCTGAGCCGGCCGTCGGCGAAGTATCTCGACTGGAGCAGATAGGCCAGTTCATCCGGCACGTGTGGGTGGCCCTGGTAGGAACCCAGCGCCAGGAGGGCGGAAAGACCGGCCACCCAGGCCGCGAGGACCCAGGCAAATCGATCGACGGGACCAGGCTCCGCGCGTTCCAATCCGGCCGGACCCAGGATTCGATCGAAGAGCGCCCCCGCCCGCTCGAGCCAGTCCCCCGGGAAGGAGGTGACGATCAGAAAGATGTTGCCGAGGGCCGCGAGCTGAACGAACGAAGCGAAGAGGAGCTCTTCCGCGTAGGTCGCGGCGCTGCGGGACAGTGTGGCGCTGGTGAGGACGAACGCGGCACCGATGAGCAGCAAGACCCAGCGGCCAGTCGATGGCAGCATCCGGGTTCGCGTGCGGCGGGTCGCAACCAGGCCCCAGGCGACGGCGACTGTCTGAACGAGGAAGACCGCGATGGCCGCGGGGTGGGACTCCGCGAGCAGGCGGTGGATAGGAGGATAGTGCTGGAATCCGACGAGGGGACCAGCATGGATCATCGAGAGGGTCGCCGCCTGCGCGGCGAAAAATAACCCGACCCAGCCGGTGGCTTCGGCTGTCCTAGGCTGGCTCGAGTCTCTCAGCACAGTTCGGATGATAATTAGTTATCCTACCCGAGACGACACGTTGGCGCGCCGAATCCATCCCAATCGGAATGAGGCAATTGACATGCCGATGACGCCGGACGACGCGCCGTCTGACTTGCTCCCATTGCGCCGGATCCCGGCCCTCGGCCTCGTCACCGCCCTCGTGCTGGCCATCGGCCTCGGACTCACCGGCGTGCTGGGCCAGGTCGCCGATCTCCACACCGGGGCCCTCCCGCCACACCCGTTCTTCCTGCCCGAGCATGCCCTGCTCCTCTACGTCGCGATGCCGCTCGCAGTTCTCGGCGTGGTCGGGATGCTCCTCGCTCCGGGTTTTCTGCTTGCGCTCGTCACCGGATCCTCCCGTTACCCGGGGCTTCTCGCGGCAACGAGCTTCGGCGGCGCGTTTCTGCTCCGAGTCCTCGCGCATTCTCTCCTCAAGCTCTCCGGCGCGGTACCGCTCACGGCGGGAGCCTTTGCCCTCACCGAGGTGGCGCTCGATACCGCACTGATCGGACTGCTCGTGCTGCGACTCAGGAGTGGCCGCCCCGTCTTCCTTTCGATGGGGCCCGAGGCCAGGCGGCGCCTTGGCTGGATGGTTGCGATCGTCGTGCTCATGGCCGTCCTGCTCCTTCCCACGCTCTTCTGGCAGGACATGCCGGACGACGGCGTCGAAGCCCTCGAAGTGGGCCGTTCCCTGACGACCTTCGTCGTGCCGCGATTCCCCACCTCGCCCAGCGGCTTTTTCGGACTCGGCGTCGGCATGCTGAGCCTTGCCTACCCGATCGGCTGGTTCGTGAGCCTCATCGGCCCCTTTGAAGCGGCAGCCCGTCTGCCGCTGGTGCTCTACCTGCCGGTGCTCTTTGCGCTGATTTGCGGGCTTTGCGAGTGGGGCTCGCCCCGCCGCCTCGGCCTACTGGCGGAGGGTGCCATCGTGCTCGCCTTGGCGGCGTATGTGGCCACGATGGTGTTCAGCGCGAGCTATTCCCCGTACTACTCCGATGCGTCGGCCCCCGCGGCGCTCGAGACGATGACCGTCCTCTGCATGGCCGCAACGATTCTTTGCGCCTGGCAGGGCAGAAATGCCTGGATGGTCTTCTTCGCGCTGATGGCCTATTTCGCCCGGCCGACCGGCCTCATGGTGCTCGGCCTGCTTGCGATCGGCGCGGCGCTGCTCCCCGGCGCGGAGCGTCGCGCTCAGCTCATTCGGCTCGCTGTGGCGATCGCCGCGTGTCTTGTCGCGGCCGTGGCTTACGAGAAGCTCTTCCTGCCACGCGCAGCTCACGGGCTTGCGGTGAGCTTTACCTCCGGCTCGATTCTCGAGCGATTTCGTTACCTGACATTCACGGATCTCCGGCGGATTCTCTTCCTGGTGGTACCGTGCGGTATTCTGCCGGCGCTCGCCCTCTTCGCGTGGGGCCGCCAGGATCCCAAGGCCAGGCAGGTTACTGTGGTGTGCTTCCTTTATTTTCTGTTTTTCTACCCACAGGCATTCATCGCCCTGCATCACTTCGTCCCGGTCATGATTCTGCCGGTCGTGGTGTACTGGCGGATCGCACTCGCCGGCACCGTCCGATGGCCCGCAACCGCCGCGACAATCGCTGCCGGCCTGGCCCTGGTGCTCTCGATGCCCAGATCGTTCGGACTGGACCGCTCGATGAGGGCCATCGGTATGGCGACGGATGTCCAGGTCGGGAATCTGAACGGTGACTGGACGGAGCATGGCCAGGCGCTCTCGGCCCGCTATGGGGTTCGTTTCCTGTTTCCACCGGGATGGGAAGTGCCGGATCCTTCACGGAACCGGGTCGGCTCCCAGCTGGGACTGATCTACTACGCCTCGCGAACCGGCCCGGATGCCGACGCACCGAACTACGTGATTCAGCCGGCGGAGGCCGCCCCACGGCCGGGGTTTTCCGCGGTGGGCGAATTGCGAGGACTGGCGGTCTTCGTGCGAGACACGGCTCGCTGGCGGCGGGACAGGGAAACGCCCCCTCCCACACACTTTGCTTCGGCGATCTACGATATTCCGCGTTCCACACTCCATCGCTATGTCGGTGTTCCGGCACACGCCTACCAGGTGGACCTGGCGCGAGTGCCTCTGCTGTGGCGGTTCTTCTGACCGCGGGGCACCGGAGCGTCTCGGCTCCATTGCACTCGAATTGATCGCGAGGCCTGCATGACACGACTGCGGGGGGCAGCGCTGATCCTGGGGGTCGCCGTCGCGGCCGCGGCCCTCGCGCTGGCCGTGCCGGCCACTCGACAGCGGATGCAGCTGGTCCTGCTTCGCGCCACGGGGAAAATCCCCGATCTGTCGTGGGGCGAGCTGCTGCGACTGCTGCCGCCCGGCAACGGAACCAGTGTTCATGACGTCGTGGAATCCCGAAATCCCTTCGTCTCGATCAGGAATCCCTTTGATCAGCCGGCGGACATCGCCGCGGGTGTGGAGTCGTTCCATGCGCGCTGTGCCGTGTGCCATGGAGGCGACGCTCACGGCGGTACCGGCCCTGATCTCTCACGGAGCGATCAATACCGTCGGGGCCTGTCTGACCTGGCGCTGTTTCGAACCATCACACGCGGTGTTCCAGGCACCGCCATGCCGGCGCATGCAATCCCGGCCCGAGCGGCGTGGCAATTGGTGGCCTACCTCCGCCAGCTATCTGCGCGGTCGAGCTCCGACAGTTCCGGACCTCTCGCCTCCAGCCTCGATGCGCACGACGTCACTTTCGCTCGGCTCGCCGATGCGGCCCGCGACTCGGCAAACTGGTTGACCTACTCGGGAACCCTCGATGGGCAACGTCACAGCCGGCTCGGACAGATTACTCGCGAGAATGTCGCCCGCCTGAAGGTCAAATGGCTCTTTCAGCTCGGCGGGACGGGGAGAATCGAATCGTCGCCCCTGGTGGTCGGGAACGTGATGTACCTGACGGCTCCCCCGGGAGAAGTTCGGGCGCTCGACGCGCGAACCGGGGCGCTGCTCTGGTCCTATTCCCGGCCCATGCCGGGTGGCCTGAAGTTCTGCTGCGGACTCGTCAATCGCGGACTGGCCCTACTGGGAAACACCCTGTACCTCGGTACGATGGACGCCCATCTGGTGGCGCTGAATGCCTCGACGGGCGCGGTCGAATGGGACGTCACGGTCGCGGAGTACGCGAACGGGTATTCCATCACCAGCGCCCCGCTGGCCGTTGACGGAAAGGTCGTCATCGGGATCGCGGGAGGCGAGCACGGCATACGCGGATTTCTGGATGCCTACGACGCGCGAACCGGCCGGCGCGCGTGGCGATTCCAGACCATCCCGGAGCCGGGACAGCCAGGACACGAAACCTGGGGTGGAGATGCCTGGAGAACCGGCGGAGCTCCCACCTGGATGACCGGCAGCTACGACGCCGCCGCCGGGCTGCTCTACTGGGCGGTCGGAAACCCGAGCCCCGACTATCAGGGTGCGGTCCGGCCCGGCGACAACCTCTATTCGAACAGCGTGCTGGCGCTCGAGGTCGAGACCGGACGCCTCCGGTGGTACTACCAGTTCACTCCGCACGACGAGCACGACTGGGACGCCACGGAGATTCTTGTTCTGGCGGACGCCGACGTCGAAGGACGTCCGCGAAAGCTCCTTCTGCAGGCCAACCGCAACGGATTCTACTACGTCCTCGACCGCGAGACCGGCGCCTTTCTGACCGCGAAGGCCTTCGTCCGCCAAACCTGGAATGACGGCTTCGATTCGGCCGGGCGTCCGGCGATTCGCGCCGGGAGCGGCCCGAGCCGTCAGGGCACGCTCGCCTTCCCGGGCGGCGAGGCCACCAACTGGTGGTCGCCAAGCTACGATGCTCGTACCGGACTGTTCTACGTGGTCGCGTTGGAGCAGGGAGCGGTCTTCTTCAACCGCCCCGATCCAGTGCCCGATCAGCGCGGATTGATCATGGGCTCCTTCGACGAGCCGGCGTCGGACCGGCCTGCTCAGATGGCGGTGAGGGCCCTCGACGCCACCACGGGCAAGCTCCGCTGGGAGTATCTCCCCCCGGTCGGCCGACGCCGCCCGCCAACCGGCGGGCTCCTGTCGACGGCCGGCGGACTGGTGTTCGGTGGGGTGGAGGCTCGCTTCTTTGCGCTGGACGCAGCATCCGGAGCAGAGCGCTGGTCGATGAATACGGGAGGGATGATTCACGCCGCCCCGGTTACGTATCTCAGTGAAGGTCGCCAACATGTGACGATTGCGGCCGGGTCGACCATCATTACGTTCGTGCTGGAGGCACGATAATTCGGGGAGATCCTCCGGCCGGCGGCTCCGTCCTCGCTGGATTATTGCGAGGACGCCGGCGCCCCGGCGACCGCGCGAGGGCCGTCGGCGCCGAGCTCGAAGAGGCGCCGCGGCTCGAAGAAGTCGAAGATGAAATACCCCCCGTTCAGCATGGTCCGGTCCTTCAACCTGAAGGTAGTCCGGCGCGCATGGGGCCACTTGTCGAAGGTGGCGTCCACCCAGCGGCCCCCTCCCCGTGACCACGGCTTCTCCGCCCGGCCACTGGAATTGTCGACCACCAGCGATCCGTCCTGCTCCAGTTCCGAGAGGCGCGATGTGATGTGAACGTTCCGGTCCTCCAACCAGACGGTCGAGAGGGCGACGAATTGAATCCGGCGATCGGGGTGGACCAGTCGCAGCCAGCTGTCGATGGAGTATTCCTCGAGCATGAACGTCGGCGCGAGGCAGCGGGTGGTCGCGCAATCGATACCATGCGGCAGGTTGATGAGAAAGACCGTCGATCCATCCGGCACGCGCGGCAGCGAGGCGCCGAACGCGTCGAGGTACTCGCGCGCGAACCGGGAGGCAGTACCCCACTGGTCGAAGCCGCGTCGCATGGGAGCGCCGGCGAGGAACGACAGCGCCAGCGCGGTACCGGCGGCCAGAGCGGCTGCCGGCATCAGCCAGGCTGCTCGCCGGTGCCGCCATCGCCAGGCAGTCCCCGCCGCCCCTACCACGAGTCCGGAGAGTGCAATGCACCAGAGCGCGACCGCGGTATACATGTAAAGCGGCTTGAAGACCCCGGTCAGGAGCTTCATGGCCAGGTACATCGGATAGTAGCCCAGGACCCAACACGACAGCAGCCACAGCGGGAACAGTGCCTGGTCCTCGCCGCGCCGGCGAACGGCAACCCAGATCCCGACGATACAGCAGGCGGCGAGCGAAAGGCCGAAGACAAGGGGGAGCTGGGCGGCGATGACGGGCCCGGCCGACGTGCGATCGAGGAACGGAACCGGATAGATCAGCATCCGGAAGAACTGGCGCGTCATGAGCTGGGCCCGATCGAACAGCTCGAGTCGGTGGAATGGGTAGCCGCCGACGGCCCCGAGGACGAGACTGCGATAGACGAGGTAGACCACCAGGACCGCCAGCATGGCGACGGAGAGCAGCGCCGCGCGACGCGCCGGAATCGCCCCGCGTGCGAAGAGGATGACGCCGGTGAAGAGGGCGGTCGGCAACAAGACGATCGCCGACTCCTTCGTGAGCAGGGCGAGAAGCCAGAACACGAGGGTGGACGTCAGCGCGGCGCGGCTCGCGGTGCGCAGGTGGCGTAGCATGGCCGTGAGAAAGGCCAGTGAAAACGTCCCTAGCAGGATGTCGAAGCGATCGGTCTGCAGCGGCACCGAGGTGGAATGCAGCGGATGGATCGCGAACAGCAATGCCGCCAGCAGGGCCACGAGCCGGGCATTTCGCAGACGGAGCTCCTGCGCCAGGACCCACACCATCACCGCGTTGCAGGCGTGGAGCGCGAGATTCGTCAGGTGGTAGCCCATCGGGCGCAGCTGCCACAGGAAATAATCCAGCGCGAAGAGGGCCTGCCCGGTCGGCCGGATGCCGACCGAGCCGGCAATCTCCTGATCGCTGTAGGCCGCGAGGTACTCGCGGGTAAAGATGTGCGGGAGGTCGGCGAAGGACCGGAGCCGGTTCGAAAGAATGAGCGGCAGGATGTCCACGCCGGTGAACCAGAAGTCGAGCACCGGCGCGTAAGCGATGAAGCAGACGCCGACGATGACGGCGATCGGCAGGATCCGTCGGCCGGCGCTCCCGAGCCCAGGGGGGGAGGATGCATTCGTCCGGGAGATGGGCACCATTGCATTCACCTCCCGGCCCAGGCCTGGGCGGATCGAAAATTGCAGGCGCACATCGATGTGCTTGGCGGTGCGTGAGTCAGCGGAGGATACGTATGCCTCCCGGTGCGGGCAAGGTTTGCGAGGGTGCGTCCGCTTTCCCGCTTCCCGGGGCTCCGGGTATACTCGATCCCGACGGCGCCCGGTGGAACAGCATTATTCCTGTCCAGGAGAAATCATGAAATCCGGAGTTGCCGCCCCGACCGGCCACGCCGTTCCGGCACTGGCCCTGGTGTCATGGTTTGCACTCTGTGCGGCGTATCTCGAGCTCGCCTACATGGGGTGGCGCAAGCTTTCCCAGCATGTGGTGTTCGCCAGTCCGCACATCGTCTGGATGACCCCGCTCGGGTATCTGATCCTGTTTCTCCCGCTCGTCCTCGTGGTGGTCATCGTGCGGCGGACCATCCCCGCGTCTCGACGGGAAGCGCTGTTGACGTTTTTGCTCTCCCTGACCGCTGCGTTCAGCGTCCTGTCGATTTTCTGGGTCAAGCTCGGTCCTATCAGTGTGCTGCTCCTCTCGGCCGGCCTTGCCATGCAGTCGACCAGGACCATTCTGGCCCACCCGGCTGGATTTGCGCGCCTGGTACCCCGGACCCTCCCGTGGATGATGACCCTCTGGCTCCTGGCGGGACTGGGACTCTCGACGTGGAGGTGGTACCGGGAACGGGCAGCGGTTCAAGCGCTGATCGAAGCTGGAAACAGCCCCAACGTGCTCCTCCTGCTGCTGGACACTGTGCGCGCGAAGAACTTGAGCTTGTACGGCTATCCGCTCCGAACAACGCCGGGCCTGGAACACTTCGGCGCCGGGGCGGTCGTCTTCGATCGGGCATACGCAGCCGCTCCGTGGACCCTCCCATCCATCGCCACCATTTTCACCGGGCGTTACCCCTACGAGCACCATGCGGACTGGAGGGTCCCGCTCGCCGGCGAGAATCGCACGCTCGCGGAGGTGTTCCGGGATGCGGGGTATATCACCGGAGGGTTCGTGGCGAACCAGAATTACTCCAGCGGCGAGGTCGGGCTCGGCCAGGGATTCAGCCGTTTCGAGGACTACACGACGTCCTTCACGGACATCCTCATGAGCGCGGCCCCCGGGGCATTCATCCTCAACAACCCGAAGCTTCGCCAGCTCATCGGATTCTACGACACCTTCGGCCGGAAGAATGCCGACCGGCTCAACGCAGACTTCCTCGCCTGGTTGCGCGCCCGCCCGCACCGTCCGTTCTTCGCCTATCTGAACTACTACGACGCGCACGAACCCTATCTGCCCTCGAGTCCCTTCGATACGCTCTTCGGCTCGGATTCCCTGCGAAAGAAGACCCTCAACCAGCACATCGCGATCCGGGACGCCCACCACGCGGAGAAGGACCGGATGTCCGCGGCGGAGCGGGCGGCGGAGGAACGGGCGTACGACGGCACACTGGCGTATATCGATTCCCGGATCGAGAAACTCCTCGGGGAGCTCGACCGTTCTGGCCTGGGTCGCAATACGATCGTCATCGTCACGGCGGATCATGGTGAGCTGTTCGGCGAGCATTCCCTCTTCACCCACGGCAACAGCCTCTACCTGCCATTGCTCCATGTGCCGCTCCTGATCCGGGCGCCCGACCTACCCAGAGGAGTACGCGTCGCGACCCCGGTCACGCTTCGCGATCTCGCTCGCACGATCCTCGATCTCGCCGGCCTGGATGACGAGCGCATTCCGGGCGCGTCCCTGACCCGCCTGGCAAGAGGCATCGACACCTCCGAAACCGTGTCGCCGCTCATCGCGACGATCGGCCCGGCGCTGAACAGCCGTCATACGGATCCGGTATTCAAAGGACGCATGTGGTCGATGGTCTCACCGCCGTACCACTACATCCTCGGAGGCGACGGAATGCAGGAGCTCTTCCACTTCGTCCGGGATACTGCGGAATCGGTGAATCTCGCACCGGACTCGGCGATGCGTCCGCTGGTCGCGCGTCTGCGCGCCATCGTCGATTCGGTCCGGCGGAAGTAAATGCGTCAGGCGAACGGCGGCGGGGGAATCGCGTGGGGACTCATGCTCGCGCTTGCAGTCGCGGGACAGATCAGCGCCCTGAGCCTGATGCATGCACCCCCCTATGCCGTCTACCAGCACTACTGGCCATGGAGCGACATCGCCGATCGCGGCCTGCTGCAGGCGGCCATCATCGTTCTCGAGTTGGTAACCGCGCTCCTCGTCCTGCGCCGCGACCGGGCCCTGGTGGAACAGGGGGTACGAGTTTTTGCCCGGCCGGTGCGGGTGGTCCTCGCGGCAACGGTGGTGCTGTTCATCAGCGCGGTTCCGGCCGGCAGCGCGGCAGGTTCCCTCAGGGAGGTCGGCACTTCCATGCTGGTCCTCGCCGCCTCCACACTGATGCTGCTCGCCCTCAGCTTCCGGATGCCGGATTCGGTGATGGAGCCGCTGGGCCGCCGTGTCCGCCGATGGATCTCGCTCCCGGGGGAGTCGAGCCCACCGGGTGCGTGGGATCGGCTCCTCCCGGGGGCCGTGGCATGCTGGGTGACGCTCGTGGCCCTGGGAGCATGCTGGTTCGCATTCGAGCGGCTTCCCCACATCGACGACAGCGTCTCCTACCTCTTCCAGGCGAAATACTTCTCGGCCGGCCACCTCTTTCTCCCGTCACCGCCCGACTCGACCGGTTTCGCGATGAGTCAGACGCTGAACGACGGAACGAAGTGGTGGGCGTACGGCTTCCCGGGCTGGCCCGCGATGTTGTCGCTGGGCGTGCGAATCGGACTCCCCTGGGTCGTGAATCCGCTGCTGGGAGGTGCCACCATCCTCCTCGCCCATGCCGTCGTCCGGCGGCTCTACGACTGGGGCACCGCCAACCTGACCGTGCTGCTGCTGGGGGTCTCGCCCTGGTTTCTCTACATGTCCGGCGAATTCATGGGGCATCCGCTCTCGGTGGTGTGTACGCTGATCGCAGTGCTGGCCGTCCTGCGCTCCGGCACCGGCCACGCGTGGGCGTGGATGGCGCTCGCCGGGGCTGCGTTGGGCGCGCTCTTCCTCACCCGGCCGATCGAGGCATTTCTCGTCGCGCCGGTGGTCGGAGGCTGGGCCATTGCGCCGTTCGGAGCCCGGGTCCGGCTGCGACAGCTTGTTCCGCTGGTCGCGGCAGGAGCCCTGGTGGCCGCGATATCACTTCCCTATAGCGCCGCGCTCACCGGAGATCCGACGTACCCGCCGCATACGAAATGGGCCGACGCGACTTATGGAGCGGGCAGGGACAGGATCGGTTTTGGGCGGGACGTGGGCCATGCCGCCTGGCCGAACATCGACCCGCTCCCCGGTCATGGCCTCCCTGATGTGGTGCTTAATACGAACAAGAACTTGTACATGACCAACGTCGAGCTCTTCGGCTGGAGCTGTGGATCGCTGCTCCTGATCCTCGCGGCATTCGTCGCGGGGGGATGGGACCGCAGGGACGTACTCGCCCTGGCGCTGGCGGGGTCAGGCACGCTCGGGTATAGCATCTACTGGTTCAACGGCGGCCCTGATCTCGGAGCGCGATATTGGTACCAGGCGCTGGTCCCCCTCGTCCTGCTCACCGCGAGGGCGGCGGCCATCCTCGGTGGGAGGCTGGGCACCGGAGCGCGCACGGCGGCCCCGCGCGTCGGGGCGTTCATCGCGCTGGCGACGGTGACGGGATTCCTGACCTTCATGCCCTGGCGCTTCGGCAAGTACCACGAATACCGTGGCGTGAGCGGAGCAATCCGGCGGCTGGCTTCGGCAAATGCCATGACGAACGCGTTGGTCTTTCTTCGCTCGGCCGACCGCGAAGACTATCAGTCGGCGTTCTCGCTCAATCCATCCACCCTCTCCGGCCCCGGGACGGTGTACGTCTGGGACCGCAACCCCATGTCACGGGCAGGGATCGTCACCGCCTTCCCGGGCCGACCCGTCTGGGTCATCGAGCGCGGGAGCGCGCCGGGGGATACGATCGAAGTGAAGGCAGGTCCCCTGGCACCGGGGACCGTGCCGCCTTGAGGGTCAGGGAACCGCCTCGAACACCTGCACGGGAGGATTGACATAAGGGAAGTAGCGGAGCCAGGAGCCACGCAGCGGGGCTGTTTCGAATCGCTCGACCAGCCGAAATCCCAGTGTGCCATTCTTCAGTCGACGATAAATCTCCTCCGGCAGGAACGTGCTCCGCTCGTGCAATGCGTCGGAGAAATAGTCGGGTGCCACATAGATGAATCGGAGTTTCCCTTCCCGGATCGCTCGCTCGGAAGGGTCTTCGCGCAGCTGGACCGGCTCCAGCGATGACGGGAGGGCCGGAAGCTGATGGAGCGCGCCGAAGAACCCGATCCGATCGCCAGGACGCGAGTGGGTCGCGAGCCATCCCGACGCGCGATAGCGGGCGTCCTTGACCATTTGCCAAGTCAGGTCGAGTGCCCGGTAGCTCTCGGTGCCGAAAGCAATGGCCAGCAGCAGTGCTCCAGCCAGCCGGCGTGTCGTGACCCGGGTGGCGAGCATGTGGCTGCCGAGTACGCCCGCGAAGATTGCCAGCACGAATGCCGGAAAGATCGCATATCGATACTGCATGTGCCGGACGGGGAAGATCGTCAGCACGATATACCCCAGAATCCCCATGCAGAGGAATCGGGCTCCCGGGGATCTCCGGCACGCGAGGGCCAGGCCGAGCACGCCAAACACCAGCAGGACAGGCCCCATGGCCTCGCTGACGCCGCCGAGCAGGTCTCCGAGCAGCGCGCCATAGCCCGAGAGGGTACGAGGGCGCAGCAGGGTCATTTCGGTGGGGTGCAGGACGTTGAAGAACGTCTGGTCGAAGTGCCGAAGGTAGTCGAGATGCAGGGCGAAGCGGCTCGGCCAGAATACGAGACCACTCAGTACGGCATAACCCGCGGCACCGGTCCCAACGAGGGCGACGACCGGCCTCCACCGGGAAGGGCCGTTGGGCCGATCGACGCGTGGGACCCGCAGGTGATGCACCACCAGGTAGAGCAATGCCGGGATCCATACGCCGTATGCCTGGTCCTTGGTCGCCACCGACGCGGCGGCCAGCAAGCCCAGCGCTACGCCGGACCGAACGTTCAGCCCCCGCTGAAGGGCGTGTACACCCACGAACATCCCCGCGGCAATCCAGAACTGAACCGGCACGTCGAGGTTCCCGGTGCGCGAGTAGTACACCATCGGTCCGGTCAGCATCACCGCCAGGGCGGCGATGACGCCGGCGCTGCGGTTCCCGAGCGCGCGCCCGATGTAATAGGCGAATCCAACCGTGGCCGCCGCCATCAGCAGGCTCGCCATCTGCCCGGTCCCCACCAGCACCCCCAGTGCCGTTTCCGGATGCGCGAAACCGAACGGGAATTCCGCGGAGGGGTGTGCGAAGCCGCCGGTCAACTTGAGGAAGAGCAGGTAGGGAGCGTAGAGTACGGCGAGGAGCAGGTAATGGAACACAGGGTACGCGGCGTACCAGTCGGCGGCTGAGCGCACGAAGAGGTTATTCAGCTCGGCGAGGGTGTTGATCCCGGCCACGCTGTCGATGGCCCAGCCTCTGACGGTGAGTGGATGGGTAGCGAAGGGAATCCCCCACCGGAATCCGGGGAGGTACACCACAAGCGAAACGAGCGCGAGCTTGAATCCGAGCGAATCGTCGCTGGAGATCCAGGACCCGAAGCGCCGGGCCCGAGGGGGATGGGTCATGGCCATCCGCGGCGGAGTGACCGCGTGGCGCGGTTCAGCGTCCGCCGAATAACCTGGTGATGCGGTGGCCCATCGCCCTGAGTCCACCCATCACCCGGCGCCCGAACATGAGCAAAACGCCTACGACGGCGGCGAAGGCCGACGCCAACGGCATCGTCACATCAGGTCCGAGATACATGCGGTCGAATCCGGTGCGGAGTGGATGACAGGAGCAGGGTGCTCCGATAGAGCCTAATTCCCCGGTGACCGGGGACAAAGGCCTCGAGTCACATCGGCTGGAAGCAAGAAATGGACCGCCGACCCTGCGGGCGACGAAAATCAGGGCTGAGGCCTCGTGTCCGCGAGCCGGGCCGGCGGCGTCTCCCAGAGGGGAGAAGCGCATCAAGGGTGCGCGGCACCCGCACGATTCTTACTTTGTGCACCAGATCCCGAAGGAGTCACAGCTTTGATGCCGACTTCCGTGTACACTCGTCGCAGGGCCGTTGTCGCGTTGGCATCCGTGTTCACGCTTGTCGGGGCCAGTTGCAGCGCGTCCGATTCAGGCGTGCCGCCCTCTCCTCCGCCATCTCCTCCCCCACCACCCCCACCGCCCGGCGTCATGGCAACGGTGACGGTCGATACGCTGACGCGATTCCAGGTCATGTCCGGGTGGGAGGCCGTGGCCCAGGCCAACCACCTCGATCCCAACTATCTCCAATGGCGCGACCAACTGTTCGACCTCGCGGTCGGAGATCTCGGGCTGAACCGGTTGAGGGTCGGAGTACGGAATGGAGCCGAGAATCCGGTCGACAATTTCGCGGAGCTTTTGGCGGGACGATTGTCGGATCAGGAGTGGCGATGCATCCGATACACTACGGTCAACGACAACACCGATCCCAACGTGATCGCCCCGGGGAGATTCTGGTTTTCGGAGCTTGACGATATCGTTGACAAAGTCGTTCTGCCGATGAAGGCACGCCTCGAAGCCCGAGGTGAGCAGCTCATTTTCAACCTGAACTACGTCGCATTCCTCAATCAGTGCAATCCGATCCCCCCCTATCCGCATGCCAATGCGCAGGAGTACGCCGAGTTCATCCTCGCAGCGTTTCAGCATCTTCAGCAGCGCTACGGGTTCGTTCCCGACAAGGTCGAAGTGATCCTGGAGCCCAACAACACCGGCTCGGGCAGTCCCTGGACCGGCACGGCCGTCGGCCAGGCCATCGTCGCCACGGGGCAGCGGCTTGCCGCGGCGGGGTTTCATCCGAAATTCATCGCCCCATCCACCACGGGCTTGGACGCCGCCAAGGCGTACTTCGACGCGTTGATCCAGGTCCCGGGAGTCTCGACGTACCTCGACGAGATTGCCTACCATCGCTACGATGGCGTCTCCGATGGCAATCTCCAGGAGCTCGCGGACCGGGCGAGAACCCGCGGGTTGAAGACCGCCATGCTGGAGCATATCGGGAGTGGCGTGGAGGATCTGTACAAGGACCTCACTCTCGGCCGGGTCTCGGCGTGGCAGCAGTTTACCCTGGCGTTTCCACCGACCGACAATGGGGCGCACTACTACGTCATCAATGCGAACAATCAGCCCGTCATCGGGAATCTGACCCGTTACCTGAGGCAATACTTCCGTTATGTCCGACTGGGTGCGCAGCGGGTGGGTGCGACGAGCGACAATGCCGAGGTACGCCCGGTCGCGTTCGTAAATGCGAACGGGCGCGCAGCTGTGGTAATTCACTCCGCCCAGGCCGGGGATGTATTCGTGCGCGGACTCAGACCTGGGACGTATGGAACGAGTGTGACGACCGCCAGTGTGACGGGCAGCGAGCTGGGAGAGCAGGTCGTGGGTACCAGTGGGACGATCACCGTCGCCGCGTCGGCGGCAAGCGTGCTGACCGTATATCGCAAATGAGTCGATTGTCAGCGGGCTTTGCCATTCGGAGTCGCCGATCGGAGTAGCCGCAGCGTAGAGTCGAGACCAGCCTTGATCGTGGCGTGCGCGCCGTCGCCCGCCAGATTCGCTTTCTCCTCGGGATCCGCAACAAAATCATACAGTTCGGCGCTGCCGCTGTCGGGCGCGATGTAGTGCCATCGGCCTTCCACGACCGACGCCCATGACGCCCGTGAGGACGGCCAGCGATCCCCCTGGCTCCATCGGCGCGCCAGCTCGCTCAGAATGGGCACATCGGCGCCTGTGGGTTCGATGAGGCTCTCACCGGGAAACGTACCGGAGGTGAGACCGGCGGCCGCAGCGAGGGTCGACGGAATACGGTCGATCCCCGCCGGGTGAGTGTCGACGCGCTCGCCGATCCGTCCCGGCCAGTACAGAATGAGCGGCACGTGGAGCTGGTCGCGGTACAGGCTGTGGCCGTGATTCATCATGTCGTGCTCGCCGAACGATTCCCCATGATCGGAGGTGACGACGATCAGGGTGTTACTGAGACGACCTCGGCGCTCCAGTTCGGCGAGGAGCACGCCGACCTGGGTGTCGACGTATCGGAGCGCCTCGTCGTACAGGTCCACCGCGCGCCGGATGGCTTCGGGAGTGCGGAATCGTGCCCCGGCGCCGAGCGCGCCGATGTCGACGGCGATCGCGGCCATGCGCTGGCGCGGCCGTCCCGAGAAAAACCCGTCGAACGGGGCCGGAGGAAAGTAGGGAGCGTGCACGTCGAGGTAATTGAGAAACGCGAAGTACGGACGTGGGCCCACCCGATCCACCCATTCGAGAAACTCCCCGTTCACGGCCGCGGCAGCTTTCCGGCCGGGAATGTCGGTCATGCCGAATCGCGGCAACACCCGGTAGGCCAGGTGACGGCCGAGCACGGTTCGGGCAAGTGCATCTCCCAGGTTTCCGTACAAGTCCCTGTAGCGATGGAATCCCCGAGCGAGTCCGGTGTGCCTGCCGCACCAGAATGTGTTCGCGACGAATCCTCCGGTCGCATATCCGGCCGCCGCGAGCTCTTCTGCAATCGTGGGGAAGCGCTCGTCCAGGTACGGACGTCGGATGACGCCCGCCCGATGCTCGCTCTGCCGCCTTCCGGTGAACATCGTCGCGTGGGAGGGGAGCGTCCACGACGACGGGGAGAAGGCCGCGGCATATCGCAGCCCGCGCGCGGCGAGAGAGTCCAGCACCGGCGTCGTGGGTCGAGGGTAGCCTTGCGATGAAAGGTGGTCGCCGCGTTCGGTGTCGATGACCAGGAGAATGATATTGGGCTTCCCATCGGGGGCCGGACCCAGGCCGGCCAGGCGGCGGGCCTCGGACACTCGGGCGCCGACAGTCACCAGGCCGAATACGACGACGATAGTTCCGAGAAGCCACGGCAGGCTGCGCCGCGCCAGGGCGAGCATCGGACCCCGCCGCGCCCGGTAGATACGGACTGCAGCGGCGCCGATTCCGAGCCCGAGCATCGCCGCCGCGACATCCGACACGAGTTGCCCCTGCAGCGTGGCGAGCAGGTAGGCACCCAGCCATACGAGGAGCAGGACGAGCACGGAATCCCAGGGCAAGCGGGGAGCGATTCGGGCGAGAGCAGCGATGATCAGGCCGATGATGGCGAAAGCCGCCCCGTAGACCAGTGGCGCCACCCAGGCGATGGGCGGCCCGTTGGCCGAGCGCCACGAGAGTGCGCCAGGCACCAGGCTGAAGACACCATTGACCATGGCTTCCGCGAAGCCATACAAGAGCCCCAAAAACAGACCCAGGAGCAGAACCTGCCCCGGGCGCGCCGGCGGAACCGCTCGGGCCGAATCGGAGTGATGGAGTGCAGCTCCGTGATCCGTCATGAAAGAATCCCGGTGGAGTGCTGTGAATCAGCCTGCGACGCGTGGACGCGCGCGGAACCATAAGCGAGCGGACGTCGGCGCACGGAACGAGAAACGCCGGGGTTCATTGCGCCGGTTGCAGCGCCGGACCGACCCCGACCACGGTTAGCCCCACCAGTCCTACCATCACCATATCGAGCACGTGCTCGAAAACATGAGCCGCCACGACACCCGCGAGCGCCGAGTGCATCTGGGCGGTGGCGCCGAAGTCCACACCCCGGAATGCCGCGACGAGAAACCCCGGAATCCCGACGATAATCCCCCAGGTGAGGACCTGTCGTGAGGGCGTTGACCGCTCCATTGTCGCGGACACGGCGTTCGCTCCCGTCCGGCGCGCCACTGCCCAGCGCAGGAGGCCGATCGTCAACGGCAGGGTGATGAGTCCATGGGTGAGGATCTCACGAGCCTGGTGACCGATGTAACGGGCGGATGTGAACACCTCCTGCTGCACTCCGAACACGACGGTGAAAAGCGCAGTCCAGGTCCAGGCAATAAGCAACAGGGTGCGCGCGGCGCCGACCGGCCGAACGCCGAGGCCGAATCCCGCCCAGAGCGAGGCGGCCGCGGGCGCGGCAGCACCGAACCAGATGGTGCTGAGCAGGTGGAAGCTCCAGTGAGAGCCGTACGCAGCCTCGTCGTCCCGGGTCCTGAACTGGAGGAGGTCCCGGAGAGCTTCGCGCCAGCCCTCCGTTGCCGAGGCGCTCGCAAAGGCGAGGACGACGAGGCCGCACGCGAGCAGCCCCGCCACAGCGGCACTTCGCGAATGCCCTCGCGGGAGCGGTCCGCTCCCGGCCAGGGCGGCTCCACAGAACAATCCCATCGCCACGTCGACCGGTACTTCACGCAGGAAGTGACGAAAGAAGAAGATCGTCTCCCCGAGGGTGTACCGGGCGCTCTCATGGACGACGACGCGCCAGAGGTCCCAGGTATGATGTTCGAGAGCGAGCCAGACGTACGCTCCGAACACCAGGCCGAGCGGAAGCGCCAGTAGCAATGGTGTCGGCCACCGGACCCCCCGGAGGTCAGCAAGCTTCACGTGAGGGTTCCCGGCGCACTCGCACCAGCAACAGGCCGAGCGTCGCGAGCCAGGTCGTAGCCTTGGCGATCTTGAAGAGGTCCCCCCAGGGGGGAGGGGCGTTGCGCACCTCGTACGGTGCGATTCCGAACGCCCAGATCAATCCGAGCAACGCCATCGCGATCCAGTCGGCCCGTCCGCCGGACCGGCGGACCGTGGCCATTCGCACCAGCGTGATGAGCGGGACAAGGAGGAGGATGTCGTCGTACCAGTGGTGCCAAGACCAGATCCGCGCGACGATCGCGGCGACACCGAGCAGAATCCAGATATCACCTCGGCGGTACCACCAGGTCCAGAGGCCGGAGGCGAGCAGGACGAGGATCGACCCCGCCAGCAGGTGCTTCTCGAGTCCCAGCATGCCGAGCCAGGTGTAGACATTCGCGTGCCCGGTGCGGAAATCCACTTGTGCGCTCTGACCGAGCCAGCCCTGGATCAGCATCGGGAGGGAGGCATCCTGGAACGCCGCCGCCACGAGGGTGAGCAGGACATACAATCCTGGGATCAGGATGGTCGGGCGCAAGCCGCCCCGGAAAAATGCAATCCACATGAACGGCACGGAAAAGGTCGGCTTGACCAGTGCCCCGGCCAGCAGCACCGCGGCCAGCAAATCGGACTTCCAGGTGCGTTCCCGCTCTGCCAGCAGCAGGATGCCGGCCAGCAGGAACGCCAAGAGATACACGCCGAGCTGGCCGATGCGGACAGTCGCGGTGGTGGCATACATCGAAAGCGGAACGAGGAGGGCAAACAGGCGGACGTTGCGATCGATCGACCCGGCTCCGCGCACCGAGAGCGCGCAGAGCCAGGCCAGCGCAGCGGCCATTGAAACGACCGCCAGCAGCCGGGCGATCTCGAAGGTGGGCCAGCCGACCAGCGGCAACAGAATGACGTAGCTTGCCGGCGGATAGTCGGCGCTCTCGATCGCGCCGTAGACCGGATTGCCCGCAAACCACGCATGCAGCTCGACAAAGCGGAACCGGAGATCCGACGCGGCGGAGTGGCCCTTCGGTTCGAAAGCGAGCCGCCAGAAATCGTAAGGGATCCGGAACAGGAAGGCGCCGAACATCACCACGACCGCCGACAGCAGGAAGGCACGCCAGAGGCGGGCCGTTGCGTCGCGGTCGGCGGGCATCAAGTGGGCTCCGGCCGTCATCACATGTACCCGTCCCGACGCAAGGTCTCGAGTCCCCCGCCGTCCTCCTTGTCCTGGGCCCGCCCGGAGCGCTCCGCGATGTTCCTGAACTTGCCGGTTCGCAGCTCCTCGACGATCTCCCCGACCGTGCGCGCCGTGGATTCGACCGGCCTGGTACAGGGATAACAGCCGAGGGAGCGGTACCGGATCCCCTGCCCCTGATCGTAGTACAGCGACACCGTGGGGATCGACTCCCGTTCGATGTATTCCCAGATATTGAGCTCGGTCCAGTCGAGCAACGGGTGGATCCGGACGTGGGTCCCCGGCGCAAAGTCCGTCTTGTACTGGTTCCAGAACTCGGGGGGCTGCTCCCCGATGTCCCAGGTGCTTTGCTGGTTGCGAGGCGAGAAGTACCGCTCCTTCGAGCGGCTTCCCTCTTCATCGGCCCGCGCTCCGACGATGACCCCGGTGAACGCCTCGGGATGCCGCTCCACCTCGTATTCGCCGGTGGAAAGATTGAGCCGCCGCCGCGACCATTCTCCGCTGAGGGTGTGCTTCAGCGCATCGGTCTTGAGCAGCCGGCAACAGGTGAGCCGGTCCACCGCGCCTTCCGGAAAGGTCCGTTTGGCAGCAAGGGCCTCCTCGTTCTGCCCCACGATCATGCTCAGCTTCCACTCCCGCGCCAGCCGATCCCGGTATGTGATCATCTCCGGGATCTTGTAGGACGTGTCGATGTGCACCAGCGGAAATGGCACATGCCCGAAGAACGCCTTCCGAGCCAACCAGAGCAGCACGGTGCTGTCTTTGCCGATCGACCAGAGCATGCAGAGGCTCTTGAAGTTCGCGAAGGCCTCGCGCAGGATGTGCACGCTCTGGTGCTCGAGCTGGTCCAGGTATCCCATCATCCCCTCAAGTGTCGCCGGTCGAGGTATTCGAGTACCCGTTCCCCGGCCTCCGAGACGGACAGACTGCTCGTGTCCACGGTCACCTCAGGACGGCTCGGCACCTCGAACGGATCGTCGATGCCGGTGAAATTCTTGAGCTCGCCGCGGCGCGCTCTGGCGTAGAGGCCCTTGATGTCGCGCCGCTCGCACTCCGCCAGCGGCGTGCTCACGAAGACCTCCACGAAGTTCTTGCACAAACCGCGGACGAACTGCCTCGACGACTCGTAGGGTGAGACGAACGACGCCACCACGAACACCCCGTTCTGCTCGAGTTTCCCGGCGAGGTAGCCCACTCGCCGCAGGTGTTCCTCGCGCTCCGCCCGTGTGAAGCCGGTCTGCGGGAAAATGGCCCGGACGGCATCGCCGTCGAGGCACTCCACCCGGAAGCCCCGCCCTCTGAGCGCGTCGGCCACCCACGCGGCGATCGTGCTCTTTCCCGCTCCGGAGAGGCCGGTAAGCCAGACGACTGCCGGAGTAATTTCACGCTTGCCGAATCGCAGCCGGTCCCAGGCCCGCTCATGCAGCCAGAACAGACCGATCTTGGAGACGAATTCGATCCCTCCCACCGCCAGCGAGAGCGCGAGGCGCCTGGTGAACACCAGGACCAGGAGCATCGTCGCCACGCTGCCGAGAATGCGCCAGCTGATCGCCTTGGCGATCGAGCGGGTGTGGGTTTCCCGGAACATCGCCCGGCTCATGCGAGATCACCCCCGTTGATTCCGCCCCCCGGAATGATGCCCCGGGCGAGCAGCAGGCGCTCGATCCGGCCGACTGCGTCCGGGTCGTCCGGGTCGCCGATCCGAAGATTGAACTCGATGTCCGTCGTGCCACTCGGCCCGAGCCAGATGGTTTCGATCCGCTCCGGATCGACGGTCACACGAATGAGATCCAGATCTTCCTGGGTGAGCTCCGCCGCGGTGACGATGAGGATCACCCCTGCATCGAGCATCAGGTTGGCGACTTCCGCCAGTCGCCGGAGGTGCTCCTGCCGGTTTTCCCTGGTGCGGCCGATATCGGCGTCGACCCCGTACAGGACATTGCCGATGCCGAGGAAATACACCGTGCGACCCGATTCGAAGAGCCGATGCTCCAGATCCTTTGCCAGGCTCTTCCGGTCGGTGCCCTGCACTCCCGTGATCAGCACCAGCGCCGGCCGCTGGCGGTAGCGCTCCGCGCGCCGCTCGACCGGGATGTTGCTGGGCTCCCATTTGTAGTTGCGAAGCAGCACTCGCCCCCGGGCGGAGGCCTGGGGATCGGGGAGCGCGGCGCGCACGATGCCACCACCGCAGATCTCATAATCGTCCACGATCACGAAGCGGCTGGTCGTCACGCCGACCTCGGGGAGATCGAACGCGATCGCCCGGCTCAGCAGCAGCGTGCACTCGGCGACTTCGTGCCGGTCCACCTTGTCGCTCCGCTCGGTCACCTCGAGGGTGACCGCGTCGATGACCCGGTGAATCGCTTCGATTCGTGCCCCGGCCCGCGCCGTCCCCAGCTTGAGCAGGTATTCCTTTCCCGGGACAAACGGCCGGATGCCGAGCCAGAAGAGACTGGCCTGGAGACGGGTGGTCACGTGAGGGGCCGGCTCCGACGCGCGGGTCGCGAGCTCGCCCCGCTGCACGTAGATCTGTTCCGAGAGGGTGAAGCCGGTGGCCTCCCCGGCCTGAGCCATCGCCGGCCGGGGCCGGTTGAAGGCTTCGATGGTCTTGACCCGGCTTCGCTTGCCCGACGGGAAAAAGACGACTTCATCTCCCACCTGAAGCACGCCGCCGTCGACCGAGCCCGCGACGATTCTGCGATCGTCGCCTTCCTGAGGAAAACGGTAGACGTCCTGGACCGGCATGCGAAACGCCCTGTCCACCTCGGGCGCTCCGGGAGCGAACCGGTCGAGCTGCTCCAGCACGGTCGGGCCGGTATACCACCCCATCCGGTCGTCCCTCCGGGCAATGTTGCTGCCCTCGCGCCCGCTCACCGGAATGAAACCGGCCGGCGCGACGCCGATCTTGCCAAGGAACAGGCGGTACTCCTTCTCGATCCGCTCGAATTCCCCGCGATCGAAACCGACCAGGTCCATCTTGTTCACCAGCACCGCCAGCTGCCGGATGCCGAGCAGGCTCATCATGTAGCCGTGCCGGAGCGAATTCTGCTGCACCCCGTCCTTCGCATCGATGACCAGCAGCGCCGCATCCGCCCGCGCCGCGCCGGTGATCATGTTGCGGAGGAACTCGATATGCCCCGGCGCATCGATGATGATGCAGTGCCGGGCGGCGGTCTTGAAGAACACCCGGGCGGAGTCGATGGTGATACCCTGCGCCTGCTCGTCCTTGAGCGCATCGAGCAGGAAGGCCCACTCGAAGGGCTTTCCTGTCCGGGCACAGGACGCGCGCACGGCGTCGAGCTTTCCCTCCGGCAACGATCCCGTGTCCGCGAGCAGGCGACCGATGATCGTGCTCTTGCCGTGATCGACGTGACCGCCGATCACCAGACTCAGACGTTCGCTGCCCGGTGTGGAGGGGGTCAGCATATCGCTGCGAGGGACATCGGTGTCGTACACCGTTTCAATATCATCGAGACTGTCGGTTTGTCGCCAGCGCGGGGAGCTGGGACCGCCAGATGAGCCAGAGCAGGAGGCCGAGGAGGGCATATACGGCGAGGGGAAGTAATGCGCCGCCGGCCGCCAGCGAGGGCGCGTAGGCCGCCGCCGTTTTCTGCAGCACCGTCAGGACCGGAAGCGAGGGACCGCCGGAGAAAACCATCCGGAGGGCGGTGGGCACATCCTCGCGCGTCATGGAGACCGCCCACGAGATGAGCACGGTCGGCGCGATCAGGGCCCACGCCACCCAGCGGGGCATGGCCAGGAGCACCGGCACCAGCGCGAAGAACAGCAGGGGCACCGCCGGTACCATGTACCGCACGCCCGTGTTGAACTGAAGATGGGCGAACTGGATCGAGCTGCTGAAAATCCAGAGCGCGCCGGCGCCGAGCAGGGCGAACACGAGCTCGTGCGAGAGCAGCGTCTTCGGATCCCGGCGCACGAATGGCGCGGCGAGTGCCGCGAGCAACAGCGGACAGAAGGCAAAGAGCCCGAACCGGAGATCGAAGAGATTCTGCCAGAGCAGCTCCAGCGAGGGGAGGGTGATCCCGTTCCAGCCCCGCACGCTGAACTCCGTCGCCGGCATGTAATGCTGCGCGGGGAACCAGGGGCTCCCGAACGCGGCCCATTGATATCCGAGCAGGAGGGCGATGGGACCGGCCGCGCCGAGCATGCAGGCGGCTCCCCGCCTGAGCGCAGGCCACATGCCCCCCGTCGACCATCCCTCCCATAGCGCCCACGAACCGAAGATCACTGCGAGCGGGGCAGCGCTGTAATCGCAAACCAGACCGAATCCGAGGAGCGCCCCGGCGCCGATCCAGCGGCGGTCTCGCTCCCCCGGATCCATCGTACCGGGCCATCCCACCGTCACCCACGCCAGCAGCACGGCGTGGGCCAGCAGCGCATTCTGGTTGAGAAACGCGGAACGAAAGAAGAGCGGCGTCGCAAAAGCGTAGAGCAATGCCAGGCCCAGCGCCCGGTTCTCGTCGCCGAGCCGCCGCCGGAGAAACTGGTATACCGCGAGCGCGGCGAGCGCGCCGAGCGGAGCCATCAGACCGAGCTGGGTCGCGAACGCGGCGAGAGCCAGCCGGACGTCGAGGCCACGGGCCCGCATTTCGTTCATGAAACGGGTGCGGTTGGGTCGCGGATCGTCGTAGGTCGTCGGGGGTTTCGGGCGCCCCAGCTCGGGACGGAGGGCAAAGAGCCCGGCGATGAACGGCCGGGCAAGTGCATAGGGAACGGCTCCCAGGATCGACGCCCCCGGATTGCCGTCGACATACGCGCCCCGGCCGTCGATCACGAAGAGATCGGGGTGCAAACCGAGATAGGGATCCACCCGGAGCGAAAGCCGCTCGCCCAGCGCGACGGCGAGATACGTCTCCCGAACCACGTTGGTCGTGAGGTGCACCGCATAGACCAGCCAGACGGTGACAAAGAGCCGCGCGCCGAGACCGCCTCGTTTCATCGGCTCAGTGCGGCCGGTAAAGCACGAACGCGTTGTACAGCAGCCACAATGCGACCGCCCCCATGAGCGGCCGGTCGGTGAGGATCGTCTCTGTCGGGCTGCCGAGATCGCGGCGATGCACCAGATAGAGGTAGCGAAAGACGCCGTAGAGCACGAAGGGGGCGCCGTAGCTCAGCGCTTCCGAGCCGACCCGGGCCGCGGTTTCCGATGTCAACGAGTACATCAGGTACGATACCAGGGTGACCGCGAGAAGCACGGAAGAGATCTGGTCCAGGAACGGGGCGCTGTAGTG
>Ga0070707_100001019_pt1 | contig 27780 bp, 23 predicted proteins | sample KBSK5502metaG_FD_65468 | JGI IMG/M metagenome (GOLD analysis project Ga0070707, IMG submission 65468) | Corn, switchgrass and miscanthus rhizosphere microbial communities from Kellogg Biological Station, Michigan, USA - KBS K5-50-2 metaG | ecosystem: Host-associated > Plants > Roots >...
CGTTTGCGGCCCCCTCTGTGAGGCTGTGAATCTTATCGGCCCCAGCACATATACATCCTCAATGCGAAGCGTCTGAGCCCAGCTCGATACCTGCAGTCCGAGGATTAGCAGTACGAGCCGGAAAATTTTGTGAGTTGTGCAATTCATGCGCCCTCCTGATCGAGTTGTCCTGCCATGCTGTCTCTGTACTTTCCCTTACTTGTTAATGCGACAAGCACGAGACAAAACTGCAATCCTCGGCGACAATTTTTTTCGTGACAATATGCGTGCAGCTCTTTGGTCAGTTCCGCCGGCAACGAAATGCGTTAGCCTGGCGGGAAGGATGGTCGTCGTAGATGCTTGCTCCGCCGAAATCGAGCAACATGTTTACCGCGGCACGGTCGATACACCGGGAAGGACCCTGCCCGGCTGTTGGTGACGCCGGAAAACGGACGGACTGCGACGAAGTTGGTCATGACGATGGAGCAGGTGAAGGAGTGCTTCGTTTCCCTGTCGGTTCGTGATCGGCTGATCGTGAAGCTCGCAGTATTGGATGGAATGCGGCCGGGCGAGATTCTCGCGCTTCGTTGGAAGTATCTCAGCGAACACGGAGCGGACGTTCGCGAGCGGCTGTACCGGAACCATCGTGTCCTTTCGGTAAGCCTGCGTAGCCCAGATTCGAGCGGGTCGCTATTGCTGCAAAAGTTGGCGAATGCGGGCGAATCGCAGTAGCTCTTCAGCGGCCAACACGGGATTTTCCAACCAGGGCTCTTCCTCGTCAGAATCGTCGAGGTCATCAAGATCCAGCTCTGGCTCGGTCGTCTTCGGCTGCGTGGACGAAACTGAAGAGTTTTTCTCCCACGATTCTCAATCGAATGCTTCATCTTCTCCAGCATTTCATCGACTTCTCGATAGTAGGTGATGAGGTCTACAGAAGCCGCCGAAGTAATACCCAATTGCCTCAACATCGTTGTGATCTGACCGCGATGATATGTAGAGTGATTAATCACGTGCCGGATGAGCTGCGAAAGCGGCTGGCTGTAGCGATCGCCTCTCCTGTCCTGGTTAAGACAAGGGGTTTCTCAGCTTTTCAGCAGTCAGTGCGACCACGAACTGGTGAATTTCGCTGCTCAGCACCGTCCAGCGATCCTTGTAGCGTCGTCAGTGTGGGAACATCGCTGGCGGTTATCAGTGCGGATGGAGATTCGCCTTGCCACCGCCTGTACCAAATCCATTGGGCTGCGTAGATGTGGACGAGCGTGCCCCGCAAGCCGCCATGACTGGAACCAAGGTCCTTCACATATTCTTCTTCCTTGAACTTTGAGATGACCTCAACCTGCCTAGCGGTCGCCCACCGGTCGTAGTCGAAAAGATTTAAGGCTTCTTCAGGGCTCATGGGTCTTTCCGCATGCCGGAGTGCAGAACGGCCAGAAAATCCCGACACTCGACAGGTCGTCTCGGAAGAGTGGGTTCGGCGGTAATGGCATCCTCTCTATTCTAATGGTAGTTTCTGACAAACGATCGATATGCCACGACAATCGACCGTGCCATCGATGTCCGACATTGAATGGGAAAAATACGGCCCCGTGTAGGACGGGAATCAGGAGAATGGCGCAGGGCAGCTCTCCGCCACATCGTTGTCTCGATCTGAATTGAACGGATCCCATGGAGTGCGTTAAAGTCTCACCACCGTTCTCAACCGTTCGACATGTTAAATGGAAGGATCCGGACCTGGCCCAGAAGAGGCGGCAGGCGGAGCCGCGCGGAAAAACTGTTTTTTCGAGAGGAGAGGTCTATGTTGAAAGAAGAAATCGTTGCCGCCTGCATGGTGTTGCTTTTCTCAGCAGCCGGCATTACTCAGAGCAGCAATGCAACCGTGGGCGGGACGGTCAACGATGCGGCGGGCGCGGTGATTCCCGGTGTTGAGATCACTGCAACGAACGTCAACACGGGAATTGTTGCGAACCAGGTGACAAATGAGACCGGGAGTTACACGTTCGCCAGCCTCCAGCCTGGAACCTACACCTTCAGGGCCTCACTGCCGGGCTTCCAAACGCAAAGCTTCCAGAATGTGACGCTGGGGCAGAGCCAGCAGGTTCGGTTGAACTTTACGCTGCAAGTTGCCGGCAGCAGTCAGACCGTGGAAGTAGTCGCGGATACGAGCGTGTCTCTGGCGACGACGACCGCCTCCGTCGGCGATGTGCTTCCGGAAGTCGAAGTCAAAACCTTGCCCGTTCCCCTGCGTGACGTTCTTCAACTGATCTCCTCCACAGCAGGCACCGGCCCCGAACGAAGCTTCGCCGGCCAGGGGATCCGCGCCGTGAATTTCAATCGCGATGGCATTGTCATCAACGATACGCGATACGGCGTCGGTAACGACTTTCAGGGTCAGAACGCCACGTATGTCAGCTCCGACCTGGTGGAACAGGTGCAGGTTGTGACGGCGGCCGCCGACGCGGAGGCCGCAAACGGATCCGCGCAAGTCAGGCTGCAGACGCGGTCTGGAACGAACCAATATCACGGCGCGCTGTTTGTGGCGAACAACAACTCGGCATTGAATGCGAGCGACTGGTTCAATAATCAAAAGGGCGCACCGAAGTCATATGTGAACCAGAATCAGTACGGCGGGCGCCTCGGCGGACCGATTATCAAGAACAAGGCTTTCTTTTTCGTGCTTATCGATAACCAGCGGTACCTGGCGAAGCAGACGACCAACTCTATCGTGTTCACCGACCTCGCGCGTCAGGGAATCTTCCGCTACTCGCCGGGACGGCGCAATGCCAACGCTCAAGCGGCGTCCCCTTCGGTTGACCTGGCCGGCAATCCCCTGGTTCCGGTAACCAGTTTCAATCTCTTCAGCGACGTCAGGGATCCGTACCGCACCGGCCTGACGACCGTTCCTTACTGGCGAGACGTTCTCACGAAGCATATGCCGTCGCCGAATGACTTCACGATCGGTGATGGCCTGAATACTGCCGGTATTCGCTGGCTGCAACGCTACGATGGGTTGAACGGAGGCAATAGCGTCGGCAACACGAACAACAGAAAACAACTGAACACGCGTATCGATTACCAGCTCTCGAAGAACAACAAGGTATCGTTTTCGATGAGCCGCGAAGTAGACGACTCCGTGCAGACCAGGTTTTGGCCAAGCGGAATTGACGGCACGTCGGCCTATTATCCCCACGTCTATACGGGCCAGTGGACCTCCGTCATTTCGCCGACTGTCCTGAATGAATTCCGTATCGGCCGTATCCAGAGCGCCTTCCACCAGCGGTCGCCGTTCCAACTGGGTTGTTGCAGCGGCAGCACCAATCAGGACCGCAACCCCACAGCGCAGGCATTGTTCGACACATTGCCGAAGGTCAATGGTTTCCCGATGTACGTCACAACCGCCGCCACGAACGCGGGTTTCTCCTCGCGCCCGACGTTTGACCCCGCGGCTTACATCAGCGAAGGGTTCGCCACGACGAGAGGCAACTACAACCCGTCGTGGCAGGTTGCCAACACCCTCAGCTGGGTGCGTGGCAAGCACGCTTTCAAAGCCGGCGGAGAGGCATGGTCCTACTGGTCGAATGGTTGGAACACCACTGTTGAACAATTTCCCAAGGCAGTGCTCGGTGACGGCCCGACGCCGGCGTCGATTACCAGCGCACGGTTTCCCGGCCTTGACGCCAATGACGGCACGCTCGCAAGGGAGATCCTGAATGATCTTGCCGGCTCGGTTCGCGGCCTTACGCAGGGCTACATCATCAACAAATCGAATCAGACGAACTGGCTTGACTACAAAACGGAATCCCGCCGCTTCCGATGGCTTTCGCAAAACGACTGGTCGGCGTACTTGAAGGATACCTGGAACGCAACCGCCAACCTGACGCTGAATCTCGGCGTGCGCTACGACAAGTTCGGTGTGTTGTACGAAGCGAACGGCCTTCTTCCGACTTCGGTTGGCGGACAGGCCGGCGCCTTCGGCATATCCGGAACCGACTGGAACGCCATGTGGAATCCGGGCGCCAACGCCGGTTCGCTCACGCAGCTTCAGATAGTCGGCAAGCACTCGCCCCATCCGCAGCCGTTCTACCCGAATGACTGGAACAATTTCGCGCCCTCCGTGGGTTTCAGCTACAAGATACCGTGGCTCACGCGGACGACAGTTGTGCGCGGAGGTTACGGTATCAACTACGCAGGCAAACCCATCTTCCTGGATTACGAATTGGCGTTCTTGAACAATCCCGGCTCAGTGGATCGCGAGGCACAACCGACGGGGACGCTCGGCATCAACTATTTGAATCTCGAGTCGGCCATATCAAACGCAGTTCTGCCTCTCAAGCCGAGCTTTCAACCGAATCCAGCCGAGTCGATAACCGTACCGCTGACAGATCGGAGCCAGATCATCTATTTGATGGGCGACAAGCGGCCCACTCCTTACGTGCAGACTGTCAATTTCTCACTGCAGCACGAATTGATGCCGCGCATGACACTGGAAGTCTCGTACGTCGGAACGAAAGGAACACACTTGTATCACAATCGCGAATTGAATGAGACCAACATCTTCGAGAATGGGTTTCTTGATGCGTTCAACGTGACGCGCGCCGGTGGTACCGCTCCGTTATTCGATGGGATGCTGAGAGGATTGAACGTGCCGGGCGCGGGCGTCGTGAATGGCACGACGCTCACCGGCTCGCAGGCGCTGCGGCTGTATACGGGCACACGAAACTTTATAGCCGACGGAAACATTGGCGCACTGGCCGACTTCCTGAACCGATCTGCGAACCTCACCGGAGTTCCGGGCGGGTTTTTGCGAAATGGCAGGTTGCCTGAGAATTTCTTCGTCGTGAATCCTCAGTTCTTCCGAACCGAGTTATGGCTCGCTGACGGCAACTCGACATATCACTCCATGCAGGCGCAGCTCCGCCAGACCTTCTCCAGAGGTTTTTCCGGACAGTTCACCTACATCTGGTCCAAAGCGCTCGGTGATGCAATCAACGGCAGCACCGGCGTCCGCGACGCCGCGATGGTATTGGATCCGCGAAACCCGCTGTCGGCGAACAAGAGCAGGCTGAGTTTCGACCGGACGCAGACTGTCAACGCGCACGGCAGTTGGGAATTGCCGTTCGGCCCGGGCAAACGGTTTCTCGCGTCAGGCCCGGCTTTCATCAGGCGGGCAGTGGAAGGATGGTCGCTCTCAACGATTACTAACTTCACGACGGGAGCGCCTCTGAACCTGACGAGCGGCATCAGCGGCGTCAGCGGCGCCATTCTCTCTATGAGTGGGACACAGAGCGTCAGCGTCCCGGACATCGTCGGTCCCCTGAATAAGAGCGCAGGGCAAGTCCAGAAAGGGAACGGATTCGTTCAATACTTCCCGGGCCTCTCCTCGGCCCCGGCTCCGCTACCGAATTTCGGATCCGATCCCGCGAATTTGAAAGCGGTGTACTCGGCCCGCTCTATTGTCGACAGCTCCGGCACCCCCGTACTGGTGGATCCCCAACCGGGACGAGTAGGCACATTGGGCCTGCGTTATCTGACAGGGCCCAGCCATTTCGTGGTGAATATGGGAATCGGCAAGAGAACACAGATTCGTGAGAACGTAGCGTTCACACTGCGCGCCGATATGATCAATGCTCTGAACCACCCACAGTGGGGCGATCCGAACATGGATATCAACTCCGCATCATTCGGACGCATCTCGTGCAGCGTCAGTACGCCGGCTACGACTACCGCCAACACCACCTGCTCTGCCAGCCAAAGCTCAGCGCGGACGATCCTGATCAACGCCCGCATCGATTTCTAGAGAACGACCGCCTGCATCCTTCTCGCGAAGGGATGCAGGCGCTAATCGTCCTTCACTTGCTCCAATGCTGCGGCCACCTGCATGTTTTCCGAAACGTCAAAGATTGCTGTTGCGCCTTTGTAAGAATGCGCCGCATGTTTGCAGTTCCTCCCCTATCGATTCGCAAGGAACATAGTGAAGGTCTTTGTCACTCCCAATGAATTTTCAACGATCGGCATATTGCGCCGGTTGAGGGCCGGTATTCTTCGGGTTAACTTTGAGAAGGTTGCATCTTCCTGCATTTCCTGCAAAGCCGGTCGCGTTCCAGAAGTTGAACATAAATAATGCAGCGCATTTTCTCGAAGATGGTTCAGATGATCGCGCGCTTCTTCGAGACGATGACGTTTTCTCGAAGAATGGTCGCGTGCTTCTTCGAGAAGTTGGCATTTTCTCGAAGATGGTCGCGTGCTTCTTCGAGACGACGGCGTTTTCTCGAAGAAGGTCGCGCACTTCTTCGAGAAGTTGGCATTTTCTCGAAGATGGTCGCGCACTTCTTCGGGAAGTTGGCGTTTTCTCGAAGAAGGTCGCGCACTTCTTCGAGAAGTTGGCATTTTCTCGAAGAAGGTCGCGCACTTCTTCGAGAAGTTGGCGTTTTCTCGAAGAAGGTCGCGCACTTCTTCGAGAAGTTGGCGTTTTCTCGAAGAAGGTCGCGCGCTTCTTCGAGAAGTTGGCGTTTTCTCGAAGAAGGTCGCGCACTTCTTCGAGAAGTTGGCATTTTCTCGAAGAAGGTCGCGCACTTCTTCGAGAAGTTGGCATTTTCTCGAAGATGATCCCACCCTTCATCCCGGTTCGCCGTCTAATCCGTGCATTCTGATCGACCGATAGAATCGCGTGCGGCTCAATTCCAGTAGCTTTAAAGCCTTTGTTTTATTGCCACTACATTGGTCGAGCGCCCTCCACCAGCAGGTAGCGTGAATAGGCTTGCACCATTTGGTTATAGTTTCTGAGCTCCAGCGGCGCCGGTTGTGTGGTTTTCCCAAAATCGAACGGCAAATTCATCGAGCTATGTCCTTTCGCTTCCGCCCGTGAAGACGGCTCGCCGTACGATGTTTTCCATTTCCCGGACACTTCCCGGCCAGTCATAGTTTAGGAACCGATCGAGGACCTGTGGCGAAATACCATTGACAAGCCGTTGGGCATCAGCAACATAAACTCAAACGAAGTATTCGGCGAGGGCCGGAATGTCTTCCAACCTATCGCGCAACCGGAGTACTCAGATCACGTCCATTTTCAGACGTTCGTGCACGTCCGCCCGAAATCGAGAGGTCCGGATCATTCCCTTCAAATTCAGATTGGTGGCGGCGATCAAACGCAAGTCGGCGCGCACCGGCCTTTGTCCGCCCATGCTGTCCACGACCCGCGTTTCCAGCACGCGGAGCAATTTGGGTTGAGCCGTCATGCCCAGTTCCTCGATTTCGTCCAGAAACAGCGTTCCTCCATGGGCCAGCTCGAAGCGGCCTTTTCGATCCACTGCGCCCGTATAGGCGCCCCTGGCGCAGCCGAATAGCTTGGTGTCAATCAGTGTTCCGGCAAGGCGGGCGCAATTAACGCTGATGAACGGACCGGTGGCCCGGTTGCTTTTGAGATGGATTTCCCGCGCCAGCAGCTCCTTGTCGGTTCCAGTTCGAAAGATAGGAATTTTTAAACGGGCTTCGGCCCCCGAGAGTGTCGCGGTTGGGGCGTTATGCGCTTTTCGCGGACCTGTGGCCTGCCTAAGCCGGCGACGACCTGTGGGACATGATCAGCCCCACAATGAGGTGTGGTCATTATGGTTCCACATAGACTCCTCGATGTAGGGGTGTCCCGATCTTCACTACCAGGGAGCGTTTGTCCTCGATGTTTCCGGCGTTGTCGACAGACCAGAATTCGGCCGGCCTTGCTGATGATCTCCCCCACGTCGAACAAGTCAAGATCTTCGCGGATAACCCAACGCGCTGATTGGTGACAAAGGAACTTGCAGGTTCCCCATGCTGCCTGCGTGCTGCCCGCTGTGAATTGAAGTTGAATTTAAAGCACTTACGGGTACGTTTTGGTTACTTCTGTCGATGTTAAGGGGTATTCAGCTTTCACGCCGTTCGAGCACACATGAAAGAGATCGACCACGCAGCCGCGCTTTGAAGAAAATGCCGCGACGCCTCGAAGTCGAGACTCTACGGGGGGAAGTGTGAATCGGGTCCCATCCTTCGATCTTGTCCAACAAAAATTTGTGATCCCTAATTCCTTCTGCGTGCGGCACTCGCTGCGGCCTGTTCATTTGAGACCGGCGAGATAGATGAGTTCTTGGCAAACAACACGAAAATCGTTCGACACCTTGTCAATGTCTTCACGGTGTGCGTTATACCTGCGACTGTGCGCCGATTGATCGCCAACATTCTTCAGCTTCGGTAATGCCTGTTTTGTGTTTCGTCCCAGGTTCCAACTTGGCTCCTGAATCATTTTGTCGATGAGGTCTCCCAAGAAGAAAAACTCTTCCTTACGATTTTTGATTTTGTTGGCAATTCCGTGTTTTTCGAAACACTCAATTATCAGCGTTTCGATCAAACGCCGCATCATGACAGCACAGCCATCGAACCAACCTTTTTCGTAGCAGCCGTTCACCTGAAAGACGACCTTTTCAATGTAGCCTCTCGTGCCTTTCACAATTGCGTGGGGCAGAATGAATTCGTTGGTCGGTCGGGTTCCATCTGAGGGAGGAACAAAACTCTTCGGTGCTGCGGCCTTCAGCTTTTTGGCAAGCTCAAGCGCCTTTCGTGCATTCGCAGACATTGTGAAATCAAGAACGCCCGTAGATGTGTTTGGCCATGCTTGCGAAAATTTGGTCTATTTGGTCTGGAGTGGCATCAGCAGAAATATGGATTTCGAGATTGATGTTTATTCCGGGTGCTACGGGTAATTGTTGGCTGTTGTTGGTTGTAGCCAGTTTGTTCTCCCGGATTGGAGGAGCAGGCGAGGGCGCTCTTCCGGTGGTTCGGTTCACGGCCTTGCTTCTTGCCGATTCTTTATCTCGCTTTCCAGTCTTAGCTTTGTCTTGGTCGGACTGTTTGGATGCGTCGGCTTCGACCAGAACAGCGTAAAGAGACGCCATGCGTCTCACCGCAACCTCGCCCGCACCTGTGTGGTTCGCGAACCAGCGTTCAGCCTGACTGCGGTCCACTGGACTTGGAACCGCCTCTAAGAGTTCTTTGGGATACGCCTCATTAAGAATTGCGTTACAGACTTCGGAGTAGTGTTCGTCATCTCTCCATTGCTTGGCCCTTGGAAGCGTTTTGCCATCCTCATCGATGATTCCTAGAGTTTTCAAGTACGGAAGAACGTTCACACGGGCGGAACCGACATTCATTTCCAACACTGTTGCGATGTAGTTGTCTGTCACAACACCAGGTATGCTCTGCTTGAATTTTTTTCGCAAAGCCCACCAGAGCAATGGGCAGCATGGGGAAACCCTTCTTCTGTTCCGCCATCTTCACTCCTCTGCGTCTGGTTAACTGATCAATCGTCTGCGATCTCGCGGACAGTGTAGGTCCCCATGCTTTGGTGATCGTTGGTTGTTTACGAGGCAGCAATAAGGCAGCAAGCAGCAAATGCGCCGCAAATTTCTGCGCTGATTCCATTGAGCTTGCGAAAACTGAAAGGGGTTAACGTTGCGCTAACCCCTTATCGCTGCTGCTCATAACCCAAAGGTCGGAGGTTCAAATCCTTCCCCGCAATTCCAGGCCGGTGAACAACCGGCTTTTTTATTCGGGTTATGGAAATCTACGGCCTCTTGAAAATGCACCAACGTTCGGGCGCAAAACTCCTTCCGATCGCACTTCGGATCTCGTACAACCTATCGAAGCGCGAAGCGCAGTATTGACTCTGTGATCGCTTCAAGGTTAGATCAGCCTTGCCGCTCAACTATGCTTCACGGAGTTCGACGCGGCGTGGGCATTCATGTTGAGCAAGCACGCAGTTGCGCGTCCCACAGGCGTCGGGGGCGGGAGGCATTATGGGTCCCATGATCGGCGCGTGGGCCTACGACGCGGCTGGCGGATACCGATGTGCATTCTATTCGGCGAGTGTTCTGGCATTGTCGCCTTCGGCTCTCTGACGCTTGCCAACTCCTCGCGTTCCCGGTCTCCCGGCGCAGAATCCTCCATCGCAGATCCCGAAATAGCAGATTGGACTCAGTCCGATTTGAGATTTCGGGATCTGAGATGCAGGAATCGTCCGATTTCAAAATCTTTTATAATCTCCGCCCTGTGTCGACGTTGATCATACTCCTTGGGGCTCTGACGGCATTCGCGCCGATGTCGATCGACATGTATCTGCCGGCGCTTCCTTCGCTCTCTATCGAATTCTCGGCGGATCCGGGGCACGTTCAGCTTTCGCTGGCCTCATTCTTCCTGGGCCTCGCGATCGGGCAGGCGTTCTATGGCCCGCTGGCCGATCGATTCGGACGCAGGAAACCGCTGCTGGCGGGCCTCGCGCTCTTTGTCATAACCTCCGCGGGCTGCGCGCTTACAACATCACTCAACACGCTTATCGTGCTTCGGTTCTTTCAGGCCCTCGGGGCATGCTCCGGGCAGGTCATCGCGCGCGCCGTTGTTCGGGATCTGTTCGGGCCTCACGAAGCAGTCCGCGTATTTTCGCTGCTGATCCTGGTGATGGGTGTTTCGCCGGTTCTCGCGCCTCTCGTGGGCGGACAAATCCTGGCGTGGTTCGAATGGAGATTCATTTACTGGTTACTGATGGTGGTGGGCGCCGTTGGGTTAATCGCCAGTGCATGGTGGCTTCCGGAAACTCATCGGGCCGAGAATATCCGGCCGCTCGCCCTGTCGAATATCATCACCGTTTATTCGCACCTGCTGAAGGATCGCGCATTCATGGGTTATGCGCTCACCGGTGGTATGGCTTTGGGCGGCATGTTTGCATACATCGCCGGGTCACCGTTTGTCTTCATCGACCTGTTCAAGGTTCCGGAAACACGTTTCGGATTTTTCTTCGGAGCGAATGCGTTTGGCCTGATTACGGGCGCACAACTCAACAGGAAGCTCGGCCGGCGCTTCAGCAGCGATGAAGTCATTCGCGGCATTCTCGTGATTCAGGCCGTCACAGGTCTACTGCTGATTGCCGGGACGTGGAGTGGTCTGACCGGGCTTTGGGGTACGGCGATTCTGCTCTTTGTCTACGTTTCGTCGGTCGGCTGCATGTCGCCCAATACCACAGCCATGGCGCTGGCGGCTCACGGCGAAAATGCGGGAAGCGCGTCGGCTCTCATCGGCTCGCTTCAATTCACGCTGGCCGCGACGGCGTCCACGCTCGTTGGAGCCACAAATAATGGAACTGCGCTCCCGATGGCTGGTCTGATCGCAGTTTGCGGGATATCTGCATTCGTGCTGTATCGCCTTATGGTGTGCCCCGTCATTCGGCAAAATGCCGCTGCGCGGCACGCGGCCGGCTAAAGCCGGCGCCTACAGCATGAAACACGCCGCAAGGGCGGCGGCCCGCTCGTCGGCGCGCCACGGCCTGCCGGCTGCGCGCCCGATGGCGATGAGCGCATTCTTCATGTCATCGGGCTCGCCGAAATTTCTGTCCGAAAAGCTGCGGTACTTCAGTTGATGCCTGGCAGCCGCGAGCTCTAACACGCGTCGAAACAATATTCCTTCGGCCGCGTGCGCGCGGATGTGCCGGTTGCCGATTTTTTCCAGATTCCGATCGGGCGATCCGACAACGCCGACGCCGTGTACTGTGAATCCCTGGGATTGCAGTTCAGCCAGGAGACGCTTGAGCACTTCAACAGCGATATCCTCGATTCGCTGTTCGATGGGCCGCACTTCCGATTGCGCGTCACTCCAGGGAAGTTCCATCACATGATGATGCGGCTGACCCGTGGCCGGAACGTGTGGATCGTGCAGCATGACTTCCCATCGAGCGAGATAAGCCGGCGAAGAGTGTTCCCGCTTGAGCGCGACGGCAATGGCTCTTCCGGTCTTCGCCCGAAATCCAATGCTGGCGATGGGCATGGATCAGAACTCGGAACGTAGTCTCAATGCGAAGCTGCGCGGCATATCCAAAGCGGTTCCGGAAAATACGCCGGCAAAATTGATGAGATTCAGACGATTGGCAAGATTGAAGACATCCGCCTGCAGGTGGACCTTCATTTTCTCTGAGTGGACCAGTTCGACGCCGGCAGACAGATCCAACGAAGACGATGGCCGGATGCGGCCTCGATCGAAATTAACCCGGTCGAGGATGCGCGCACCGTATTGTTGCGCAATGAAGGATTCATTCGTGGGGCCATCGATTTCAAATGGCAGTCCGCTGTTGTATGACGCGGCAAACGCGCCCCACACCCGCGGTCGCGGCTGGAAGCGCAGTTGAGAGCGCAGCGTATTGCGCTGGTCCTGCGATATCGGAAACGAACCGGTTCCCTCCAGGAGCGTGCGTGCCTCGTCGCCCAGGAACAAACCGCCGGCCACGGGCAGCCGTCCAACACCCACCATGTTGCTGTAGCTCAGCTGGCCGCTGAAAGGACCCAGAGAACGAATTTCGATTTTCGATTCGAATCCATGCACTGTCGCCCGGCTGAACGAGATGGGGAAACTCACACCGGTATTAAACAGCACGCTGTCGTCGGCGAAATTTTCGAAGCTGCGCCGGTACCAGCTCCCATCGATGCGCACTCGAGGCGACACACTCTTCGAGAATCCCACATCGACAAAGTTTGCGTGCGATGGAAGCAGCGGCAGGAATGCGCCGCCTCCCAGAGTCGTTGCAAGATCCGAGCTCGCGAGAAGGATGTTCTCCATCGCCGGTATTTGAAACACGCGATCGTATGCGGCGCGCACCACCAGCCCGGCATGTGGAATTTCATACGCGGCACCAACACGCGGACTCCATGCGTGTTCCCCGGCAATCAGGCGGTAATGATCAAACCGGACACCGGCGTTGATGCTGAGATTTCCAACGTGCCATGCGTCCTGCACAAATGCCGATTGCGTGCGCCCGGAAGATTGATTGTTGAAATGAAAATCCCGCGGAATGTCGCGATCGAAAATGCGAACGGTACCCAGCCGATACGTGACGATGTGAAAGTTCAGATCCTCCCGGACCGACGAGAACCAGCCTTCCACACCAGTTTTCAACTCGTGCTGACCGTAGTGTGCAGCAAGGCTGCCGGCCACATACCCTTCTCGAAAGCCGCGGTCCTGCGACGGCCGGATTGGTGTGGACAGTGTATTCGACCAGAGGCTGGCATTCGTGTCGCGAGCCATGGCTCGGAATTGCCCCAGCATGTGCGGTGAGAAGACGTGACTGTGCGATACCTGGTCAAAAACTTCGTCGCCATCGCGATCCTGGCGTTGTCCTGCCGCTTCCTGAAGGAGTTCGTTCGGCACCATGAAATTGGTCTTGCGCCGGTTCGCATAGACACGCGTGTGATCGGCCGCCGACCATTCATGATCGAACACAGCCGAGAGACCTCCAGTGCTTCCCCGATTCGTGTAATTCTGTTCGACCGGCGGATCGAGGTATCGATCCGTCGCCATGCCGTCGCCATTTACGGTCACTGACGTGTTTCGGTGCGAGTAGTGAAGCGAGAGAAAGCCTGCGCGATTGTTGAAACTGCCTCCCTGAAACGAGGCGGCTCCATGTAACCCGGGGTGGACGTCCTGATCGCTTGCTGCTTCGATGACGCCTCCCAGTTTCAATCCGAATTCCGCCGGATAACCCGACGTACGCACGTTCAACGACTGGAACTCTTCAACGTTGACGGACTGCGCGAATGCCGGCGAGCGATTGTCGTATAGCGGCACGCCATCGACGACATACTGAACATCGTACTCCGAACCCCTGGGGTGCAAACTTCCGTTAGCCTCCAGCAGCCAGCCGGGTTGCGAGTTGACCAGATTCACAACCGCGCGGTTCGGCGCAGACGACGCCCGGTCTTCCAGTGCGCTATGCGGCAGGTAGTCTCCGGTGCGAACGGGATCAAGCAGCGTATCGACATCTTTCACGTCGATGGTCGTGCTGAGCGGCGTAATTTCCAGGCTCACTCGATGTTCCAACGGAAGTTGCGATGTGATTTCGATCAGTTCGGCCTTCGAAAGGAATCCCTCGGTTCGCAAGCTCAGTTCATACCTGCCCAGGGGCAGCCCTCGAACGGTAAAATGGCCCGACTCGTCCGTTTCAAAGGTGCGATCGACGCCCGTCGCCTGCCCGACAATCGTAGCGGTGGCGTGTATGCCCCCACCCGTCGGGTCTGTCACCTGAAGACGCAGTTCGCCGCTGATCCGCTGCGCCAAAGTCAGGGATGTGCCTACGCAAACCGCGATAACAAATAGAAGGGAATTCCTCATCCTGCCGCTGGGACTTTATCATGGAAACGGAGGGCAATCATGCCAATGTCGGGGTATCTGGAACAGCTTCGAAAGAAAGTCGGACACGATCTTCTACTGCTGCCGTCAGCGGCGGTTGCCCTTCATGACGACCAGGGATCGCTACTCCTGTGCAAGCACGCGGATAAGAATATCTGGGTCACGCCTGGCGGCCTCATCGAGCCAGGTGAGCAACCGGCGGATGCAGCCGTGCGGGAAACGTGGGAAGAGACCGGATTGACCGTCGAAATCACCGGAATCCTGGGCGTGTATGGCGGGCCGGATCTGCTCGTAGACTACGCCAACGGCGATCAGGCCTCTTACATCGCGACGATCTTTCGGGGTCGCGTCATCTCAGGCACATTGCGGCCCGACGGCAGCGAAGTTCTGGACGTCCGTTATTTCACGCGCGAAGAAGTCGCCCGCGCTCCGCATTCGAAATGGATGAACACCTGTATGGACCTGCTCTTTTTACGCGACGCGCCACCGCATTTCATCAAACCATCGTGGAAACCCGATATGAACGCGGGCTAAAGCCCGCGTTCCTCAATAAAACTTACTGGTTCTCGCGGCGCCCGTGTAGTCGATATAGATGATCTTCACGTCGGTGTAGAAATCGAGAGCCGTGGGACCCTGCTCGCGCTCGCCGACTCCGGAAGACTTCATGCCTCCGAACGGAATCTGTGCTTCTCCACCGACCGTCGGTGAATTGACGTGAACCATCCCGGCGTCCATGCGCTCGCAGAAATCGAAAATCCTGCCGGCGTCGTTCGTGTAGATGGATGAGGTCAAGCCGTAGTCCGACGCATTGGCAAACTCCATCGCCTGCTCGTAGTCTTTAGCGCGGATTACCGAGAGCACGGGACCGAAGATCTCCTCGCGCGCGATGCGATGTTCGGGACGAACGCGATCGAAGATGGTTGGCTCGACAAAAAAGCCCCGGGCCAGACCCGAGGGCCGCCCACCGCCGGTGACAAGCCTGGCACCCTCGCGTTTGCCGATTTCGATGTACTCCTGAACCGTCTTGAGTTGCTGCGCGCTGACGAGGGGCCCCATCTGAACGTCTGGATCGAGACCATTGCCAAGCTTCCATTTCGAAACCCGGTCGGCCATCCGCTCGACAACCTTATCGGCGATCGACTCTTGAAGAATGGCCCGGCTTGTGGCCGTGCACCGCTGGCCTGTCGATCCGAATGCGCCGGAGACGATGCCATCCACTGCGAGGTCGAGATCCGCATCCTCGAGAACGATAACCGGATTCTTGCCGCCCATCTCGCATTGCGCCTTCACGCCGCGCGACGCGCAAGTCGCATAGATTTGCGTCCCGTTTTCGGATGAACCGGTAAATGAAATTCCCCTCACGCGACGATCACGCGTGAGAAGATCGCCGACGTCCGAACTGCTGCCGACCAGCAGATTCAGGACGCCTGCCGGCAGGCCCGCGCGCTCGAAAATCTCGACGAGCTTCGCGGCCGTGAGTGGAGTCGTCGACGACGGCTTGAAGATGGCCGTATTACCGGCAACCAGGGCCGGCGCGATCTTCCATGCCGGAATGCAGATCGGAAAATTCCAGGGCGTGATGAGCGCAACGACACCCAGGGGCTGCCGCATCGTGTACGCGAAGTTCTTGGGAAGCTCGGACGGAATCGTCAGGCCGCCCATCCGCCGCGCCTGTCCTGCGGTGTAATTGATCACGTTGTAAGCACGATAAATCTCGCCTTTCGCTTCCGCAAATGTCTTACCTTCTTCCCTGGTCAGGATCCGCGCGACCTCGTCCTGTTCCGCACGCAATAAATCGCCTGCCCGCTCGACGATCTCACCGCGTTTAGGCGCCGGCATGTGGGACCACGCAGGCAAGGCCTCGCTGGCGGCGGTGATAGCGGCTTCGGCTTCGTGCGCGGACGCGAGGAAGCCTTTGCCGAGCAGCTCGTCCTGATCAGCGGGATTGCGAACTTCGATCTCTCGGCCTTGCCGGATGGAGACCCATTCGCCGCGGATGTAATTGCGCACTTCAGTCATGTACCAATGCCTCCAGGTCAGGAAAATTATCGATCAGGAAATCCGGTGGTGCATCCTTGAACGTATCTGTAGCGTAACCATAAGTAACGCCGCAGGTCCGGATGGCCGCATTGCGGCCGGTCTGGACATCGACGGCGGAGTCTCCGACAATCCATGTCCGTTCACGTTGGCCCTTGGTATCGGATAAAATCTGATAAACCCCAACGGGATCAGGTTTTTTGTGATCAAAGCTATTGCCACCGTAAACTGAGACGAAATGCCGGTAAATGCCCAGACCGTCCAGCATGGCGCAGCTGAAATGAACGGGTTTGTTCGTGAGCACGGCGAGTTTGCAGTCCAGCAAACGGTCCAGCGTCTCGCGCACACCGGGATAGAGCGTAGTGGTATCCAGCATGTGGGTTCGATAGTAGGAAAGAAACATCTGCAACCCCGCCTGAACATTAGGCTCCGTCGCCTTCGTGCCGAGCGCACGGCGGATGAGCATCAGAGCGCCGTTGCCGATGAAACGAGCGATCTCTTCTTCCGTCAAAACTGGCAGGTCGAATTGATTGCGAATGTAATTAACGGATGCCGTGAGATCTTTCTTCGAGTCGACCAGCGTACCGTCAAGATCAAAAATGAGAACAGGTCGCACGGCCAGATCATAGCATCCAGGCGAAGTAGTCAAATATGCATCAGGAACTGATTCGGCGCGAATTCAATCGATGGGCGGACCTCGGCCGCGGACGTGGCATGGAGAAGAGCCACTGGGATATCACGCGGCAGATGGTCGAGTTAATGAACGTCGACGGGCACGACAACGTCCTCGATCTCGGATGCGGCGTCGGATGGGCCACACGAGTGCTGGCTCAACGGGCTGCTCGGGGCATTGTCCTCGGAATCGATTTATCGGATCGCATGATTGCTCAGGCACGCCGCGAATATCGAAATCCGCCCAATGCTCTGTTCCTTGTTGCGGACAGTGCCGCGCTGCCCTGCCCTGAAGGCTTCTTCAACTCGCTGCTCAGCGTGGAGTCTCTTTACTACTACCCGGAACTTGACGAGGTTTTCGCGGAGACTCATCGCGTATTACGGCCGGCAGCAAAAGCATTCTTCCTGATCAATTACTACAAAGAAAATATCTACAGCCACAATTGGGCAAAATACATTGATATTCCCATTCACCTGCTTGGCACCGAGGAATATGTGGCGCAACTCCTGAAAGCAGGATTCCGGTCGGCGACCCACCGGCGCATCGTGGACTCCACGCCGATTCCGGATGACTGGACGCCCACGAACTGGTTTCCTACCCGGCAGGACCAGGCGAACTTTCAGGCGGAAGGAGCATTGCTGCTTATCGCGGAGAAATAGAACCACGTCATTGGAAATTGGAGACTGGAGATTGGAGATTGCAAATTTAAATCTGCAATTTCCAACCTCCAATCTCCAATTTCCAATGAATATTCTCACGCCAGCTCTTTCTCTTTCTCGAAGCGTATCCGATCTTCTTCCACGAATTCTTTTACGACAGGATGGTCGCTCGCATAAAGCTCCTGGATTGTTCCGATAAACACGAATTTACCTTTACTGAGAAGTGCGACACGGTCGGCCACCTTCTCGGCACAATTCGCAATATCGTGAGTGACGACCATTTGCGTCAGTCCGAGCTGGTGCTGCATTTTCCGGATGAGCTTGTTGATCGTCTGCGACATCAGCGGATCTACCATCGTTGTCGGCTCGTCGTAGAGAATCGCCTTGGGTTGCGCCGCAAGGGCGCGCGCGATCGCAACGGCTCGTTTCATGCCGGTGCTCAGTTCAGACGGCGAAAGATCGGCGAGATCTTCGATCTCCACCAGCTGCAGATATTCCTGCACTTTTCCCTCGATCTCTTCATCAGCCTGGCCGGTGTCGGTCAGTGGGAACGCAACGTTCTCCCACACGGTTAGCGAATCGAAAAGCGCGCCCGATTGAAAAACGAGCTGCACCTTACGACGGACCCGAGCCAGCTCCCGCTCGGTCATATTGGTAATGTCTTCACCGTCGACAATGATGCGACCGCTATCCGGTTTATTGAGACCAACGATGAGCGTGAGCGTCACCGTCTTTCCCGCACCGCTCGGGCCCAGAATCCCGAATGTTTCGCCCTCGTTGACACCAAACGACACGCCATCGAGCACCGTCACATCGCCAAACGACTTCGATACGTCGATGAATTCGATGAAATACGACATCGGGCTATTGTAGATTCGGTACATCATGAAAGCCATTCCTTACCTTTTATTGCTGCTCCTCCTGACTGCGGCGCCATCGGTTTCTGCACAGGAACTCGTGTGGGCCGCAGATGCTGAAGGCGGGGCGCCATATTCGTTTCCCGATGTCCGGAATCCGGCTCGGATCATTGGATTCGAGGTCGATCTGGCCGATTCACTCGCCGCTCGTCTGGGACGGAAAGCGCGGTTTGTTCAAAATCAATGGGACGGGCTGGTTCCCGGACTCGAGCGCGGTGAATATGACGTAGTCATTAATGGTCTCGAGATCACGCCGGAGCGCGCGGAGAAAATCCACTTCTCCAATCCATATTTTTATTCGACGTTGACGATAACGACACGCGCGGACGACATGCGAGTGCAGCGGCCCGACGATCTTCGCGGTCTCACCGTTGGTGTCCTCAGTGTGACGTTCGCCGAGCGCTATGTGCAGAGTCTCGGGAACGTATCGATCCGAAGCTATGGCGGCCAGTTCCAGCAATTCATCGATCTCGCGCTCGGACGGCTCGACGCAGCTGTCATGGATACGCCGGTCACGCTGTATTACGCGACGGGCCCGCAGGTCCGGAACATCGAGATTCCAGCGGCGCGGATGGCGTTCGGCATCGGCATCCGCAAGAGCGATGACGAACTGCTCCAGCAGATCAACCGCGCGCTGGAAGCGATGAAACAGGACGGCACATTGCGGAAGATTTACACCGACTGGGGCATCTATAACGCCGTAACAGCCCAGGCTTTCGGCGATCGTGAGCCGGTATCGAACGACAATGCGCCAAAATATCGCGAATATCTCGACACCCTTCGAACCGAACACACGTTCAGAGCGCGCCTCGATGACTACTGGCGATATCTGCCGCTCCTGCTTCAAGGGGCGCTCGTGACGCTGGAAATTTCCGTTGCATCGATGGCGATTGCGATCGGACTCGGCCTGCTGATGGCTGTTGTGCGCGTGTTCGCGCCGCGCGCCTTCGCATTGCCGATTGTGGGATTCATCGAGGTCATTCGCGGAACACCGCTGCTGATCCAGCTGTTCATCATTTTTTACGGACTACCGTCGATCGGCATCAAGTTCTCGCCGCTGTGGGCGGCCGTGGTTGGTCTGGGCATCAACTATGCGGCGTATGAAGCGGAAAACTACCGGGCTGGAATTCAATCGATTCCGCGAGGACAACTGGATGCGGCGCTGGCTCTCGGACTATCCCGCCTTCAGACAATTCGGAAAATTGTTCTGCCCCAGGCGGTGCGTCTGGTCATTCCGCCGGTGACGAACGACTTCATCGCGCTGTTGAAGGATTCATCGCTGGTGTCCGTCATCACGATGGTGGAACTGACCAAAATGTATGGCCAGCTTGCTGCGACAAACTACGACTACATCGGCATCGGGCTCCTGACCGCCGCGATCTATTTTGTGCTGGGATTGCCGATTGCCCGCCTGTCTCGCGTCCTCGAAACGCGGCTCGCTTATATGAAGGTGTGAAGGGCCAGAGTCAATGGAGATTGGAAACTGGAGATTGGAAATTGGAAATTTAAATCTCCAATCTCCAATTTCCAGTCTCCAATTTCCAATGATTACTTCGTCAGCATCTGGTAATTGAAATACGCCACCCGGTCACGGCCGCCGTTCTTGGCAACATACAGCGCCTGGTCGGCAATGCGGATGAGATCTTCCTTCGAGAGAGCATTGACGGGATAGTTCGAAACACCGACGGACGCCGTCACACTTCCGATGCGTGGAAATTGTTCGGCGGCAATCCGTTCGCGTATGCGATCGGCGACCTGAATGGCACCGGCCAGCGGCGTCTCCGGAAGAATGACGGTGAATTCTTCACCGCCATAGCGCGCGGCGAAATCGATTTCGCGGCAGGTGCTGCGAATGGTTTCGGCAATGGTACGGATGACCAGATCTCCGCTCGGATGGCCGAACCGGTCATTCACTTCTTTCAGAAAATCCAGGTCAATGATGAGCAGCGAGAGCGGATGGTTGTGGCGCTGAGCGCGGTTCAACTCCGCGGTCAACGTTGCCTGGAAGAATCGATGGTTGGGTAAACCCGTAAGGAAATCCGTCCGAGCCCGATGCTCGACCTCCTCAAACAACTGAGCATTGCGTAACGCGTTGGCGGCGGTGCTTGCCAGCACTTCAAAAAACCGGATATTTACATCGGAAAGGATGGGGCCAAGTTTCGATGATCGTAAGTAGATCAATCCGAGCACGGATTCGCCTGCAATCATCGGCACGGCAATAATCCCTGTGGGCTTCGCGTCAGGCATAAAGAGCAGGCGGCGAGACGCGTATGCCTGCTTCAGCTCCGGATGTTGATTGAGATCGATGTCGGCGTTTCGCTCATCCAGTTGAGGCACTTTGACCATGATTTTCGAACTGCCCGTCTTTGGGTCGATTCTGACGATGGAGCAATCCTCCGCTTCCAGCGTTTCGCACAGTCGCGAAACGATGGAGTACAGCACCTCATCCGTATTCAACGATGACGACAGCGCGCGCGTAAGCTCCACCATGACTTCCGCAATCCGGTTCTCCTCGATCATCGCGTTCGAAATTTTCGCGTCCTCGGTGAGCCGTTCCGACAGAAAGATGTAGAAGATCGCAACGACGAAGAACAATGCCAGCGTCAGAAAACGTTCGATGTTGATGTCGAGCTGGAAACCAAACAGGCGGAGGTAATTGAAGGCGCCAAAGAGTATGCTGACCGCGAACACCGAGAACAGGACAAGCCGCAAATCGCGCCAGACCACAGCCAGGAGAAAGATGAGCGCAAACGCAACGTAGAGATAATTCTCAGGGACCCGAAGAAGATACAGGATGCCGGAAACAAAAATCAGGTCGACCAACCCAATGGCAGCCTGAGTCCTTTTAACGATGAACTGCCGGCGTGGAATCAGCATCAGGACGACATTGCTGACCGAAAAGGCGAGCGCAAACACGAAGACGAAAGGAAACCGGTCGGTTCCCAGGTAGCTGAACAGAGTAAGATAAGAAGCGAGAATAACAAGCAGCCACCGCAACGAAAGGACCGCCTTACGGTGATCGATCTCAGTGGATTTTGGAGTCAGATCGAGCGGTGACATGCTAAATTGGGGCCGATTCTATCGGAGGTACCCGTGAAATTTGTGAATTTTTCCCGAAAAAACACCCCCAACGTGGTGCGACTCGGGTGCGTTTTCGGGGAAACATATTTCGATATCACAAAGGCCATCGGCGACGACCTCCTGGAATTTCCTCGCGTCGTATTTACCATTGAAGAGGTTCTACAGGTCAAGGAAGGTCTCTCTCTGCTCGAAGACCAGCTTGGCCATTTGGAGCGCGCGTCCAGTGGTATACAAAGTTATCTCTTTCCCGAATCGGACGTTACCTTCCGTGCACCAATTACCCATCCACAAAAACTTATCGGAATTGGGCTCAATTACAAAGATCATGTTGAAGAGATCAAGGGACAAACGCCCAGGCAACCTCTCCTGTTTGGCATGTACGCCAACGCGATTATCGGACCCTCCGAATCTATTATCATCCCACCGATGAGCAAACAGGTGGATTATGAGGCCGAGCTTGGGGTCGTTATCGGGCGCAGAGCACGGCAGGTTTCGCGGCAGGATGCGCTGGAATACATCGCCGGTTACACCATCGTCCATGATGTTTCGGCGCGCGATCTCCAGTTTTCCGACGGCCAGTGGCTTCGCGCAAAGTCTTTCGACACGTTCGCACCGATGGGTCCTTACCTCGTGACGAAAAGCGCTCTCGCCGACGGCGACGGATTGGCGATTGAGCTGCGGCTGAACGGCAAGACCATGCAGAAATCGAACACGCGAAATCTGATCTTCAAAGTGCCCGATCTGGTTTCCTACATTTCCGAAATCATGACGCTCGAAGTCGGAGATGTTATCGCCACAGGCACGCCGGGAGGCGTGGGCTTCGTGAGAAACCCGCAGGTCTTCATGAAGCCCGGAGATGTTGTCGAGATCGAAATCGAGGGTATCGGGGTGCTCAGGAACCCAGTGGCTGACTTCGACTGAGCAAGCTTTCAATCGCGTCTATCAGTTCCTGAATTCGAAACGGCTTCCGAATGTACTGAACGCCTGCCTGCGTAAAGAACCGCTTCGTTTGCGTGTTGACGACATCGCCCGTCACAAACAGGAAGCGATGACGCAACTCCGAGTTCAACGATTCAACCAGACGGTAGAGGCGCTGTCCGCTTACGCCGGGCATCCGCTGATCACAGATGATGACGTCATAATTCTTCTTCTTGATCTGCTCCAGCCCTTCCAGGCCGTTGTTGGCGAGATCGATTCGCGCGCCCTGCCGGACGAGAACATCGAAGATGAGCTCCGTAATATGGATCTCGTCGTCGATCACCAGAATCTGCTTGCCGCGCAGACACTGGCTTTCAGAGGTTCGGACGGGCTGAACTTCCTCCGGCTCGATCTGGTGGCGGATTGGAAGCTCCAGCGTAAATGTCGATCCGGTGCCGTAGGTGCTCCACGCGTAGAGTTCGCCGCCGTGATCTTTCACGATCCCGGCGCAAATGCTCAGACCCAGTCCTGTGCCGCGCTGCTTGTCTTTGGTCGTGAAGAACGGATCGAAAATCCGCGCCATGTCGCGCGCATGAATGCCGCTGCCGTTATCGGTCACCGTCACATGAATCCGTCCGGCATCAACAGACGTTTTGATATGGATCGCACCCGGCCGCCGTTGCACATCGGCAATGGCGTCTTCGGCATTGACGACGAGATTCAGAAAAACCTGTTCCATCTGATGGGGATCGCCCCACGCATATGGCAGGTCTTCAGTAAGCTCGGCGGTCACGACGATGTTATCGACAATTTCCTGATACTCGCGCAATTGAATGACATTGCGGATCGAGTCGTTCAGGTCGAAAGCAATGCGCTTCGGCTCTGTCTTCGCAGCGAGACTCAGGAAATTCTGAACAATTTTTCCGCAGCGCTCCGCCTGCGCCAATATGACATCGACCATGCGGCGAGTGCTGGGGTCCAATTCGCAACGCGAAACAAGCTGCGCATAACCGAGGATGCCTGCCAGAGGGTTATTCAATTCGTGGGCAACGCCTGAAACGAGCCGGCCGATCGCCGCCATCTTTTCGAGATGGACAAGCTGATGGCGAAGTTGCACTTCATTGGTGATTTCCGCCGCATAAACGATCTTCATACCCTGGTCGTTGAGAGGAACCGTCTCCAACTCATATGTTCCGCGGCCGGGCAGCTCGAGCTCGTGATGTTGAAGCGTCTGAATATTGTGAATGCCTTGAAAGAGGTCAGCGAATGCCGAATTGGAAAGAATCACCCGTCCGTCAGTATCGACAACGGCGACTGGAACGGGTATTAGTGCGAATAAACTGCTGATCAAATGCGTCGTATCTGCAGCGAGTCCTGTACCTTCCCTGGTCATTATCTCTCCCTTCATGGGCGTTCGGAACGGGAGGGATTCTCTTAGGAGGCCATACCCTTGGCAAGAAAAAAAGTGTATTTTTCTTAAAAATTTATGCTCTTTTCGTCAGCACTTTTCCCAACGCCCCTGCCGGCTAGAGCCTGCATATCGCCACGATCGGACATTTCGCACACTTTTGTAAGTTGCGCTTCGGCGGACAATCCCCCGCGATGCCGAGATGACACAGGGCAAAGTCGTAACGCACCGGGTCGTCCGGATGCAACCGTTGCAGGCTGTGAGTAATGTCGAGCGCCATCTTCCAACCAGGGTTGCGCATATCGGTTAAACCGATATACGTCGAGATGCGCGCGATGTGCGTGTCCAGCGGAATGACGAGTTGCCGGGGTTTAACGCGCGTCCACACGCCGCAATCGATGCCGTCCTCTGGCCGCACCATCCATCTCAAATAGAGGTTCAGGCGCTTGCAAGCGCTGCCCTCCGATGGACTCGGGAAGAAGAACCGAACGCCATTGCGCCGCTTCAACTCGCCGCGTGGATAGAACTGTTCATGGCCGAATCCAAGCAGGATTCGACAGAAATTGTTGAGGGCGTCCTCAACTTGGGTTTCGTCCGGCGACAGCGTCGAAGCGAACGCGCCTTCAAGCGAACCGTAGTCTTCCAGAGCACGCCGGATGATCCAAAACAACACACCGAGATCCCGGCTCGTGTTGAATCGATGATAAAAGCCGCGCAGCCGGCGGAGATCGGTCTTCGGATCGAAGGCGGCGATGCTGCTTGCGGGCTTCGGTCCCAGATATCCGAGAACGTTCTCCACAGTCCTGAGCACGCTCTTCACATTGCCGTACGCAAACGCCGATGCGAGGAGCCCGACAACCTCACGATCGCGCGGATCATCGTATCGGTGGACGAACTGAACGGGATCATTCGCCAGGTGCCGTTCCTTCGGGAAATTCGCGATGAACGTGTCCAGGTGATGCTTGAGCGAAGACATAAAAGACAATTAGCCACAAAGAAGCACAAAATTCACAAAATTTTTGAGCCTTATGTGCCTTTTTGTGGCTAAGAACTACTGCGGGAAGTTCAGCGTCGGCTTCGCGCGATCTGTATTGTTGGTCGTGCGCGAATTTGGTCCGCTGAGCGGATCGGACGGCCGGTTCCCCCGGTCATTGTCATGCGCCAGGATATCGGCGGACGGGGCGCCATTCGCGTTCGTATCCGGAACGTTCTTCTTCACCATGCGAATCACGCGATTCCGGATCAGTTCTGCTTCATTGGCGACCGGGGCCAATGGATATTCGCCGGGGCGCACCAGAGTTTTTCGGCCGGGTTCAAGAATCACTTCGCGATCCGGCAGGCCGACCGTTTCTACGGCAACGCGGCCTTCCAGACAGCGAACTTCTGCAAACTGAGCCTCGTCGACATTGACTTCGAAAATCGTCCCGCGAACAGCGATCAAAGCCGTCGGAGTGGTCACGCGATAGGGATTCGGACGGCCGCCCAAACGCTGCACATAGAACCGAACTCGGCCGACCATCAGGTTCATCAGGCTTCGGAGGTTGCCGCTCCAGAAGTCTTCGACAATCAATTTCGAATTTTCCGAGACGACCATATAGGAACCATCCGGCACTTCCAGAATCAATTGCCCGCCGGGACCGGTTCGCACTTCGTCGCCAACCTGAACGGTTTGAGCCGTCGCGACTGTCGTGAAGGGCTTGCTGGAGGCTGAGCGCCATTCAACAGGTTCCGTAATCGACGAGACCCTGAGCGCTGCCTGAGCCCACAATCCTGAAGGCAGGAGCAGCAATAGCGAAATCAGTAGAACCTTCCTCATTTGTCCCCCTTCGCAAGTTCCCCCGGGAAGTCATGAATTTTCGTCGGGCCGTGCGGCGAATCGATGCGGCGAAAATCCAAAGCTTCCTGGAACAATCCAAAACCACTGCCAAGATCGGGCAGCGGGTGAACTCTACGAGATGCACGAAGCCTGTCGAAAATCCGAGAGTTTCGTTCTCTTTCGACACGCTTTAGAAACGCACCTAAAGAGCGTGCCATCTTCTCGCAATTCATGCCAGCATTTTCGGCGTACGACCAGAAGTCCCGCTGCGCATTCTCGCCGTTCATCTGTGCGAAGGTTTTTCCGGTGGTGGCCTGGATATAGGCGAGGGCCGTGATCTCGCCCCAGTTCAGCTTCTGTCCCATCGCCCACTTGAGTTCTTCTTCTCGCGTGCCATATTCCTTCTGGATCAGATCCGCGACAAGCATCGGACTCTCGGCATCTTTCGAGGCATCACGATCCAGGGTGTTGATGGCAGTGATCATCGCTGCGCTGAGTGCAGGACTTCCGCCGCCCGCTGCGAACAGCGGAACGCCGAAAGCCAGAACCGCGAAAATAGACCCGACAAGAAATCTTCTAATCATTGTCTCTTCAGTGAGGCTGGGAACGGGGCCATCTTAGTCTCAAATATTGCCGAAATCAATTCCGAGACGCTTGGCCTTGTTGTAGAGTGTCCGCCTCTCGATTCCCAGGATCTCGGCCGCTTTCTTCTTATTGCCGCCGGTCTCCTTTAGAATCTTGATGATATGCTCCCTTTCCATAGCATCCAGGGATGATCCCTCTCCCCCAGGGAGAGGCCGGACGATAGCCGGTGGCGAGGTGTCGTTCAGGGCGGCTCCTTCCGTATCCCCGAATTCGAGCTCCTCGGGCCGAATCACGCCGGTGTCGTTGAATGTCATCGAGCGTTCAAGCATATTCTTGAGTTCACGGACGTTCCCGGGCCAGGCGTACTGTTTCATCACATCGAGCGCATCGGCCGCCAATCGCACTGCTTTGCCATTTTTCTCGGTAAACACCTTGATGAAGTAACTGGCCAGCAGGGGGATGTCTTCCTTACGATCCCGAAGCGGCGGCAAAGCGATGGTGAAAACGTTCAGCCGGTGGAACAGATCCTCGCGAAACTGACCCATCCGGACCATGTTCCTCAAATCGCGATTGGTCGCGGCGATCAAACGGACGTCGACCTGAATCGTTTCGTTCGATCCGACGCGTCGAATCTCATGCTCCTGTATCACGCGCAGCAGCTTGACCTGGAAACTGAGCGAGGTTTCGGAAATCTCATCCAGAAACACCGTTCCTCCCGCTGCGCCCTCAAAAAGACCTTTTCGCGAGCCTGTCGCGCCCGTGAATGACCCGCGCTCGTGACCATAGAGCTCGCTTTCCAGCAGCGTCTCCGGCAACGCGCCGCAATTGATGACCATGAACGGCGCGCGGGAGCGCGTGCTGTTTTCATGCAGTGCGCGAGCGACCAGTTCCTTGCCGGATCCGCTCTCGCCGATGATCAGCACCGGAGCTTCGATGCGGGCTGTCTTCGCCACCTTTTTATATATGTGGACCATTTTGGGCGTGGCGCCGATGATCTCGGTTTTCGGAAGGGTCTCCACCAGTTCGGGTCCGACGGTCCTGGCCTGCGACAGTTGGAATTTTTCTTCGATGCGATGGAGGATTCTCAACATCTCATCGATGACGAATGGCTTGCTGATGTAATCGAATGCGCCGTTGTGAACAGCATGAACGGCGGTTTCCATGGAACCGTGCGCCGTCATGATGACGACTTCCGCGTCGGCGTTGACGTTTTTCATCCGCTCCAGGAGATGAAGGCCGGAATCATCTCCAAGATAGATATCGCTGACGAGAATATCGAAACGCTCTTCTTCCATGGCTCGGCGAGCCTGCTCGCCGCTCATGGCCACGCGAAACGGATACGATTCCATCTCCAGAATGGACCCCATCAACTTACAAATGGACCGATCGTCGTCCACCACCAGGATCTTCGGTTTAATGTTCATACCACTTCATGTCCTGTGTCATTCGTGTCTTCGTGTTTAAAACGGACACACAGGCACAAAGTCAGTTCGGTATCCACAATGTGAACACCGCACCTT
>Ga0070707_100001020_pt1 | contig 27758 bp, 19 predicted proteins | sample KBSK5502metaG_FD_65468 | JGI IMG/M metagenome (GOLD analysis project Ga0070707, IMG submission 65468) | Corn, switchgrass and miscanthus rhizosphere microbial communities from Kellogg Biological Station, Michigan, USA - KBS K5-50-2 metaG | ecosystem: Host-associated > Plants > Roots >...
CGCGCTGCATGGCGCCCGGATCGGGATTGAATTCGGACGGCGAGAGCGGCTCGTTTTCGGCCGCGATCAAAGTCGTATTCGCAAGAATCAAATCCGGCTCGAGCGAGAGCACATCTTTTGGATCGACCACGTCGAGCGTTGTTGCGGCTTGTGTGACCGGAGTTGGCTTTGTCTCAACAATCGGCTGCGGCTTGAGCTCAACGTTTGGAAAATTTGAATGCTTCGAGCATGCAAGATTGTCCGGACCCGAATTGATCTCGACTAGTTGCGCGCTGGTGTTGTGGCCGATGTCGATCCAGAAAAATGCGATCAACGCAATCAGCGCGCGTCTGGTCGCGCTGGTAAATGCCCGAGTTGACCAGCGCATGGGAGGGCGAGGATGCCCGAAGTCCCCTCGTATTGGCAAGCCAAAGGCGCACTAGGGGTTCGCCCGACGGTAGATGTCGATCTTACGCGGTTTTTGGGTTTTTGGTTGGTCAACCGTCGCTCGTTTTGTTATTTCGGAATCGATGAAACTCCGCGCGCTTCCAATTTTCGCGGCGGCGATCATCGCATCTCCAGCATTCGCTCAGCTGACGTCGACTGACGTGGACATGATTGTCAGACACGCCGCGGTTCGCGCCGGAAAAATTTCGTCGAACAGCGTCATCGCAGTGACCGATCGCGAAGGTTACGTGCTCGGCGTTTGGGTAGTCCGCGGCGGCAACGCGAATCCGGACGAAATCGCCACTGCCGTTTCCAAAGCCGGCACGGCCGCGTTTTTGAGCAGCGATCAGAATGCGTTCACGTCGCGCACCGCCGGTTTCATCATCCAACAACATTTTCCGCCGGGGATCAGCAATACCGCCACCGGTCCGCTTGTCGGCGTCGGTCTATCGAACTTGTTCGTTTCAGATGTAAATCATTTTAAAAAGATCGACGGTGTTTATTGTCCGCCGCCGATTCCGCCGTGCACGCTTGGTGGAGTCCCGTGCGGCCCTTCTCCCGGCACGTTTGGATCGCCGATCGTTTTTAGCTCGCTCGATGGTTCGCCCGGAGGCGTGCCGGTCTACAAAAGCGGCCAACTGGTCGGTGGTCTCGGAGTCACTGGCGACGGAACGCCGCAACCGTCGATTCCATTTGTGCCCACTCCGCCGCTTCCCGTTTTGGATCCCTGTCTTCTCGCGGCATTGCCGCCTCCAGGAGTTGCGCGCAACGAAAACCCATTCATCTACATCAGCGGCTATGACGCCGACGAAGACGTAGCGCTGGCCGGTCAGCGTGGTTTTGCGGCCTCGTCGAGCATCACGGCGAACAATGTTTTCATCGGCGGAATTGCGCTTCCTTACACGGCGTCGAAAACGAAAGTTTCAAAGTCGCTCGCCGCTCCCGGCAATTACGATGTGAATTTTCCGCCGCAAAATTCTCCCGGTCCGCCGCCGGGAATTGTTCCAGGCACGTTCGGCGGCGTGAACGGCGAGATTCGTCAACCGATCATCAACGATCCGCTCCTCGCGCCGATCAATGGTCAACCGCGCCTCACGGCCGCGGAAGTTGCGAGCATCATCGATTACGCGGCGAAACGAGTCGCGATCACGCGCGCTGCGATTCGATTGCCGATTGGAACGCAAATGGAAGTCTTCATCACGGTCGTGAACAATCCCGATGCGGACAACCTCGCGCCGACTGTGCTCGGAACATTTCGCACCGGCGAAGCGACCATGTTCAGTTGGGACGTCGCCGTCCAAAAAGCGCGGACGGCAGTTTTCTATTCGCGACACGATTTCCTCAACTTTGGTTTGGAACTCTCAATGTCGACCCGCTGCGTCGGATTTTTGGCGCAACAAAATTATCCCCCCGGCATCGACGGGAACAATCCTGGCCCGTTCTTCACCGAGCAGGACAAACTTTCCGGTTTCGCTGGCAAGGAACCGAACGTCACTTTCACGGCGACAGGAGATTTCAGTTCGCCGCCGCTGCGCACTGGCATTCGCGCTGATCTGCCAAACGGCATCACAATTTTCCCCGGCGGGTTTGGGCTTTATCGCAACGGTGTTCTGATTGGCGCGATCGGCGTTAGCGGCGACGGCGTCGATCAAGACGACATTGTTAGCGCGTCCGGCACCCACGATTTTCTCGCGCCCGACGCGATTCGCTCCGACGAATTCTTTTTCCGCGGCACGCGCTTGCCTTACGCAAAATTCCCGCGCGATCCCGGATTGTAGAACCTGCATGCGCAACGCCGCAGAAAGCTTCCTAGGTCTGGTTAATGTGGGCTTGGCTAATCGGCGATTCGTTCGATACATCCTCTTCTCGACGAGCTTGGGCTCCCTCATCATTCTTTTCGAGATTTGCTCAGCGCAGACCGAGACATCGCCTAATGCGATACTTCTAAGCAAAGAGAACATCGTCGATGCTGCTCTGAGAAGTGCAGCCTGGTCTCCGGCTATCGTCGGAGAAATCTTCGCCCCGAAAGATCGAGTTCGAACGGGAGACGATAGTCGTGCGGCACTGCGCCTTAGTGATTTGAGTGTGCTCCGTATTGATGAACTTACCGAAGCCGAGATTCTGCCGCCGCACCGAGCAACAGCCAAGGCAACGCTCGACCTAAAGCAAGGCACGGCGTACTTGTTTAGCCGAGAGAAATCTCGAGAAGTTGAAGTGGTTACGCCAGCCGCGACTGGAGCCATTCGTGGCACCGAATTCGTCGCCCGAGTAGGTGCAAACGGCCACTCGGTCATAATCATGCTCGACGGGGTGGTGGAATTCTCAAACCCGCAAGGCTCAGTGATTGTGCATAGCGGCGAACAAGCCAGTGCCGATCCTGGCAGTGCGCCGACTAAGACAGCGGTCATCGACGCGATCAGTTCGATCCAATGGTGCCTTTATTATCCCGGTGTGCTCGATCTAACTGAGCTGAAGTTATCAAACGCAAATCACGGGAGTCTGGGAGCATCCGTTTCTGCTTATCGCGCCGGCGACCTACTTGCCGCGTTAAAGGAGTATCCGAAAGGCAGATCTGGAGGTTCTAGCTCGGAGAAAGTATATCGCGCCGGACTTTTTCTCGTCGTCGGACAAGTTCCAAAAGCAGAACAGTTACTAGCGGAGATACCACACAACGCCCCGGGTCGAAATGCGCTCGCAGTCCTAATTGCCGCGGTAACACTCAAACCACATCCAGATACTTCCGCGCCGCAAACGGCAAGTGACTGGATCGCTGAGTCCTACTATTTCCAGTCAAAGGCGGACCTCAATGGTGCCCTGGATGCTGCACGAAAAGCAGTGGAACTGGATCCTTCGTTCGGCTTTGCTTGGACGCGCGTGGCCGAGCTGGAGTTTAGTTTCGGACGGATTCCGCGCTCGTTGGCAGCATTAGAGAAGGGATTGGATATCTCAGCGAAGAATCCACAGGCGCACGCTCTCCGCGGATTCCTGCTCAGCGCGCAAAACGAAATTACTAGCGCAAGGCAATCGTTCGATGACGCGATTGCAATCGATGGTGCTCTTGGAAACGCCTGGCTTGGCCGCGGTCTGACTTTCATTCGACAGGGCAAGGATGAGTTAGGAAGGCTCGACCTTCAGACCGCCGCAGCCCTCGAGCCGAATCGATCGCTTTTGCATAGTTACTTGGGAAAGGGATTCAGTAATATCGCTAACGAGCTCAAAGCGCGCCAAGAACTCGGACGCGCCGAGGACTTGGACCCGCGCGATCCGACGCCGTGGCTCTACTCGGCGTTGGAAAACAGACAAGACAATCGAACAAACGAGGCAGTTAGTGACCTCGAAAAATCAATCGATCTAAATGACAACCGCCGAATCTATCGTTCCCAGTTTTTGTTAGATCAGGATCGAGCAGTCCGAGGCGCGAACTTGGCAGCGATTTATCAAGACGACGGGATGGACGACGTGAGCGTTCGAGAGGCCAGTCGTGCTGTCGATTCAGACTATAGCAGCGCTTCAGCTCATCTTTTTCTCGCGAACAGCTATAACGCGTTGCGTGACCCTAAGCGGATCAATCTGCGTTATGAGACACAGTGGTCTAATGAGCTCTTACTCGCTAATCTGCTGTCACCAGTCGGTGGCGGTCCGCTATCACAATATGTTTCCGAACAAGAGTACTCAAAGCTCTTTGAAGCAGATGGTCTTGGTATCAGTTCTACCACCACCTATCTCGGAACCGGAGATGTCCGCGAAACTGCATCGCAATTCGGGCTGTTCGGGAATTTTAGCTACTCACTGGATACTGACTTTCAATACGATAGGGGAACACGGCCTAATAATGAGATTACTCGCTCAGAATCGTACGCTCAAGCAAAGTACCAGTTAAGTCCGCAGGATTCAGTTTTCTTCCAAACGAAATATCAAGACACTAGCAACGGCGACGTATTTCAGTATTACGACCAAGCCGATGCCGCCCCTGGCTATCACGCGCGCGAGCTTGAGCAACCGTCGCGGGCGCTGCTTGGCTATCACCATGAGTGGTCGCCCGGGGTTCACACGCTGGCTCTGTTCGGCCGCTTATCGGACGACATCACGGTCACTAACTTAAACAGTGTCGCGAATACCAATTCGTTTCTAGCCACAGGATTTCCGAATGTCAGCCGGATCGAGATCTTCGCCCTCACACCAAATGGCCGAGTGGCGGAAATTTTTGTCCTTCCGATGGATCTCCATTATCACAGCACCTTTGAGATTTACACCGGCGAGGTGAATCAAATATGGGAGCAGGAAAATAACACGTTGGTTATTGGCGGCCGTTTCCAAGGAGGCGAATTCGATACCACCGATTTGTTGAACCATGAGCCGCCGATCTACTCTGTCCTCTTTGCGCATCCGCCGGCCAGGCAGGATTTCGCGACCGACTTTGATCGACAAACTGGCTACATCTATGACATTTGGCGTCCATTCGCTTCGCTCTCTATTACCGGCGGATTGAGCTACGACCGGCTCACTTACCCGTCGAATTATCGAAACCCACCCATCACGGACACGGAGAGCTCGCGCAGCCGATTCTCTCCCAAAGCTGGTGTGATTTGGACTCCATTCGACAATTTCGTTATCCGTGGTGCTTATAGCCGCTCTCTTGGCGGCGTAAGTTTTGACGAAAATATCCAATTGGAACCGACGAGCGTCGCTGGTTTTAATGAGGTATTTCGTAACATCATTTCCGAATCAGTTGTCGGTTCTGTAGAAGCGCCAAAGTATCAAAGTGGCGGAGTGATCGTGGAGGAAAGGTTACCTACTCGTACTTATCTGGCAGCTCAAGGCGACATCTTAGCTTCAGATGTCGATCGACGTGTAGGCGTTTTTGAAACATTCCTCGGCCCTGGCGGCAGTATTCCCGGACCGATATTTCCGAGCTCAACTCCACAGCGCCTGCATTATCAGGAAGACGACCTGACCTTTGTCGCGAATCAACTCATTACTACCGAATGGTCAGTAGGCACACGCTATCAGATTTCTTTCTCAGACTTGGCAATCTTCTATAAGGATGTACCAAAGTCCGCGACGCCTTCGGGGTTCGGCGACCATCGCTCAAAAGCAACTCTCCATCAAGCCGGTTTCTTTGCTCTCTTTCATCATCCATCCGGCTTCTTCGCTGAAGCCGATGCGGATTGGTACCGCCAGAGTAACGTGGGCTATAGTCCCGATATTCCAGGTGACGACTTCTGGCAGCTAAACGGATATGTGGGTTTCCGGTTTCGCCGAAATTATGGCGACGTTGCCGTGGGTTTGCTCAATATTGGAGACCAGAACTACAAGCTGAATCCTCTGAACTATTACAACGATCTGCCACGCGAGCGGACGGCATTTGTCCGAGTAAGACTCAATTTTTGATGCGACTAAAATTGAGATATGCAGCTCGCCTGCTGATCACGTCCGGTTGCGCGGCGGCGGCGGTGTTAATCGGGATCGTTTGTTTAAACTACGACTTCGCACAATCAGTTGCACGGCTTAGTTATGATCTACCTTTTGTCTTTCGCTCTACCCTGGATACTCACGAAGTTACTTTGGTCTATCTCGACGAGCCATCGGCCAGGCAACTAAACCAGCCTCTCGATGATAAGTGGGACAGACGACTCTATGTTCGCCTTCTCGACAGATTATCCGAAGAGAAAGCTCGCCTCGTATTCTTCGATATTCTCTTTGATTCGTCTTCAACAGATCCGACGGTCGACCTAGCATTCGCTGATGCAATTCAACGATCCAAAGTCGTGATCATTGGCGGCTCGATTGGTCTTGCCGAACAGATGGGACTCGTGGCGGAGAAGCGCGTATTTCCTCCACTTAAAATATTTCGTAGCGCAGCCGCCGGCTGGGGGCTTCTAACACTTACTCCACTCGACCCTGACTACGAACTGCGTCGCCTGCTGAGCCAAGTCGATAACGTGCCGACGGGCGATTGGAAAGCCGCGCAGATTCTTGGTGCAACTACAGGTCTATCCCGCGGCATACAGGGATGGATCAACTACTACGGGCCTCGCACTAGCTTTTCGTCAGTTGGCTTTGCCCAAGCCATCAGCCCGGATGGAATTCCACCGGGATACTTCGCTGATAAGATAGTGCTGGTTGGTAGCCGATTCACTGCCGGTTATATCGCTGCAGGACGCGATGAGTTTGCGACTCCGTACTCAAGATGGAACCGTCAGTTCTCACCTGGATTAGAGGTCCATGCCACAGCTCTCCTTAATTGGCTGCATCACGATTGGATAACTCGAATGCCTGAGAAATGGGAAACTCTATTGATAGTTTGTTTCGGTCTCGTCGCCGGAGCTTTAACGCTTTTGCGGCCATCGATCGCAGCTCTTGTGACCGCGTGCGCAGCGCTTGCGGTGGCATGTTGTGCTTTTTGGTCCGTCTGGGAACACCGTGTTTGGTTTAATTGGCTTGTCTCTTCGGGGATCCAGCTTCCGTTCGGGCTAGCGCTCTCAGTCGGTTCGCAGTACTTGCTCGAGGCGCGTCGCAGAAAAGCGCTTCGCAAAGCCTTTGGTTTCTATTTGTCTCCCGAAATGGCGGACAAAATAGCAAACTCCGATTTCGATCTCACGCCTGGTGGCAAGGTTGTTGAGGCGACCGTTATTTTTACCGATCTGGAAAATTTCACTACCTTGTCCGAAAATCTCGATCCAACGGAAGTCTCAAAAATCCTGATCGCTTACTTCGAGCAAACTACGCGGTGCATTCTGGAAAACAAGGGCACCATTATCAAATATATCGGCGACGCGGTCATGGCGGCGTGGGGCGCGCCGATCGAGGAACCCGCGCACGCCGTGCGTGCAGCGGAGGCGGCGTGCGATCTCCGATGTCTGTCTGAGATGAACGTGCATGGTAAACAATTGCGCACGCGAGTCGGCGTCAATAGCGGCAACGTGTTGGCCGGCAATCTCGGATCATCTTTCCGCTTCGACTACACCATGATTGGCGATACAACCAATTTCGCCTCACGACTGGAGTCGCTGAACAAATATCTCAGTACCCAAGTCTTGATTTCCGACTCAGTGAGACAACAGCTTGGCGACAAGTTCGTCACCCGGCGGCTTGGAGAATTCCGGGTTGCTGGAAAAACCCGCAGCGTCAAGATTCACGAACTCATATGCCGTCGCGACGGGCAGCAGCCGGACTACGACTGGATACAGATTTTTGAGCAAGGGTTAGATGCGTTTCGTGGAGGCGACTTTCAACGAGCTCGTGCTTTAGTGCAAAATACGCAGGAGATGCGTGGCTGCGCCGACGGACCCTCGCAGTTTTACCTGCGGAAAATCGATGCTCTGCAAGCTAAAGTCCCACCGACCGATTGGGCCGGAGTCGTCGAGTTTACGGAAAAGTAAGCTTGACTTTAAACCGTCGGGCCTCGACTCTCAATCGTACCCTCTATTTGAACCTCTCGCTTAATGCTCGCCGCCCTCCGAGCGGCCTCGGCATCGGAGTTACGACGGCACGCCGCCGCGGCCTTTGGCTTTGTTCATCCGTGAGTTGGGCAGCGCGTTGGTTTTTGGCGCTCGCGCTGTTGTGTCAAAGCTCCGGCGCATTCGCACAGGTCCAGAACACAGGCATATGGCGGGTAACTGGCCACAACCTCCGCGGCAACATAATCGTAAACCTTGATACGTATTGGTCGGTGCAAAGCAGACCCAACCCAGTTCCCACCGGGGCTCCTCTTGGCTCGTATGACTGTTCTATTCAATCGCCACCAAGCGGGTGGGTGCAGTCGGCCAGCCCCGTTTCAGTAACTGACGGCCACCAGTGGATTTTTCCGCTTAACAACTATGATCCTGCGACTGGCTCCACTGTCGACACAACTCTCGGCACTTACATTTACCAAACCCACTTTACGTTGCCCCAGTATGTCGATCCAAACTCTGTTGTACTCACGGGTCTTCTGGCCGCTAGCGATGCAGTAACCTCGCTGAAACTTAACGGAAGCGACACCCGGTTTGCTGGCGCCGGTTCCAGTGCCTTTGTCTCGTTTCAAATCGATCGCACCAACGGCAGTTTCCACGGAGGAGACAATGTCCTCTCGGTGTCAGTGCGAAATGACAACGGCCCCACCGGCTTGATTGTCGATAACGTTAATATCACCTACAGTGTGTTTCCGACGCCGGTAATCACATCGCCATCCGATCCACTCTACGGATCGCCGGGGACTGCTTTCAGTTTTTCCGTCCAAGCAACCAATAATCCCAGCTATTCGGCTGGCGGATTGCCACCGGGATTAACGATTAATAGCGTAACCGGAGAAATCAGCGGCACGCCCAGTCTAGCCGGTAGCTTCCCAGTAAACGTTACTGCTCAGAACTCATATGGGATGGATGCGCAGACACTGATCCTAGTTATCTCAGATTGGAGTGTGAATTTTAGCACGCCTCCGATGACTCCTATTACATTCGGGAATGGTATTTTCGTAGGGTTCGGCGGCGACCTCTCTGGTAATCCGCTTTCTTACGCATCAACTGACGGAAAGCTTTGGTCAGCCCATAACTCGCCGCCTAATCTGGCTTGCGTTAACTTTGGTAACGGAATTTTCCTTGCTGGTGGACAGCGCGGCGAACTCTACACGTCTTTGGACGGCGTTATTTGGACTAGTCAGACTTCTGGCATCACAAACCAACTGAACGGCTTTGCATTTGGTAATAATACCTATGTCGGCACTTCTCATCAAAATTCTCCGATCACTTCGATCCCGATCATATCATCCCCCGATGCGCAGGTTTGGACGGTTCATCAAGTCAATGTGGGGCTTCATAAGGATTTCTACGGAGTTACGTTTGGCAGCGGTACTTTTGTCGCAGTGGGTTCGGCCGGCATCTATTCCTCGAACGATGGCACGACTTGGATTCAACGCCTTGATCAGAAATTTAACTCTGTTGCATTCGGAAATGGTCGTTTCGTCGCAGTCGGTGATGCGGCAGCAGCGACGTCGACCGATGGTCAAACCTGGTCATTAAATCCCGCTCCGGATTCGTCTAGTCTCACTTTTGGTAACAACACCTTCCTCACCACGACTGGTTCCTATTCCAGTGATGGTGCTCTATGGCTTAAGACAACGTTGCCAGTGGATCCAACGTTATCTGTGCCCCCATCATATCCTAATGCAATAGGATTTGGTAACGACACCTTTGTCGCGCCTGTCGGCTACGTAATAGACGACAACGGTAATCTAACACAGATAAACCAAGGGCTAACTCATCTTAGCTCTTTTCCGCCAGGCTCGATTTATTCGTTCGGAAGCAACAGTTACGAAGTTTTCGAAAACGCGGGAACGCTTTCCGTTACAATTGTCCGCACCGGAGATCTTAGCCTTCCCGTCAGTGTGCTTTGCTCAACAATGCCCGCTCTTGATAACTCGCCCGGGACTGGATTTGTAGATACTTACACCGCGACTCCAGGCGTTGATTACGGAAACATCAGCCAAACCGTTCTTTTTCAACCAGGCGAAAATAGCAAGACAGTTTCAATTCCGATTTACAATAATAACTCGTCTTCCGATGGCCGGCGCGAGTTAAGCGTCGCGCTGACCTCGCAGAGCGATGGCTCGTCAGTAGGCACACCCGCTCCTGTTTTCGTATCAGACGATGATAAGTCTCTTCAAATCTCAGAGATACATAATCTCCAAGATTCACTTGGCACGGATTCCACAGTCACGTTCTCCGCCGACCTGATCGTGCGGAACGATGCGACTACCGCGACAGGTCCTTTGCGGATCAGAATGATTGGAGTCCCTGGTTACAATTTGTTTCATGTGACCTTTGATTCGCGGCCATTGCCTGAAAAAGTTGAGCTAGGTAGTTTTGCGATTACGAACAGCTTGGCTGGACATTCAACGATGACGCAGCCGGTTACAGGCGTAATCCCAGCGCCTCAAAGGGCCGACCAAGACCAGCCTACCGATGGATATGTCTTTTGGTGGGCTTATGCAGTACTAGAAGAACAGGCCGGCGGAAACTGGTATCCTACTCCCGGATCTTGGCCGGTTGACGACGGAGCGCTTCTCATCCTGACCTCGAGCGGCGGTACAACAGATTGCCACCATCCACCACCAGGCAGCCCTCACTGTATCGACACAGGCGGCGGTATCAGCAGCGGTGGCGGCGGTGGCATGCTTCCGGTTCTACCGCCACCTCCAACTCTGTCGGGGTTAAATATCAATGGCCCCAATCAAGTTAATAAGAACAGTAGCACCCAGTACAGCGTTACGGGTATGTTATCCGATGGCACTTCGGTATCGCCAGAGAATGTTATGTGGTCGGCTACGGCATTTTCTATTTCTTCTACCGGGGTGCTAAGCGCTACTAGCGTCAAGAAGGACACTCCGGTTACAATCAGCGCTAGTACCACCGTAGCTGGAGTAACCCAAACCAGTTCGCTTAATGTGACTGTGCGCAAGAGTAAGACTGCTTTAGCGACGCCGACGATCTCACCCAATGGGGGAACGTTCGCCCATTCGGTGCAGGTAACAATCAGCGACGCAGCGGGTGGAGCGACGATTCGTTATACGACCAATGGCAGCACGCCGGGGAAGAAATCGCCTGTCTACAGTGGTCCAATTACGTTGACGAGCAATGCGACGGTAAATGCAATAGCGACTGCCAGCGGCGCGAGCAACAGTTCGGTCGCCTCAGCGGTCTTTACCATTACGCCATAGGCAAACGCAGAACTACAACGCACACGTACACGAAAATCATGCGCTGCTAGCGTTTCGTTCGATCTGGAAACGATTATCGCATTCAAGCATAAGGCGCCGTCCTACGACCAGGGCGAGTCGGAGAAATGAGCTTGACTGCGAGCCACAAGACCTCGACGCTTAGAGGCAGAAAGGCTAAATCACCCTCCATCCTAAGGCTTGCCGCCCTCCGAGCGGTTTCGGCGTCGGAGCGGCGACGTCGGCGAGGTGCCGATGGTCTCATTGGCCTAACTGGTGCTGCCTAGCGCTTGCGCTGCTTGCCATAGCACCGGCAACGTTCGCCCAGATTTACAATACAGGTGTCAACTCTTATTCCTCCACCTTACCTGACGGCTTCACAGAGCTACATTGGTCATTGCAAAGTTTTCCTGATCCAAACCCGGCCAACCCACCCTTAGGTCCTTCAGATTGCCTTGTCGAAGCTCCAGTGTCGGGATGGATAACGTCAGCAACCGCGCAATGGATTGGATCACCTGCGAGTAATGGGGACGGAAACACTTCGGTTGCGCTTGGAAGTTACCTTTATCAAACCAAATTTACTCTTCCGAAGTATGTCGATCCTAGTTCGGTTGTCATAACTGGATCGGTTGCTGCGTCCGACAATCTCACATCGCTTAAAATTAACGGAGCCGACACCGGTTTTTCAGGGGCCGGTTCTGGATCTTTCGCTGGTTTCACGATTAATCACACGAATGGCAGCTTCACTGCAGGAGATAACGTCCTGTCTGCTATTGTGCAGAACACTAGTGGACATAACGGCCTAATCGTCGATAGCCTGGCCCTGACCTACAATTTGCTGCCGGCCCCTGTGATTAATTTCGTAAGTCCCGTTTACTATAATGAATTTGAATTCGACGGCAACGCCTATCTCGATGGTCAACCGAATATTCCTCTTAGTTTTGCGATCCCGGCAACAAACAACCCGACAAGCTATCAGGCTTTAGGGCTGCCGCCCGGACTTAGTATCAACACAGCGACCGGCGTCATTAGCGGAACGCCACTCGTGGCCGAGTCTTGTCCGATCCAGCTGACCGCGACGAATTCCTACGGCTTCGATACCAAGGCTTTGAATCTCCTCGTCTCGAATTGGACCCAGCTTCCCACCGGAATTATCCCACAAGCCTTTGGAAACGGGACATACGTCGCTGTCGATCGCAATATTAGTTACACATCTATCGATGCGATTAATTGGACTGCGCACACCGTTGATAGTAACACTAATCAACTTCTGGACTGCGTTACATTTGGTAACGGCATGTTTGTCACTGCAGGGATAACGTGTGTATATTTACAAGGCTGCACAGCTGCTCTTTACGTATCGCCTGACGGGGTGACCTGGACTCCTCAGTCATCTCAAGCAAACGACAAAATATTCAAACTGGCATTCGGTAACAACATCTTTGTCGGCATTACGAGAAGCATGCAAGTACTGACGTCATCAGATGGCCAACATTGGTCCGTCCAACAGCTATTGAGTGATGATCCCGGCAACCGTGGAGAAATTGTCACTCCCCCGACGATTATCTTTGGCAACAATACGTTTGTCATTGTTCTCGACTTTTACACCTCCAACGACTCAGGAATTTATTCGTCACGCGATGCACAAATATGGTCTCTAATTAATTACCCGAACAATTCGCTATTAGGAGGGGCATTCGCGAGCGGTGTTTTCGTTGTTCCAGGATCCGCAGCGGTTGAGACGTCGCTTGACGGATTTGTGTGGACTGCCCACCCCCCTAATGTTCTAGCTGGCGAGTCGTTCACTAACGGCATGATTTCTACGGGAAGTACGTTTTTGGTTTTGAGCGACGGCCGCCCCGGGAATGTGTTTTTTTCGTACGATGGGTTAAATTGGCGGGAGACAATTGTGCGGCCGCCGCGCGAGGACATAGCCCTTTCTTTTGCAAATGGCCGCTGTTTCGCAAGCACCCTAACTCATGGCCTAACTCACGATACCAATTTCCCCCCACTTTCGACCGTCTCATTCGCAACGTCGTTTTCGGAGGTTGTTGAAAATGCTGGAAATGCCACGCTTACTCTCACGCGAACTGGCGACCTTACCGGCACAATAAGCATTCTATGCGATACGCCACCCATTCCACCCACAACGGCCTTCAATGCATTCGCCAATTCCTTTGCAGCCGTCGATGGAACCGATTTTCAGGGCGTTTATCAAACCGTCGTCTTTAATCCCGGCGAAACAATAAAGACGGTTTCAATTCCGATCATTAATAACACTTCTTCTGCCGACGGGCGGCGGGAAATCGCAGTCGAATTAATAGCTCAAACCGAGGGAGTCAATGCAGGCGATCCAACAGCAGTCAGGATTCTGGATGACGACAAATCGCTTCAGATCGCAGACGCGGACAATCTGCAATTCACCGACAACGCCGATAAAACGGTCAGCTTCTCTGCGAATATCAATGTCACGAATAGTAAAACAACCGCTACAGGTCCGACACGCGTCAAATTGATAGCGTATCCAGGCTACAATTTCTTTGATCCGAGCTTTGATGCCCCTCCATCTTTGCCGGCGGCCACTGTTGTCGGGATCTTCAGTATGGCGAATGGTGTGAGTGGCATGTCTACCGCGGCGGTAGCAGTAACAGGGACAATCCCTGCGCCATATTTGAGCGCAGATGGGGATGTATTTTGGTGGGTGTACGCCCAGCTTGAAGAACAAGTCGGCGCGAACTGGTATCCTACTCCCGGGCCATGGCCCTTACTTGACGGTGATATTTTGTTGAAAAACGGAGGTTCAGCTCCCCCATGCGGCGGGGCTCTCCACTGCCGCGATACGGGCGGCGCCATTGGCGGCGGCGGTGGCGGCGGCCCATTACCGATCCTTCCCCCTCCGCCAACGTTATCCTCGCTCGCGATAGGTGGCCCGAGCCAGGTAAACAAGGGTAGCAGCACCCAATACACTGCAACCGGTACATTGTCCGATGGCAGCTCAGTCTCACCATCTAATGTCACCTGGTCGGCCTCGGCCTTTTCCATCTCTTCTACCGGAGTATTCACTGCCAGTAGCGTTAAAACAGATACCTTAGTCACCCTCACCGCGAGCACGACCGTGGCCGGGGTAACGCAGTCTGGATCAACCAAGATAACTGTGCGCAAGAGCAAGACTAGCCTGGCTACTCCAACAATCTCACCTAACGGGGGAACCTTTGCTCATTCGGTCCAAGTGACGCTCAGCGATGTGGCTGTTGGAGCGACGATTCGTTATACAACCAACGGCAGCACGCCGGGGAAGAAGTCGCCTGTCTACAGTGGTCCACTTACCCTGACGAGCAATGCAACGGTAAATGCAATAGCGACCGCAAGCGGAGCGAGCAATAGTTCGGTTGCTTCAGCCACCTTTACCATCACGCCGTAGTCTTAAGACATTGTTGCTCCCTCAGTTGGGCTTGCGAGGTTGCGCGCCGACTTTAGTATCTCGCGGGCGCGTTCGGACATGAAAGGTCGCGCGCGAGTATGCCTAACCAATACCAATCGCCGATCGGGCAGCGGCCGGAAATTACCGGCGCGGTAATTCCGCCGCCGCCACGGCACGATCCTTATGCCGCATTTCGATCGCGCGGCTTTCGTTTTTTTACTACCGGAAATTTGCTGTCGATCCTCGGTCGGCAAATGCTCGCGGTCGCGGTGGAATGGGAAATTTATCAGCGCACGCATTCGGCGACGGCTCTCGGATTAGTTGGACTCGTCTTTGCAATTCCGATTGTTGGAATGTCATTACCCGCCGGACATCTCGCCGATCGCATCAGTCGCAAACACATCATCCTTTGGTCGCAAATTTTTAGCTCGATCACGTCCGCATTGCTCGCGCTCGTTTCTTGGCAGCACCTAAACATTCCGCAGATGTCGATCTTGCGTGCGTGCAATCGCGGCTTGAGCACAATTGCCAGCGTCTTTGAGCAACATCAGCAAACGTTTCATTTCGACGACGCATCGATCCCGCTCATTTATCTGCTGCTCTTTCTCGGCGCGATCGCGCGCACTTTTTCCTGGGCCGCGCGCAGCTCGTTTTTCCCAACATTGATCTCGCGTGATGCGTTTTCGAACGCAGTGACCTGGAACAACAGTGTTTTCCAAATCGGTTCGGTCGTCGGCCCGGCAATCAGCGGTTTTGTCGTCGCGCACCGCGGGTTCCCGATCATTTATGCGATCGACGCGATTACCGCGTTTATCTTTTTTCTGCTCGTATCGCCGATTCCGCGTGCGCCACAAACGCGTCAAGTCGAACAAAGCACCTGGCGAAGTCTCGCCGCGGGAATGAAATTCGTTTTCAGCAAGAAAGTGATTCTCGCGACGATCACGCTCGATCTGTTCGCGGTTTTACTCGGAGGCTCCGTCGCGCTGTTGCCGATTTTTGCCGATCAAATTCTCCACTGCGGTCCGGTTGGACTTGGCTGGATGCGCGCATCACCGGCGATTGGTGCGTTCGCGATGGCGCTGGTCGTCGCCTACTTGCCGCCAATGCGACAAGCTGGTCGCGCGCTTCTCTGGTGCGTCACCGGATTCGGAATCGCAACGCTCATCTTCGGTTTGTCGAAAGCGCTTTGGCTTTCGCTCGCGATGTTATTTGTCGCCGGCGCCCTCGATAGCGTGAGCGTGATCATTCGCGGCTCGATCGTGCAACTCGTCACGCCGGACGAAATGCGCGGTCGCGTTTCGGCCGTGAACAATATTTTCATCGGAACCTCGAACGAATTTGGGGCGCTCGAGTCCGGATTAACCGCGGCGCTCTTCGGGCCGGTCATTTCAGTCGTGGCTGGCGGAATCGGAACGATTCTCGTTGTGGTCGGCTCCGCCTTGAAATGGCCGGAGATTCGCAAGATCGGCGCGCTTGACCGGAATTTGCGCTAAGATCGACCTCGTGAAAGTCGCAGCTGCCCAAATTTTCTGCGCGCTCGGCGATTTCGATGCGAACGTCCGAAAGATTCGTGACTTTTGCGGGTTCGCGAAAAAATCGGGAGCCGAGCTCATCGTGTTTCCGGAGATGACCGACACCGGCTACTCGATGCCGGTGATTCAAAAGCACGCAAAGAAATGGAAAGAAGGTGTGGCCACCGAGCTCCAAAAAATCGCGAAAGAAAATTCGATTGCGATTGTCGCCGGAATTTCAGACCGCGAAGGCGAATCGATTTTCAACGCCCAAGTTCTCGTCAATGCGCGTGGCGAAGTTCTCGGAAAATATCGCAAGACCCATCTCGTCACCGCCGCGCCGCTCGACGAGCGCGTTTGTTTTTCGCCAGGAAGCGAATTCGTCGCCTGCAAGATCGACAATTATCAAGTCGGCCTGAGCATCTGTTACGATCTGCGTTTTCCCGAAATGGCGCGCACACTCGTCGTGAATCATGGCGCCGACGTGATTGTGAATTCTTCGGCCTGGCCGGTCGTACGGGCGGAACATTTAAAAATTCTCGCAGTTGCCCGCGCCGTGGAAAACCAAAGCTATTTCATCATTGCAAATCGCGTCGGCACCGACGACGGCGTGACCTTTTGCGGTGGTTCGCTGATTGTCGACCCTTCGGGAAAAGTTATCGTCGCCGCGTCGCCAGATCGCGAAGAGTTAATCGCAGCGGAAATTTCCGCCGACGTTATCGCGCAAGTACGCAATCTGGTCCGCGTCTTTGATCACCGCCGGCCAGAATTGTATCAGTGAATTGAATCCGCGAATCCTCCGTCAAACGATTCATTACTGGATGAAAACGAAAGGACTCTTGCTGGTTTTAGCGATGACGATGTTCTGCGCGGCGGGCGTTCGTGCTGAGGACAGTTCAACGCCTGAGCAAGTCTTTGACGGAATGAAACAAAGTTTCAAAGCCGATAAAGCCAAGGGCGTGCACGCGAAGTATCAATGGGAATTAAGCGGACCGAACGGCGGTGAATGGTGGATCGACGTGAACGACGGCACGTTCAAAATGGGCCGCGGTAAGATCGACAATCCGAGTGTCACGTTTATCACGAGCGATAACGATTGGGTCGCGATGTCGAACGGCAAACTAAAAGGCACCTGGGCGTTCATGACCGGCCGCCTGAAAGTGCACGGCTCGCAATCAATCGCGCGCAAGCTCGACGAAATTTTTCCTTAAAACTTCGCTTCAACCGCGAACCGGACGTAGGGCCCGGGGTCGGACTTCACGGCCGCTTCAGCACGGAAGAAATCGAACTCGCGTCTGACGGTGCAGCCGACATCGAGCGTGAGATCGAACGGTTTGAAGTGCGAATAGGTCGCCTGCAGTCCAACGCGGTCTTCACTGTATTGCACGATCGCGTTGTGGACGCGTAATTTCGCTGCGGGCGTAATCACGTCGTCCGTTCGGTAACTTTCGTAAAAGAGATTCCCGGCAAGACGAAATTCCCAGTCGTCGTTTGGATTGTAAACGAGCGCCGGTTTCGGGAAGACGCCTTCGAGTCGCAAATGATCGGTGAAGAGCCAGATCAATCCGCCCCCCGGCGCGGCGATTGGATTTGAATAAAGCGAGCCGCCGGCGCCGATAACTCCGAAAATCTTGTCTTTCTTCAGCGGAAACGTGACCCAGACTTTCCACGGCACGTCGATCGAATCGCCGTCGGCGTCATTTTGAAAATACGGTCCAGGATCGATTTCGATTCCCGCGCCGGCGTGGTCCTTAAAGATGTATTCATAGGCGAGCAGCGCGTGAATGGTTTGCAAATGATCAGGAAGTCCGTTGTTGGTGCCGCCGAAATCGAAGCGCTCATATTCGATGCCGGCCCGGAAATACCAATTGCCGGTAATCAAAAACCGATGGGCATAGCTGAAATCGTTGTAGAGCGAATCGCCGTCGCCGAACCGGCCGTTGTACTCCTTGAAATCGCTGCTGCCAGTGTAGACCGTTTCGTAATTGAAGATTTCGGTGGAGTTTTTCTCCTCATCGGTCGGCGAGGGCGCCGGTTGCAGCATTTCGGCCGTGCCGGCGAAACCGGATGAAACGAGACTAAGGAAGAGCGCGGTGAAGGCGATTCGGAGGCTATTCATAAGTTTTGCGAGTGCAGTGGTTGTCGATCTTGTATTCGCATCGGCCAGTCAAATCCCGTGTATCTCATTCTGCTCTTTTCAGCAAGTGGCGAATAGATGAGGCGACGTCCGGTCTTGATTTTTGGCTTTTGGCATTTGACTGGCTTTAAATTCCCACTACTGTGCACGGCTCTTTTATGACAACCCCCCTTGCCATAGAAAATCCGTTTGCCGGAATCGACCACGGCGTCGCGCTTTGGTTTCACGAACACCTAACGCCCGCTTTCGTCAGCTTCCTGCGCGGCATCACTGAATTTGGCTCGAGCGAGTGGATCGCCATTGTCCTGTCGCTCGGCGTTCTCCTTTTTATTTTCAAGCGCTGGTGGCTGTCGCTGGCCACTTTGGTCGTAGCGGTGCCGGGCGGAATGCTCTTGAACGAATTGGTTAAGCTTCTCGTGCATCGACATCGTCCGTTCGTCGACGGCTGGTTCGTCGATTGGTCAGGTTACAGTTTTGCCAGCGGTCACACAATCGGTGCGACGTTGCTTTACGGGCAAATCGCTCTCTTTCTAATTCCGGTAATCAAAAGTCGCCGCGGTCGTGTCGTCCTTTTTTCAGCGGCCAGTTTCGTCGTCGTGCTCGTTGGATTCAGTCGAGTCGCTCTCGGAGCTCATTACCTGACTGATGTTCTTGGAGGAATGTTTCTCGGCACCAGCTGGCTGATGATTTGCGTGGTTGCCGCCCGTCCATTGCGGCGAACCGTTCTTGCGCCGATCATCGCCGAGGTTTTGCCGGAACCGGCTCCGGAGCTGGTCCCGATTCCAGTTCCAGTTAAGGCGGAAGTTCCAGTCGCGTCAGCGTCGAATCCGCTGTCTTAATTTTTTCTTTTCCATCCGCGAACGCGCCCAGCTGCGTTCCGTGCTAGCATCGTGATTCGAATTGTGTTCACGAAACGCTGAATGAAACTTCCAAGCCGGGTCCGTTTAACTTTTTATCTTCTCGCGTTCGCCGGCGCGGCGCTTTTCACAGCGCTCCTGATTCGCGAAGGCGCGCCACAAGTTGGCAAAGCAATCGCGAGCGCGGGGTGGGCGATTCTCGCCGTCATCGCATATCATTTGTGCGTTCCGGTTTTTCTCGACGCGCTCGCTTGGTCGGTTCTGTTTCCGAAAAATGATCGCCCGCCAGTGCGAAAAATTTTTTGGATGCGCTGGATCGGCGAATCGGTCAGCACGCTGGTGCCGTCAGCGGCGGTTGGTGGCGACATCGTGCGTGCGCGTCTCGCGGCGATTAAGGGCGCGCCCTTGCCGGTCGCCGCTGGAACGGTTCTTGTCGATTTAACGCTCGGCGTGTTTACCCAAGCGGCGTTCACAATACTCGGCGTGATTCTGCTCGTGCAGGTAACCGGTCGGAAAAGCCTTGTTGGACCAACAATTATCGGAACTCTCATCGGCGTCGCTGCAGTCGGTGGATTTTATTTTGTGCAGCGCCTCGGAATGTTTCGCTTTCTCGCTCGCATGATCGCGAAACTCGCGAATTCGCCGGAATGGCAATCTCTTGTCCAAAGCGGCGAGACTCTGGATCAAACGATTCGCACTCTTTACGCTCGAAGACGTGGAGTCATCGCGTGCTGCGCGTGGACAATGTTGTCGTTAATTTTGAACTCCGGCGAAATCTGGATCGCGCTCCGCGCGCTCAATCTCAACGCGACCGTGTTGAACGCGATTATTTTGCAAAGCACGGTGCTGACTGTTCGCAACGTCGGCTTCGCCGTGCCCAGCGGCCTCGGCGTGCAGGAAGGCGGTTATGTTTTAATCGGCAGCCTTCTCGGAATTGACGGGACCAATGCTTTGGCTTTGTCCTTGATTGCGAGAGTGCGCGAACTCGCTCTTGGCGTTCCCGGCTTGGTAACCTGGCAACTCATTGAAGGACGCCGTTTGTTGCGGCCGCGCTCTGAGCCGGTCGGTTCGTGAAGTTTTAATTTCCCGATCGCGCGGCTGAGGTTCTCCAGTCGCCGTTTCACTTTGGCCGGGTTTGTGAAGTTGGTGCGCACGCCCCACCAGATCCAGGCCAGGCCGCCGGGCAGATCGAGTTGTCTTTGCAACTGCGCGATCACTTCGCCGCCGCCGTAGGCTTCAAGAAACGTCGTCGCAAATGGAACCCAATCGCGCGTGGAAAGCGGACCGACCAAGTCGAGCAAAAAAACGAGCAAGTCGTCCGCCTGACGCGCTGCGGTTGCGAGAGATTTTTCGTGAACGATTTCAAAATCGATCAATCGCGCGCGATCGGCGGCCGCGTCATACATCACGTTCTGGCTCGTGCCGTCGCCATGCGACCAGCGGCCGCGGAATTCGTCGCTCCAGAATTGGTGGGCGCGGCGAAATTCGGCCGCCGCAGCGTGTAACATTTTTTTTGTAATCGTTCCGGCGTTTAAATGTTCCCACAAACTTTTGCCCGGAAGTTTTTCGGCCACCACAGATCGCGTTCCGGAAGCATACGCTCGATAGCGATCGCCGTTGAGCATTTGAAAACAATCCACTTCCCAACGCTGCCAATCTTCCACTTTGCTCCAGAACCGAATCGGGATGTCGGCCATCTTGAAGTACAAATTTGCCAGATCGGCCAGCTGCTCGCTGTGAAGATTGCGTCGTTTGACGATGACCGTCCGTCCGCGCCGAACTTTTTCTGAAAGCGAATTGATCGCGATCGCTTCGACCATTCGGGTCGCGACTGTTGCCGCCAGATCGCGCGGCGCTTCCACCAATTTGCTTGCCGCCATAACCAGACCGGTCGGCACTAGATTCTCAACCAAAGCGGTTCCGTTTTCCAAAAGACCCATTTTCCCTCTCCCTTTCGACGATTTTGATCTGGATCGCTTCAAACCTTTTCTCGCCAAAAGTTCAGACTGTAATCGTCTCTCCGGCGTTCATTACTCGTAATTCGGATTTTACGCCGCGATCTTTCAATTCTTTTCCGAGTGCCTCCGGTGTGCCGGTCAACGCCGGGAACGTGCCGTAGTGCATCGGGATTACCATCTTTGGTGCCACCAGTTTCACCGCATCGGCTCCTCGAATTGGGCCCATCGTGAAATGATCCCCGATACAAACCAGCATGATGTCGATCTTGTTGTAGTCGGTCACGCGCGCAATGTCGGAGAAAAATCCGGTGTCGCCGGTGTGATAAATTATCGGACCATTGCGAATGCAAGTCACCAGACCGGTCGGCATTCCTGCCGGCACCGGCGCTGAATTTTCATCTTTTCGCACGGTCGATCCGTGCCACGCGGGAACAAAACAAACCGTCAGCTCGCCATCGAGCAATGTCAGTTGTCCGCCGATGTGTCCCGTTGTGTCAGCATCGGCCTGATTGCTCGGATAACCGAGCACGCTCACCACCGCTGCCGAGAGATCGAAATTCGCGACCAGTTTCGCGCCCGTTTTCTTTCCAATCTCAACCGCGTCGCCAACGTGGTCGCCGTGTCCGTGCGAAAGCAAAATTAGATCGACATCTTTGAGCGCGGCCAATTCCTCTTTGCCTTTTTTGAAAACAGGATTGGTCAGCCACGGATCGATCAAGAATATTTTTCCAGCTGGCGTGACGATTTTGAAAGCGGAGTGGCCATACCAAGTGAGTTGCGTTTGCGCCACGATTCACCAAAACGAAAACCCGCGGTTGAGCAAAACATTTTCCTGAGCGAAAAGAAGCTCTCTCATGCCCACGCCTGAAGAACATCTCGCCGCGACCGATCCGCGAATGGCTGCGCTCATCGCGCGCTCAACACGTTACAACGTCAAAGTGGGCGGGCGGCTGCGGCCCTTTGATGCACTGGCCGAATCGATCGCGTATCAACAGTTGAGCGGGAAAGCTGCCGCGACGATTTGGGGCCGAGTGCGCGCGCTTTATGGGAAACGAAAGTATCTCGATCCAAAAATAGTGCGGAAAACGCCGGATGAAAAATTGCGCGGGGCCGGTCTGTCGCGGAGCAAAGTCGCCGCGCTCAAGGATCTCGCCGCGAAAACAATCGACGGCACGGTCCCGACCGCGCGCGCGTTGACAAAGATGAGCGACGAAGAAATCATCGAGCGATTGATAACTGTCCGCGGAATCGGGCGTTGGACCGTTGAGATGCTGCTTCTCTTTGATCTTGGCCGGCCAGATGTTTGGCCGGTCCACGATTACGGTGTGCGAAAAGGTTTCGCCAAGACTTTTGGCAAACGAAAACTGCCGACCCCGAAGCAGTTGTTGAAGCACGGGAAAAAATTTGCGCCGCATCGCTCGGTCGCGGCCTGGTATTTCTGGCGCGCGCTCGATAACGACGGCCGAGCCTGACGTTGACTTTGTTCGCCGCGCTTACTAAAACGCCAGATTATGGCGATGATTCACGTTAATCGGGGCGCAACGAGTCTGGGCGCGTTTCCAGAGGAACAAGTTCGCGAAGGAATTCGCAGTGGTCGCTTTCTTTCGAGCGATCTCGGTTGGAAAGAAGGAATGGCGAACTGGCAACCGCTTTCAACTTTCGCTGAGTTCACTTCAGATTTTCCAACCGCCGCGGCCGCGGCCGCTGCGCCACCGCAAGCTCCGACTCCTTCGGGCGCGGTCGCGCCGGCGGCAGGATCGACATCCGTGCCGCGAAGCGGTTTGCCGTGGGACCAACGCGCATCGAAAGGAATTTTCAACGCGTTCATTGAGACTTTGCAGATGGTACTGACGCGACCGAGCGAAGCGTTCACCTTGATGCAGCGCGAAGGTGGATTGGGGGAACCGCTTCTTTACGCTGTGATCGGCGGGAGCATCGGCGGCATCGTCTCATTTCTTTTTTCATTGGGCTTTCAATCGATCGGTCTCTTCGGCGCTCGCCACAATGCTCTTGCCGCGATGACGGGCATGGGAATTGGCGCGGTTGCCTTCGTCATTTTTCTGCCCGTGCTCATCGCAATGGGTTTGTTCATTGGCGCCGCGATCGTCCACGTCTGCTTAATGATCGTCGGCGGCGCGAAGCAAACATTCGAGACCACTTTCCGCGTCGTTGCCTTTACCCACGGATCGACCGGGCCGTTGCAAATGATTCCAGTCTGCGGCGGTCTCATTGCTGGAATCTGGGCTCTGGTGCTCAACTGTATCGGACTCGCCCGGGCGCACGAAACCGAAACCGGTCGCGCGGTGTTGGCAGTCCTGCTTCCGTTAATCGTGTGTTGTGGCGGCGGCTTGCTCATCGCCATAATGTTCGGAGCGCTTGGCGCCTGGAGCGCATCGCAACATTAATTAAATTCCGATGCGGGTGGCGCGGCGCCAGCTTGAGCCAGGAGAGCTCGATTACGAACTAATCTGGCTAAGTGTCTCGCTCGGTTCCCTTGCGTTCGCGGCGGTTTGGCTCGCGCTTCATTTGCCATGGCCGCACTGCCTTTTTTTAACGCTGACCGGTCATCCTTGCCTTACCTGCGGCGCAACAAGATCGACAATCGCTTTTTTTTATCTCGATTTTTGGAGCGCGTGGAAATGGAACCCGCTCGTCTTTGGCGCGCTGTCCGGATTGTCGATCTTCGATGCTTATGCGGCCGCGGCTTTAATTTTGCGCGCGCCGCGATTCCGGTTGTCGCAATTCAGCGGGACTGAAAAACATTTTATCCGCGTCGCCGCGATCCTGTTGTTGATCGCGAATTGGGCTTATCTACTTTCCCGGCCGCCCGGTTCATATTGAGTCGTTTCAAATCGGCCAGCTCGGATTTTGTGATCGGGCGCCAATGGCCGCGTGGCAGATCGCCCAATCGCAAATCTCCGACTCGCACCCGCACCAGCCGCTCCACTTCGTAACCGGCGGCATAAAACATTCTGCGAATTTGCTGATTGATTCCCTGGCGCAGGACAACGCGCAATCGGGTGTGTCCAATTGGACGAAGCCGCGCGATCTGGGCGCGCTGACCCTCCAGAAAAATTCCGCGTAAAAGTCTTTCCGCGTCCGCGCTTTTCCATTGTCGATCCAAAGTGACTTCGTATTCCTTCTCGAGTTTGAAACGCGGATGAGTCAATCGTTGCGCAAGATCGCCATCATTCGTAAGCAGGAGCAGTCCCTCGCTTTGCGCGTCGAGCCGGCCGATATTGAAAAGGCGCGGAAATCTTGACGGCAGTAAATCGAAGATCGTATCGCGCGCGTGCGGATCGCTCCGGGTTGAAACAAATCCCGCTGGTTTATGGAGCGCGATTGTCATGGCGCGCTCAACACGAACCAGCTTGCTACCCACTTTTACGTGATCGCGCTCCGTCGGTTGCGCGCTGAAGTCTGTGCAGACGCGTCCATTAATCGTGACGCGGCCGTCCGCGATCAGTTCATCACATTTTCGGCGCGAACCGATGCCGGCGGCGGCGAGGAAGCGATTGAGGCGCATGAAGAAGTTGGAGGTTGAGGCGTTGAAAAGTTGAGATTGTTCTCAACCGCTCAACATCTCAACTCCTCAACAATGCTTATGCGTCCGGCTTGGTCTTGGGAAGGCCGATGACTTTACGGCCTTCTTTCCATTGGCCGCGCTTCTTGAGCAGCTCGACGCGCTCGAAACGCTTCAGGACGTTGCGCTTTGCGACGATCGTGCTCGCTCCTCTGAGACTTCGATGTTGTGACATAGGCCGGGAAATGAGCGCCAAAGCTAGCGCGAAGTGGCGATTTTTCAAATGCGGTTGTCGATCTTTTCAAAACCATTGAGCTACATCTGATTACTGAGCAGGACGTAGCGACCGCTGGTCATCATTTGGTGATAAATATGGAAGCGCGTGGTCAAGACCTCCTGCCAATGCGCGACGCGGTCTTGTTTAATAATGAGATAAATTGCCTGCGGATCGCCCCAGTGCCGCAGGATCGCGTCTTCGCTAATCGAAATATTTTCGCCGCCCGCGATGTGCATCTCGTCGTTCGCAGGCTCGTTCACTAAATAAAAGCGGCGGTGCAGATAAAAAACGAGACTGCTGGCTTCATCCAGCTCGCCTTCATAAACGACTGCGTCCTTATCGGTCAGCTTTCGTTCCAAAAAACGGGCCGGTTCCGCGAGCGAAAATTGCGGCGCCATTCGCGCGACTGCATCGGCCAGGGAAAGCCCAATCGGAATCATCCCAGCCGCGAGCGCGCCGAGACAAAGTTGCGGCCGATTTTTCATCGCCAGATAAACAGCGATGATCGCCGCGACAATCAGCGAGATCGCGACGATCGCGAGCATTGGGCGCAATGTTCCAAATGCGGAGGGCGGCAAAATTAGTAATGCGTGCCACGCCGTCCAACTGCTGTCCGAGACGATTTCATTATCGGAAACTTTTTGTGCGAAGCCCTGCAACGCGAGCGCGACTGCGCCGGCGGCAATTCCGGCGAGACCGACCAAAGCGCCGCCGCCAATTTGCCAGCGTTTAGGCAGTCGATCCCACGCGGTCGCGGCGAAAATTGCGAACGCACTCCACATGCTCATTGAATAATAGTCCTGCCGTTGGCCGATGATGAGCAGCGGCAGAAAAACAATTCCCATCCAGCAAAGCGGCAACGCTTCGGCAAACTCAAGTTCGCGAGGCCGGATTATCCCGCGGCCGCGGGACCAGCAGAAAATCGCTCCCGGAATGATTCCGAGCGACCACGGGAACAACCAGATGAGATGCATCCAAAGAAATTGGAATACCGGAACGCCGTTATCGCTGCCCGGAATGTTGGAAAACGAGCGCAAATGACCGACCCATTCGATTTGGAATAGCTGCCGAAGAAATCCGGGAAAGTGCAATTCAGTCGCGGCATACCACGGCACAAACATCAAAACGAAGATCGAGATATACGCCCAGTGGAAGAGCCGGCGGAATCGCAACCGCGCCTCGCGATAAAAAAATCCGAGGAAAACGAAAAGCGCAAGCGGATAAATCAGGCCGAGCAAGCTTTTCGTGAGGCACGCCAGCGCGCAACAAATCCAAAACCCAAGAAACCAAAGATTGCGCCGTCGCCGCCGTTGATATCCGCACACGCCGCAAAAGATCGCACCGACGATGAAAGCGCTGAAAACCGGCTCCGGCATGATGATCCGGCCAAAGATCGCGGTTCCGAAGCAGCAAAGATAAATCAGGCCGGCAAAAAATCCGCGCCAGTAGCTTCTCAGTTTTTCGCCGATCAAGAATGTCAGCGCCGCGCTCGCGATTGTGGCCAGTGCGATCGGTAAGCGCGCAGCGGCGGAGTTTATTCCGAAGACTTTGAACGAAGCGATAATCAGCCAGTAAAGAAGCGGCGGTTTCGGCAAACGCGGCACGCTGTCGTTCGTCGGCCAAAGCCATTGATGCGATTGAATCATCTCGCGCGCGGCGCCCGCGTATTGGCCGTCGGTATGGTTGTAGAGATCGCCCCAGCCGAGCGTCGTGAGATGAAGCGCCGCGGCGAGCGCAATCAGGGAAACAAAAAGCGCGTGACGCACGGGCGGCGGCGGTAACGCCGGGGGATCGATCAAAGCGTCTTCAAGGCTGAAAGTGCGCGCACCGGCCGTCATGATGTTACTCGTTAGGCCGGGCGCGATATTTTTCCCAATCGCTTGGCAACGGAAGCAGTTTCGCCGCCGGCATTTCAATCAACGCGCACATTTGCCGGCATTCGACGATTAAGCTTTCGTCTGCCGGCCGCGTGATTCGAAACGCGCTCCAGAATCGTGCACGTTGCAAATCGTCGAGCCAACCCTCGATCACAAGCTTGTCGCCAAGTTTTGCGGCGCGGCGATAATCGATCTCGGTCTTGACCACGACTGGATATATTTGCGTCTTCGCCATTTCGGCGAGCCGAAGCCCGAGCTCTTCCGCGAGCAACGTCCGCGCGATCTCGACGAAGCGCAGATAGGCAATGTTGGAAACCACCCCACCGCAATCGGTGTCAAAAAACATCACCTGAACTTCGGTGCGAATGCGTGGCCGCTCCGCGCTCATCGTAAGATCGACATCATTGCGTCGATAACTTGCTGCGTCGTAACTTCTTTCATACAACGGAAATCGATCGGACACTCGCGCAGAAAACATGGGCTGCATTCCACGTGACGCCGAACAATTACGTGCCCGTTGCCGAGCGGACCCGTCAGCGCCGGCTCAGTGGAACCAAACACTGCCACGACCGGCACGCCGAGCAGTGCCGCGAGATGCATTGTCCCGGTGTCGTTGCTCAGAAGCGCGCGGCATTCACGCAGTTGCGTAATCAATTCGTCCAACGTGGTCGCACCAATTCGGTTCACGCAATTTTCGCCGAGAGCCTTCGCAATCGTTTCGCCAATCGCTTGATCGCTTTTCGTTCCCAACAAAACCCATTTTGATTTTGTTTTTTCCGAAATGGCGGCGGCGGTTTCGGAGAAACGCTCCGGCAGCCAGCGTTTCGCCGGGCCATATTCTGCGCCGGGACAAAGACCAAGCGATGTTTGATCTTTGCGCTTTGTATCTGATTGCAATTCGAAGTGGGCCGGCTTTGCAAGATCGACATCGGCGCCGCAATCGTGGGCAACTCGAAGAAAACGGATTGCGTGATGTTCCGGCGGACCCGGCCGCCGCGGCTCGCGCACGATTTGATTTAATAACCAGCCGCGATTGTGTCCGCGGTAACCAACTTTTCGCGGAACGCGCCACGCTTCC
>Ga0070707_100001021_pt1 | contig 27732 bp, 25 predicted proteins | sample KBSK5502metaG_FD_65468 | JGI IMG/M metagenome (GOLD analysis project Ga0070707, IMG submission 65468) | Corn, switchgrass and miscanthus rhizosphere microbial communities from Kellogg Biological Station, Michigan, USA - KBS K5-50-2 metaG | ecosystem: Host-associated > Plants > Roots >...
CACCGTCAGATCGACCAACCCTACAACCGGCAAGGAGAACGTTCCTGACAGGAGTAGTTGTTCGAGGCCCGTCTCGACGATCGTCGCGGTGAGGCCCCCCGGGTTCGGGATCCCCGTTTCGCTATCAGACTGGAATGAGAGCTGGAATCCGACAGGTGCTCCTGTGGGCGACGAGAACGTTCGCAAAGTGAGCAGGTCGCTAAGCCCCGCTCCGCCCCCCTCCATGTGGCCGCTGCCCGGCTGGGTAAGCCCGACTCGGGCTAGTACCGTACTGGAGTCCGTCACCGCCCCGACCGTGAGATTGGCGAATTGAGGACTCGTGAAGATCGTGCTCGAGATGTCCGAACCTACGAGGATGTTGGCCGTTTCGGAGGCCGGCTCGATGAACGAAATCGAGATGGCACTGGCAGAACCGACCCACGCCAAGGTCACCGCGACGAGGATCAACGGGAGTAACACACGGACTTTCATTTGCGCACCCTCCACGGTCCGGGCGAGTCTGTATCGTACGAGTATGCAAGTCAGCATTTCCTGTGCCGACGTTGATCCTCAATGGCGGCGCGCAGTTACAAGCGGTCGTAGTGACGGTGCTTACAACAATCTGCAAACTAATGCAGGGGGTTCATCAAGAACGTGCAGCTTAGGATGGGGGCGCGTGTGGCGGTGAGTGTGCTCACGGATCGGCGGGGCACCTGACCGCTCCCTTTACGAACCAGCTCAACGATCCGCTGCCGTAAATCCGGCGGATACGGCCGATGACTCTTCGGCATCGTGGACGCTCCTCTCCGCACCAACCATGGGGTGTCCACGAAACCGGCTCAAGTCCACTTCTCAAGTTCGTCTGCGCCCCACAGGGAGCTCATAATTGTCGGAGAAGATCTCTCGATAGATGCGCCACATGTCGATCATCGTCGCGAGGATGTTCCGCGTCGACGTCGACGACCCACGACCAAAGGTCCGCGGGAAAGTCTGAATGCCAACCTCGCCAACTCGATAGCCGCGCAGCATCGCCTTGATCGCCAGCTCGGCCCCGATGAAGGGGCTTGTCGCGTCAAGTTCGATGTCGTTGAGGATCGAGCGCCGGACCATCCGAAGTCCCGTCGAGACGTCCCGAAACGGCGTCCTGAACATGAAACGCAGCAATTTGTTGTAGACCCACGACACAAACATGCGCGTGCTGGAATAGATCTTCCTGTAACGGAAGGTGATGATGAGGTCGTAGTAGTCCTGCAGCTTGAGCAGCTTTGCAAAATCCGCGATCTCGTACTGATCATCGCCATCCGTGAGACAGATGTACTCGAACTGGCAAGCGGCCAGTCCAGAGCGAACCGCGGCCCCATATCCGAGGTTCTGGGAATGGTGAATGACGCGGATGCAGGGATGGCACGCCGCAAGGTGGTCCGCGATCGCACCAGACCGGTCAGGCGATGCATCATCGACAATGATAATCTCGTGTTCTACGCCAAGACCTTGGAGGAACTTCAGCGCCTTCTCCACCATGATTTCGACGGTGGCCTCGTCTTTGTAGACGGGGAAGAAGAGGCTGATCGGCAAGTAAGTCATCGTAGTGGTTTCAAGAAGGCATTTAGGCAAGTCGTCTTGGCACTTTCAGGCACATTTCGGAATCGCGGCGGGGTCACCGCGTCGGCAGCATGCAGTGAGAGTCGTGAGAACAGGTATTCGTCGTCGCGGGGACCGTACGCGCGACGCTGGAGGGCTGGGACGTTGTTGTCCTTTCGGCGGCGAGTGCCACCTTCTTCTGCGGCCCGGTCGGAACCGCGGAAAGCGAAATGCACCCCACCGTCGGCCCGCTCGTCGCCGATTTGGCAGGCGCCGATCATGGCCGATGGCGCCGCCGCATCAACCTGTCCACCCGCCCCGGGCGAATTCCCGGAACGTCGGGCAAAAGGGAATATGGCGTCGACCAGGGTGGTCTCGGTCACTTCCGGTCGAGATGCTTCGACGTGCCAGAATGCGGAGGTGAAAGCCCGTACCGTGACGGACTGCCCCAGGGAGAACGGTAACCGGGCACGCGCTGCCGGGGTGAGAACCCGGTAGTGGGGAACGACGGTGGCGGAATCGACCGGCCCCGATTTCAACTGCCCGTAGTACACGAACCCACGACCAAAGCTCCGGCCTCTCGGAGCTGCATCGTACCACGTGTAAGCGAACAGTGTCAGCGGCTGGGCTTCGGGCCAGGGCGATTACCTCGAGCGGATCGCCCACGCGAACCCTGCGGATCGAGACCCTATCGCCCGCGAGGGGCTCGAGCCGGAGGGTGGCCGCGAGACTCAGCGGCGGCTGCCTCATCTACTGCGCTCGGCCCATGTCCCACCCGCTGGCGTCAGCTGAAGCCAGGACACCACGATGGGCTGGTAAAAGCTCGCAAATCGCCCGGCGCTAAATCGCACGGCGACCACCCGCCGCGCAGCCCCGCGTCGCAGCAGCGTGTGCAGGTCGTCGACTGTTTCCGGGAATGGGCTCAGCCACAGACCTTGCGCCGCGTTATCGGGGGCGATCCGGAAGCTCACCTCTTCTCCCGAGCTGAAGCGCAGGGATAGAAAGACGGCGTTTTCGCGGAACACGGTCCGAAGCGCGCGCATGGTCGCCGACCGTTCGATCGACGCGTTCGCCAGTAGTACTCCGGCAACTTGCGGCACCTGGGTCCACGTATTCCATCGCACTCTCAGGGTCTCAAGCGGTTGAGGCGGCGTGAAGCGGGGGCGGGCTCGAGCTCCCAGCAGGATGATATTCGGCTGCGTCTCGATCACGTCGTACGAGTCGAGAATCGCTCGAAGCGTACCGGGCTCGTCCCAAAAGACGTGGCGGAGATCAATGCTCTCCACCGGAGCATCGCCCCGCGGAATGGTATGCCAGAGCAGGTACTGCGGTCTCCGGTTTGAATTGAAGAATGCCACGTTAAGGTCGTCCAGGACGGGGGTGTATGCACTGAAAGATCCGGGCAACGGCCGGTTGGACCAGCGGAGCCCGTTGGCCGGTACATAGCTAACTTCCCACGGGTACACATCGACTGATCCGCTGCCGATGATCGAGCGCATCGACTCTGGCAGCATCTCCTCTCGGAGCGCAGCCTTCGATTCCTGTGCCAGGCCGTCCCGGTAGGCTGCGAGATGGCGCAGCTTGGCCAGATCCCACAATCCACAGAACCTGAGCGGGACGGATAGCTTGTCCTCGAGTGAAGCCGCCCAAGGGCGGGCCGTACAAGGGCCTTTCTCCCGCGCCCGATACCATTCCCGCCATCCTGATGGCAGGCTGTACCAAGGGATAGCAAGCGGGATGAGCAGGATGCCGAGGACGGGGAGGGTGCTCCGCCACCGCCACTCGCTCAGCGCATCCACAAGGAGGATGAACATGACAAAGATCCCAAATGTAATCAGAACGGTGACGTGGGTGTGCTGGCGAACCATCGAGTGTTTCCAGGCGACGAAGAGCGGGAGCACCAGGACTGCCGCGGACAGCAGCGTTCGGGGGCCTCGCTGAAACAGAACCCAAAGGATCAGCAGGAGAAACCAGATCAGGAAGCTCGCTCCGCCGATCCACCAGCGGTCCAAGGCCCAGCTCATCGTGGAGGAATAGCCCTGGCTCACCTCCCACCCAGTGGTCAGAAATCTTCCGATGTCGTGAAAGCCGCCCCCATACGCAACCCAGCCGCTCAGAAACCCTATCGTGACGGCACACAGGGTCACAAGCGATCGACAAGCGATCACCAACGGTCGCCGGGTCAGAAAGCAGCTACCTGCCACGGCCAGCAGCGCCCCGACGCCGAGGCTGAATTTCATGAGGACATAAAACCCGGCCAGCAGCGCGGCGACAGCATAGGGGATAAGACTCCTCCAACCGCTACCGTGGACGCCAACGAGAAGCACGAGGAGGAGGGACACCAACCACTGGTACTCCTCAGCCTGGACTGTGCACAAATAGACGAGTACTACCAGAAGGCTGAGTCGCGCTCTGGGTCGTAGCCCAGGTGCCGACCAGAGGTACACGGCGGCGGCGACCGCAGTGAGAGTCGCCAACACGAGGGTGAAGGCGATCTTGCGTATCACCACGTCTCCCACGTCCATCGTCAAGAGCGCGTACCCGTATGGGCCGTAGGTCGAGATGAAATCACCACCCCAGCGCAGGCCATGGACCGACGCGTAGTTGAAGCCGTACACCCACGAGGGATCGAGGCCAGGCGTCGTCGCCATGATTCGGAAGCCGCGGCTCATCGAGACAGCGGCGACAATGGACGACGCGATCAGCAGTGCGAACGACCACACGGGACGAATGCGCGCCAAGTTCCGCGAGCCAGTCGCCGCCCAGAGCTTCAGGGCGACGACCGCGAGGAGCCGAGGCCGGACTCGATAGGCCTCAGCCCGGCGAGATGGAGCGCCTCGACGAAAGATCGCTCCGTCACAGGGAGGTGATGGTTGAAGAAGTTGCTCGGAAAGACGACGTCGATTACTTCCCTCGGCAGGGAACTGCGGTTACCACTGACCCCCTGGATATCGAGAACGGTGTCATCGGAATCAGCATAGTCCCTGAAGAAGTGCCGACCGAGGGCTTCCCACATGCGGTTTCTTTCAGCCTCGTCGTCCGGCCAGGTCCGCGCCGCGCAGGGCCCGGATAGCTTCATGTTGGGCACACGCTTAGAGTAACCTTCCTCTCCCGCGTCGGTAAAGCTTCTTCTGTGGCGCGCGTCCGACCTCAGCAGGGCGATCGCCCACCGGCGTCGGCGAGAGATGATGGAGGCAAAGAAGATGGACCTCAAGAGCGGTGACGGAGCGGCCGCGATGCGGTAGTCAACTCATACGAGCCCGACTGTGCCCATCCAGCGGCCTTTCCACGAATGCAACCGTTCGCGATGACCTAGCGGACCTCGAAGGGATCCGGAGATTCGAGCGGCGGCAGCCGGTCGGGCAGCGGGCGTGGCGAGGGCGTATAGGAGGCCGCCCGAGTGTCTTCGTCGAGGGCCTCGTGGGGGCGCTCGTGATTGACATTCTTGCCGACAGACGTTGAAGCGGCGCTCTCGGGGCGCCTGCCTTGCGCACGATCCCGATGGCGTTCGTCGCGGCCACGATTGCCAGCGATCCACGTGGCCCCTGGCTCCGATACAGAACCAGCCGAACCTCAGCACGGAGAGGACGGTGCCGCCGAGCTGCGTTGGGGCACGCGCAGCCAGTAAAGTGGGGACGAGCACGCGCAGATCTCATCGCCAGTCTCGAGGCACTGACATTGGAGCAGGACGCTAGAGATGCGAGGATGACGACGGCATACTTGTTTTAGCGGAGACGGTACCGGCCGTCTGGTACTCTGGCGCATGGGCATATGAAGTGCTCAAGTGGGCCCTTAGAACTGGCGGCTCCCTCCCACCGCCTCGGCGTCTGCGGGGTGCATGTCGAGTCGGGAATGGTCTCCTCCGCCGTCGAGTTACCCGCGTCCGCTATCCCCGTCAGGCTGCTGGCTGCCGTCTCCCGTCATGAGGCTGGACGCGGTAGTCACCGACGGACGGGACGTCGAGTCGTCCACGAAGAGCGGCTGGCTCGCCGCGCAGAGCATGCTCTCTCCATTCGAGAGTAACCAGTTCAATGCGTATCCGTACGAGAGGCTTCACGGTCCTCAACCTTCTCGAGAGCGTAGCGCATCGAGCCGCGGAGCCGAAAGACCCGGAAGTCTCGGCGCACAGTGCTTACGGGAGACCTCCGGTCCTCTTGTTGAGGTACGTGCTGGGGAACACGTGAGCGTTTTGTGACCGAGTATTCGCCTGGCAGTCAAGAAGCGGCGGGACCGGTCGGTCGGCCCACTGGATCCGAACAGCGCCCCTTCGTGGTCGTGCTTGTGCTCAACTGGAATAACGTGTCCGACACGCTCGAATGTGTCGACTCCGTGCAGGGCTCGGACTATCCGAATCTTGCAGTTTGGGTCGTGGACAATGGTAGCCAGGAGGATCCGAGCGCCGTGTTGCAGGAGAGATATCCCGGCCTCCGCGTCCTGCGGAACCCAGGGAACTTTGGCTATGGTGGGGGCAACAACGTGGGATTGAGGCGCGCAATTGACGCAGGTGCAGCGTACGTCCTTCTGCTTAACAATGACGCCGTCGTGGCACCGGATTGCGTGCGCAGCCTGGTTGCAGCTGTGGAAGCCGACTGTCGAATTGGCATGGCGACGCCGAGAGTGTTTTATTACGATCGGCCGACCGAGATCTACTGGGACGGCGGCGTCATCGACTGGGAGAGCGGCGACGTTCCACATGATTCGCGGGACTTACCTGTCGAGGCGGGCATCGTCCGGAGCGAGTGGCTTAACGGTTGTTCGCTGCTGGTCCGGGCGGCAACGATCCGCGACATCGGACTGCTGGATGAGCGGTATTTTTTATACTTCGAGGATGCCGACTGGTCGGTCCGTGCCGCGCGCCGCGGCTGGACGAACGCCGTTGTGTTACAAGCGCGAGCTTGGCACAAGGTACACAGGAGCACAGGGGGCTTCGCGAATCCGGCGATCCGCTTCTACTACTTCAGGAATCGATACCTGTTCGCTGCTGCGCACCGCCCCTCTCGCGGATGCCTGCTATGGAAGCTGCGGTACATGTGGAAAATGTGTGGGGAGTACGTGGCGGTGTGCCACGTGCGCGAGACTCGGCAGGCCTTCCTCGCCGTGGTCGTGAGCGTGCTGGAGGGCCGCTCAGGCCCGTACGAAGCCACAGGCATTCACCGGCGAGTCGTGCTCGCGCTGGACGCGCTCCTGGTGTTGGCGATAAAGGGTGCGGCAACGCTCAAGCGCTTCGTACGGTGGATCGGGAGGAAGGGACCGGGTTAAGCGTGGCTGAGGGGCCTGTCGGGGTGACCCTTCTTGCATTCGGCTCTAGTCTCTCAACCGTGATGGCTAGCCGTCCTGAGGCTCCTCCTCAGGTTTCACTTGTCCCTGATAGGTACTGTTCCACGTCAGAAGTGGCCGGACGACGCCGGGAACATCTCCGACCCAATCGCCACGGGCGGAATTGCCATCCGGAGTGTCGACAATGTGGAATGCGGCGGCATGCCTCTCGAGGAAGTGGGTGCGGGGGGGAGGGTCCGACTTTAGTGCGGCGTCCACGAGAACCACCCCTGCGGCAAGCTGGTTTCCCGGAATCCATGCAGTGCTGACGTAGCGGCCGGCCGGTCGGGGCCGACCACGCCATTCTGGAGCGAGTTCCAGCGTAGCGAAGAGACAGAGCCCGGTCCCGTCGTAGAAGATGAGAAGGGGCCAGAGCAGATGGCCCGAGTCAAGAACATCATATGTCATCTCGATCCCGATCGGCTGGCGGATATCGATTGTCTCGGTGGTGTTGCCCGTCTCGTCGTGCACGCGCAGGCGCCTGAGGCGCGCAACATGGTCGCCTGGGGACGTGCTCGGGTGCGGCCAAGCCCGTTCGGCGTTGGTGCTAAGACTGGTCGCTAGATAAGCGCTTGCTACGTCGACCGCAGGGCCGTCCTTCAGAATCGCGCCTCCGGAAATCAGGATGGCGCGTTGGCACAACCGAGCGATCGGCTGCATGTTGTGGGAGACAAAGAGGATGGTCCGGCCATGCTGCTTGACGTCCTCCATCTTGTTGAGGCATTTGCGTTGAAAGGCAGCGTCACCGACGGCGAGGACCTCGTCGATGATCAGAATCTCGGGTTCGAGATGGGCGGCGACCGAGAAGGCGAGACGGACGTACATTCCACTCGAGTAGTGCTTCACGGGAGTATCGACAAACTTCTCGATCTCGGCGAAGGCAATAATCTCATCCAGATTGCGATCAATGTCCGCCTTCCGCATGCCGAGGAGGGCGGCGCTGAGATAGATGTTCTCGCGACCTGTAAGCTCGGGATGGAAGCCGGTTCCCACCTCGAGCAGGGAGCCCACGCGGCCTTTGAGCTCGACGCGACCCTCGGTCGGCTCGGTGATGCGCGAAAGGATCTTGAGTAGCGTGCTCTTGCCGGCGCCGTTGGGACCGATGATGCCGAGAATCTGACCGCGAGGGACCTCGAAGGAGAGGTGGCGGAGAGCCCAGAGGTCGTTCGGGTCTGGCGGAACGGGCCCCGCGCCGCCGGCGTAACGGGTCCAGAAGCGGCGGGCGACACCGGTAAGCTTGGTGAAGGGGGTTGCCGCAAGACTGGAGATGACCTCCCTCAGCAGGAGTTGGTCAGCTTCGCGGCGTGTTCCGATTCGATAGCGCTTGCCGAGGTTATCAACGCGAACCGCGATATCGGTCATGGTCTTGAGAGGAGCAGGGTAGGGTGGCGCTCAGACGACATCCGCGAAGGTGCGTTCGACACGACGGAAGAAGAAGGCACCGGTAACCAGGATGACCAGCGCAGCCAGCGCCGACGCTGCGAGCATGGGGCCAGGTGCGCTTCCGCTGCCCAGGAGTGTCCAACGAAACCCCTCTACGACGCCGACCATGGGGTTGAGGCCGTAAACCGTGCGCCAGGACCCGGGCAGGAGGCTTGATGGGTAGGCGATAGGGGTGGCGAAGAGCCAGAGCTGGACGGCGAACGGCACAGCGTGCTGGATGTCACGGTACTGAACGTTGAGAGCGGAGAGCCACAGGCCAACGCCCAGAGCAGTCACGAAGGCAAGCAGCGCGAGAGCTGGAAGCCACATGAGAGCAGGCCGACTTTGGAGCAGTCCGTACCACCAGATCATTCCCAGCAAGACGAGGAATGACACGACAAAGTCGGGTAGCCCGGTCAGGACGCGCGCCGTAGGGACCAGGAGCCTCGGGAAGTAGACCTTGGTGATCAGGTGACCACTATGGACGAGGCTGTTGGCCGAGAGAGTCAGTCCATTGGCAAAAAAGGTCCAGGGTACAAGCGCTGCGAAGGCAAAGAGGGGGTAGGGGGTCCCATCAGAGGGCATCTTGGCGAGCCTGCCGAAAAAGACGGTGAAAACGACCATCGTCATGAACGGCTGGATGATGGCCCACGTCACCCCGATGAGGGTCTGGCGGTAGCGAACTTTGATGTCTCGCCAGACCAGGAAGTAGAGAACCTCCCGGTATTCCCAGAGTTGGCTGAGTCTCAGGGGCACCCAACCCCGTGACGGCTCGATCACCGTGGTCGGTAGCTGTGGCGGAGGCGAGCCAGAAATACCGAATCCTTCGGACAAGACCTCGCTCGCAGTGGCGACACCCTCGTCAAGATCCTTGGCCATGTTCGGAAATGTGTCTCCAGATACGGGATCAGACGCTTCTCTCACCTACAACGAAGTATACGGCAATCAGGCTCGACGACAAGGTTTCGCGAAAACGCGAGCCTGGTCGTGCCTTACGTCGTCGAGAGACGGGATGGGTGGGTAGGTGCCCCGGCGGTCCGAACTGTTGGCCCGGGTCGACCACCTGACGACTGCATCGGGTCAATCGCTGCTAGACGCTCGTGGGCCTGACCAGGTTCGTAGAGGGCAGGGCTCTGAACATGAATCGTCTGGCACAGCGATATCGAAACCAGCGCAAGGAGCGTGTTACGGCGTTGATCTCCTAGACGAGGCGGGACGTAGTGGAGTATCAGGACCTGGTCAATATCGCCCCCCAAGGCCTTTTCATAGACGGCCTGGTCTGTGCGACGGTGCGGTCTCCGGCGACGCATTCATCCACCGGGTGCGCATGGAATCGTACCGTCGGAGCAAGCTGACGAACGACGACGAACCCAGAGACTTCCTCCTGGGTTTCGAAGGCACAGCGGCATATGTTGTTCGAATTCGTCTCGGTAAAAGTATTCAAGGAAGGTGTTGAAGAGCACAATCTCGAAAGCTGTGCTAAAGGCGAGGAAGGCGCGGAGCATATAAGCCTCGGTCCATGCACGCCCGGCATACACCCACTCGGGTGGGTATTCAAACGGATAAAAGATGTCGTGGAAGTGAATGTAGACGTCCGGCTTTAAGTTGGGGAGTACCTCGGAGAGGATGTGGTTTACGTCGCTCCCGATTTTTGCCACATGCGTGGAATCGATGAACAGGATATCGCGTGCTTGCAATTCTCGGAAACGATCGAGCGGAACGTCCTGGAGCCGCTGCTGAACAATTTCGATCCGCGGTCGATCGTCCGGGTTGAGGAGGGACAATAGCCGGTCGGGGTAGGGTTCGATAAAGGTGCACTGGATGCTTCCACCGAAGAAGCGCTCGTTCGTGTCGAGCGTGACGCACGACGAGTGTCCGGATCCGATCTCGATGAGCCGCTTGGGTTGGAGATGACGGATCATGCAGTAGAGGAGGATCGCGTCCGAGTACGAATAGTAAGAGTTCTCGTAGAAGTACCGGTGGCCAGGGGTCTTGCGCTCGGGAAAGGAGAGTTCTGCGTAGTAGGGTCGAAATTCACCTAGTAGCTCTAGTTGGCGGCTCTCGTTGAGAGTAATCCCGACCAAGGAACGAGGTGGAGAGCCAAAGATGCGAACGTGATCCCGTTGTACCTCATCGAGCGAGGGGATCGGCGAGTAAAAATGTCCGGGTGGCACGAACTGGGGCGCAGGGCGATCCTTGTATTGGGTGGTCATGGTCGCGGCGACCTTGGGGATACATTGCGCGATACGTTTTGCCGTAGTGCGGAGGAACGGTGGGATAGGGCTCATGCTTCGAGGGTAGCGGATTGGTCGGAGCGGCCCGATTTCGCAACTTGGATCAGCTTCTGCTCGAGACGGTCGATCGATGCGCTGAGAGACCAGCGACGAGAAACCAGCTCGGAGCCAGTATCCCCGAGCTGTGAAGCGTACGTGGGATTGTGCAGGAGACGCTGAATCGCATGCGCAATGGCGTCGGGGTGGTCTTCGACTAGGAGGCCATTCACGCCATCGATGACGGTCTCGCGGACTCCCCCTTCGGCGACAGCCACCACCGGCAAGCCGCACGCGTTCGCCTCGAGGGGCGCCAAGCCAAACGGCTCCAGCCGGGGTGCGTAGACCAGCATGGCAGCGCGATTAAGTATATCGACCACTTCCTTGTCGCTGATCCCCACCTCAGCCCTGAAGCGGACACCCAGTTGCAGGGCAAGCTGCTCCAGATTCTGTAGATGTGACTCGTTCGCTGCGTTGGCGATCCAAACAAGGTCCGGGCGAGGTGAAGGTACGCGTCCGATGGCGGTGATGATCAGCTCGACTCGCTTGTGAGGAACAATTTTCCCCAACCCGGCAACGAATGTGCCTCTGGGGCGCCGCTGATTGACGAAGAGATTCGTATCGATGCCTAAATAGCAGACCTCGGTCTCGAGACCGTAGGCGCGAAGCATGCTCTCGCGGCTAAAGAACGAGTTAACGAGAATGACCTGGAAGGCGCGAGCGTTCACGACCTCCTCTCGAGCTTGAACCCGGAGCCCCTGAACTTCGACAAGATTACCGATGAACCGTTTGAGATATCGAATCGACCTCCGGCCGTCCGGCGGGTCTGCAAGGGCGAGCCACGGCAACTCGGGCAGTGCCTCGTAGAGCGCTCGGTACGGCTCCTGGAGGTATAGGGCTCTGGGGATACGGACGTGGCGGCCGATCGATGCCGCATTGAAGAACCTGCACGAGTTGCCGAAGAGCACATCGTAGCCGCCCCGAGTGATGTGTTCAGCACAGTCCCGACAATGGTGATCCATCGCTCGAAGCTTCGTGATGATATTCCGATAGGGCGCCACTACGCGCGCGGCCCGATGTTGCTCGGAGACCGGCTTCCAGTGGAAGGGCACGATGTGCTCAGGAATGAATTCGCGGAGCGGCAGATAGGTCTCGTCCGCCGTTGGCGGGCACCACGCCTCGACAACATGCCCGCGTTGCACCAGACCGCGGGCATGGTAGTAAAGTGCTCGCTTACCGCCCCCGCTTGGAAGGTTATGCCAGATGGCGATTTTCATTGGGCGTAGCACAGACGTGACAGTGCTTCTGAAGCAGTGGCCGGGGCTTCATGACTCTCGTCAATTCCAAGCCTTGTTCCCTTCAGACGGGATGGCATCAGCGCCAACCGAGAACGCGGCGCATGACCCGCCCGAATCGCCTGGTAAGAAACCGCGGCGCACACATGGCGAGCAGATATGCTGATGTGGAAAGTGAGGTTGGGTTCGCGAGGAGCACATTGAAAAGATAACGCCGTCCCCAGCGGCGGTCGGTGTCCAAGCTGTAGTAATAGGCCTCCTCTGCGATCGCGCGGGTGTGCCGAGCGAGTTCGATCCGGACAAGTGGGCGCATGTCGCGCGTTGCGAGCCGTACGTGCTTCCGCAGAATGCCAGTGACATCGAGGCCCCAGCGGAATTGGCGGAGATGCCTTGGGCCAGACGCGCTTGTGGCGAGGTATCGATAGCGCACGAGTTTCTGACTCAGAAAGGTCACATCACTCACCGCTGCAATTCGGAGATAGAGATCCCAATCGCTCGAGATCGGGAACCGCTCATCCGAGAGACCAACGCGATCGATCACAGTTCTAGGCACCATTACCTGTGAGGTCGACGTGATAAGGTTCCCACGGATCAGTTCCTCATAGCAGCGAAGAGTGATAAAATCGCGACCCGCGAGCAATGGAACGATGGACGGATTCATGAGGGAAGTGCGGAGGATGCAGTCTGGAGCAAATTCGACACCGTCAGTGACAACCAACCCGGAACCCGGTTGTGCAGCGACCGCTTCCATTTGCTTCTGAAGCTTTTCGGCCTCCCAGAGGTCGTCTCCGTCTAAAAATGCAATCATGCGACCACTTGCGTGACTGATGCCGACGTTTCGAGCTGCGGGTACGCCGCGGTTCCGTTGTCGAATGTAAGCGAGACGGTCGCGGTAGGGAGAGATTTTGGTCGCTGTGCTGTCCGTGGACCCGTCATCGACGAGGATGATCTCAAAATCGCGATAGGTCTGATCAAGGACACTCGCGATCGTGGCAGCAATGTACGGCGCCTGGTTGTACGTGGTGATGACAACGCTGACGGTCGGAGCCATAGGTTAGGTCAACGCTGCTTCGGAGGCTCGGTCGGGGCCGTCAGAGTGCGTAAGTAATTCCGGACATACGTGCGAGTGCCGGTAGGCCCCGATTTGCCCGCAGTTGAGGAATCTGCATCCGCGTCAGTATAAGGCCGCACAGTTGAAGTCGGCAATCTTTGCCTGTCGCTCATGGAGCCTCGAGGATCGCCATGAGGGCCTTCCTGACGGCGGCTATGACTACATCCCGATCGTAGCGCTCCCTGACCACTTCGCGGGCGGCCGCCCCTAGACGTCTGGCGAGAGAGGAATCGGCGAGGACCTGAAGGCATGCCGTCGCGAAGGATGCGGCGTCATTCCGCAGAAGGATCTCCTGGCCATCTCGGAACTCGATGCCCTCGGCCCCTACCGTCGTGGACACGATCGGCTTGCCGTGGGCGGCCGCCTCCAAGATCTTGAACCGAGTGCCGGCCCCAACCCGGATCGGGCAGCAGACCAGGCGTGTACGGCGATAGAGGGCGGCAAGATCGGGGACGAAGCCGAGAAACTCCACGCCCGGTGGGGGTGAGGCGTGGGAGGGGATCCGCTCGGGTTCGGCGCCCGCGATCAGGAGTCGCGCATCGGGCCGGCGCACTCTCACCTGGGGCCAGATCTCCCGGATGAGGTACTCCGCCGCCTCGACGTTGGGCCCGTAGAGATAGGGTCCGAGATAGAGCAAGGTCGCTTCGGGAGGGGAGGGCTCGGGCGAGGGTATGACCACCGCGTTCGGGACGAGGACACGATGGGCCGACCGAGGGAATCGCGCGAAGCGGTCGACGTCGCGATTCGAGGAGACGAAGGTCCGCCGGGCGAGCGCCATCGCGCGGTATTCACTCCACCATAGGACGGGGACCGCGGCGTAGGCCCGAGCCCGTGGCGTCAGGCCTGGAATACCCTGGGCGGTACGCATCGCCTTCACGTGCTCGGCATCATCGAGATCGAAGAAGATGGGCGCCAGCGGACGGTCGAGCTGCATCATCAGGGGAGCCATGCTGCCAAGCCGGAAGGCGAAGATCAGGTCGGGCTCACGATCGAGACACTGGGTGAGGGCCTGCAGCGACGGCTCGTGGCTGTTGTTGAGGGAGAGCCGGGTGTCGTAGGTGACCGCTCCGCGACTGAGGCATCGGATCCAGAACGGCACGCGCGTTCGGATCGGCCGCGGATTTGCTATTTCCTGGGCGCGGATAAACGCGTTGATGCGGAGACCCCAGGCAGCCTCGAGTGAATCCTCGAGCCGCCGGGCGACGGCCGGGGACGTGTCCACGCCGAGCTGGGCGAAGAACAGGACGTCGAGGTCTCCGAAAGTCTTGACGGCCTCCAGGAGCATCCGCATCCGCTTGAAAACGCCAAATACATCGGTGCGGAGATCGAAGGGGCAATATTCCGACAGGAAGAGAACGCGCACCGAGATTTCGCTATGTGGATGGAGGCTGCGGGCGCGCCTCAAGTCCCCGAGCGGGAAGGGGCGTCGTGACGGGTCAGGGACTCGCGCCACCGAGCGGCGAAGAAGCCAGCGCAGGACCACAGGCCGACCTCATGGCTAAAGGCCTTGGCGGGGTTCCGACGCAGGGTCTGGGCGAGCCAGCCCGCGAAGTGGGTCGCGGCCTGTCGATAGAGGTGTGCCGGTACTCCGAACAAGCAGCCGACCTTTGTTCGCTCGAAATTCTCGTCGTGCATGAGAGCGGCGAAGCGCCCGTGGCGGCGGTGCCAGCGGCGGTGATAACGGCGAGCCATGCGCTCGGGGACAATATCGGCGGTTGCCGTCAGCTCCGGGCAGTAGAGACCCTGGCCGCCCGTGTGCCAGAGACGCACCAGTATCTCGTGATCCGACAGCCAGGCCATGTGCGTCGCGAACATCCCGAGCCGGTCAAGCACCTCCCGTCGGTACGCCACGTTAGCGGTGATCAGGCAGAGGCGCCTCTCCGCGGTGATATCGAGCGGCGTCTCGCCATAGTCCAGGACGGCCAGGGGGGCCCAGTGTTCGCGGGTGAGCCAGGTTGGCCAGGGGCCCTGCCAGTTGGGTAGAACCTTACCGCCGACGCAGGCAGCCTCTGGATGGGTTGCCAGAACCGCCAGGATGGTGGTGGCCCAGTCCTTCGCGACCCGCACATCGTCATCCGTAAAAGCGACGACCGGGGCTACTGCCGTAAGAATGCCCGTATTACGGGCGTACGCGACGCCCTGCCGCGGCTCGAAGACGTAGCGAACCCTAGGGGTCCTTCCCACGAATGCTTCCACCACCTCGCGGGTGTGATCGGTCGAGTTGTTATCCACGACGACGATCTCGTACCGTTGAGGGTCGAGGTCTTGGCAAACGAGGCTGTCGAGCGCACGGGGTAGCGCGCCGCTACGATTATACGTAGGGATTACCACTGAAAGATCACGCGTTTGGCGAACAGTGTGCATCGTTCGATCGACCGCAGGGATAGTATACTTGCTTGGGTATCCCGGCTCAAATGCTCGCCATCCTGAATGATGAATGACGTGATTCGCCTAGCGATCGTGGGCTGTGGAGCAGTGGTACGCCACTACCACCTGCCGGCGCTAGCCGGCCTCGAGAACATCACGGTCTCGGCGCTCTGCGATCTCAATCCGCAGCACGCCGAGCGGCTCCGGAGCCAGTTCCGATTGGGTGCAGCGGTCACGGACAAACTGGATACGCTCGCTGGGCGCGCTGACGCGGCCCTGGTTGCGGTCACTCCGCGCCATCACGCGGCGGTCTCGATCCGGCTTCTCGAGATGGGAATCGACGTCTGTTGCGAGAAGCCGCTGGCCAGCTCCTCCGCCGAGGCCGAACGCATGATCGAGGCCGCCACGAAGAATCAGCGGCAACTGACGGTCGCGCAGTGGTGTCGTTTCCTGCCCAACCTTCCGCTCCTTCGAAGACTCGTGCTCGATGGCTTCATCGGTGACGTCGAGGAGATCACGGCGGAGTTCGGAGGTCCGCTGGACTGGCCGATGGAGTCGGCGGCCTATTTCAGCCGGCAGAGCACAGCCGGCGGCGTGCTCTTCGATACCGGTATCCACATGGTCGACGCCATCGTATGGCTCTTTGGCGACCTCTCGGATATCGAGTATGCGGACGACTCCTACGGAGGTGTTGAGGCAAATGCGGAATTGCGGGCCTCGGTGGTCATGAATGGCCGGAAGGTGCCGGTGCGGTTCTCTTTCAGTTGGACCGACCTCAAGCGTAACGGCCTTCGGGTCCGGGGCAAAGACGGCTCGGCCATCGCCTCCCCAGCCGCGGCCGACCTCGTCACCGTGCGGAAGATGGCGGCTGGACAACCGGTCGTGATGGACATCTATCGGGACGGCTGGACCCCCGGCCGCCCGCCCACCGACCCGTTTCGCGATCAACTCGTCGACTTTGTGGCCGCCGTGGCAGAGCGTCGCAAACCATTCGTAACCGCCCGCTCGGCGATCCGCGCGCTGCGCGTCATCGAGACGGCCTATTCCGTTCGGCGCCAGCTGAGTCAACCATGGTTGAGCCTCGACCCGGCGCGATGAACCCGTCGAAGATCTTGTTGACCGGAGGCACCGGCTTCATCGGCTCCCGCTTGTGCGAGCGACTCGCGCTCGACTACAAGCTCCCTTATCGCGTGCTGGTGCGTAACTTCACTCACGCGCCCCGAATCGCGAGACTTGGCGCGGAGATGGTGGGTGGTGACCTCGACGACTCCGGCAGCCTCGACCGGGCTCTGGTCGGCTGCGATACGGTGGTGCATCTTGCGTACTCGGAAGGCCCGCAAACGCGGACCTTGGTTCGAGCCTGCAACAAGGCGCGGATCAAACGTCTCGTTCACATCAGCTCGATCGCCGTGCACGGCGCTGATCCCGGTCCGGAAGCCGCGCACGAAGCGACTGCACGGATCGGACGGTACCCGGGACAGGAATACTCGAACTTGAAGGCGCAAGCCGAGTTGGTGATTCAGCACGCGATCGGAGACGGCCTCCCCGCTGTCATTCTTCGGCCTACCATCGTGTACGGGCCGTACGGACCGTTCGTAACCTCCATCGTCGAGGCCGCCCGCGATCAGGGTGTGTTCACCATGCTCGACGAGGGGCGGGGCATCTGCAATGCCGTCTATGTCGATGACGTGTGCGACGCGATCCTCACGGCGATCGAGAGCAACGAGGGCATCGGGTCCGCATTTTTCATCACCGCCGATAACGCGGTCACCTGGCGGGAGTTCAATCTCGCCTTCGCGCAAATGGTGGTGCCGGTGCCGCGCATCATCAGCCTCAGCTCGGAAGAAGTCCAGCGGTACTGGGCGTCCCAGCGGCCGACGTTCAAGAGTGACATCGCGGCGCTCAGTCGACTCGCTACGTCAGCCGAGTTCCACCGGCACCTCTCCTCGGTGGCCATGTTCCGTACCCTCATCACGGGCGGGAAGCGACTCGTGAAGAGTGTTCTGCCGCGCGATCGTCTGACTGCGTTGAAGGATCGCAGGGAAGGACCGCCTACGCGTGACGGAGAAACAGCACGTTCCGGGGTGTCCTGGCCAGACCCGGGCCGCGTGACGCGGGAGTGCATGCGGATCGCGTTCTCCAACGAGCGTGCGCGCACTCTGCTCGGCTGGAGGCCTCGTTACGACCTGCCGGCGGGGGTGGCGGTTACTCGCACTTGGCTCGAGGCCGCCAATATGTTGTCGCCCGGGTCTTGACCGACGTCGGGATCGTCTATGCTCGGACGGAAAAGCTTGCGTTACAGCGGGGTGATCGCTGGCGTTCTGCTGGGTGGTGCGGCCGTCTCGGGTTGTGCCACGAGCGGAACAATCTGATGCCAAGGTCGTTGACTGGGTCGAGAAGACGGTGGTGGAACGGCAGCCGACTGCTCCGGACAAGCGGTTCGACGAGATCGGCTGGGTTACCGACATTCGCACCGCGCTTCGGCTCGACAAGGAGTACAACCGCCCGATCTTTCTCTACACCGGAGACGGCCGCATCAACACGGGCCGGTGCTGAGGGGGCGGCTTTGCAACGCTGCCTCCGCTCCGCCCGCCTTGCGCTCGGCTATCCGGGACGTCTACGGGGCCATCGATGCCGCTCTTGACGCGCTCCTGAGCGACCTGCCCCCCGAGGTGCCCGTCCTTCTCGGGGTTGCCATCCCGGCCCACTACGAAGGACAGAGCGCGCTAGCCTGGCGATCGGTCCCCGCGGCGCGGTCGGCCCCGTCCGGAGTCTAGTCGCCCGGCTCGTCGTATCTCTGGCTCGATTTCGTCGACCTCGACGACCGGCCGTGAGCGACCGGCGTTCGGGTGAGCTCGAACGCCATGAGGCCCGTCGTGATGGCCACGAGGATCCATCCCGCGGTGTCGAGATTCACGATCAGCCACCCCACCAGGCTGAGGGCAGCGAGCAGCCAAACAATGGCGATCAGTCGCAGGCTGAAGGACTTCACCGGTCGAAGCGTGCTCCTATAGCCTCGAATAGCAATATCCGTGCCGCGCGCGTCAGCACTCCAGACTAGCGACCAGGCCGTCTGGCGGAGCGCTTCCTGTGAAGGATCATTCATAAAAGCGGAAAGGCGTTTCGAGGTCCTGAATCGGCAATGCAAGTCGCCCGTCGAGACACCAACCGGCGGACCAGGCCCTCGATATCCGACCGCGGCGAGGGCCGAACCATCCGGATGAGCCGCCGAACGAGGTCAGCTCCCATGCGCGGGGGGAATCGTCTCGCGGTAGAGCCTCGCGACGCTCGCCGCGAACTGTCGAATCGTGAAGTGGTCCTCCACCAGGCGTCGGGCGGCCTCGGCGAGACTCTCCCCGAGCGCCTTGTTCGAGAGAAGGGCTAGAATCTTTTCAGCGAGGTCGGCATCATCTGCCGGCCGATGGAGCAGGCCCGTCACCTTGTCGGTGATGATCTCGGTGACCCCTCCCACGTCGGTGGCGATCACCGGAGTACCCTGGGCCATGGCCTCCACGATCACGAGCCCGAATCCTTCGAAGTTGGTCGCCAGCACCGAGACATCGAGCCCGCTCAAAAGCAGCGGAATATCGTCTCGAAACCCAGTGAAGACGACGTGGGCGGTCATCCGAAGCTCTTCGACGAGCTGGGCGAGCGTCCGGAAGTTCTCCCGAGCCGCGGCGGTGTCGGTGTGGTCACCCACCACGAGAAACCGGACGTTCGGATCGACCGCGACCACTCGGGCCGCGGCTCTGATCAGGGTCGCATGGTCCTTCTGGGGAGCAAGGCGCCCGACCATTCCGACGAGTCTGGCATCCGGGGGCAGGGACAGCTGAGCCAGGAGACGTTGGCGACCGGCATGGCGGTCGTGAGGGCACACCTCGATGCCATCGTAGATGATCGCGCCCCGCTCCGCGGGCACCGAGTAGCCGAACGTGGACCAGGCATGGCGGGAGACGAAAATGAAGCGGTCCACGGCCCGGAGGAGGGGCCGGTCGTGTCGAGGGATGTCCGGGTGGGGGTTCCGGATGTGGCAGAGCACAGGCAGGCGAGCAAGCTTCGCGGCGGGGGCCGCGCGGAGCCCGGCCATGAGGTCGGAGCAATGCACCAAGGCGATCCTCTGCCGACGCAGCTCTCGCGCCAGGCCGATTGAAGCCCTGAGAAATGGCCCCGGCCTACGGTAGCTCAGGTCGACGGAGCGAAACGTGGCGGTGGGAAATCCGGCGGTGCGAAAGAATGACGCAACCACGGGAGCCTCGGATGTGCAAAACGCTACATGTTCGTAGTCGGAGCCGCTCAGACCTTGAGCGATCCTCAGGCTCGAGATCTCGGTACCCCCTACGATTGGCCATGCCAGGATGTGCGCAATTCGCTGAGTCACTGAGCCTTTTCGCTCACGTCAGGTATTATAGATGCGGGAGGACAACCGGCCAAACACCATGCACAACCTCAGACACCTCAACCGAGTCTCCACCGGGCTCAGCTATCTGCTGCAGCGCGATCGGGTCTGGGGCCAGCCCGTGTTCTTCACCATCGAGACAATCAATTCCTGTAACTTCCGCTGTGTCTACTGCCCGCAGAGCGACCAGGAGAATCACTTCGTCAACGGGCGGGGCATCATGTCGCTCGACGAGTTCAAGCGCATCATCGCCAACCTCCGCTCGTGCTTCGATGTGCGGATCGTCTCGCTGCACCGCGACGGGGAGCCGCTCCTGAACAAGCGGCTCGAAGCCTACATCGAGCACCTGACGGAGCTGGGCATCTACGTGACCATATCCTCCAACTGCTCTCTTCTCTCGGAGGAGCGCGCCCACCGCCTGGTCCAGGCGGGCTTGCACATGGTGGGGACCGACTTCTGCGCCGACAAGGCGACCTACGAGCGACTCCGGGTGAGGGGCGTGTGGGAAGAGACACTGGAGGGAATTCGTCATTTGCTCCGGGCAGGGGAGAAGCAGGAGGCGGACTTCCGGGTGGTGATCAAGGACATGGCGACCCATGCGGCCGCACAGAAGGAAGCCCAGGCGCTCATGGCCCGCACGCTGGAGTTGTTCCCGGAGTGGCCAGATCGCGTGACCGTGATGCCGGTGTACTTTCACAACGCCCTCGGCGAGAGCCTCGTGAACCTGAGCAAGCCAGCCGAGGCCCCGGAGCGAACCGTCTACACCCTCTGCCATCAGCCGTGGGTAAACTTCACCATCGATTTCGCGGGCCGCGTGGTCGGCTGCTGCCGTGACCTCCGCAGCGAGTACGTGCTCGGAAACCTTCTGGAGGAGTCCGCGGCGAAGATCTGGAACGGCGAGAAGATGATGAGCCTTCGGAGAGCTCTGACGGAGAAGCGGCCGCAAGACATCGGCATCTGCAAGGCCTGTGACGTGCCCTGGCAGGGGTCCTATTCCGGACGCACCCAGCTGGAGAAGGTCCGCAATTTCTTCTTCGCGGGTGCCTGGCGGCGATAGCGACGAGTATGGCGACACCCACCGTGAGTGTCGTCATCCCGTTCTATCGGGCCCGCTACCTCAGCGCCGCGATCCAGTCCGTCCGGGCCCAGACCTTCGCCGACTACGAGATCATAGTGGTCGATGATGGATCGCCCGACCAGGCAGAGGTAGAACGGTGCCTCCTGGCCGAGGGTGCTCCTATCCGGTACCTGCGCCAGGAGAACCTAGGGCCCGCCGCGGCCCGCAATACGGCACTCCGAGTGGCCCGCGGCCAGTTCATAGCCTTCCTGGACTCCGATGACACCTGGGAGCCAACGTACCTCCAAGAGCAGATTGACGGGCTCACGCGGGATCACGGGTTCGATGTGATCTACTGCAGCGCCCTGATGATGGGGCAGTCGGAGGCGGACCGTCGGACGTTGCTGGAGTCGACCTCGCCCCGAGAGCCCGCCACCTGCACGAACTTGCTCCGAGGGGAGTACACGGTTTTCCTGTCAGGCGTAGTGGCGAGGCGGGACTTGATCATGGATGCCGGCCTCTTCGACGAGCGATTCGTGCACGGCGAGGATTTCGACCTATGGGTCAGGATGCTGAAGCGAGGCGCGCGCATGGGATTTCAGCCGCGGGTATTGCTGAATCGTAGGCTGCACACGGAGAGCCTATCGTCCGACTCCCTCACTCACAGCGAAAAGGCTTTGTTGGTGGTGGAGAAGTTCCGGGCGCGGACCGACCTCACCCCCGCGGAGCGCGCGGCTGTGGAATGGCGAGTCAGGAGTCTCTACGCCGAGGCGGGGCTGGAGCGGGCGAAGCGCGCAGTAGCGAGCGGAGACTTCGCCGAGGCCAGTCGGGCGCTCAAGGATGCGAACGAATTCCATCACAGCTGGAGGCTGACCGCCGTCCGTCTGCTCTTGCGCCTCTGGCCCACGATGATAGCCCGAGTCCACGACGCCCGCGAGCGGCGCCGTACGGCGAGATCACATGCAACTGCCGAGCGTTCGTAAGTCCCTACCTCACGCGGCCGTCGGACTTTTGGCCCTTCTCATCCCGTTCGGCATGGTGGCCACGGGCCTCGGCCAGGTCCAGCCAGCCGCCCAGACGATGCTCCCCATTCCTCCGCGAGTCTTCATCGACACCTCGTACCGGCAACCATCCGGGCGCACGATTCCCGTGGCGAGAGGTGGCGATCTCCAGGGAGCGCTGAAAGCGGCCCAGCCGGGAGATGTGCTGGTCCTGGAGCCGGGCGCTACCTTCCAGGGGAACTTCAGCCTTCCGAATAAGGTAGGGACGGCGTGGATCGTGGTCCGGTCTGGAGCGTCTGATGACAAGTTACCAGCGCCCGGCACCCGTGTGACGCCCGGCCTTGCGCCTCTGATGCCGAAGATCGTGAGTCCGAACGGCAACCCCGCCCTCTACACTGAGGCGGGCGCCCATCACTACCGCTTCGTCGGGATCGAGTTCACGATCGCGACCAGCGTAAAGGACGTCTACTCTATCGTCGCCTTCGGGGGGGAGCAGACAGCTGACGCGGACACCCCGCGCGATCTGATTCTCGACCGCTGCTATGTCCACGGGCATCCGGAGACGATGAGCCGTCGTGGGGTCCTGCTGAACGGCGCCTCTTCAGCGGTGATCGACTCCCACGTCTCCGAGATCCACGCGGCGGGTGCCGACTCTCAGGCAATCCTGGGCTACAACGGTCCGGGACCTTTCAAAATCGTCAACAACTATCTCGAAGCGACCACCGAGAACCTCATGTTCGGAGGTGCGGACCCGAAGATCCCCGACCTCGTGCCGTCGGATATCGAGATCCGGCGAAATCATATTTTCAAGCCATTGCGGTGGCGGCCAGGCGACCCGAGCTTCGCCGGCGTCAGCTGGCCGATAAAGAACCTGCTGGAGCTGAAGAACGCGCAGCGGGTGTTGATCGAGGGCAATCTCCTCGAGAACAACTGGGGCGGGGCCGCGCTGGTTCTAACTCCGCGCAACCAGGACGGTCGTGCCCCATGGTCGGTCGTGCAGGACGTCTTCTTTCGAAGCAACATCGTGAAGAACGCCCTGAGTGGATTCTCGCTCCAGACTAGCGACGACGAGCGTTCGAGTCAGCCCACCAAGCGGATCGCGCTCGTGAACAACGCCTGGGGCGTCACGAAGACATTCTTCGGGTTGACCGGTGGCCGCGGGGGCGTGCCGGAGGATCTCCTCATCGACCACAACACCGCGATCCCAGGCGGCTATTCCGCCTACTACATCGACGTCGCCCGCCCCCCCGCGATGGTCCGTTTCCGATTGACCAACAATCTGATCGGCTTCGGGTCGTTTGGCGTCAGCTCTCCCAAGGGGGATCCGAAGTGGCTACCAGCAGCGACCATCGCCCGGAACGCCCTCGTCAGCCTCGCGGACACGGGGGACGGTCAGGGGTCGGCACGAAACCGGCCGCCCGACATCGACCAGATGCTGTACACCTCGTATCCGAATGCCGCAGCGGCAGGGCTAAATCCGGATGGAACACTTGCGTCAAAGAGCCCGAATCGCCGGGCGGGGACCGATGGCAAAGATATCGGCGTCGACTTCGATGAACTCTTGAGCGCGTATACCTCTCCTTCATCGCGGAAATGAGCAGCCGGTGGCTGCTTCACGCCCCTCCCTTCGCCTCTCTCTTTCCCTCACACCGACCCCAGGAGGTAATCCTACGGCGCGGCGCGAAGCGAGATGGTCCTCCCCATCCCACGGCGGGGCTCCCCGGCCCACGGAGCGCCGACTCGTTCTACCTTGCGCTATCGTCCCGTTTGCGGTGGAGGGCCCGGAAGCCCAGCTGCACCTTCGCACACTCGCTTCCGAGATGCGGTGTCGTGGCCTCGGTTCAAAGTGTCGGGCGAGGAGGAGGTCGGAGCATACAGGTAGAACACCTCGTCCTCGACGAGCCAAGGTCGCCCGGGCGTCGAATAGAGTAGGCGGTAGCCTTCCAGGTTCGCCTCCGGGAGCGCCGTGTTAACCAGTAGGAGCATCGGATCTCGAGAGTTTTGCCAGTCTGGGCACTGCGCTTTCAAACGAGCAATCGCCGTGCTCAGCGTCATCTCCCATGCACTTCGGTATCGCGCGTCCCACTTCATGTGGGAACCCTCTTCACCGAGGGCAGGATACCAAAACGTTCGCCGGGGTAGGAAGGCCAAGACCGACGCCATCGGCGGATGTGCCGCAATCCGCGCCCCTTCAAGGTGACTCACCTGAATGAACCGCGCCATCTCTCCAGCCTCCGAGAATGCATACCTAACCTCCAGCATCCACACGCGAGTCGCGACATACACGGACGGCAGGAGCAGTACGACCATTGCAACGGTAAAGACGCGGTGCCAAAGGACTGCGTTTCCAGCAAGTGCGGTACCTTCGGCCATCCAGAGCGCAATCACGATTGCAACAAAAAACAGTCCGTAGTGATGCACGCCCGAGGCGTATTTGAATACGAACACATAGAACAGGCCCACCGATGAGAGGCCGAACACGAGCAAAGCTCGAGGCGCGGACCACAATCGAGCGACCACTACGCCGGTCGCTAGCACCCCGAGCGTGAGCTTCCAATGCCCCCCCCGCGCCCTGGGAGCAAACGCCTCCGATAGGGCATCAGAAATCCGGAAAGTCTCGAAGCGTGTAAACATACCAGGTGGGAGTTGACCGTCTGGTGGTGGCCATAGCTGCCAGACAGCCAGCGCAATTCCGGTGAGCGCCAGTCCGATCCCGATCCGTCCCGCCCAGCGGGCTCCGGATCGGACAGCGTCCCAGATCACTGGGATCAGGAGTGCCGTGGCGAGGATCGTGAAGTGCACGCTCGCGTTCGCGGCAAGCCCGATTGCTAGCCCATAAACCACCGCCAGCTTGGGTCGCTCCCCGTCCAGAACGAGCGCAATAAAGCAAAGCAGAATCCCGCAGCTGTAGTTACGTGCTACGACTGCATACTCGAACGACAAAAAGTAGCCAAACACCAGAGCCAGCCGTGTGACGAAAGGGAACGGTCCCCGGAACAACAGTACGCCAGCCACCGAAGTGGCGATCACCAGATGCAAGTATCGCTGCGATACGTACGGCGCTCCCGCTTTCGCGAGTGGTGCCTGGATCAAGTACCACAGAACTGGTGTCCCGGCGTAGCCGGCGACGTGCAGCATCTCGCTGGGGCTCGCGTCGCGTGCCATCAGCCAGCTGTCCGCTTCGTCACGCCAAGGCTCGTGGTACGTCGCGACCGACGTCGTAAGAACCGCAAACGTCGCGAGCGCAAGGACATTCATCCCGTTTACGTGGAGCCTCACGGGCAGTTGCACCTTGCATCCTCCACGACACGCGGAAGCTTGCCTCGTACTATCACCACTCCAGCATTCGGGTTACACTGCGTCATGCCACACGTGATCGACCGGCAGCGTACGGCGCACACTTTCATGGCCTTGTTCCAGACAAATGACTTCCGGTCTCACTGCCTCCTCCGCGACCTCGAAGCCAACTTCGGTGACTTTCAGTTCTTTCTTGTCTGGGACCAGTTCAACGCTATCGCACCCGTCGACTTCACCCGATATCCCCAACTACGCCCAGTCGCCAAGGACGAACTGTTCGACTTCGTCTCCCAACGTTGCGGCGTGGCCAGAGAAGCCCTCATTCAGGACTGTCGAGCCTTCCCACTCCTGCTTCGGATTCTGCTGGCAATCTATCTCCGACATGCGCTCGGGATCGAGTACTGCATTATGACCGATAACGACATTTTTCTCTTCGAGGTGGTCTCCGAGATTGTTGGCCTCTCGGCGAGCAAAATCCCGTTTTTGATACAGGAGACGGGAGCCGCAGATACCCTCCCAGAGATCACGGAATACATCACACGATCCCTTCGGAAAGAGATTCACTACGTCCCGCCGTCCAAGGGCCGAGGATACAACGCCGGTTTCTGCGGTCTGGACCTGTGCGTGTTTGATGCCTTTGAGCGGCACACCTTGGCCACCCTCCTCGAGACGCTTCGACCGATGCCGCAGTGGTGGCGCGAGCAGGCGTTCTTCGTCAACATGACATTCACGTCCTCGAAGATCGTCCACACCTTTGAACGGGAGAGGTACATGTTCCTCCCCCACGACGACCCCACGTACCGGGAAAAGAGCAAGATTTATCACTGCATTTTTACCACCGATAAGCGGCGCGTCGACCTGTACTATCTTCGCCGTTACGGCCGCTCACTCTCCCAGAGACTGCGCGCCCTCGAGATTTCCGGCGTCTTGCAGATCCAACGTCTCCGAAAGAGACTGCAGATCCGGACGCGGATCTACCGCTTGCTAGGCCGCCGGCCCGTCGTCGAGTGACGTCGACCTCGGTCGGCACACGTAGTTCGCATGGCCCCCTAGGGGCTCGAGAAGATAGTCGAACTCCTGTAAGAGGGCGAGGACCGAATCGAATGGCGTGCCCACCTCGTCCAGAAGTTGTGGGTGCAGCTCGAGGACAATGGCGGGTCGCATCTCCCGCATGATCCGCTTCATACCACGGAGCACGAAGACCTCCGCACCCTCAACATCGACCTTGACAAGCCTGACCCGCCGGATACCCCGGTCCCGACACAGATCATCGAGGCTCGTAGACGGCACGTCTATCGCGGTACTCGCAACCGCGCTGCTCGTATAGAGCGAAGCCATACTCGAGTTGGACTCCGTATGGAGATAGAGCTTCACCACGTTTCGGGACTCGCCACAGGCCGTGTGTACGACAAGCACGTTGTGGAGGTTGTTGCGCTCGATATTCTGTCGAAGCTGCTCTAGCGCGAACGGATTCGGCTCGATAGACAGCACGGTGCCACCGGGCCCTACACGACGGGACGCGAGGAGCGTGAAGTACCCGACGTGGGCGCCCACGTCAATGAACACGTCGTTGGGACTCAAGGTCCTCTGAATGAATCGGGTGAGGGCCGGATCCCAGACGCCTTCCAGCAGGATCGTCTGTTGGACCAGATCGCGTATGTTCAGCCGCATCCACAAGCCGGGTTGGAACTCATACCACTCCGAGCCAAGTAGCCCAATCTTGGTCGCAAACGCTCCCGCATAGGTCCCAAAGTCCTTGCCGAACTGGAGCGGCCACGCACGTCTGACGGCACGAATTGCGGACAGCGCAATCCTCGTGGACCGGCTCATATGTCGAATATCCCGCGCGCTCTCACCGGTCAACCTTTGAGACCGCGGGGCCTCGCGACCCGAATTCGCTGATCGTCCAGAGTGATTCGTAGATGTCGATCGTTCTGTCTACCGCGAGCCCGATGGTGAAGTGTGCTCTCACCCGGTCGACCGCTCGGACGGCCATCTGCCTCCTTCGGGGGGCGTCCCGACTCAACCGCTCGATGGCGTCGGCGAAAGCGACCGCGTCGCGCGGTCGGGCCAGGAGCCCCGTGTATTCCTCCTCCACGACCTCGCTCAGCGACCCGCTCCGGCTGCCCACCACCGGCACTCCACATGCCATCGCTTCAGCCAAAACAAGCCCGAAGGCCTCCCCGACCGAAGCCAGGACGAAGATATCGGTCGCCTGCAGCAGCGTGCGCGGATCTGAGACATTGCCCAGCCAGTGCACCCGATCCTCGACGCCGACTCGCTTCGCGAGCGCCTTCAGATCCGGGAGCATCTCTCCATCACCCGCCACCAATAGACGCACCGGAATACTGCGCTCACGGAGCTCCTTGCAGGCCTCGACGAGCACCTGGGGGTTCTTGAATGGGCGCAGGTACGACACCGTCGACAGAATCACCTCGTCGGAGCGGATGGAGAATCGGTCGGCCCATTCCTCTCGAGCCTGGCGGTTTGGGACGAATCGCTCGGTGTCAACTCCGAGATACCTCACCACGATCTTTCCTTCCGGAACGCCGGCGGCAAGGAGCTGCCGCTTCACGAACTCAGAGATAGCGATCACCTTCGTCACCGGGCTCGTCATGATCTTCGTCCGCCCGCGCAGGA